>OMKS01003966.1_pt1 | contig 11450 bp, 13 predicted proteins | sample 1674721 | NCBI WGS metagenome assembly OMKS01 (sample SAMN06264996, study PRJEB25208) | sediment metagenome | isolation source: hot spring sediment | place: USA: California | collected 2014-09-02 | reverse complement strand
GAGAGAGCCGTGCATTCCGATGGGCCCGTAGTAGAGCTCTTCGTTTTCCGGAGCCACCCCATGCCCCATCAAGGTGTTGACTACGGGGATTCCGTATCGATCGCAGACGTGGTTCATCAGCTCGGTGGAGTCGGAGCCGATCACCCCTCCCCCGGAGAGGATCAGCGGTTTCCCGGACTCTTTCAGCATCTTTTTCAAGGTCTTGATCTGACGGGGATGTCCGCTAACCTTCGGCCGGTAGCCGGGGAGGTAGGGACTCTCGGGGTAGGAGAAGTCGGCTTCGTCCATCTGGACGTCTTTTGGGATATCCACCACCACCGGTCCGGGTCGGCCGGTGGTGGCCAGGTGAAAAGCCTTCTGGATAGTCGGGGCGAGATCCCGCACATCCTTCACCAAAAAATTGGCCTTGGTGATGGGGATGGTGATCCCCACGGTGTCGGACTCCTGAAAGGCGTCGGTTCCGATCATCGATGTCGAGACCTGACCTGTGAACACCACCAAGGGAACCGAGTCCATATACGCGGTGGCGATACCGGTGATGGTGTTGGTGGCGCCGGGACCGGAGGTGACCAGCACGACCCCGGGTTTTCCAGTAGCTCGGGCGTAACCGTCGGCGGCGTGGGTTCCCCCCTGTTCGTGTCGCGGCTGAACCTGGCGAATCGACTGGCCGTGAAGGCCCAGTTCGTCAAAAAGGCCGATCACCGCACCACCGTTGTAGCAGAAGAGCGTGTCCACGCCCTCTTTTTTTAGTGCTTCCACAAATATTCGTGCACCTGTCATCGATTCCTCCTCGTTTCGATCAAAAGTTTTCGACGAAAAGAGGAACGGTACATCTCAACTCGCTTGGTATACGCCGATCCCTGCCTAGACGTGTAAACCTCAGACACGTCTAAGCCGAGTCGCTTGTTCGAGGGAGTACCTTGTTCCTGTGCTTTTCGCCTTACAAACTGCTTAAATCAGCAGCTGGTAAAAGCCGTGCGTGCACGGTCGGAACAATTGGACTTCCCCCGAGTCCCAATCAGTAGCAGGATAAGTAAGGATAGTAGGATTAGCTCGGTGGGGAGAAGAGAGAGAATGCTGGCAATAATAATAATGATGGCCGAGATAATGGTAATAATGCTCATCATTGAAATTATTGCGTTCCGCATAGATTTGCTCTCCTCAAAATAATTTGAATTGCCATTTCGGCAATATCAGTATTACAGAGACAGTACCAAGGGCCCGTACTTATGTCAACAACGTAAGCCAGAAATCCGGAAATATTTCTGCCGATAGAAACAAAAACCAGTGTATCCCCAGAAAAAGAGCCGGATAGAGGATATTCATCGAATCACCTCTGTGTGCAGAGCCCCTCTCCCGTCGCTCTTCCGCGCTCAGCTGACCGCCCCTCGCCCAGTTCAACAGAGCTTGATCTATATACAACAGCCGCTCTTTTATCCCAGAGAGAAAATTTTCGGACCTCCCTCGGTGAAGCCGTATGGAGGTCAGTTCTTCAAAGTAAAAAAAGACTCGGTAGAGTAAGTTGCCCAAACGACCGGGGATCCGCAGCTTCGACGAGACGGCGCTGCGAGAAATGTAGACCAGACCGACCAAGTTGAGCCCCCGGTGGAGTCCCTGTTCGAGCGCTCCGAGGGTGATGGGAAAGTCCAGCACACTGCCTATCACCCTGCCCAGAGGAGTCAGCAGCGATGCCGCGGTCACGGCGGAGACAAGGAGAAGCCCCGGCAGGATTCTCACCCGTCCCCCCAAACAGAGTCCGTACAGCAGGATCAGCGCCATTTGCAGCCCCTTCAGCCATAGCTGGGACTGGAGCACAAAAGCTGGTATCATCAATAGACCTATCAGTAGAAGATAGAGTGCTTGGCTGGACTTATGCCCCTGGTGTTCGGCCGCGAGCCCCTTTTCTGAAGGGTGAACCACCCCAGTGCTGCCCCCGTAGCTGCGCAGCCAATGCGAACGCGTCAAGACGAAGTCGGTGATGCCGCCCAGCAGAGCGCCGCTGAGCGTCCCCACCAGCAGGAATAGCGGCGCAATATATTTCGTACTGCCGCCGAAAATCATCCAGGCGGCGAAAAAAAGCTGAGCCACGTTGCTCCCGAAGGCACCGAACACCCCAATTCCGATCATCCCGATATAGCGGGGATAGAGGTTTCGGAGCATCATCATGATAACAGCGGAGCTGAGACTTCCCACCGCGGAGAAGAGAAAGACATAGGAGAAAAGGGTCCCCCCCACAATGGCCTGACCGAATATCTTCAGCAGCACCAGAGTCAAAAACTCCCGGGTCGAAAAAAAACTCAGCGCCACCAGCAGGGGCAGATTGGCCAGCCCGATGCGCAAAAAGGGAATCGGTTTGGGTATCAAGAGTTCTACTATCGACAAAAAGAGCGATAGCGCGGCGAACAGGGAGATGGTATCCAGTTTGTTTATCTGAGTTTTATACTCCACGCCGCCCAACCGCTACTCGTTGATAAAGTCGCCGATATCCAACTCCTGACTGAGATCCGGGGCCTCTATCTCTATGAGCGAGTCGACGTAGGGAAGGATCGAATCGGCATCCTTGCTCGACCCGTCGGGGAATACGAAGCGTCCATGAGCTGAGATTTGCCCCTCGGATCTGTACTCGGCGATGAAGACTTTGGCAAACTGAAGTTCTATTCTATACCAACAGCCGGATTTCAAACTCCTATCCATATACCTACCTTCTTTAGAGTGTCATCAAAGCTAATACTGGTGCTCTATAACGGACCTGAACGGGTAATCGGCGGATCGATGCTCGATGTATTGGTCCATCCCCGAACTGACAACAACCTCCCCGTCCAGCTTTACACTGAGCATTTCTACAAAAGGCAGATCCTCCACCAAGCGCCAACCGTCTCTAAGTCCCTTGGCGGCGACGATGAGGGCTATGGCTTTGGCGGTCATCGCCTCGTGCCCGAGCACCAGTACCGCGTAGAGTTCGTGGTCCACAGGGTACCCGCTAAGGGTGTTGATAATCAAGGAGTCTTGAGGGTAAATAAGGGCTGCGGAAATGTTCGACGTCTCCCGGATCCGTACAATGGTCTCTCCATCGCTGTTTTTCAGGCTCAGAGTGCCGCTGATTTTCCCTGTAGCGCGATGATCCATTTTCTCGAAGTAGGATACATTGTCAATCTCCAGAGAGACGGCAAACAGGTCGTACTCGCCCAAGGACTTTTTGGCTTGGTCAAGAAGGTAGCCATCGATCAAACCCCTACCTGAGAAGACCATGCCATTTTTTGGCAGAAAAACCCGTCGATTCTCCGGATAAAGCCGCACTTCGCGAAAATCCACCAGTTCCAAGGCTCCTGCCACCCTCTCGCGCGACGGGCTGGAGTTCCGCTGCCAGAGTTCGTACAGGGGTTCTACCGTCGGATCGTAGGCTCCATTGGAGAGTTCCGCAAAAGAGACGCACTTCTCCACGAAATCAAAGAGTTCAGCCTCCATCCGCACACTGCTGGATCCTGAAGTCTGTTCCAGAGTGCGAAAAGCCGATTGGTCCGAACTCAGGTCCATTCGGGAGTCCAGTTCTTCTATTTCTTGCACAACTTCATCGGCTATCTCTTGGGCTTCGGGTCCGTAAAGTCTCAACTTGAAGATACCCGAGTCGAGGTCAGCCTCTTTTTGGACCAGCACCGGAGCCCTCCCACGGCAGGAGAAAATGGAGATTTGTAAGAACGAAATGCTTAAAAACATCAGCAGAGTGCCCGCAATCAGCATAAAAAGAGGACTCTTCATAAGCTTTAGCATGCCCCTAAAGCTGAAGAATAGTCAATCAATTAATTTAATCCGGAGCGCTACTTTAAAACTGAATATGTTTTAATTAGAATGGGTATAAGGCGTAACAAGGGGTGAACAAATGGTCGAGAGAACAGCGGCAATTAAAAATCGTGCAGGCATTCACGTTCGGCCCTCTGGAGTCATTATCGGAGCCCTGAACGAGCTGCCCGTCGATGTCCGTGCCGAATCCGACGGCTACGAAGTGGAATTGAACAGCGTTATGGCCCTATTGTCCCTCGGACTGGTGGCCGGTGACCGGGTGAAGCTCAAAATAGAGGGGAGCGAAGCCCAGAAATACGCCGATCAGATCGTCGAGCTGTTTGAACGGCGCTACGACTTTCCTCCCAAAGAGAATACCCCGCAGAAGGAGTAGTTATGATCAGAAGACGAAATCAGATGCGCTCGGAAGTCAAAACCAGGATGCGAGAGGGTGAAGGAGAGGTCACTATCACCCATTTGGTCGAACCGGAGGATATCAAAAACGGGCGACTGATCGCCAACGTGGAGCTGCCCGTTGGCGCCAGCATCGGTCCCCACCCCCATCACGAAGAGACCGAATACTACCTCATTCTCGAAGGTCACGGTGAAGTAGAAGAGCAGGATGGGGTCAAAGAGGTCCAGGCCGGGGATGTGGTGATTACCGGCGACGGGCAGACCCACAGCCTCAAAAACCTGGGCGACAGTCCCCTTAAAATGATCGCTCTCATCATTCAGGATTAGCGACTCGGTATACAGCCTTTCGAACCGCCTCATCGTAGACCGGCACGGCACCCGGCGAGCCGGCGACGTAGGAGCTCACCAGCGCGGCAAGATTGGCAGCTTTTTCCACATCACCGCCGTGGTGATAAGCGAAAAGAAAGGCGGCGGAGTAGCTGTCCCCTGCTCCGACGGTATCTTTGACTCTGACATCCACCACGGGGATATGGATTTTTTGAGTACGGGTGTACACCGAAGAGCCGAGTCGACCCCTGGTCAAAATCAGCGTGTGGGTCTTCTCCCTCCTGAATAGCTCAGAGGCGAAATCTTGAGCCTCTATCTCGGCACCGAAAAACAGCCGTGATACCGGAGCCAGCTCCTCATCATTGAGCTTGAGTATATCCGTATATCCCAACAGCTCTTTCAACAGCCCTTTGGAGTAGTAGTTCAAGCGGAGATTCACGTCAAAAAAGACCTCCTTGGCAGCGGCGGCTTCGACCACCTGGGGCAACAGCCTTCGGTTGTTCGCCTCCCTTTGAGCCAAGGAGCCGAAGCTCAACACGTCCCAAGAGGTGTCGCTGATGCGGCTCAGCTGCTCCGGGTTCAGGCTGATATGATCCCAGGCACTCTGCTCTTTGATGTGGTATACCGGTGTGCCCCCTTCGTCCAGCTCCACCGACACCACTCCAGTGGGGTAGTCTCGCTGGATATTGATGAACTCCCGGGAGACCCCGATCTCACGCATCTTTTCCAGGGCACGGGAGCCGAGCTCATCCTCCCCTACCGCCGACACCAGGTACGATTCGGCTCCCATTCGCGCCAAATGCGCGGCCAGGTTGAACGGCGCTCCGCCGATGTACTCCCGCCCGTCGATAATATCCCAAAGCAGTTCTCCAAACGACAATGCACGCATACGCTACTCCCGAGTGAGCTTTCGATATTTGATCCGGTGGGGAATATCCGCGTCCTTTCCCAAACGGCGACGGCGATCTTCCTCGTACTCGCTGTAGTTTCCGTAGTAGAAGCGTACCTTGCTGTCGCCCTCGAAGGCAAGTATATGAGTAGCCAGACGGTCGAGAAACCAACGGTCATGGCTGATTACCAGTACGCAGCCGGCGTAGTTGGCCAGCCCCTCTTCCAACGCCCGCATGGTGTTCACGTCGAGGTCGTTGGTCGGCTCGTCCAAAAGCAGACAGTTGGAACCGCTTTTGAGCATCATCGCCAACTGCACTCGGTTGCGCTCTCCCCCCGACAATACTCCGACCTTTTTTTGCTGGTCCGCACCCAAAAAGTTGAAGCGCGAAACGTAACCCCGAGAGTGAATACTCCTTTTGCCCAGCTGGATCTCCTCCTTCCCATCGGAGATCATCTCCCATACCGTTTTCTTGGGATCCAGCTCTTCTCTCATCTGGTCGACATGGGCCAACTGCACCGTCTCCCCGAGTCTGATTCGTCCGCGGTTGGGCTCTTCGGCTCCGGTGATCATCCGAAAAAGGGTGGTCTTCCCCGCTCCGTTGGGGCCGATGATCCCGACTATTGCCCCAGGGGGGATCGAGAAGCTCATATCCTCGACCAGGAGCTCCTCTCCGTAGCCCTTGGTCACCTTTTCAGCCTCAATGGCGATGTCGCCGAGTCTCGGACCCGGGGGAATGTAGATTTGGAGCTCCTTCTGCCGCTGCTCCTGATCCTGCTGCAGCAGCTCCTCGTAGGCGTTGATCCGAGCCTTGCTTTTGGACTGTCGGCCCTTGGGGCTCATCCTAATCCACTCCAACTCCTTCTGCAGGGTTCTCCGTCTCTCGCTCTCCTGCTTCTCCTCCAGCTCCAGCCGACGCTGCTTCTGCTCGAGCCATGAGGAGTAGTTGCCCCGGTAGGGAATACCCCGCCCCATGTCCAGCTCCAGGATCCAGCCGGCCACATTGTCCAGGAAGTAGCGGTCGTGGGTCACGGCGATGACCGTACCGCTGTACTGCTGCAGGTGGTGTTCCAGCCACTCCACCGACTCGGCGTCCAGGTGGTTGGTCGGTTCGTCCAAGAGCAGTATATCCGGCTGCTGGAGCAGGAGCCGCACCAGGGCTACTCGTCGTCGTTCACCTCCGGACAGACCATCCACCAAACGGTCTTCGGGCGGACAGCGCAGCGCCTCCATGGCCAGCTGCAGGCGGGAGTCCAGATTCCAGGCGTCCAGTTGATCCAGCTGCTCCTGCACGCTCCCCTGTCTCGCCAGGAGCTTCTCCATCTCTTCCGGTTCCATGGGTTCGGCGAAACGCTCGTTGATGCGGTCGTACTCGGCCAGGAGCTCGACTACCTCACGTACTCCCTCTTCGACGATTTCCCTTACGGTCTTGCCCGCTTCCAGGTGCGGTTCCTGCTCGAGGTAACCGACGCTGTAGCCGTCGGAGAGGACCGCCTCTCCTTCGTACTCTTTGTCCACGCCGGCCATAATCCGCAACAGAGAGCTCTTTCCCGCGCCGTTCAGTCCCAGTACTCCGATTTTCGCTCCGTAGTAATAGGAGAGAGATATATCCTGCAGAACCTTTTTTTTGCCAAAGTTCTTGCCGACGCGCATCATGGAGTAGATGACTTTTTTCTCATCCTTCGCCATTCGGTGTTCCCCTTTTCCGTAGTGAATTATTTGATCAAAATTGAACGGTATCAGTCTAAGGACCCTGTTGACTTTGTCAAGTCGTATTTTTTTAACGTCCCGCCGGGGTGGTAGAGCTTTTTCCAAACTGCTGACTATTCGTAGATGCCCAACTCCCACTTCACCTCTTCGCTGGCCATGGTCTTCGGATCCCAGGGCGGGGAAAAGACCCATTTCAGGTCAACTTCGGAAATATGAGAGTCCGCCAGCAGAGCTTCCTCCACGCTGCGCCCGATTTGAGGTCCGATGGGACACATGGGGCTGGTCAGGGTCATCTTCACATGCACGGTCCACTGCTCGTCCTGGTAGATCTCGTAGACCAGACCCAGGTCGACAATGGAGAAGCCGAGCTCCGGGTCGATCACCGGCTCAATTTTCTCCAAGAGTTCCTCTCTGCTGTACATCAGCGCATCCCCTTCAACTGTTGCTCCACGGTGTTCCAGACCAAGAGGGCGCATTTGATCCGTACCGGGTACTTTTTCACCCCCGTCATCGCCTCCAGATCGGAAAGATCGTCGGAGAACTCCACCTCTTCATCGGTGAGCAGCATTTTTTTGAACCTTCCGATCCGTTCGATAGCCTCATCGATTGTGCAGCCTTCGAGAGACTCGCACATCATGCTGCTGCTGGCCATCGAGATCGAACATCCGTGACCGGTGTAGCTGATCTTCGATATTTTGTCGCCATCCATCTGAGTGTATACGGTGATGGTATCGCCGCAGAGGGGGTTCTTCCCCTCCTCCTTGCTGGTGGCTTCGAGGTTTTCGAAGCGGTGTTTGGTAGATTTGTAGTGGTCCAACAGAATCTCTCGATACAGACTGTCGCTCATTTTTCCTCCTCCCGGTGGCGGGGCATTTTCCCCCGTATCTCTTCTCTAAAGGCTCCGGCCAAAAGCTCCCTGGCCTCCTCAAAACTAATCCCTCGAGACTCCAGGTAAAACAGATCCTCCGCCGAGGGTTCGCTGACCCCCGAAGCGTGGCTGCAGGAGACGTCGTTTTCCACGATCTCCAACTCCGGCAGCGATTCTACTCGGGCCTCCGGTCCCAACATCAGCGTCCGATGAGTCTCATGCCCTTCTGATCCTCGGGCTCCTCCGGGAATTTTCAAGGTTCCTACAAACAGGGACCTGACTCGACCGTCGAGTACCGAACGGCTCTCCACTTCGGTCTTGGTATGGGGGGAATACTGCTCAAAGACCACTTTTTGCCCGATAAAGCCATCCTCCATGGGTTCGAAGAGGCTATAATGCTCGGCCCGAGCGCGCTCGCCTTGCAGGGCGAAGCGGCTATCTAGAATTTTTGCACCTCCGTTTCGCATCTCCGTACCGAAATGCACTCGGCTCTCCTCGGCGAGATATCCCTTTTCAAAAACCGCCAGTGGGGCCGAATCTCCCTCATCCGCTCCGCCGACGTGCTCAAAGGTCCACAACAACTCGGCCCGCCGATGGACCAGAAAGACCACCTGGAGTACCGCCCCGCCGTTTTTGTGGAAAAGTCCTTCCAGGCCTCTCATCCGTAGGGATACATCGGCTCTGGTATCCTCGGCGACTTCCAGCAGAAGCAGCGGCAGGGATAGTGCGGACTGAGGGTCTTCGCCCGTTTCCGGATCGAGCTGCAGCTCCAGATTTCCCCTCAGACGTTCCCCCTTCGTGCCCCGCGGAGATTTGAGTCCGTAGAGGTAGATACTCGGACTGTAGGCCAGATTGACCGCGGAGAGCCGATTCTCCTCCACGTCATTGGCCCTGCTCAGCCGTCGATCCTGCCGCTCCTGCTCCCTCTGACGCCAGTATTCGAGGCTCCGCCCGACGATCGGATCCTCCTGAGCCGAGTCGGCTTCGACTTGGTGAAGGGTACCGTCACCGGTATGAGTGAAGCGATAGTCGGCAAGCCGTCTCGGAGCCGTCGATTTTTCATCGTCCCGTTCCGCCTCTACAAGCCCCAGCAAGCTGTTCAGAGCTTCGACGGGATACCGGCGCCAAGCCTCATCGGGGGCGCCGACCTGAGGCAAGCTCTGCAGCCGTTCTCGTAATTTTCGACGGTAGTCGGTGCTTTTCATATCTTGCTTTGTATCACTTTTCATCAGCCTACGGCTCCTTCCATTTCCATCTGGATCAATCGGTTCATCTCCACCGCGTACTCCATGGGCAGTTCCTTGGCGAACTCTTCGATGAAACCGTTGACTATCAGAAAGAGGGCGTCCTCCTCCTTTATCCCCCGGCTCATCAGGTAGAACAGCGCCTCCTCGCTGACCTTGCCTACACTGGCCTCGTGGGCCACCTGCACCTTTCGGTTCTCCTCGACGTCGATGGTCGGGTAGGTGTCGGAACGGGAGATGTCGTCGAGCAGCAGCGCGTCGCACTGTACGCTGGAGCTCACGTCGTAGGCGCCGGGCTTCACCTTGACCAAGCCCCGGTAGGAGCTTCGCCCCCCCTTTTGTGAAATCGACTTGGCGGTGATGCTGGAGGAGGTATGGGGAGCGTCGTGGATGATCTTCGCCCCGGCGTCCTGTCGTTGATTCTCGCTGGCGTAGCCGATGGAGATCACCCTGCCCCGAGCTCCGGAGCCGACCAGGGCGACCGCCGGGTACTTCATGGTGGTCCTGGCGCCGAGGTTGCCGTCCATCCACTCGACCACCGCGTCCTTGTGGGCCACCGCCCGTTGGGTGACCAGGTTGAGCACGTTGTTGGACCAGTTCTGAATGGTGGTATACCGGAGATAGGCCCCCTCCATGGCGAAGAGTTCGATCACCCCGGTATGGAAGGACTCCCGGGAGTAGACCGGCGCGGTGCAGCCCTCGATATAGTGTACCGAGGCCCCCTTGTCGGCGATGATCATCGTCCGCTCGAACTGCCCCATGCTCTCGGCGTTGATACGGAAGTAGGCCTGCAGAGGTATATCCACCTTGACCCCCGGGGGAATGTAGATAAAGCTGCCCCCGGACCAGGCCGCGGAGTTGAGGGCGGCGAATTTGTTGTCCGTCGGGGGGACCAGGGTGGCGAAGTACTTCCGAAAGAGCTCTTCGTGCTCCTTGAGCCCCCGGTCGATATCGGAAAAGATCACCCCCTGCTTCTCCAGCTCCTCCTGCATATGGTGGTAGACCACCTCCGACTCGAACTGGGCGCTGGCTCCGGCGAGAAACTTCTTCTCCGCCTCGGGTACTCCCAGGCGGTCGAAGGTATCCTTGATATGCTCGGGTACGTCGTCCCAGTCGTTGTACTGCTTGTCCGTCGCCCTGGCGTAGTAGTAGAGCTCTTCGTAGCGGATATCCTCAAAAACCGAACGGTCCATCCAGGCCGGATCGGGCATATTTTGGAAGGTCTCCAAAGCTCGTAGGCGGAAGTCCAGCATCCACTGGGGTTCTTCTTTGAGCCGGGAGATTTCACGAATGAGCTCCTCATTCAGACCGCGGCTCTTCTCGTCGAGGTAGTCCGTCTCGGCCTTGAAGCCGTAACGCTCCTCGTATTCGGCGTTGATTTTGCTCAAATGTTCTCTTCGCTGCTCGGTCATTGATACTCCTCCGTGCGGAACTAGCGCAAAGCCGCTTCAAAGCCTTCGGTGTGGATCATCCGGCTCAACTCGAGTCCGCCGCTGCGAACGATCTTCCCCGCCCGCATGATATGCACCGCATCGGGTTCGATATAATCGAGGACTCTCTCGTAATGGGTGATTATCAGCAGCGACTGATGGGACTCTCTGGACTGGGCAATGTTTTGGAAAAGCAGTTTCAGCGCATCGATGTCCAGCCCCGAATCCGTTTCGTCCAGTATGGCCAGTTTGGGCTGGAGGAGCTTCATCTGTAGGACTTCCATCCGTTTTTTCTCCCCGCCGGAAAATCCGTCGTTAATAAAACGACTCAGAAATGATTTGGGGATTTCCAGCTCGGTCATATGGGCCCGCAGCTCTTTTTGGAAGGCCCGGACGCTGATCTCCTCCCCACGATACGCCTCGACGGCCTTCTTCAAAAAGCTGGCCACCGCCAGCCCGGGAATCGCGGTGGGGTATTGGAAGGCTAGAAAGAGCCCCAGGCGGGCCCTTTCGTCGGCGGGCAGAGCCAAAAGGTCTTCACCGGCGAAGGTCACCGAGCCTCCGCTGACTCGGTGCAGCGGATGCCCCATTAGCACGTTGGCCAGCGTCGATTTGCCCGAACCGTTGGTCCCCATTAAAACGTGTACCTCCCCGGCGTCGATACCCAGGTTTAGGCCGTCCAGGATGGGGCTCTCCTCTTCGGTGGTACTATCGTAAACCGATGAACTGAGGTCTTTGATTGCTAATAACGACATGCAGGACTCCAGATTTGTGTTTATTTACTATTAAAA
>OMKS01003965.1_pt1 | contig 11451 bp, 13 predicted proteins | sample 1674721 | NCBI WGS metagenome assembly OMKS01 (sample SAMN06264996, study PRJEB25208) | sediment metagenome | isolation source: hot spring sediment | place: USA: California | collected 2014-09-02 | reverse complement strand
ATTTGCCCTCCTTATTTTATCGTTGGACCAGAGGGCTATATTACCACAGAACCTGTAAAAGTGTCCAGCGCAAGCCTTTAGCTCATCCGTTCGGTTTGAACACTACCTCATCTTTGACCACGTGACGCCTGAGTGGATCGCGTACTGCCAGAAAGAGCTGGACTTCGAGATCCCTGAGTATGCGCGAGCCGAGGAAACAGAGACGAGCGAACAGGATATAGAAACGGAATGAGCAAGATAGATGATACAATGGAGACAGAGCAATGGATGAACTAGTACAACGACTATCGGAAGGCGATCACCCGGTGCTCACTCGCCGGGCAGAATCGGCGCAGGAGTTGAAGCAGAGTATTGATCGAGGCTATGTGCTGATCACGTTCACGGATACGTGCGGGGGTACAGAGTTGGGCGTTAGACTTGATGAAGCGCTCACTGATCTGAGTGGTGCCATTTTTGAGCAGGGAACCGGCGCTGTTCACCTCGCTGGCAATCTAATACTCAATTACGTGAAGGTGCGCTGCGTGGCCGACATTGATGTGGCTGCACTGAAGGGCACGGGACACCTGGAGGTCCTGGAGGAATAGAAGCAACGGCAAATTCGGTGTAGTGGAGCATAGACAGAGGAGACGATATGGATAGAGAACAGGAAGACACAACAGTCTGCAAAGTAGTGGTGAACCACGAAGAGCAATATTCGATTGGGCCCGCGTATCGGGAGCCGCCGCTTGGCTGGCGCGAGGTGGGGAAAGAGGGTTTCAAGGACGAATGTCTGGCCTACATCGAGGAGGTGTGGACCGACATGCGGCCATTGAGCCTGCGCAAAAAGATGGAGGAAGTGGAGCGGCAGAGAGCGCAATAAGCAGGATGACGAAAACGGGAGCGTGTCTATGATAGATTTGGACCTACACTGGGGGATTCCTCTTGTTGGTCTAACCTTACGTGATGACCAAGTTCACGTTTGGCAAGCCGCGCTCGAGCAACCGCCTGATGTGCTCGATTGTTTGGCTCAAGCGCTTTCGCCTGACGAGTTGACGCGGGCGGAGTGCTTTCACTTTGCGCGCGACCGGCGACGTTTCATCGTGAGTCACGGTGTGCTCCGGGTGATCCTTGGCAATTACTTGCGTATCGACCCGCGCCAGGTGCAGTTTCGCTACAGTGCACAGGGAAAGCCTTACCTGGCGGAGGGGATGCGGGATGACGCTCTCCGCTTCAATCTGGCGCACTCGCACGAATTGGCGGTGTACGGGTTCACGCGCGGGCGCGAGATTGGCATAGACCTCGAGCACCTTCGCCCTTTGACAGATGCGGAGGAAATTGTCGCCAGGTTCTTTTCGAAGCGTGAGAATGCCGAGTTCCGCTCGCTGCCTGAGGGTCTCAAGCTGGAGGCGTTCTACAACTGTTGGACACGCAAGGAGGCGTACCTGAAGGCTACGGGAGACGGTTTGGGCCGCGCACTAGATACGTTCGACGTCTCGTTGCTCCCCGGAGCGCCAGCAGCGCTGCTCCGCGTAGACGGAGACCGGGCAGAGACCACTCGTTGGTCGTTGAGGACACTAGTCCCTGACTCTGAATACGTGGCCGCCTTGGCTGCGGAAAGGGACGATTGGTGCGTGGCATGTTGGGAATGGCGGGCGCCAGGTGAAGCTACCGTCACCGTGGCGGCACATCCCCCAACGGAGAGGCGATCGGGTTCCTGGATTGATTGATCGAATTGAGGAGGCGACACGATGACGACGTTGCTCTTGCAGCACGCCGACCTGTTGGTGACGATGTCGGCCCCGGATGCCGGACGCCAGCGCATCGAGATCGAGGATGGCGGCCTTTTCGTCCGCGACAACGTGATCGACCAGGTCGGCCCGAGCGACGAACTCCCCACCGAGGCGGACCACGTGATCGACGCCCGCGGGATGATCGTCCTGCCCGGCCTGATCAACACCCACCACCACTTCTACCAGACGCTGACACGGGCCATACCGGCGGTCCAGGATGCGACGCTCTTCCAGTGGCTCAAGACGTTGTACCCTATCTGGGCCAATCTGACGCCGGAGGCGGTCTACACCAGCGCGTTGCTCGCCCTGGCCGAGCTGGCGCTCTCCGGCTGCACGACCGCCTCGGATCACCTCTACATCTACCCCAACGGCTGCCGCATCGACGACGAGATTCGGGCGGCCGGGGAGATCGGCGTCCGCTTCCAGCCCTGCCGCGGCTCGATGAGCCTGGGTGAGAGCGAAGGCGGCCTGCCGCCGGACCACATCGTCGAGGGCGAGGATTTCATTTTACAAGACACCCGGCGCGTCATCGAGACCTACCATGACCCCGCGCCGCACGCGATGGTGCGCATCGTCGTCGCGCCCTGCTCCCCCTTCTCGGTGACGCCGGACCTGATGCGCGAATCGGCGGCGCTGGCCCGGTCCTATGGGGTGATGCTCCACACCCACCTGGCGGAGACGCTGGACGAGGAGGCCTTCTGCCTGCGGGAGTTCGGCCGGCGACCGGTGGCCTACGCCGCTGAACTGGGGTGGGTGGGCGAGGACGTCTGGCACGTCCATTGCGTGCACCTGAACGCGGCCGAGGTGGCGCTGTTCGCCGAGACCGGCACCGGCGTCTGCCACTGTCCCAGTTCCAACATGCGGCTGGCCTCCGGCATCGCGCCGGTGCGCGCCTACCTGGATTCGGGCGTCCAGGTGGGGCTGGGGGTGGACGGTTCCGCCAGCAACGATTCCTCTCACCTCCTGGCCGAGGCGCGGATGGCGCTCCTGCTGCAACGAGTGTCCGGGGACCCGGCGGGGCTTTCGGCCGACGAGGCGCTGTGGATGGCGACGGTCGGCGGCGCCCAGGTGCTGGGGCGCGAAGACGTGGGCCGCCTGGCGCCGGGCCAGGCGGCCGATTTCATCGGGATCCGGTTGGACCGCCTGGCCTACGCCGGCGCGCTCCACGATCCCCTGGCCGCCCTCGTCTTCTGCGCGCCGCAACAGGTGGATCTCTCGGTCATCAACGGGCGCGTGCTCGTCGATGACGGCCGATTGCGCACCGTCGAGATCGAGCCGGTGATCGAGCGGCATAACCGGATCGCGCGGAACCTGGTGCGGGCGTCTTGAGTATGCGAGTTTTGATGCTTTCGAAGGCCTGTTTGGTGGGCGTCTACCAGCGCAAGTTGGAGGAGATCGCCCGGTTCGAAGACGTCGAGTTGACGGTACTCGTCCCGCCCTCCTGGTTCGACGGCAGCCGGACGCTGTACCTGGAACGGGAGCACACCGACGGGTACGACCTGCTCGTCGAGCCGATGGCCCTGAACGGCCGGTTTCACACCCACTTTTACCCTCGCCTGGGACGGCGGATCCGGGCCTTCGCGCCCGACGTCGTGCACGTCGACGAGGAGCCGTACAACCTGGCGACGTTCCACGCTGTGTGGTTGGCGCGGCGGGCTGGGGCGCGGACGGTGTGGTTCAGTTGGCAGAACCTGAATCGCCGCTACCCGCTGCCCTTCCGCCTGATCGAGCGCTACAACCTGCGCCACACCGACTACGCCATCGTGGGCAGCCAGGGGGCGGCGCGGGTGTGGCGTGAGAAGGGGTACGCCGGCCCGCTGGCGGTCATTCCCCAGTTCGGCGTGGACCCGGACATCTTCTCCCCCGGATCGGAGCGGCCCGACCGGGGCTTCGTCGTGGGCTACGTGGGGCGGCTGGTGCCGGAAAAGGGCGTGGACCTGTTGCTGGAGGCGCTGGCCGGGTTGCCAGGCACGTGGCGCCTGACCATCGTCGGCGATGGCCCCGAGCGGGCCTACCTGCAGGCGGAGGCGCGTCGCCTGGGCATAGCGGACCGGGTGACGTTTGAGGGTGTGTTGGCCTCGTCGCGCATGCCGGTGTGCTACCGGGAGTTGGACGCCTTGCTCGTGCCCTCCCGCTCGCGGCCCAATTGGGTCGAGCAGTTTGGGCGGGTGTTGATCGAGGCGATGGCGTGCGGCGTGCCGGTGGTGGGCTCCGATAGCGGCGAGATCCCCGGCGTGGTGGGGCAAGCTGGCCTGATCTTCCCCGAAGACGACGCCCTGGCGTTGCGCGACTGCCTGTCGCGCTTGATGCGCGACGACGCGCTGCGAACCCGCCTGGCTCGACAGGGGCGGGAGCGGGTGCTGGCCCGCTTCACCCAGGCGCAGGTCGCCGCCCAGACGGTGGCAGTTTATCGAAAAATGATGTGTAAAACGTAAAAGGAGAAAATGATGGCTTCACAACAATGGAATTGCCCGCCCGAGATGACGATTGATCCGGACAAGACCTATCACGTGACGATCGAGACCAAGCGGGGTGATATCGAGCTGGCGCTGTACCCCGAACACGCGCCCAAGACGGTCAACAATTTCGTCTTCCTGGCCCGCGAGGGGTTCTACGACGGCGTCACCTTCCACCGCGTGATCGACGTTTTCATGATCCAGGGTGGGGATCCGACCGGGACGGGGCGCGGCGGTCCCGGCTACCGCTTCGAGGACGAGGTAAAGGGTAACCCACTGACCCACGAGACGGGCGTCATCTCGATGGCGAACGCCGGCCCGAACACCAACGGCAGCCAGTTCTTCATCACCCATTCGCCCCAGCCGCACCTGAACGGCAAGCACACCGTGTTTGGCGAGGTCGTCAGCGGGCAGGACGTCGTCGACAACATCCGCCAGGGCGATCGGATGGAGCGGGTGGCGGTCTCCTCCTAGCGTGGGGGGACAGGATCACGAAAGGCACGAAACAGGATCACGAAAGGCACGAAACCGGATCGCGAAGGGCACGAAATAGTGTCGCGAAAGGCACGAAACAGTGTCACGAAAGATCTATCAATCGGCTGCCATAGTACGCTATGGCGCGTTGGCATCCCTTTCGTGCTCTTCTTGTTCTTCTGTTCGTGTTCTTCGTGTTCCAATCGCCTGTCTCAAAGAAGTATCCGGCAATGAGTTTGGAGCCAAATATGATGAACGTCGCGAAAGATAGTCTACGCATCGACCAAACCCGCCTGCGCGCTGATTTTGAAGCGCTGGCGCAGATCGGGGCTACCCGTGACGGCGGCGTGCACCGGCCGGCGCTGGGGGAGGCCCACCTGGCGGCGCGGGCGTGGTTCCGGGAGCGGGCCGAGGCGGACGGGCTGGGGTTCCGCACCGACGGCGCGGGCAATCACTCCGCCTGCCTGGCCTGCGGCCCGCCGGGCGCGCCGATCCTGCTCCTGGGCTCCCACCTGGACTCGGTGCCCCGGGGCGGGCGGTACGACGGTGCGTTGGGCGTGCTGGCCGCCCTGGAGGTGCTGCGCGTCGTGCAGGAGACGGGGCTCGCGTTGCCCGTCCACCTGGAGGCGATCGACTTCACCGACGAGGAGGGGACGCTGGTGGGCCTGCTGGGCAGCGCCGCGCTGGCCGGTACGTTGGATCCTGATGAGTTGCGCCAGCCCCGCGGCGGGCGGGAGGTCCTGGCGGCCGGGTTCGCGCGGGCCGGGCTGACCGACGAAAGCGTGCTGGGCGTGCGGCGCGATCCGGCGACGCTGGCGGGCTACCTGGAATTGCACGTCGAGCAGGGCGCGCGCCTGGTCGACGCCGGGGTGGACGTGGGCGTCGTGACAGGCATCGTCGGTTACTGCTCGTACCGGTTGACGTTCACCGGGCAGGCCAACCACGCCGGGACGACCTCGATGGCGGAGCGAGCGGACGCCGCGCAGGGGGCGTGTGCTTTCACGCTCCGGGCGCGGGAACTGGTGATGGCCGATTACGCCGGTGGCGTGGTCAACGTGGGTGACATGCACTTCTCGCCCGGGGCCTACAACATCATCCCCGGCGCGGTGGCGCTGGCGTTGGAGTTCCGGTCGCCAGAGGCGGAGACGTTGGACCGGTTGGAGGCCGATCTGTTGGCGTTAGCACGGGAGCAGGCGGCGACCTTCGGGCTGGGCCTGGAGGTGGCGTGGCAGGGCCGGTGCGAGCCGGCGCTGCTGGACGCGCGGGTGCAATCACTCATCGCCCAGGCGGCCGATGGGCTGGGGCTTTCCCACGTCTCGCTCCCTTCGGGGGCCGGGCACGACGCTCAGTCGCTGGCCCGGGTGTGCCCGGCGGGGATGCTTTTCGTGCCGTCGGTGGGCGGCGTCAGCCACTCGCCGGACGAGTTCACGCGCTGGGCGGATTGCGTGAACGGCGCGAACGTGCTGCTACAGACTGTGTTGCGATGGGCGAGGCTTGATTCTAATGCAAATTTAACAGATGAGTATTGACTTTATTATTCAATTGTGATACACTTTACGTAGATTGGGCGTGATGCTAAGAAAGGAGAAAGGCATGTTCCAAGAGGTCGTCTATCTCGATAACGCTGCCGCGACGCGCCTGGACGAGCGGGTTCTGGAAGCGATGCAGCCCTACTTCTTCGACGTTTACGCCGTCGCCACGTCCCAGTTTGGGTACTCGCTGGGTATAGACGCGCGCGACGCGCTGGACGAGGCCCGGGGCCAGATCGCCAGCGCCCTGGGGGCGTCTCCCGAGGAATTTGTCTTCACTTCCGGGAGCACTGAATCGAGCAATTTGGCCATCAAGGGCGTGGCCGCGGCCCTGGCCGAAAAGAAAGGCCGGCGCATCATCGTCAGCCCAATCGAGGATTTCCCGGTGCTCTACAGCGCTCGCGCGTTGGGCAAGCAGGGCTTTGAGATTGTCTACGCCTCGGTGGACGAGGACGGGCGCGTGGATCTGGATCACCTGCGCGAGACCATCACGCCGGAGACGATCCTCGTCTCCATCCAGGGGGCCAATCAGGAGATCGGCACGGTGCAGGACTTGCAAGCGATTGGCGACATATGCCGCGAGAAAGACGTGCTCTTTCATAGCGACGTGACCCACAGTTTCCCCCGCGCGCCCCTGGACGTGCGAGAGACGCCGATCGATCTGGCGACCGTTTCGGCCCACACCGTCCATGGCCCCAAAGGGATCGGCGGATTGTACGTCCGGGAAGGCACCCCGATCCGCAAGTGGATGGACGGCGGTTTCCAGGAGTTCGATCTGCGGCCGGGCGTCGAGAATATCCCCGGGGCCGTGGGTTTTGCCAAGGCGCTCGAGTTGGCCACCCCGGAGGAGACGGCCCGTCTGCAGGCGATGCGCGAGCGCTTGACGACGTTGTTGTTGGAAATAGCGGACACCCGCGTGAACGGCCATCCGGTCCATCGCCTGCCCCACAACGCCAATATCTCTTTCCGCTTCGTCGAAGGCGAGTCGCTGCTGCTGCATCTGGATATGCGCGGTTTCGCCGTCAGCACCGGTTCCGCCTGTTTCAGTCGCTCGCTGGAGGCCAGCCACGTCATCCTGGCGATTGGCGGCAACCACGAGCGGGCTCACGGGTCGGTGCGCTTCACCTTTGGACGTTTCAACGAAGAGGCGCACGTGGATGGGGTGGTGGAGGCAGTGACCGAGGTTGTTGCGGATCTGCGCCGGATCAGCCCGTTGGGCAAACGTTGAAACGCCTATCATTCAAATTCACACACTCATTAAGGAGAGAAAAATGTTGAGTCAAAAGATGCTCGATGCAATCAATGAACAGATCAGGGACGAATTGTACTCGGCCTATTTGTACCTTTCGATGGCCGCCTATTTCGAGGATGAGAACCTGCCGGGCTTCGCCCACTGGATGCGCGTGCAGAGCCAGGAAGAGGTCTCGCACGCGATGAAATTTTTCGATTTCGTCAATGAACGGGGTGGGCGGGTGACGTTGTTCGCGATCGACCAACCGCAGGCGGATTTCGAATCGCCCCGGGCGGTCTTCGAAGCCACGTTGGAACACGAGCGCAAGGTGACCGCGTTGATTCACAATCTCTACGATTTGGCTTTGACGGAGAAAGATTATCCATCCCAGGTGATGTTACATTGGTTTATTGAAGAGCAGGTCGAAGAGGAAGCCAGCGCCTCGGAAATCCTGGGGACGCTGGAGATGGCGGGCGATCACGGAAACGCACTCATTATGCTCGACCGGGCGTTGGGCCAGCGTGCGGGTTGATCGAGGTTTGAGATCTCTGGGTGGTCTGGAGCCTTAGCAGCCAGGCCCCACGTGGCGGTTCTTTGGGAGTTCGCGTGCTCGTGGTGATAAATTGGCCACGAATTAACACGAAAAATCCAAAAATTAGTGAAAATTCGTGTAATTCGTGGCGAAAAATTGACCGTTTGCTAAGCTGACCACGCAAACTACCAGAGAGCCCACGGGTTAAAGGAAGGATATTATGCCATTACCATATAGTGAACTCGTCATGGAACATTTCCGGAATCCCCAGAACGTAGGTGAGATTGAGGATGCCGACGCCAAGTCGGTCGAGGGGAGCCCGGCTTGTGGAGATATGGTCGCGATCTACCTGAAAGTGGACGAGGAAACGCAGGTTATCACCGACGTCAAGTTCGAATCGTACGGCTGCGCTTCCAACATCGCCACCGGTTCAATCATCACTGAGATGGCCAAGGGGAAGACCCTGGAGGAGGCGAAAAAGATCTCGTGGAAAGAGGCTTCTGATGAACTGGGCGGGTTGCCGCCGATCAAAACTCACTGCTCGGTGTTGGCGGTGGACGGGTTGCGGGCCGCCATTGAGAATTACGAGGAGAAGCATGGCTTGATCAAGGAACGCGCGCCCACGACGGTCGAAGTCGTTCGCAAGCGCTTGAAGCGGGTGATGAATCCGGTCGTTGGCCTGGACCTCGTGCGGACCAATCTGGTCGAAGATATCCAGGTAGACGGTGGGATAGTTCGTGTAGCGATTGATCTGCCCGAAGATCACCAATTTGCCAACAACATCCGGGAGGAAATTTTGGAAAAGATCGAGTCTTTGTGGGACGTCGAAGAGGTCGTGGTCGAGTTTGTTGCAGCGTGAGGAGGGAAACGATGCCGGAAATTAGGGTTGATTGTGATGGGCCAGAATGCCCCAAGGAGATCAAGGTCAATTGTATTGGCGAGACCTGTCCGGTCCCCCTGGTCGAGGTGCGCAAGGCGTTGCGCCAGGCCTCAGAGGGTGACGTCATCGAGGTGCTCGGCTCACACCCGGCCTCGAAGAAAGAGATACCGATGGCGGTCAAGGCGTTGGGGTTAGGTTTGCTGAGTGTCGAAGGGACCGACACCGACTGGAAGATACGTATCCAGCGTTGATCGTACACGTGATACAAGGAGATAAAATGAAAAAACACTGGGATTCTGTCGACGAGATTTTGGATTTTGCCATCAAGCGGGAGGAGGAGGCGGCTGCGTTTTACACGAACCTGGCCGCCAGGGTGGATAAACCCTGGATGCAGCGCGTTTTCGAGGAATTTGCTGACGAGGAGAAGCAGCACAAGGCGAAGCTCGTGGCTGTCAAGAGCGGGGCTTCTTTCCAGCCGTCCAAGGAGCGCGTGCTGGATCTGAAAATCGCCGATTATCTGGTGAGCGTCACACCGACCGACGACATGAGTTACCAGGACGCCCTGGTCGTGGCGATGAAGAAGGAGAAGGCCGCTTTCAAATTGTATAATGACCTTGCCTCCAGCACTGAGGACGAAAACGTCAAGACGACCTTCTTGGCCCTGGCGCAGGAAGAAGCCAGACACAAACTGCGTTTCGAAGTCGAATACGACGACCTGTTGAGCGATAACTGAACGGCGTATAGGCCCTTGGACTCAGACCCTTGGGGTTTTCACCCCTCTGAAAGAAAGCACGTAAGGCGGATGCCCTGCAATGCTTACTAGGCCGTATTGGGCCTGAGAGTCTGACGGGATGGGTGATGGTCAGGTTGATGCCGTTCTGGCGGAAACCTGGCCTTTTTTATTTGATCACGTGGGTAGATATGGATCGACGAGGAGAGGGCAATGAACGAGGCAAATAAGTTGCACGAAACACAGAAAACGACTATCGTTTTGCACAGCGGGGATATGGATAAGGTCTACAGTGCGTTGATCATCGGCAACGGCGCGCTGGCGATGGGCATGGAGGCCTCCATTTACTTCACGTTCTGGGGACTTCAGCGCTTGCAGAAAGGTGGGCTCGAAAAAGGCCCGCTTTCTAAGATGAATTTCCTCGGCCTGGGCAAGTGGATGATCAAACAGCGGATGAAGAAAGCGAACGTCGCTTCCCTGGAGAAGCTATTGCAGGATTTCAAGGAGTTGGGGGGGCAGATCATCGCCTGCGAGATGACGATGGAGATCATGGGCATCGGCAAACAAGATCTCCGCGAGGATCTGATCGATGTCTACGGCGCCGTGGGCTCCTACGTCCAGGAGGCCCGAGAATCCGAGATCACCCTGTTCATCTAGCCCGACACGTGACCCGCGACCCGCGACTACCACCCCAGGTCGTCTATCGCGGTGATCTCGTAGGCACGGGTGTAGGTCCGGCGCCCCTTGACGCGCATCGCCGGCAGGGCTTGCGCCTGGGCGCGATCCCGGACACGTTCCCACGTCTCGTGGGAGATCAATATCTGTCCCGGCTTTGCCTTTTCCTGCAGGCGTTTGGCGACGTTGACGGTGTCGCCCACGGCCGTGTATTCCATCCGTCCTTCGGTGCCGACGTTTCCGATGACGACGACGCCGGTGCAGATCCCGTACCCCATGAAGAGCTGCTCTTCTGGCGGGATGTACTGGTGATAGGCCTGGATAGCTTCTCTCAACGTCCATGCCATGCGCAGGGCGTGCCAGGCGTGATCTTCCTGTTCCAGCAGGGGGGTGTTGAAGAGTGCCAGGATGGCATCCCCCATGTACTTATCCACGATGCCCCAGTTGAAGCGCACGGCCGCCTCGGCGAGGGTGAGATAGTTGTTCAGCACGTCCATCACCCGCTCCGGCGGCTTGGCCTCACTGAAACTGGTGAAACCCCGGATGTCGGCAAAGAGGATGGTGATCACCTGGCGATTTTCGCTGAGCCCCAGTTGAGTCAGGTCCTGGGGCAATTGTTCCACCAGGCCGGATGGCAGGTATCGACGGAGCATCGACCGTTCGTGCTCGTATACCTTTTTCTCGGTCACGTCTTCCATCACGATCGCGACACCCTGGGTATCGTGGTGATTGCTTTGAAGCGGGGATAGGCTGATGCTGAGATACCGTTGATTGCCCTTGGGGAGATTGAGAGAGATCTCCTGGGCGACGTAGGCTTGTTGGTGCTGGCGAACATCCTGTATGAGGGTGGGCAATGGCGTGTAGCGCAAGAAGCTGAGGGCCTGCTGGTAGGGATGGTTGACGGCTTGCTGGCTGGATAGACCCAGGATTTTCTCGGCCGCGCGGTTGAAGGTCGTCAGGACATCTTGATCGTCGATGGTGATCACGCCGCTGGCAATGCTGGCGAAGATGTTGTCCATATAGTGCTTCATGCGGCTGATTTCATCCCGCTGCCGGCGCACGTCGTCGAAGAGACGGGCATTTTCCAGGGCGATAGCCGCCTGCCAGGCCAGGGCCGACAGCAATCGCTCGTCCCCGGCGGTGAACATCTTTCCTTCCGTTTTGTCGATCAAGAG
>OMKS01003964.1_pt1 | contig 11462 bp, 10 predicted proteins | sample 1674721 | NCBI WGS metagenome assembly OMKS01 (sample SAMN06264996, study PRJEB25208) | sediment metagenome | isolation source: hot spring sediment | place: USA: California | collected 2014-09-02 | reverse complement strand
TTAATGATACGGCGACCACCGAGATCTACACTATCCTCTTCGTCGGCAGCGTCAGATGTGTATAAGAGACAGGAAACTACGTGCTGCACAGCTCCTTTCTCAATTGCCACTTTTGGCATTCCAAAAACAACGCAACTGGATTCATTTTGAGCAATGGTTTCAGCCCCTGCTTTCCGCATCTCACTGAGACCCTCAGAACCATCACTGCCCATACCCGTCATTATCACACCAACAGCATTGGCTCCTGCATATTTGGCGACAGACCGAAAAAGAACGTCAACCGATGGGCGATGGCGGCTAACCAATGGTCCGGGTTTTACTTCAACATAGTATCTGGCGCCTGATCGCCGCAAGAGCATATGAAAATTACCTGGGGCAATGAGCACACGACCTGGCAGCACACTGTCACCATTTTCAGCTTCTTTAACTTCAATTTCACAAATCTCATTTAGACGAGCTGCAAAGCTGCTGGTAAAATGCTCTGGCATATGCTGAACAACGATAATGCCGGGCACATTAAGGGAGAAAGCGGTCAGAACGGCCTGCAGGGCTTGAGTTCCACCAGTTGAAGCGCCGATAGCCACCACTTTATCTGTAGTCTTGGTTAAGGCATACTTCTTTTCTGGCACAATCTGCTTCACATTTTCAGCAATATTTTCTATTTTGACTTTTGCGGCTGCCTTAATCTTATCAATGAGCTCAACGCTCATATCACCAACAGTGTAGGCAGCGCCTGGTTTTGCCAAAACATCCATTGCGCCAGCCTCTATTGCTTCCACTGAGAGCGCGCCACCCTTTGGCGTCAATGATGATACAATAATGATTGGCAAGGGGTAATAGCGCATTAATTTTCTTAGAAAAGTGATACCATCCATCCGGGGCATTTCTATATCAAGTGTCAGAACGTCTGGTTTTAGTTTAATAATCTTATCTCTGGCAATATATGGGTCGGGGGCTGTGCCAACGACTTCGATATCAGGGTCTCGTGACAATTCCCTCATGAAAATATCTCTTACTACTGCCGAGTCATCAACAATCAGTACTTTTACTTTTTTGGAAATCAACTAATCCTCAATTTTAAAATCAAGCAGTACGTTAAACCCATCTACATTAAAAGCCAGATATTCATCATCCTGAAGATATTTTTCCCACTCCTTCTCTTTGATGTTTTTTACTTCAGGGACGGAAAGATTAAATATAGGGTTTTCACCTTCCAGTTCGGTAAGAATCTTTCCACATAGTACATTTACAACCTCTTTTAAAGAATCGATAGCCAAAGTCAGGGTTCTCTCATCGGTATCACTGACGCCCAAAACATTGGCAGCAATCTCACCAGCCATACCTTCTGGTACAATGAGGCTAAGGTTTCCTTTTTTAAAACCGCTAAAACTTATAGTAACTATATGATAAGTGTCACCTTCGGGATAAAGCTCATCTATGCCCAGCTCTTCGCCAAACATAAAGGTGAGTTTTTCCATTATATCACAAAACACCTGACTAATAATTGATTCATGTTCCACTAACATATCATACTCCAAAAATGTCGTCAACGACTTTACGAATCGTTTCAGGTGTAAAAGGCTTACGGATATAGGCGCTTATACCTTTCTTTTTTAGCTGTTCGATCCGGGTCGAACTGCCCTCTATTGAAACAATTACAACTGGTACCGACTTTAATAATCCGTCTTCGCTCATTTTTTCAACCATTTCTATGCCACCCATAACCGGCATATTGATATCGGCGAAAACTATATCAATCCACTGCTCTTCTAAAACAGATAATGCCTCTTTTCCATTGGCGGCCTGATAAATAGTATTAACTGGTATCTGAGCAATACCCAGGGTCTTGATGATAACCGAACGAACAGTTTCAGAGTCATCAACAATCAAAACGTTCAAGGCCATTATTCATTCCCCTTTCATCGAGCTGAAAGTTTCTTTAAGGTTATTTACACCAATAGTGATATTGGCTACAATTTTCTCTGCCTGATTACCTCTGATATTCAGTCTGGCAGTCACGACATCAGAAAGACGATAATTGAGCTCGTCACTTCCTAGGCCAAAGCCCGCCATCATCGATAATATATCAGCAACGTGGACCAAATCCAGCACAAGATTGATCTCTCTAAAATCTTCAGGGCGATGATGATAGGTGGCAATTTCCACAAAATGCCTGGGAAGGTTCCAGTTTTGTAAAAGAATCCCCCCCACTTCAGCGTGGTCAATACCTAATACTTGTCTTTCTGCAGCATCAAAAGTTATTTTCTTTTCCCTGCACATATTATGAATAAGCTCAATCTCATTTTCTACAAAAGTTCCCAGAGCCAGCTTCCCGATATTGTGAAGCAAACCCGCTGTAAAGGAATAGTCTGGAACATTGAGACGAAGCTCCTTTGCCAGTTCTTCGGTTCCGACAGCCACTGCCACAGAATGTTCCCATAACACACCTGACGGCAGATCATATCCTCTAATCGGCCTATTGATGACAGGCGCCACACCACTTGCCAGCACCAGCTCAAAAACTCTTTTAGTGCCCATCAAAACCAGGGCCTGATTAATCGAATTGATTCCTCTGGAAAAACCAAAATAGGCAGAATTAGCCATCGATAAAATATTTGCTGTCAATCCGGGATCATATTTAATCTTTTCTGCCAAGGCGCGGAAACTCACATCCGGATCATTTATCATTTTGCGAATCTCTAAAACCGTTGGAGGAATATTGGGTAATGTATGGAGTGTGGCCAAAATTTCCTGACGACGACTCATAACTCCATCTCCATTCTAGCAGTACGCAAATATGTTTTTCCTGTTGCCATATCCAGCACCATGGTTCGGCTTTTTGATTCGCCCACATCCTCGGCAGCAATGAGGATATCATTTTTCCACAAAACTTTTCTCAAGACAGTATAATTCCGCTCTCCTATCCTAAAAAGTCCTTTTGCATCCAGCAATTTCGCGCCGCCCGCCACTTTAGCTATTAGGTTTTTACGGGAAGCTCCTAAATCAAACAATTGCTGTATCATTGACTGAACACCGCTATCTGTAAACATATAGGGATTACGACGCGCTTTTTCAGGGTCTTGCTTAGATAAAGGGAGCATACAATGTATCATTCCGCCAACTTGGTTGATGGGGTCATAGAGCGTCAGGCCGATACAGGAACCGAGAGAATAGGTAATGATAGTATCCTCAGTATCGGATGAAAGCTTTAAATCCCCGATTCCGACTACAAGCTGCTTACGTTGTTTGTATGCTAACATTTATTTACCTTTTCTGCTTTTCATAAATCAGCTTTAAATTTAGTAATAATCCATAAAAAATTACATTCCTATTTTTACATATATTGACGGTTTAAGCGCCTTAAAACTAGTATTGAGTCCGGTAAGGCTTTCAGAATGACCCACTATCAAAATGCCATCTGGCCTAAGAAGTCTGTATATCTCATCCAAAAGCTGTTTGCGGATTGTATTATCAAAATATATCATAACATTCCGACAAAAAACCACATCAAAGGGCCCTTTCATTGGATAGGGTACCTGTGAAAGATTCAGTCTGCGAAAGGTCAGCATTTTTTTAATCATTGGCTTGACAGTAAAAAATTTCTCATTGTCAAGTCTTTCCAATTCAAAATAGCGATCTCTAATCATATGCGGTACTGGCTTAACCTTTTCTTCTGAATAGGTGCCTTTTTCACAACGTGCTAAAACGTTGGTGGAAATATCGGTAGCCAATATTTTGACGTCAGCTTTCACCCCAGTCAAAGTTTCCAGCATTGTGATAGCAATAGTATATGGCTCTTCACCTGTACTGGAAGCCGCCGACCAAAGCCGAAAACTTCTCTGCCCATCATTTAGCCAGCTTTGCACAATCTCTTTTAGAAAGACAAAATGCTGCTGCTCTCTGAAAAAGCTGGTAACATTTGTGGAGATTACATCAATAAGAGAAATCATCTCCAGTCCGCTTTCGTCACTCTTCAGATACTTCAGGTAGGATCTGAAATCTGGAATGGACAATGCCCGCATCCGCTTGCTGATTCTGGCAGAAACCAGCGCTTCTTTCCCCTCAATAAGATTGATTCCACTGACTTCATAAACAATTTTTCGAATTTCATCAAAAATGCGTTTTTCCATCTCGTTATTTTTTTTGGCTCTATATGAAATTGTGTGGAAAGTCAAATTCTAGGTCGCCGGCTATCAAGTAAATCATGTTGATAAAATTATCTATATTCTGATAACCGCGGGCACGCCGCTTGGCCAATTGAATCTTATTATTTATTCCTTCTAAAATTCCATTAGCTATCTGACTTTCAACGTAATTAAGTATTCCACTCCAGTGTCCTTTGATTGTTTGGGCTAATTTACGAAATACAATGCTTCCGTGGGATTCAGCCAGATCACACCAATACATTAAAAAACCTCCTGCCTGTTCTTTTTCCTTAAAATCCCAAAAATCATTGAATAAAAGTTTTAACCGGTAGGCTTCTCCAACTCTTGGTAATAGTGTTAGCAATGATTCTCTTTCTCTTTTTTGAGCAGAACTAAGTTTTTTCTCCGATTTTAATAATGTGTATTTATGCCATCTTAACGATTCATGTTCTCGCAGCTCTAATTTGCGATAAGCATCAAGTGCTTCATTAAGTAATTTGACAACGTGAAATTTATCAAAAGTGATTCGCGTGTTGGAAAAGTTTTTCATTATGCCGCTTATAAAAGCAGGGGACATATCCATACAGATGTCGCTAATTTGATCTGCCTCAACTCCTTTATTTTTAAGATGTTCCTTTAATCTGTCTACCGTCTGGGCATCCTTGCCTGGAGTGGCAAATATAACCCGACGCTTCTGTATGTCTGCCACAACTGTCACGTATTGATGACCTTTTTTTGTGGAGGTTTCATCTATTCCAATTTGTTGCAAGTCACTCAAATCCTTTTTCTGAAAAGCGATACGAACCCAGTATTTGATGATGTTCCAGAGCCGCTGTGGATATTCTTTGAGTAGCGCAGCAGCTCTTATTACGGGCATTTCTCCTTCGACCAAAGCTATGAGGAAAGCCTCAAATAATAAAGTAAAGCCGCTTCCACTGCGAGCCCAGGGAACCTGAACCATCCGTACTTGACCATTTTGATCTTTGATCCTTGGCACCTTGCAATGTACATAACACTTGTGCTCAAAGATATTCAAATGTCGCCACACCTTCTCTTTGGTGTCATGAACTTTGCCATTTGGCGTGAACTCGTAGGTTTTATCATATCCAATTTCGATATGAAAGGCAATGATTTTGCCTTTATCCTGTTCAAACCAGGTCTTGGTAACACACCAAGGTGGACTGAGTTGAAGTGCTGCTTGAAATATTTTTTCGTTGTTCATAACCGTATTTTAGTTCTTTTATATCTTGTTTTCCACTCAAAATCATACAGAGCCTTATTTTTTCCAGCAGAATCTGTTGCTTAATAATTTTGGCTCTATATGAAATTGTGTGGAAAGTCAAATTCTAGGTCGCCGGCTATCAAGTAAATCATGTTGATAAAATTATCTATATTCTGATAACCGCGGGCACGCCGCTTGGCCAATTGAATCTTATTATTTATTCCTTCTAAAATTCCATTAGCTATCTGACTTTCAACGTAATTAAGTATTCCACTCCAGTGTCCTTTGATTGTTTGGGCTAATTTACGAAATACAATGCTTCCGTGGGATTCAGCCAGATCACACCAATACATTAAAAAACCTCCTGCCTGTTCTTTTTCCTTAAAATCCCAAAAATCATTGAATAAAAGTTTTAACCGGTAGGCTTCTCCAACTCTTGGTAATAGTGTTAGCAATGATTCTCTTTCTCTTTTTTGAGCAGAACTAAGTTTTTTCTCCGATTTTAATAATGTGTATTTATGCCATCTTAACGATTCATGTTCTCGCAGCTCTAATTTGCGATAAGCATCAAGTGCTTCATTAAGTAATTTGACAACGTGAAATTTATCAAAAGTGATTCGCGTGTTGGAAAAGTTTTTCATTATGCCGCTTATAAAAGCAGGGGACATATCCATACAGATGTCGCTAATTTGATCTGCCTCAACTCCTTTATTTTTAAGATGTTCCTTTAATCTGTCTACCGTCTGGGCATCCTTGCCTGGAGTGGCAAATATAACCCGACGCTTCTGTATGTCTGCCACAACTGTCACGTATTGATGACCTTTTTTTGTGGAGGTTTCATCTATTCCAATTTGTTGCAAGTCACTCAAATCCTTTTTCTGAAAAGCGATACGAACCCAGTATTTGATGATGTTCCAGAGCCGCTGTGGATATTCTTTGAGTAGCGCAGCAGCTCTTATTACGGGCATTTCTCCTTCGACCAAAGCTATGAGGAAAGCCTCAAATAATAAAGTAAAGCCGCTTCCACTGCGAGCCCAGGGAACCTGAACCATCCGTACTTGACCATTTTGATCTTTGATCCTTGGCACCTTGCAATGTACATAACACTTGTGCTCAAAGATATTCAAATGTCGCCACACCTTCTCTTTGGTGTCATGAACTTTGCCATTTGGCGTGAACTCGTAGGTTTTATCATATCCAATTTCGATATGAAAGGCAATGATTTTGCCTTTATCCTGTTCAAACCAGGTCTTGGTAACACACCAAGGTGGACTGAGTTGAAGTGCTGCTTGAAATATTTTTTCGTTGTTCATAACCGTATTTTAGTTCTTTTATATCTTGTTTTCCACTCAAAATCATACAGAGCCTTTTTCAAAAGAAGAAGAAAGCAGCTTAAGGATAATTATCCAAAATATGTTGTGACGATGGATGAAAGCTGGCGGGATGAGCTGGACGGGATTCCTGCGATGCACATCGCGGACTTTTTGACGATGAATCCGGAAAAAATGCAACGCTGACAACGAAGCCGGCGGGTTTTTCTTCAGCCTTGAGCTTTGAACCTTGAACTTTGAACTTTCTTCCGGCTGTTCAATCGCCATTCGTTTTAAGACAATGTTTGGAATTCGCCGTGGAGACCGATATATTTTCCGGCTGATGAAAAAGGAACTGAAATGACAAATATATCGAATTGGCGGGAACTTGAGACACGGCTGACGATGGCCAAAGAAATCGTAGTTACTATGCACATGAATCCTGATGGCGATGCTTTGGGTTCATCGGCGGCGATGGCGCTTTTGCTCAGCAATTTGGGAAAGCGGGTGCGGGTGATTAGTATGTCGCCGGTGCCGGATAATTATCTTTTTCTCAATAAGCTATATAAGATCGAGCAGTATGAAGCGGGTAGTCATAATTTTTTTCTTGCGCATTGTGATTTGGGAATCTTTCTTGATGTGGGTGATCTGAGCCGGGCGGGAAAAGTGGGCGAAGCACTGCAAAAAAGTTCGGCGCCGCTGATATCCATCGACCATCATCCGGGAAATGGTCACAAGCGGCTGACCATGGAAATGATTGACACATCGGCTTGCAGCACCGCCACCATGATTTTTGATCTGATCCAGGCCATTTTTCCGGAAAAGCTGAACCGCCAGATCGCCGAAGCCCTCTATGTGGGCATTCTCACCGACACCGGCAGTTTTCGTTTCAGCAATACCACGGCGAGAACCTTTGATGTGGTCCGTCATCTGTTGGGCTACGGCATTTCCCCGCCAGAAATCTATCAGGCGGTCTATGAGCAGTCCAGCATTGCCCGAATGCAGCTTTTGGGAATGGTGCTTTCCAATCTTCGTTTCGAGCTGGAAAAGCGCATTGTTTGGGTGGTCATCACCCAAGACATGGTGAAAAAAGTAGGCGGCGATCCCGATGATACCGATGGCTTTAATGATCTGCTTAGAACAATTCAGGGCGTGGATGTGAGCCTGATTTTTAAAGAACGGCACGATGGCGACACGCGGGTTAATTTTCGCGCCAAAGGGAAAATTCGCATCAATGAGACGGCGAAAAAGCTGGGCGGCGGCGGACATCCTCAAGCCAGCGGCGCCATATTGAAGCTTCCTATAGATAAGGCCATCGAGAAAACTTTGCCGCTGCTCATAGCCGATGTGAAAGCACAACTATAAAGTGAAGCCAAGCGCTGAGAAAAATGAGAGGAAATTTAAAATATTTTGCAAGAAACTGTTTATCATCTGAAAACGTATCAAGGTCATTATGGTGATAAAATCGGAGCAAAATCATTGATTAAAATAGACCTGGCCAGGGGCTGCGGCTTTTGTTTTGGTGTGAGGGAAGCCATCAAAAAAGCCCAAAAAGCAGCGAATGACTATGGCGATGTGCAGATGCTGGGTGATATTGTCCACAATGAACATGTGGTGCAGGATTTAGCCAAAAAAGGTATTCACGTGGTGGAAAATCTCGATGCCGTGGATTCATCCAGGCCGCTGCTCTTACGGGCGCACGGTACAGAAAAAGCCATCGTGGCAGCGGCGGCAGAAAGAAATTTATTCACCATTGATGCCACCTGCCCGCTGGTGCTGGACATTCACAAAGAGATAAAAGAACTGGAAGCCGAAAGGCGAACGATTTTTATCATTGGCGATCATGATCACGATGAGGTGCGGGGCATTCAGTCACAGGTTGATAAAGCCACCGTCTTGTCATCGCCAAAGGAAGCCAAAGCTATTCCTCGCCTGAAAAAAGCGGGTGTCGTCAGTCAATCCACCCAGGCTATGGAAAATTTCACAGCGATTGTGGCGATTCTCGCAGAAAAAATTCATGATCTGCGGGTGGTGAACACCATTTGTCATCCTACGCGGCAAAATCAGACAGAAATCAAGCGCATTGCTGCAGAAAATGAGTTGGTCATCGTCATCGGCAGTCAGACCAGCGCCAATAGCAAACGGCTGAGAGAAGTGGCGGCGGCCATCAATCCCCGCAGCTATCAGGTGGAAAATGCCGCCGAGCTGCAGCCTCAATGGTTTGAGAATGTGCAGTCAGTGGGCATCTCCGCCGGCGCCAGCACACCGGATTCGCAGATTCAGGAGCTAATTGCCCGCATCAGGCAGATTGATGAGGCGCGCCTTTCAACTTAGATTTGTTACAAAGTTTCTGTAAATTAAAGGCATGCAAAAAGATAAAAGAGAGAAAATCCAATGAATTTGAAAGTGATCATCTGCTCAAAGGAGAAAGGCATTGCTTCTTTCTAAATGAATGGACTTTCTAAAATTGGCTAAAAATATTCAGGAGAAAAATAAAATGGAAAAAGGATCGTATGAAGTAAAAGTTGGCCTCGCCGAGATGCTCAAAGGCGGCGTCATTATGGATGTAACCAATGTGGAACAGGCAAAGATTGCCGAAGATTCTGGTGTGGCGGCGGTCATGGCGCTGGAGCGGATTCCGGCGGATATTCGTCAGTACGGCGGTATTGCCAGGATGAGCGACCCGGAAATGATTCTGAAAATTAAAGAAGCGGTGAGCATTCCGGTGATGGCCAAGTGCCGCATCGGACATTTTGCTGAAGCCCAGATTCTGGAAGAATTAGGCATTGATTTTATCGATGAATCGGAAGTTCTGACACCTGCTGATGAAGAAAATCACATTTGGAAGCACGACTTCAAAGCTCCCTTTGTCTGCGGCTGCCGCGATTTGGGTGAAGCGCTGCGCAGAATTGGCGAAGGCGCGGCGATGATTCGCACCAAAGGCGAGGCTGGAACCGGCGACATTGTGGAAGCCGTTCGCCACATGCGTCAGGTAAACCGTGAAATCCGCAAACTGCAGATGATGGATAAGGAAGAGCTGATGGCGGAAGCCAAGCGTCTGGGTGCGCCATTTGAAATCGTCCAGATCGTCGCTCAGAAAGGGAAATTGCCGGTGCCTAATTTTGCTGCCGGCGGTGTGGCCACCCCTGCCGATGCGTCTTTGATGATGCAGCTCGGCGCCGAAGCGGTTTTTGTGGGCAGCGGGATATTCAAAAGCGATGATCCGCAAGAGCGAGCCAATGCCATCGTAAAAGCGGTTACTTATTATAAAGACCCGGCAGTCCTTCTCGAAGTGAGCCGCGGCCTGAAGGAAGCCATGGTAGGCATTGCCGCAAAGAGCCTTCCCGAAGCAGAGCAATTGGCAAAACGGGGCTGGTAAATGAAAATTGGTATTTTGGGCATTCAGGGCGCCTATCACAAACACGCGGAGATGCTCAGATCACTGGGCGTTGAGCCGCTGATTATTCGCTACAATGCACAACTTGAGGAAATTTCCGCCCTGATTATCCCCGGTGGAGAGTCCACTGCTTTCAGCATGCAGCTCAGTTTTCGCCTCGATTTTGAAAAAGTACGGGATTTTGCCCTTTCGCATCCTGTTTTTGGCACTTGCGCTGGTATGATTATGCTGGGGAAAGGGGACAATGACCCTCGTGTTCGACAGCTTAAATTGATGGATTTTACCGTTTTACGCAATGCCTACGGCGCCCAGACGGAATCTTTCACCGCCGAACTCGATCTCACTCTCAACGGAGAAAAAAGCGCTTTTCATGGCGTCTTTATTCGGGCGCCGCGCATTGATTCTCTCGGAGAAAAGGTCAAAGTGCTGGCGCGACATGGCACTGAACCGGTGATGGCAGAGCAGGGACATTTTCTGGCAGCCAGTTTTCATCCCGAGCTTTCCGGTGATGGCCGCATTCACCGCTATTTTATAGAAAGGATCACGACATGAGTGAATCATATCTGTCCCGAATCGAAAACCCTGCTGACCTGAAAAAAATTCCGGTGGAAAAGCTTCCGATTCTGGCAGAAGAAGTCCGAAGGCATATTATTGAGAATATTCAAAAAACCGGCGGACACCTGGCGCCATCACTGGGTGTGGTGGAGCTGACCATTGCGCTGCTCTATGTTTTTGAGCCGCCTGTGGACCATGTTTTGTGGGATGTGGGCCATCAGGCCTACCCGTGGAAAGTGCTCACCGATCGCCGCGATGCCCTGAAAAACATTCGGCAATATGGCGGCATCAGTGGTTTTCAAAAGCGTTCCGAAAGTGAATACGATGCCTTTGGCGCCGGCCATGCCAGCACCTCTATCTCGGCAGCGCTAGGTTTTTCCGTGGGAAATGACCTGCTCAATGAAGCGGCGCGGGTGATTGCCATCATCGGAGATGGCGCTCTTACAGGCGGACTCGCCTATGAAGGTTTGAACAACACCGGTCACCTGCGCAAACAGATGATGGTTATTCTCAACGACAACGAAATGTCTATCTCGCCCAATGTAGGGGCAATGTCACATTACCTTCACAAAATTGTCACCAACCCTATCTATAATCGCCTGCGGGACCAGATTTGGGAATTGACCAGCGTGCTGCCGGGAAAGCCATTCATTCGCCGCGGCCTGAAGAAGCTGGAAGAGAGCTTGAAGGTTCTCCTTGTACCGGGCATTCTCTTTGACGAGCTGGGTTTTAGATATTTCGGCCCCATTGACGGGCACAATATCCCCTTGCTCATTGATACTTTTAGCAAATTGAAGAATATCAAAACGCCGGTATTGCTGCATATTCTCACC
>OMKS01003962.1_pt1 | contig 11466 bp, 10 predicted proteins | sample 1674721 | NCBI WGS metagenome assembly OMKS01 (sample SAMN06264996, study PRJEB25208) | sediment metagenome | isolation source: hot spring sediment | place: USA: California | collected 2014-09-02 | reverse complement strand
TTTTCAAGCAGAAGACGGCATACGAGATCTAGTACGGTCTCGTGGGCTCGGAGATGTGTATAAGAGACAGATTGAGAGTATAGCATTAAGTGAGAGGGATAGGGAACAGGGGTTTGGTCTGCATTCTTAAGGATTTTGTGTGTTTTTGAGGGTGAGAGTAGAGCCAAGTATAAAATCTTTATAAAATCCGGCCAAAAGGATTGCATTTGGTGATGTATTTCGGTATGATTTTATAAGATATCTAACTTAAAAATAATCTATTTCCTCTCAGGAGAAAATTATGAAAAATCGAAATTGGATCTGGATGATCGGTTTGCTGGTGAGCCTGGCGGTGATTGTGTCTGCCTGCGCGACCCCGGCGGTTTCGGAAGCCGAAGAACCTGTCCGGGAAGAGATGATTGTTGAAGAATCAATTGAAGAAGAACCCGTAGAAATGGAAGGTGACGATGATGTTGACATGGATGATAGCAGTGATGATGGCGTTATGGTTGATGAAGGCGATGATGAAGCCGAAACCGGCAGCGGTGAGGGTGAGAGTGAACCCGCGCCGTCGGTAGATCTGCCTTCCGATGAAGAGATGATGGCGCTGCTCGAAGAAAAGGTGCAGGGCGGCCATGACACTGATCGTGTGCTGAGTGCCTCCTATGATTATGAAGGTTGGCTGGCTTTACTCGATCGCATGATCGGTTATGGCGCTGAAATTAATGAAGAAGAAAGAGAACTGCTGGCAGTGTGGCTTGCCCAGCGCAACTGACAATAATGTTTTGATCTCTCCGATTGTGAACTGAATTTTGGGACATCAAACAACAGTGAAACAGGCGCTTGACCGGCGCCTGTTTTGCCTGTAAATCACCGCCGTCAATGGGTTGTCAAATCCTGCTATAATGGAGGTAGATGAACCCAACCGAGAAAACAGAGGAGGCCGACCATGGCGAAGAGTAGCGTAGACCAATATAGTATCCGTGTGAGCAAAGCACTCCCCTACCTGCCATTTGCGGATGAAGAAAAGAAAGTATGGCTGGAAGACCTCGAACGCGAGGGGCTCAGTGAATATCTTGCCGGTCAGATCATGGAAAAAATTCCGACCTTAGAACGTCCGGAAGATGAGCGCGAAGACCGCCGCATGCAGCAGACCATCCTCAAGGTCACGCAGGCCATCCGCCAGTGGCGTTTGAACCAGGGCTTGAAAAACACGCGCAGCGGTCGCCGCTGATCTTGCGTGCTCATGACTTTCTACAACCTGACGGAAATACCGCTGGGGCTGCCGGGCGCCGTATATCGTGCGCCGCTGCCCTTTGGCGCCTTTGACCTGCAACTGGCCACACTGACCGAGTTGCAGCAGGCGCAGGTGGCAGTGGTCTATTCGCTGGTGGAACCACCAGAATGGACATTGAAAGCCATCCGTGACGCACGCGGGTTGCTGGCAGAGCGGGGCATCCAGCGGGTGGATTTTCCCATCCAGGATTTCCATGTGCCGCAGGAGGCTGAGGCGTTTCAGGCAGCGGTGGGCGGGGCATTACAGCATGCGCAGGCGGGCAGGAATATCGCCGTACATTGCAACGCCGGCATGGGCCGCACGGGTTTGTTCCTGGCTGAAATGGCCATCCAGCACTTTGGTTGGGGTGTGAGCGAAGCGGTCGATTGGCTGCGCCAGTACATCCCCTATGCCGTGGACAATGAAGACCAGTATCAATTTCTGCTGGATCTGCATGCTGTGCCTGACTGAAAAAATAATTTGCCGTACAGCCTATAGTTGATCTGGAAGACAAAGAGCGCGAGGGTCTCCTCACGCTCTTTTCTGGTACATAATTGTCGCAATCAGGCAGGTGTTGGCAGCACCGCCGCCAGAAACTGGCGGATCTGCGCGTCCCACAACAGCCATTCGTGGGTGCCATCTTGTTCGTGATAAATCAGCGGCACGCCCAGTTGCTGGCAGGCGTCGCGGAACATGACATTCAGCGGGTAGAGGTCATCCTGCCGCCCGCAGGAGACATACAGTGTGGGCAGTATTTCGGGGTGCTGCGCGGCGTTGTGCAGCCAGACGGCGGGATCGTGCTGGCTGCCGGGCAGTTGTGACAGGTCGCCGAACAACATTTCGAACTCGGGCTGGCGGGTGTCATCGGGGTGCGATTGCAGTATGTTGAGCGAAAGCACGCCAGAGAAACTGGCAGCGGCAGCAAAGCGCCCAGGGTGCAGCAGCGCGGCTTTCATGGCGCCATAACCGCCCATCGAAAGGCCGGCGATGAGGGTGTCTTGCGGGGCGGGGTCGATGCCGAACAGGTCGCGCAGGTAGGCGGGCAGTTCTTCCATCAAGTAACTGAAATACGCCTGCCCATTGGGTTGATCGACATAGAAAGAGCGCCCCACCGAAGGCATCACCACCACCAGGTTATAGTTGCGGGCGATGGTTTCGATGGCGGAAAAGCGCTGCCAGGCGCTGCCGTCATCACTGAGCCCGTGCAGCAGGTAGAGGACCTTGCGCTTCATTAACGGAATCTCCTGCATCTGGCCGGGGTCGGGCAGGAGCAGATACAGGGGCAGATTCATTTTGACGGTCTGGGGGGTGTGGTCAATGCGGAAGAGAGCCATTGGTTTTCCTTTCTTAAATTGTTTGAGGTTCGGGAAGCGCGGCCTCTTTTTCATCAAAGTGGATGAAGAAGGAGAAGGCGAAGCTGATCAGCATCAGAATGGGCGGCACGATGGTGAGCAGGAAGCGCGCTGCCATATCGGGCTGGTTGCCGGGGTTGAGACCGCTCTCGAAGCCATAAATCAAGAACACGAGGTAGAAACCGGCACTGGTGAACAACCCGCTGAGGCGGTTCATGAAGCCCAGCGCGCTGGAGATCATGCCTTCACGGCGCACTTCGTGCTGGCGGGTGTCTTCGTCCATGATGCGCGCGCCGATCAGGTCCATGGTGGTGATCACACCGGCAAAGCCGAAGCCTACCAGCGAAGCGCAGATGATGGCGCTGACCAGGGTGTTGGCGAAAAACAGCGGAATGAAGGCTACCGCCAGGGTGATCAACGCGGCGCGCCACACCGGCATGAGGCCATAACGGCGCACGAAAGCTGCCCAGATGGCGACACAGCCGATGGCGATCAGCAGCACCGCGGCGAACAGGAAGGTGGTCTGGCCTTCAGACAGGCCCAACGCGTATTTGACGTAGAAGGGCATGGACGCCAGCACCAGCGCCATGGCGGCGGAGTAGAAGGCGTTGGCAAGCCCGGCAATCCAGAACTTTTTGTTGGTGAGCAGTGTTTTGAGGCTGTCCCAGAAGCGCGGTTTTTCCTCGTCTTCGGTGATTTCGGCCTCTTTGGACATAAAGGTCATATACAGAATGACGCCGCCGCCCAAAATGCCATAGATAATCGCGGTTGTGCTATAACCCAGCATGCTGGTGACCACGGGGGTAAGGGCGATGCTGATGATCATGGCGACCAGTTGGAAAGCCTGGCGCATGGCGTTGGCTTTGGCGCGGGTGGCATCGGTGCGGAAGATTTCAGGGAACAGGGCGGCATAGTTGGCGTTGATGACCGAGTCCAGCGTGCCGGTGAGGATGTAAAAGAGCATGCAGTAGGCGAAGAGGGCATTGCCAGCCAGGAATTCGGGCGTGCTGTAGAAAGCGATGAAGGTCAGGATCATCAGCGGGGTGCCGATCACCAGCCAGGGACGGCGCCGCCCCCAGCGCGAATGGGTGCGGTCAGAGAAGAAACCGTACACGGGATTGTCGATGGCGTCGATGAAGGTGTAGATGAAGAGCATCAATGACAATTGCGGGGTGGTCATGCCCAGTTGGTCGACATAGTAAATGGCGGCGTAAGTCTTGAGCATGTTAATGGGGATGGAAGTGCCGAACATGCCCACGGCGTAGTTGAAGGTCTTGGCGCGTTTCAGATTCATGGGATACCTCGTTTGTGGTCTCAGGGCGGGAAGCAAACAGGATGATGCACCTGTTTGGATTATATAGAAAAATAGGTAGATGGCGCAAGCGGGAAGAGAAAGTGGAGGGGCAGTGTAGGCAGGTTTCCATACATTGTCAAAGAAAGAATTCTTGTGATGGTTAAGAAAATCCTTTTTCACTTAAGACCTGTTAAGATTGCTGCGAAGGGCAGAAAAAAGCGATTATAATAAGAGTGCCTGTACAACTGCCTGCCCCGCTTTTGGCGGCATTCTCAAAGGGTGTCAACGCCGTCATGTGTATTCTTAAGACAAATTCCATGCCAGCCCGCTGCAGAAACAGGAAGTTTGATACTGGGCGAAAGTTGCACTCTGTTGTATGTTTATAGATGGCTGAAACCGGCACTGTGCCGGTGGAAAAGACATCATTCATCCCTTTCAGTACTTAGAATTGGAGAAATCTATATGAAGCGAATGTTAGAAACCCTGGACGGTAATCAGGCAACCGCGGATGTCGCATATCGACTGAGCGAAGTTATTGCCATTTACCCGATCACTCCCTCTTCCCCGATGGGAGAACATGCCGACGCCTGGAACGCTGTCGAACGCGCCAACATCTGGGGCACCGTCCCCAGTGTGACCGAGATGCAGTCAGAAGGCGGCGCGGCCGGCGCGGTGCACGGTGCCTTAACCACCGGCGCACTCAGCACCACTTTCACTGCCTCGCAAGGCTTGCTGTTGATGATGCCCAATATGTTCAAGATTGCCGGTGAACTGACTCCCGCGGTCTTCCATATTTCGGCGCGTTCGGTGGCAGCGCAGGCGCTTTCCATCTTCGGCGACCATACTGATGTGATGGCTGTCCGCAGTACAGGCTTTGCCATGCTGGCTTCCCGCTCTGTGCAGGAAGCGCATGATATGGCGTTAATCGCACATGCCGCCACGCTGCGCAGCCGCATTCCGTTCATGCATTTCTTTGACGGCTTCCGCACCTCGCACGAGATTTCCAAGATTGAAATGCTGACGGATGATGACCTGCGCGCTTTGATTCATGATGAAGACATTATCGAACACCGCAAGCGCGGCCTCAATCCTGATAATCCGTCACTGCGCGGCACCGCCCAGAACCCCGACATCTTCTTCCAGGCGCGTGAAACCGTCAACAGCCTGTATGACCAGACCCCTGCCATTGTGCAGGAAGTGATGGACGAGTTTGCCAAACAGGTCGGACGTGAATATCACCTGTTCGATTATTACGGCGCACCTGATGCTGACCGTGTGATCATGATCATGGCCTCTGGCGGCGAAACCTGCGAAACCACCGCCAACTACCTCAACGCCCAGGGCGAAAAAGTGGGTGTGCTGGTAGTGCGCCTCTACCGCCCGTTCTCGATTAAAGATTTCGTGGATGCGCTGCCCAAGACCACCAAAGTGATCTCGACGCTGGACCGCACCAAAGAACCCGGCGCCACCGGCGAACCCCTCTACCAGGATGTGATCGCGGCATTGGCAGAAGGCTGGCACGGCGAGAGCATGCCCAAAGTGTTGGGCGGACGCTATGGCCTGTCCTCCAAAGAATTCACCCCTGCTATGGTCAAAGGTGTCTATGAGAATATGGCTGGCGAGATGAAGAATCACTTCACCGTCGGCATCATTGACGATGTGACCCACACCAGCCTGCCCTGGGACGAATCGTTCTCGATCGAACCAGAAGATACGGTACGCGCAGTGTTCTTCGGCCTCGGTTCTGACGGCACTGTGGGCGCTAACAAGAACAGCATCAAGATCATCGCTGACCAGACTGATAACTACGGCCAGGGATACTTCGTGTATGACTCGAAGAAAGCCGGCACCGTCACCATCAGCCACTTGCGCTTCGGCCCTGACCGCATCCAGTCGCCCTATGTGATAGGTTTGGGTGACGCCAACTTCGTTGCCTGCCACCAGTGGTCGTTCCTTGAGCGTGTTGACATGCTCAAATACGCCAAAAAGGGCGGCGTGTTCCTGCTGAACAGCCTCTATGAGCATGATGTGGTCTGGCAGCACCTGCCCGCTGAAGTGCAGAAAGACATTATCGAAAAAGAATTGCAGTTCTATGTGATTAATGCCTACGACGTGGCTGCCAAGACCGGTATGGATCAGCGTATCAATACCATCATGCAGACTTGCTTCTTCTACATCTCCGGTGTGCTGCCGCAAGACGAAGCCATCGAACAGATTAAATACTTCATCCGCAAGACCTATGGAAAACGCGGTGAAGCGGTGGTGGCTGCCAACTACAAAGCGGTGGACGCCAGCATCGAGAACCTGTTCAAAGTGGAAGTTCCTGCCGAAGTCACCGCACAGACCCACCGCAAACGCATCGTGCCTGAGATCGCGCCTGAGTTTGTGAAAAATGTGTTGGGCGAGATCCTCGAATACCGCGGCGACGACCTGCCGGTATCTGCTTTCCCCAATGATGGCACCTACCCGACCGCGACTACGCAGTGGGAAAAGCGCAACATTGCTATCGAGATTCCGGTGTGGGAACCCGACCTGTGCATCGAGTGCGGCAAGTGCGCCTTCGTGTGCCCGCATGCCGTGATCCGGACCAAGGTCTATGACCCCAAATATCTGGATGACGCCCCGCCCACCTTCAAATCGAAGGAAGCCAAAGGTTTCAAGGAATTCCCCGCTGACTGGATGTTTACCGTCCAGGTAGCGCCGGAAGACTGCACCGGCTGTGGTATCTGTGTGGAAGCCTGCCCTGCCAAGGACAAGCAAGACCCCACCCGCAAAGCCATCAACATGCGCCCGCAAGAACCGCTGCGCGAGCAGGAAAAAGAGAATTTCGAATTCTTCTTCAACCTGCCCAACCCGACCCGCACGGCGATTGACGCCAACACGGTCAAGAAAGCCAGTCTGCTGCAGCCTCTGTTCGAGTTCAACGGCGCCTGCGCCGGCTGTGGCGAAACGCCTTATGTGCGCTTGCTGACCCAGCTGTTTGGCGACCATATCGTAATTGCCAATGCCACCGGCTGTTCCTCCATCTATGGCGGCAACATGCCCACCACGCCCTACACCGTCAACGAAGAAGGCTTCGGCCCCTCCTGGTCGAACTCGCTGTTTGAAGACAACGCGGAATTCGGTATGGGTATGCGCCTGACCTATGATAAGCAGACGGAGATGGCTTCTGAATTGCTGGCGGCTCTGAAAGATGAGGTCGGCGCTGAACTGGTGCAGGCCATTCTGGAGGCTGAACAGAAAGATGACGCCGGCATCAAAGCCCAGCGCGAACGTGTGGCACAACTGAACGCCAAGCTGGAGAAGATGGACAGCCCCAAGGCCAAGAACCTGCTGAGCCTGTCTGATAAACTCATTCGCAAAGATGTGTGGATCGTGGGCGGCGATGGCTGGGCCTATGACATCGGTTACGGCGGCCTGGATCACGTTCTCGCCAGTGGCAAGAACGTCAAAGTGCTGGTGCTTGATACCGAAGTGTACTCCAATACCGGCGGCCAGTCATCCAAAGCCACCCCGCGTGGAGCTGTGGCGAAATTCGCTGCCAATGGCAAGCCACTGGCAAAGAAAGACCTGGCGCGTATCGCCATGAGCTACGGCAGTATTTATGTCGCTCGTGTGGCGATGGGCTACAATGACCTGCAGACCCTGCGTGCCTTCCGCGAAGCTGCGGAATATGACGGGCCGGCGCTGATCGTTGCCTACACCCACTGTATAAGCCACTATATTCAGGGCGGCATGAAGATGGGCCTGGCGCAGCAGAAAGCAGCCGTGAATTCCGGCGCCTGGACGCTGTTCCGCTATAACCCTGATGAAGAAAAACCCTTCACCCTGGACAACAAAGAGCCCACCATCCCGGTGAGTGAGTATGCCTACAATGAAGCCCGCTTCAGCCAATTGGTGAAGACCAACGAAGAACGCGCCGAAATGTTGATGAAACTGGCGCAAGGTGATGCTGACCGCAACTGGGAAGCCTACAAAGCGATCGCAGACGAGCAAGACCGCGCAACAGCAGCTGATTAGTCACTAACTGATTCTATAACACCAAAGAGGCTGCTCCAATTGGGCAGCCTCTTTGGTGCGTCAAAATAGTTTTGTTAGTAATGATACCGGCATTGCAGAAAGTCAATGCGTTCATTCCGCACAAGGTAAACAAGCCTGTGTTCCTGGGTGATGCGGCGTGACCACGTGCCCGGTGAGAGATACTTCAGTGGTTCCGGTTTGCCAATGCCTTGAAAAGGATCACGCATGACAGCTTCGACCAGTGTTAAGACGCGCAGCGCTACCTTACGGTCTGTTGCCACCCAATGACGGAGGTCTTCCAGAAATTCCTGTTGGAAGATAGTCAGGCGCTTATTTGTCATTGAGCATTAAGTCATCGCGCAAATCAGCTACAGAATAGGATTCGCCTTCTTCTTTCAAGGCGCGATTCAATGCGGTCAATAACCGTTCCGCGTTGGCTGGTGAACGCAGTAAGTAGGCGGTTTCCATCAGGCTGGTCAATTCATCAGCGGCGATCATGGCAACATCAGGCTGTCCGCGGCGTTGAATCACGATCACCTCGCGATTGTGTGTGACAGCATCTAAAAAACTGGCGAGTTGTGCCCGCGCCTGGCTGTAGGTGGTTTGTATGGTCATATTTGCTCCTATTTGTACAATAATACTGTACAACAAATGATCCCGGAAGTCAAGGTTTTGAAATTCCTTTGTTTAATTGTCCCCATTCACCCAGAAGAGCAGCGCGGGGCTGCTCTTCGTGGGGATTCTTTTGCATGTCATCATGGCGCCAGTTGTCTGCATGCCTTTTGGCGCCATGCAAAATGTGGTGTTTGGTGCTAACCCAGGTTGAGTAAAAACGCCATCAGCCAGGTCATGCCAACCGCCAGCAGGGCGATTGTGCCAACAAAGATGAGAATGGTTAGTAACTGGGTCAGCAGGTTGGGGGGATTCACCGCCCCATTGTTATTTTCAAGGGGTTTGTCCATCATCTCTCTCAGCGGGGATAGATCCGACATTGTCGGTGAATATCAGTCAGTTGTCTATTTTCATTGTAACGATTTAGAGAGTCGATTACAAGTGCATAACATCATACACATAGCGCTCATCGGTTAAGAAAAAGCGCTATGCGTACATAATATTATGAACAGGGAGGTTATTTTCCGAGGCGTGCCAGTTCTTCTGCCACGATTGAGGGATCCAGCTTGGTGAACAGCGGTGTAGGCTGTTGAAAAGTGCGTCCCGGCGTCAGCTCACTGGGTTTCCATTCACCGCTGGCGTTGGCAGCATCATAGCGCAGCACGGTATGGCTGCCAAGATTGTCCTCAACGGCCTGGGTGTAGGGAGTGCCGAACAGAGGTCGTTCGTAATTGAGGAAGGCGTGAATCTTCTCGCTGGAGAAGGGCAGGAACGGCGCAAACAACACCTTGAGCGAGTCGATGGCTTTCATGGCGGTGAAGATGGCGCGCGCAGCAGCAGCTTTGTCGGTCTTGAATGTCTTCCATGGCTCGGTGTCATCCAGGTATTTGTTGACCTCACTCGCCAGACGCATGGCTTCTGCCAGGGCGGCGCGCAGCTTGACCTCTTCGATCAACTGCCCCACACTGGCGAATCCGCCATTGATGGTATCGAGCAGGTCGCGGTCTTTTTCGGTCAATTCGCCCGGATCGGGCACGATGCCCTCCCAGCGTTTGTGGGCAAAACCCAGCACGCGGTTGGCAAGGTTGCCCCAGGTGGCGATCAGCTCACCGTTGTTGCGGTTATAGAAATCTTCCCATGCCCAGTCGGTGTCGCGGGTTTCAGGCATGCTGACGGTCAGGTAGTAGCGCAGCGGGTCGGGGTCATAGCGTTCGATGTAATCCAGCACCCACACGCCCCAGTTGCGGCTGCCGGAGATTTTCTGGCCTTCCATGTTCATGAACTCATTGGCAGGCACGTCATAGGGCAGCACGAAGGGCTGCGGGTCTTCCGCACCCATCAGGCGGTCAAAATCGATGCCGGCGCCCAGTAACTCGCCGGGCCAGATAATGGCATGGAAGGGGATGTTGTCTTTGCCGATGAAGTAAAAGGTCTTGGAGGCAGGATTGGTCCACCAATTGCGCCAGCCGTCCTGGTTGCCCGCCAGTGCGTTGGCTTCCACGGCCGCCGAGAGGTAGCCCATAACAGCTTCAAACCACACATACAGGCGCTTGTCATCGTAGCCTTCGAGCGGCACAGGGATGCCCCATTCCAGGTCGCGGGTGATGGCACGGCCGCGCAGCGGGTTGCTTTCGATCTGTCCCAGTGATTGACGCAGCACGTTAGGGCGCCAGTAACTCTCACGTTCTTTGAGAAATTCAATTACTTCCGGTTCTAATTTGCCCAGATCGAGGAAGAAATGTTCGGTTTCGCGCAGTTCTGGGGTAGAACCGTCGATTTTGGAACGCGGATCGAGCAGTTTTTCTGACTCCAGAAGATTGCCGCAGCGGTCGCACTGGTCGCTGCGTGCGCTTTCATACCCGCAGATGTAGCAGGTGCCTTCCACATAGCGGTCAGGCAGAAAGCGCTGCTGCGCGGGAGAATACCATTGTTTCTGTACATCGGTATACAGAAAACCGTTGTCTTTCAGCACGGTGAACATCTTCTGCGCTACATCGAAATGATTTTCGGTGTGGGTGCTGGTAAAGCAGTCATAGCTGATGCCGGTCTTCTGGAATAAATCAATGAAATCGTGATGGAAGCGCTGATAGACTTCCAGCGGGGTACTGTTTTCAGCATCGGCGCGCACAGTGATGGGTGTGCCGTGCGAATCGGAACCGGAGACCATCAGAACCTGGCGGCCGCGCATGCGATGATAACGCGCGACGATGTCTGCCGGCAGGTGCGAGCCGGTCATATTGCCGACATGGATATCGGCGCTGGCATAGGGCCAGGCAACACAGACAAGTACAGGTTCGGTCATGAGATGATTCCTCCACGGGTTAAAAAAAGTGTGCCACGATTGTAACACGAACGGGTGCGGCTGGCAGCCAGAATTTCAGGGTTCGAGGAAAATCTCGACACTCGACAGATAGACGGTGCCGGGCATGCGGTTGTCTGATTCCTGGCGCATGACCAGCAGCACCGGTGTGCGCTGCTCTACGGTGTAAGACAGGCCCACATCAAAGCGGGCATGGCTGCGGCCTTCCAACGGCTCCGGCAGGATGATCTCGCGCGAGGCGATCACACTGCCGTCGGTGGCGAGCATTTCAATGATCACGGGACTGCTGTTGACATTGTAAGCCAGCCCGTCGATCCATGCCACACCGCCGCTGACCGTGCTGCCGCGCGCGGGGCGCCAGATGATGAAGGGGTCCAGCCACACCATTGGCGGGTTGGGGATGCTTCTGCCGAATTGCAGCAGCACTACATCCACCGAGGACAGCGAGGTGATGCGTCCGTAGCGGTCTTTGGTGGTGAAGCGCAGTCGTGCCAGTTCACCTGCACCGGGGATGCTGAAATTAAGATAGCGCTGCACACGGTAGTAACGCCCGCTTTCACCGAATACGGTGTCAGTGGCGATCAGGCGGCCGTCTTCACCGAATAATTCTACG
>OMKS01003961.1_pt1 | contig 11466 bp, 6 predicted proteins | sample 1674721 | NCBI WGS metagenome assembly OMKS01 (sample SAMN06264996, study PRJEB25208) | sediment metagenome | isolation source: hot spring sediment | place: USA: California | collected 2014-09-02 | reverse complement strand
CCAAAGACCCGGTCTTTATGATCGATGAGATCGACAAAATGGGTGCCTCCTTCCAAGGGGACCCCTCTTCGGCCCTCCTGGAAGTATTGGACCCGGAGCAGAACGTCTCATTTCGTGACAACTACCTGGACCTCCCCTTCGATATCTCCCATATTCTTTTTATAGCCACCGCCAATACCCTGGATACCATCCCCCGCCCCCTCTTGGATCGAATGGAGGTGATACGACTCTCCGGCTATATCGAAGAAGAGAAAGTCGCCATTGCCAAAAAGTACCTCATCCCCAAATCGCTGGAACGGGCGGGCCTGCTAAAAAAGCACGTTCGGTACCACAAATCGGCGCTTTCGAGCATCGCCGGAAACTACGCCCGTGAGGCGGGGGTACGAAACTTCGAGAAATCGCTGGATAAAATTCATCGAAAAATCGCCCGAAAAATGGTTCTCCAAGAGATTGATCCTCCCCTCACAATAAAAGCCGAGAATGTAGAAGAGTACCTGGGCAAGCCGACCTTCCGCAAAGACGATGTGAAAAGGGCGGATAAACCGGGTATGGCCATCGGTCTGGCTTGGACTAATTTCGGGGGGGACACGCTGACGATAGAAGCGGTGAGCAACCCCGGCCAGGAGGGCTTTCGCCTCACCGGACAGATGGGCAACGTGATGCAGGAGTCGGCGAATATCGCCTACACCTACATCCGCCACATCGCCGAACGGTACCAGGTGGGTAAGGAGTTCTTCGAGAATAACCAGATCCACCTGCACATTCCCGAGGGAGCCACCCCCAAGGACGGCCCTTCGGCGGGTATCACCATGGCCACCGCCTTGCTCTCGCTCATCAGAGGCAAGAAGATCAAACGGAACTTGGCGATGACCGGAGAACTCTCCTTGACCGGTCAAGTACTGCCCATTGGCGGACTGAAGGAAAAAACCATCGCCGCCCGCCGAAACAAAATCAAAACGATCATTATCCCGCAGGCCAACTTCAAAGACTTGGAAGAGATCCCCGAGCACGTCAAAAAGGGGATCAACTTCCACCCGGTGCAGAGTATGGAAGAGGTGATTCAGATCGCCTTTCCCTCTTAGCGGGGCGGCCATGGAACTTCTGGCCCCGGCGGGAAATTTGGAAAAACTCAAATACGCATATCTCTACGGAGCTGACGCCGCATACATCGGCATCAGCTCCTTCTCCCTTCGCTCAAGAGCTGAGAATTTTTCTGGTGACCAGTGGCGGGAAATTGCTCGGATAAAGGGCCGGAAAAAACTCTACGGGGCGATCAACATTTTTTTCCACAACGACGACCTGCGCCAGCTCGAGGAGAACCGCGAGTACCTGTCGCTCTACCCCCTCGACGCGATCATCGTCAGCGACCTGGGCGCATACACGCTTCTACGGCGCCTCTTTCCAGAACAACGCTTCCACCTCAGCACCCAGGCAAACTGCATCAACCGTGAAGCGGCCCGGCTCTACTATGACCTGGGCTTCTCCCGGGTAATACTGGGGCGGGAGACCAGTCTCTCGGAGATCCGTGAGATCAAAGATACGGTCCCCGAGTTGGAACTGGAGGCCTTTGTCCACGGGGCGATGTGTCTGGCCTACTCGGGGCGCTGCTTTCTCAGTAGCTACATGGCCGGGCGAAGCGCGAACCAAGGAGACTGTACCCATTCTTGCCGTTGGAACTACCGAGTCCTGGAGGAGAAACAGCGTCCTGGAGAGTACTACCCGGTCTTAGAGAACCCCGAGGAGGGTTATACCACCATTCTCTCCTCCAAGGACCTGTGCATGTTCGACCATATCGAAGAGCTCCGTCGCGCCGGGCTGGACTCGGTCAAGATCGAAGGGCGCATGAAGTCCCTCTATTACACCGCAGTGGTGACCCGAAGTTATCGCAAAGCCCTGGATACACTCGGAGAGAGAGATAATGCGGACGGAGCGGAGCTCGATGCTTATCGGCAAGAGCTGTACAAGGTCAGTCGGCGGGAGTTCAGCACCGGTTTCTACTTCGGTCTTCGGGACGCCGACCAAACCACCTCCCTGAGCTATCATCGGCGGTACCAGTTTCTGGGGACTCTGGGTCCGATGCTTGCCAACGGACGCTATCAGCTGGATGTAAAAAACCAAATTCGAAGCGGTCAGGAGATCGAATATATCGGCCCGGATATTCTTTTCCGTAAGGACCGTCACTTCAAGCTCTACGACGAGGAGGGTCGGGCAGTGGAGAAAGCCGACCATGGCCGATCCTACAGTATCGAAACTTCCGTTCCCGTGGAAGAAGGCTACATACTGCGGCAAAAAACGGAGCGGAGCACCGAACCCGCATAATTTTGCGGTAGTACCCCGCTCTTTTGATCTTGAGCAAGCGCTAACTTAGGCTCCTTCGCGAAGATCTAAGAAAAATGCTTCTGCATGAACTCCAGGTCCAACTCCGGGTAGAGAACGAAGCGGTTGAGCAGCTTCTTCACCCGCTGCACCGCCTCCTCGACAATCTTCGAATCGATATCGTACTTGGCTTTGCTCGGTTTGCCGGCGTTTTTTCCGCTGGTCAGGATGTGGGGCTTAGTATTGGAGAGCACCAGTTTGATCAGGGAGGCGATCTCCTTCATCTCTTCCGTACCCATCCCCAGACTGGTCACCCCGGGAGTCCCGATACGTAGGCCGCTGGTGTACCAGGGTCCGTTGGGATCCTCCGGCAGGGCGTTCCGGTTCAGAGTGATCCCGCACTCCCGCAGCACGCTCTCCGCCTGCCGTCCGTTGAGTCCGAATCCGGTCACATCCAGCAGCATCAAGTGGTTGTCCGTCCCGTCTGAGGAGAGCCGCATTCCCTCGTCCATACAGGCCTGGGCCAAGGCCCGGGAGTTTTCTACGATCTTGGCGGCGTAGTTCTTGAACTCGTCGGTGTTGGCTTCGGTGAAGGCCACCGCCTTGGCCGCGGTCACGTGGGGCAAGGGACCGCCGATTACCAGGGGACAGCCCTTGTCCAGAGCGTCGGCGAACTCCGCCTTCGACAAGACCAGCCCTCCCCGCGGACCCCGCAGAGTCTTATGGGTAGTGGTAGTCACTACGTCGGCGTAGGCCACCGGGTCGTAATCTCCGGTCATGACCTTGCCGGCCACCAGTCCGGCGAAGTGAGCCATATCGACCATGAATACCGCTCCGACCTTGTCGGCGATCTCTTTCATCCGTTTGAAGTTGATCAGTCGAGGATAGGCGCTGTAGCCGGTGAGTAGTATCAGGGGCTTGATCTCCTGGGCCATCTTCTCTATGGCGTCGTAGTCGAGATACCCCGTCTTTGGATCCACACTGTAGGTGTAGGCGTCGAACATCTGAGCCGATACGTTGTAGCGATAACCGTGGGTCAGGTGACCTCCGGAGTAGTAGTCTAATCCCATCAGCCGCTGCTTCGAAATCTCATGCCGGACCTGGTCCCACTGCTCACGGGTGATCTTGGCGGGGTTGGTCTCACCCATCTTCTCCAGCATTGGATTCTGTACTCGGGTCAACAAAATAGCCCAATAGGCGATCAGATTGGCGTCGGCACCGCTGTGGGGCTGTACGTAGGCGTGCTCGGCGTTGAAGAGCTTCTTCGCCTGCTCGACGGCGTAGGACTCGATGGCGTCAACGTTGTCACAGCCGGCGTAGAAACGGTGGTTCGGATACCCTTCGGCGTACTTGTCGGTGAAGAGGTTGCCCATTGCCAACTGCGAGGAGAGAGAAGAGTAATTCTCACTGGCGATCAACTTGAGGTTGTTTCGCTGATCTCGAAGTTCATGCACGATAGATGCGGCCGTCTCCGGACTGACCTGTGCCACCTTCTCCAAAGAAGCGATGTAGGCGATCGCTCCGGCGTCTAGATTCTGAGCGCCTACTTTTTCAATGTATTCCCGTACTGCTGAAACTGACATAATACTCCCCTTTTTTGGAAAATTGAAATTAATACTTTTCAGTAAGATCATGATAGTAATCTTTTCTCGTAAATTCAAGCGTTGTTTTCTCTTAAAGTCGTAAGGGGCGGAGACTTAGCACGGCGGGTTTTTATGTGAGGATTTCTCATTTTTTGTATCTTTGTCATAGTTTATTGACATTTGCGTTTACATTAAATATTATGTATATATGTTTAATCTGATATTTAGCTTATTAAAACAATAAGCTACCAGGAGTATTGTATGAAATATCTAATAATTGGCGGAGTCGCGGGAGGTGCAACCACCGCCGCTCGCCTGCGACGAAACGACGAGAACGCCGAAATCATCATGTTCGAACGGGGAGAGTTCATCTCCTACGCCAACTGCGGTCTACCCTACTATCTCGGCGGCACCATCAGCGATAGGGAAAACCTCTTTGTCCAGACTCCGGAGAAATTCTACCAGACCCTGCGAATAGAGACGAGGACGAAGTCGGAAGTCACGTCTATCAACCGTCAGGAGAAGACGATCACCGTCAAGGAGACCGACAGTGGAAAGGAGTACCAGGAAACGTACGACAAACTGGTGCTCAGCCCCGGCGCCATGGCGATCAGGCCGCCCATACCCGGGATCGATTCGGAGGGCATTTTCACTCTGAGAAACGTACCCGATACGGACCTTATCAAGAACTTCATGAATCAGTACAAGCCCAAACGAGCGGTCATCGTGGGAGCGGGATTTATCGGCCTGGAGATGGCGGAAAATCTCCACAGCCAGGGTATTTTTGTCACCATCGTCGAGATGGCCGATCAGGTGATGAACATACTGGACTACGAAATGGCCGCGGAGGTCCACCAGCACTTGAAAACCAAGAATGTAGAGTTTTACCTCAACGACGGGGTTGCCTCCTTTGAAAAAGAGGATTCCCTGCTCAAGGTCAAGCTCAACAGTGGTCGAACCTTACAGACCGACATGGTCATTCTCTCAATTGGGGTACGCCCGGAAAACCAGCTGGCCAAGGACGCGGGGCTGAGTATAGGGCAGACCAACGGAATCGTGGTCAACAAATTTATGCAGACCAACGACCCGGACATATACGCCCTCGGGGACGTCATCGAGTTCGAAAACCCGGTCTCCGGTACCACCGGTGTCATCCCTCTGGCCGGACCGGCCAACAAACAGGGTCGTATCGTCGCCGACAACATAGTCCATGGAAATATCAAGGCCTACCCGGGAACAATCGCCACCGGGATAGCCAAGGTCTTTGATCTCACCGTCGCTTCCACCGGCATGCCGGAGAAGACCCTCAAAAGGCTCAACATCGTGCACCACAGCTTCGTCTTTCACGCCACCGACCACGCCGGCTACTACCCCGGTGCCATTCCCATGAGCATCAAAGTTGTTTTCTCACCGAAGACGGGCAAGCTCTTGGGCGCCCAGATCGTGGGCTATCAGGGGGTGGACAAGCGGATCGACCTCTTCGCCGCCGTCATAGGCATGGGCGGTACCATTTGGGACCTGCAGAACATCGAACATAGCTACGCTCCGCCCTTCTCCTCGGCCAAGGATCCGGTCAACCTGGCCGGTTTTATCGCCGAAAACATCTTCGACGGCACCAGCCGCCATGTAAACTGGTGCGACATCGCCGAGTGTGTGAAAAAGGAGAACACCGTCAAAAACATGAGCCTCATCGACGTACGAAGCCCGGAGGAGTACCAGCAGGGGAGCATCCCCGGATCCATCAACATTCCCAACACCGAGCTGAGAACGCGAATCGGGGAGATCCCAAAGGACAAACCGGTGGTGGTCTACTGCGGTGTGGGTCTGCGGGGGTACCTGGCCGAACGGATTCTCCGTCAGCAGGGCTTCGACGATGTACGGAACCTCTCCGGCGGTTACCACACCTACTCCCAGGTGACCCAGACCCAGAGCAACGAAGATATCTTCGAGGGGTACTACATCGGCAAGGACGACCATATTTATCAAAATACCGAGAAGTAATCCGCCATCGGCGGGAACTTTTTTGGCGCACGCCCAAAGGCTGATCCGGAACAGCTCCGGGTCGGCTTTTTTTTTACTCGATCATAGTCCAATTGGGAACCGATCTGAGCTCCCCCAAGAGCACCGAGCTCTCCCCTCCTTATAGGAGTCAGGAATCCAACTCGGTGAGGTACCTCTCTATCTTCTCCATACGCTCGCTGAACTCCTTCAACTTGCCCCGCTCTTTCTCCACCACCTCCGGTGGAGCGTTGTGCAAAAATCCGGGATTCTCCAGTTTCTTCTCGGTTCCTCGACGGGTCTTCTCCAGACTCTGCAGCTCTTTTTGCAGTTTCGCTCTCTCCTTGTCCACGTCGATCAGTTCACTGACGTAGACAAAAACCTCGAAACCGTTCCCCGCGACCGGTATCGCCCCACTCTTGTCGGGGATTGTCGTCCCTATCTCCAGGCTCCCGGCGTTCACCAGAGCCTCGATGAGGCCGTGGCTCTCTTTGACAAAATCCGCGGCGAAAAAGTCCCCATCGGTTCGCACATGGACTCGAATTTTTTTCTCCGGTGGGATGGTAAACTCGCTGCGGATTGTACGCACCGCTCGAATCACCTCCTGCAGGGAGGAAAAGTTCCGCGCCGCCGTACTTGACCGCCGATCATCGTCGACATGGGGATAGGGCGCGGTGATGAGATGGGGGTAGCGAATCTCCTCGGGGAGTTTCTGGTAGATCTCCTCGGTCACGAAGGGCAGAAAGGGGTGCAGCAGCCGCAGGGACTCCTCCAGTAGGTAGACCAACAGGCTTATTGCCCTGTCCTTTTCGCCGTCCTCTAGGCCGTAGAGGTCGAGCTTCGAAGCTTCGATGTACCAGTCGCAGAAGTCATTCCAGAAGAACTCGTAAACTCCCTGGGCGGCGTCGTTGAAGCGATAGTTTTTGATAGCCCGTTCGATCCGCTCGACCGTGTCGTTCAGGCGGTGGTATATCCAGAGGTCTATCTCCCGCGGTTCGATGCTCCGACGAGGAACCAAAGTCCGCCCCTCCAGGTTCATCAGCAAAAACCGAGAAGCGTTCCAAATCTTGTTGGCGAACTTCGATCCGAAGCGAAAGTCCTCCTCCGCCAGCAGTATATCTTGTCCCTGGGCTGTCAAAAAGGCCAAGGTGAACTTCAAAGAATCCGCCCCGTACTGATCGACGATATCCAGCGGGTCCATACCGTTGCCCAGGGATTTGGACATTTTCCGCCCCTGTTTGTCCCGTACCAGCGAGGTGATGACTATATCCCGAAAGGGAACCTCCTCCAAGAATTCGAGACTGGACATGATCATCCGAGCCACCCAGAAGAAGATGATGTCGTAACCGGTGACCAGGGTGCTGGTGGGAAAAAAGCGCCGCAGATCTTCGGTATCTTCGGGCCAGCCCAAGGTCGAAAAGGGCCACAGCCAAGAAGAGAACCAGGTGTCCAGAACGTCCGGATCCTGCCGTATATTGGTACTGCCGCACTTCGTACAAGCCTCCAAGTCCTCCCGGGAGACGCTGACGTGCCCGCAGTCGTCGCAGTACCACACCGGGATTCGGTGTCCCCACCAGAGCTGTCGGCTGATGCACCAGTCGCGAATGTTCTCCAACCAGTTGACGTAGGTGTTCTCGTACTTTTTGGGGAAAAATCCGATATCCTGCTTCCGCCAGGCCTCCAGAGCCTTGTCGGCCATGGAACGCATCCGTACAAACCACTGCTCGGACATATAGGGTTCGATCACGGTGTCGCAGCGATAACAGTGCCCGATCTGGTGGCGGTGCTCCTCCTCCTTGATAAAAAGACCGGAAGCCTTCATGTCTTCCACCACGGCGCGCCGGGCCTCCTCGACCTCCATACCCCGATACTTCTGGGGCACATTATTATTCAGCGTACCGTCGGGATTCAGGATGTTTATCTTGGGCAGCTGGTGACGCTCGGCGATTTCGTAGTCGTTGGGGTCGTGCCCCGGGGTGATCTTCACCGCTCCGGAGCCGAACTCCATATCCACGTACTCGTCGGCGATGATAGGAATGAGCCGGTCCGTCAGGGGCAGTCGTACCTGACGTCCGACCAGGTGGCGGTAGCGGGAATCCTCGGGGTGGACGGCCACGCAGGTGTCGCCCAGCATGGTCTCCGGTCGGGTGGTGGCCACGGCGATTTTCTCTTCCCCGTCGGCCAGGGGATAGTAGTAGTGCCAGAGCTTACCGGCCACCTCCTTGTGTTCCACCTCGTCGTCGGAGAGGGCCGTGCCGCAGGAGTGACACCAGTTGATCAGGTAGTTGCCGCGGTAGATCAGGTCGCGTTCGTACAGGGCGACGAAGACCTCCCGCACCGCTTTGCTCAAACCTTCGTCTAGGGTGAAACGTTCACGGCTCCAGTCGCAGGAGGCGCCGATTTTTTTGAGCTGCCTGGTGATGACTTCGTGGTGCTCATCCTTGACCTTCCAGGTCTCTTCCATAAATTTTTCCCTGCCGATCTCGCGTCTTGATGTTCCTCGGGCGCGCAGTTTTCGCTCCACCACGTGCTGGGTGGCGATCCCGGCGTGGTCGGTACCGGGGATCCATAGGGTAGGACGCCCCTGCATCCGGTAGTAGCGGATGAGGATGTCCTGGAGGCTGTTATTCAGACCGTGTCCCATGTGCAAAACACCGGTAACGTTCGGCGGAGGGATAACAATGACGAAGGGCTCTCCCTCCCCTTCGGCGGGGGAAAAAAGCTTGTGCTTCATCCAGTACGAGTAGATACGATCTTCAAAATCTTTCGGGTTGTAGGCCTTGGCCAGCTGAACCGCTTTCATCAATGTTCTCCTTCCTTTGAGTATAACGGTTTAGATACTATCAAAATGCAGAAAGCTGAGCAAGAATGGGGCGGTAAATTGGGATACATCCATCCTGCTTTTATGTTATAGTTTGGAGTAGAGGCTGCGGAGTTTATGAGAATACCTAGTAAAACAACATCGATGCTATCCCTGTTTCTCGTCCTGTTATTTGTTCTTTTTTTTACACCGCCCGGTCTGGCTCAGACCACCGATTCAGAACAAGGCAGCCTGCTCGACGATGCGAAGTTGAGAGCCCTCTTTCTCCCGGACAATCTACACCCCTTCGCCGAAAGTCCAATTTTTATTCCGGTGAACAGCGAAAGTTTCGTCCCCAGCGTGGACTTCCTGCGACGGTACTCACGTCTAATTGGTCTGAATTCGGAAAAGACGGTGCTGATCATCGGTCGAGGGACCGGTTTCAGCGCCGCCTATATGGCCGCCCGGTCGAAGCGGGTCTTGGTAGTTGAGCTCGACCAGGAACTACGAGAGGAGTACGAAGATCTATGGCCGACCATTGCCTTGGAAAAGATCACTAGTATCGATTACAGAGAATTCCTCGAAGACCCGAACCGAGAAAGTCTCGATTTGGTTTTTTTCCACGGAGTTATAAAAGCCATACCGGCGCTGATTATGGATGCTCTTGCCGATGGCGGTGTAATTCTCGCTCCTCTGTCCGACGCCGAGGGGGGACAGAATCTACTGATAATGCGAAAGAACGCCGATCGATGGCGAGTCGAATCCGGCCATGGTTCTTCTTTCCCCTCCAAACCGATCGCCCTCCCCGGCTCCGCTCGCGATTAGTCTCTTATTTAGTGACTTTTGCTTTTTCGGGCTCGAGATATCTTTTCCATCTTCCGGTAGTACTTGGCCTGCTTCTCTATCTCTTCTAGATCGTGCACGTATATGTGGTTGTCTACGGTTTTGAGCCGGCTGTTTTCGAACATCTTGCGCACCGCCAGAGTACCTTCGCTTTTGGGAAGGCCGACCATGTTGATGAGCTCCTGTGGTCCGAAATCAAAGGTGTAGGAGCTGTTGCTGATGGGCACTCGCTGTTTTTCCAGCTGGATCAGCAGGGCGTCGTACATCCTGCCCACCGGGTCAGATATTTGGGTGTTGGCCAGCTGTTTGTAGATGAACCATATCCGCTCGGACAGGAGTTGGGTCAGGCGGGTCACAATCTGAGGCTGGGTGGATACCATTCTCTTGAAATTCGCCTTATTCACCGCCAAAAGGACCGCCTCCTCGTGGGCGATTGCCGAGGCGCTGCGGGGTTTATCCTCCAGCAGCGCCATCTCTCCGAAGATGTCGCCGGGTTTGAGCAGTGCCAGGAGGACCTCGTTGTCGTTGACTATTTTCGTTATTTTGACGCTCCCCTTTTGGATAATGAAGAGCTCCTTGCCCGGTTGACTTTCGGAAAAAATCATAGTGCCCTTGGGGTAGTTCCGGTTGAACTCGTCCCCGCTTCCGTCAAGATATACCGCCTTGGAGTAAGGCTTTATTTTGGCCATCCGCTCCTTGGCCAGATTTAGGTTCTCTCCATCGGGGCAGTTCTTGATGTACTGGTGGTAGGCGTAGTAAGCCTGGTTGTACTGACTCTGTCGAGCATAGTATTCGGCGACCTCAAAGAGGTGCGAGGTGTCTTTCTCGGCGTTGCTTTTCAGGGTGATGCGAGTCAACGCGTCATCGAGATACCGCATCTTCCGGCTGAACTGCTGGATGATCTTCATGGCCACCGGAGAGTTGCTCTTGATGAGCATGCCGTACTGCTCTCGTTGCACCGCGATCATCGTCACATCAGTCAAGGCTCTGGCGGTCTCTATATGGCTGTGGGAGGACATAGTCGATACGACGCCAAAAAAATCGCCTGCCTGGAGGATATTGCCCCCCTCCTCCTCCACGACTTCAACCTCTTTGCTGATCTGGACCTTTCCCGCACGAATGATATAGAAACAATCCGCCTGCTGCTTGCCCTCGACAATGATATATGCGCCTTTATTAAATTTTACCAGTGATAACTGTAATGGGTTACTCATACCTCTTCCGAAACTAAAGCTCGTTGTTACAAGTATATGTTCCGCTATGGTGCTTTGTCAATGCAAATAAAGAAGTCCCCTTCTGATCACCACCAGTCGACGACTCGAATATCCGGCCAGTGGGAACGGTATCCCTCCATTTCCGGGGAATACTCCTCGAAGATGTTCTGCAGCGCGTAAGGCTCGTCTATCACCCTGGTGAGCGAGCTTGGATCGACCTTGGGTATCCGTCGTACATGCCGGGAGAAGCTGATATGCTGGTTGTCCAGATTTCCGAAGTAAAAGTCAAAAGGGTTCTCCTGCTCCAGTTCGTACATCCCCGATCCAGAGCCCAAGGCCGGATCGGCGGGAACCCAGCCAAATTCCGGTAGATAAAACTCCAACCACAGGTGTCCGGTGCTGCGTTTATTGCCGTGAACGAGAAATCCTGACACCGGTCGGGCCGGAACCCCCACGGCTCGAAGCATGGTGGTAAGCAGCAGTCCGTAGTCCCTCGCTCGTGCCTGCCGGTTCCTCAACACATCGGCCAGAGATTCGGGCTCTGCTTCCGCGTTGTACTCCAAACGGCGGATAATATACGAGTAAAGCTGGGAGGCTTTTTCGTAGGGATTGCGAATATTCCCCACCACCGCTGCCGCCACTGAAGAAATATACTCGTCATCGGAGGGTATATAGCTGTTTGCGGCGGTGTATTCCCGATACAGCTGACGAT
>OMKS01003960.1_pt1 | contig 11468 bp, 10 predicted proteins | sample 1674721 | NCBI WGS metagenome assembly OMKS01 (sample SAMN06264996, study PRJEB25208) | sediment metagenome | isolation source: hot spring sediment | place: USA: California | collected 2014-09-02 | reverse complement strand
CTATTATAGCAAATAGCACCATAAATGTTGCTATTATCTCTACGAAATTCAGATTCATGGTAATTGGATTTCGGGGATTAATTGTTTATTTTTATGGTGCTCGCTTACCCCGCCGCAAGCAGCGGGGAATGCGCTCGCCAAGTTCAATGGATTGTCAGCTTTTTGTTTTAATGGTACAACCAATCGCTTTGGTGAAATCCGGATCCGGTTTGTTCCCGGCTTTAAGGGATTCAACAGCATCTTCAACATATCTTTCAGTGACTGCCGCACTGTCCATGGCATTGTCGTCTATCGCTCCGATATAGGCTACCCTGAATTTGCCATTTTTATTTTCAAGAAGGAAGATATGCGGTGTTCTGTTGGCACCGTAAGCCTTGTATATTTCCTGTGTCTCATCTTTCACGTACGGGAAAGGAAAATTCTTTTCCAGTGAACGATCCTTCATCTTATCAAAAGTATCTTCCGGAGATACCTCATCATCATTTGGATTTATTGCTACTACCGGGTATCCCTCATCCGCATATTTGTTATGCAACTGTATAATTCTCTGCTCATAGGCTTTTGCAAACGGACAGGGATTACAGGTAAATACCAGTATGACACCTTTCTGATCTTTATAGTCGGACAGGGACACTACTTTCCCGTCGGCATCCTTTAATGAAAAATCTACGGCAGGATCGCCCGTTTTGAGCTGTCCCTGCACAACAACAGTAACCATTAAAGAAACAATCAATGTTAATAATACGCTTTTCATTTTAATTATGTATTTGTTCAACAATAGTAAATAATTCATCTTTAGTAAAGACCTTTTCAAAAAAACCTCTTGTCCGCCGGTTATAGATTAATGTCGCGGGAATTGCTCCCGACCACTCCGGATCGACCAGGTCGATCCATTTATTGTAATCCAGGTCGGTCATCAATTTCACATCGGCTGTTATGTCTTTTTCTGACAAAAACGGTACCACTCTTTTGTCAATCTGCACAGGGAAATCAAGGCTGACCAGTATCACTTTTACCTTATCATTCCTGTATTTCCTGTGAAGTTCCTCAAAATATGTGATTTCTTTTACACATGGAGAACACCAGGTAGCCCAGAAATTTATGATGTAGGTCGTGTCATTCTTCCTGGAGATGAATTGAAGTAATTCTTCCCTGTCTATCTGTTCAACCACTTGTCCGGAAAGATGCTGATGGAACATGATAACCAGCGTAATTAATAGAATTTTTCTAAACATAACCTTTAAACATTTCATCCATGTTAATTGTTTACAAAATCATAAAATAATTTAAACTTTTTTCACACTTCATTGTAATATTAAGAAAGAAGTTAAACACATAAATTGGATATAGCTAATGGCATTTACTTTAGAAACAGGGGCAAAGGCTCCGGATTTTAACCTGCCGGCCACAGATGGCAGGAATTATTCTTTAAATGATTTTTCAGACTACAAATTCCTGGTAATATTCTTTACCTGCAACCATTGTCCGTATGTTTTAGGTTCGGATGAGGTAACCAAAGCAACTGCTCTCAGATTCGCAGACAGAGGAGTGAAATTTGTCGGCATTAATTCCAACAGTGAACGCACTTATGAGATTGATGGATTTGATCACATGATCAGAAGGATGGAGGAATATAAATTTCCATGGATCTACCTGAGGGATGAGTCCCAGGAGGTGGCGCTGGCATACGGTGCTTTGAGAACGCCTCACTTTTTTGTGTTTGATCCTGAAAGAAAACTTGTTTACACCGGGCGGGGTGTCGATAATCCGAAAGACGCGTCCAGGATCACCGTCAATGATCTGGACAGGGTTCTGGAAGAGCTGACTTCCGGAAAGGATGTTTCTGTGCCGGTTACCAATCCCATCGGATGCAACGTGAAGTGGGAGGGAAAGGACGGGCACTGGATGCCGGCCGAGGCATGTGACCTGGTTTAAGGTTTTCAGGCAAGGTAGACCTTCTTTATCTTCTTTTTACCCAGGTGAATCCTGCTTTTTACCGTTCCTATGGGTATTTGCATTTTCTCGGAGATTTCCTTATAGGAATAGCCGGAAATTAACATCTGAAGGGGTTCGCTATACACAATGGGCAGGAACCCGATAATCTCATGAAGCTCTTTTTTCATAAAGAGTTCATCGGGCAGCTCTTCTGAAGAACACGATGTATTGAGCAACTGCTGTTCGGGATCGAGTGTCACAATGGTCATCTGACGGTTATGGCCGCTACGGAGTAAGTTTATATAGGTATTTCTGAGAATAGTATATAACCAGGCCCGTAAATTTTTGTCATTGAGCAGTCTGTTCTGATTTTTCAACGCCTTGTAACTTGTTTCCTGGACAAGATCCCTGGCATCATTCCGGTTTTCCGTTAACTGAAGGGCATAATAATATAATTTATCCTGCATGTTCAGGAGGTTCCCGGTAAACTCTTCCTGTAAATTTAAATTTTCCATATCTGCACAAAATCTGTTCTTGCTGGCTATAAGATAATAAATTATTTCGTAGAACTCAAATAATCATGCGGATATAAGCAAATAGTGTTAAATAAAAGTTTTAATAACATGTTTTTTTATTTATTTTGTACATTGATTCGAAAAGAATACTAACATAAATATTAAGCAAATGAAACGAATTAAAAATCTTGTTGCACTTTTAATTATTGGAATAATTATGATTGGAGCCTGCACATCTGAAACCGGTCCGAATACATTGACCAAACAGGAGAAAAAAGAAGGATTTGTACTGTTGTTTGACGGTAAAACCACAGACGGATGGAGGGGATACCTCAGGAGTGACTTTCCTTCAAACTGGGTTGTTGAAGACGGCACATTGCATTGCAAAGGATCAGGGATGGGTGAAGCCGGAGCCGAAGAAGGAGGAGACATCCTGTACGGCAAGAAATTTTCCAATTTCCATTTAAAGCTGGAGTGGAAGATATCCAGGGGAGGTAATTCGGGAATCTTTTATCTCGGGGAGGAGGATTCCAGGTTTGATAAGATGTATTATACGGCACCTGAAATGCAGGTTCTTGATAATGAAAATCATCCGGATGCCAAAGAAGGAATAGCCGGAAACAGGCAGGCAGGTTCACTTTACGACCTTATTCCTGCCGTTCCCCAGAATGCAAAACCCTATGGTGAATGGAACCAGGTTGAAATCATCCATGACAATGGAATGGTAACCCATAAAATGAATGGTGAAATTGTTCTTGAATACCAGTTGGGGACACAGGAATGGAACGATCTGGTGGCAGGTTCAAAATTCCCTCCAATGAATCCTGACTGGGCGGATGTGGCAAGTGAAGGATATTTCAGCCTTCAGGATCATGGGGATGATGTATGGTACAGAAATATTAAAATAAAGGAGTTATAAAACATCATGATAAAAAGCCGCAGGAGTTTCATTAAGACAGCAGCGGCCGGTTTAACCACAGCTGCTGTTTTACCAATATATTCATTTACGCCGATGAAAGACAATAAACCGCTTTTTAAGATATCCCTGGCAGAATGGTCCCTGAATAAAACCCTGTTCAGAGGGGATATAGACAATCTCGATTTTCCTTCTGTCGCGGCAGAACAGTTTGAAATCCATGCCGTGGAATATGTTAACCAGTTTTTCCCTTCAGCATCTTCGAAATATGCCCGGGAACTTCTAAAGCGCTCACAGGATGCGGGGGTCAGGAATCTTCTGATCATGATTGACGGGGAAGGCGATCTTGGTGAGTTGTATGAACCCAAAAGAAGCAGGGCGGTTGAGAAACACTTTGATTGGATTGAGTGTGCCAAAGAGCTGGGATGCCATTCCATACGGGTGAATGCCGGGGGTAACGGAAGCCGTGAGGATGTGGCTGCTGCAGCCGTCAGGAGCCTGGGTACGCTGTGTGAATTTGCAGAACAGCACGAGATCAGTGTCCTGGTTGAAAATCACGGGGGTTACTCTTCGGATGGCAGGTGGTTATCGGATGTCATTTCCGGCGTCGGCATGAAGAATTGCGGTACCCTGCCTGATTTCGGGAATTTCCGCATCGGTCCGGGCAATGAATATGATCGTTACCAGGGGATGAGGGAGCTGATGCCTTTTGCTAAGGGCGTGAGTGCCAAATCGCTAGATTTTGATCAAAACGGTGAGGAAATCCATACCGATTATTATAAAATGCTGAAGATCGTTAAAGAAAGCGGATACAGAGGCTATATCGGTATTGAGTACGAAGGGCAGAACCTGAGTGAGGCCGAAGGCATCATGGCCACAAAAAAGCTTTTGCTGAAGGCTGTGAAGAAATTAGATGGCTGATCATGATGGGTAACCGACCTGCTCCTTGAACAGGCACCCGGTTTTACATAATCACCCTTTCCTGATCCCGGTCCCAGTAAACTTTCCTGTTTTCTTTGTGGGCCAGTGTGGCCATAGCAGCCGTAATGCCTTCCTCGAAGGCCTGGTCAACATTACAGCTGGGCTGTTTGCCTTCCCTGATGGCTTCAAGCCATTCGGCAATATGCAGGTGTGTGGTATCCACCCTTTTCCCGTCACGGTAAGTATATAAAAGTCCGCGGCCTGCAAAATATTGTTCGGTGGCAGAAGCCACGGCATCAACATCTTTACGTCCCGGTATATAGGAATAAATCGGATTGTCCGGATTGATCAGTCCGCTTGCTATCTGTTCCTTATACCGGGTGCTCTCGGCACAGGCATATATGGAAAGGTTATGGCCGATTTCCATGGAGGCATCATGACCCATGATGACTTTGCCCCTTTCCCGGTTGTTGGCGAGCGTGGCACTGTAAAGCATTGTGAAATCCCTGTCAGGGTATTCAAATACGGCGTTCCATACATCGGGAACCTCCCTGATCTCATGAACATAATGATCCTTTTCTTTATAGAAGTAAACCCCGCCGGATGCAATGACCGTTTCAGGAATGCCCATCCCGATAATCTGGTTGATGGCATCATATTCGTGGGTCAGGAGGTCCCCGGAGAGCCCGGTGCCGTAATCCCACCAACAGCGCCACCTGAAGAACCGTTCCGGACTGAAGGGATGTTTGGTCTCACAGGGCTCTTCAAATTTTTCCCAGTCGATGGTCTGTTCATTACCCCTGGGATCAATATCGTAGACCCACGCGCCGTTCGGAGAATTCCGGTTGGTACAGATCTCGACCAGGTTAACCTTTCCAAGGATGTTTTTTTCAATGGCTTCACGGGCCTTGATATAACTTTCGGTCTGCCTTCCCTGGTGACCCAGCTGGAAAACAATTCCGCTTTCTTTAACCGCTTTCCTGATAGCATACACCTCTTCCAGTGTTCTTGATAATCCCTTTTCAACGTAAACATGTTTACCCGCTTTTGCGGCATCAATGACCATTCTTGCATGCCAGTGGTCGGGAACGGCTATAATGACGGCATCAATATCATCTGCGGCGAGCAGATCATGGTAATTTTTATATTTTTTTGCCTGTTGCCCCCTTGTACCGTTCAGTCCTTCCCGCCCGGTGTTTGCCGATGCAACAGCAGCCCTGTCCAGAAAAACATCAAACAGTTCACAGACCCCGTTAACAACAATCTTCAGATCATCCTGTGCCAAATAGTCACTGTATCTTTTATCCTGGCTGTTTCCGGCAGACGCATCCTTCCAGGATTGGATAACCTCGGGATGGGCAAACCCTGCGGCACGTAAGAGCTGTTCTCCGCGTATGCCATATCCTATCAAACCGATCCTTAACGGATCTCCTTCATATCTCTTGGGGATCCTGGAAATGACAGGATCACTCATATTGAGCTCACGGCTCAATTTATTTGAACGATAATGATCATACCGGATTTTTCTCCATGCACCGTATGCAAATGCACCTAAAACAGGCAATGTGGCAAGCCCCTTTACTATATCCCGCCTGGTAAGTTTACTTCTTGTCATATGATTTCAATTTTATGCTCTGGTTATATATTCTTTAAACCGGTTAGTTTTTACCGAACCTTTCGTTTCCCGAAAACAAGCCGGTCGACACCAATAATTCGGCCGGTAGGGAACAGTATCAGTACCCATAGTGTGAATAGCAGGATAAGGTTCTTATTCACGATGAGATAATTTCCCTCGCTCGGCAATAGATATTCCACACCCAGCAACGGCGGATGTGAAAGATAATAGAACAGTAACAGGACCATGCCGGCAAAAGATGCGAAATTTGAGAAAAGACCCAGGATGAGTCCCGCACCGATCAGGATCAGGCCCCAGATATTGAGAAAATCAATTACATTCATCAAGCCCGGACTGGCCGCCATATTCTGGAACATTCCTGAAAAGGCACCTTTGGAATCAATCAGATATCCGATTGAGGTCCAGTTCGGATTAAGCAACTTCACAAAGCCCTCATACAAAAAATGCCAGCCTATGGCTATCCTGAGAACGACAAGTATGATTAACTGGTGATTGCTGTAAGAATATTTACTCATGTTTGTGGATATTAATGGTGTAAAAAAAGTGGTTTTGCCTGTACTTTTTGTTTTCCCGGATCCAGGTCGGTGACACTTCCTTCCCAGATGAATATGCCTGAGAGACCGGGAGGGAGGGAGATGGTTCCCCCGGCTTCCCTGTTTCGCGAAAACTTCAGGTCAATTTCTATATCACCCAGGTAGTGCGGACAGGAGGCTTTTATCCAATCAAGGTTTCCCGGTTTGGGTTCTATAATAACGGATTCAAATCCAAAATCGCCCGGACGGATACCTGCAACGCCCGAAATAAGTCCGATAAGCGGTGATGCCGACCAGGCATGGCAATCCGACCGGGAAGGATCCGGCCTTTCTGCAAAGGTGGTAAGCCCGGCGTCAATCATTTTCTTCCATGGATAGAGCTGATCAATATATTTATTTCCCAGTCCGGACTTAATCATTGCCTGATGGAGATAATATTTAAAGTAAAATCCTGCCTGTATAAGGTCACCGGATCTTGCGGCACGCTCTATGACCAGGGCCCGCAGGTCTTCCGGTACGGCCCCGGTAAGTACGGCCAGCGCATTGGCATGCTGACTGTATACGGATCTGGAAGGCGAATCGGCCATGAATTGTTTTTCATCATCCCAGCATAATGTATAGGTTGCCGCAATCAATTCACCGGTGAGCTTTGCATAAGACTGGCCGATTTCGGAATACCCGTAAAAATCAAAGATCTCTGATGCATGCCTGGTTGCCATGGCGAACAGCAGGGTGACGATGGAAGAATTACCGGACAATGCATCCGCAGGTGCCCCCATGGTTTGTTCCCACTCCGGGACCCAGTCGATGAACGGCCAGAATTCAACAGGTCCGAGCATACCTGTATCATCATCCAGTCGCTTTTCAAACCATGATATGATATTCTGAATCGGGATAAGAAATTCAAATACAAATGCATAATCCGGCCGGTGCCATAAATAATCATGTATCATGGATATCCACAGAAGTGAATAGGTGGGAATTATTTGTTTGAGATTTGAAGGGTATCGGCTCTGTGTCAATCCTTCGGGCAATACGGAATGATAGAAATCGGTGATAGCTTTCCGCATTAATCGGGCATCCCCCGACACATACAGGGATATCAGGGCCTGGATGCGGGTGTCCCCGATATATTGCATTTGTTCATAATACGGGCAGTCAAAGTAGGTTTCGCCCGCACAGAGTTTCGCGGTTCTCCATCCCGTTTCCCATATCGCATCGAGATCAGGGTTACCTGATTTAAAGAAAGCAGACGCTTCAAAAGGATAACCGGTTTCAATATTTTTAAAAGCGTGAAGAACCAGTGTATCACCTTTTGTTTCAACTTCTATTTCAGCATATCTGTAAGTTCTGAACCAGAGCGGGGTGTAACGCCTGTTATCCCCTCCGTCCGGTATGATCAAATCCCCGAAACCCACCATCGTTTTACCGGAAATGGAATCCCTGTGGCCCTTCCTGCCATGTTCATCAAAGAGCGCTTCTCCGTAAGTGATGGTAATGGTTGCACCATGCCCCTTTGACCAGCTGATTACCGGGAAGGAATTCACCAGTTCTTTTTGATCCAGCAGGATTTTTCTCCTTGTGCCGGGAGGTATGACCATATCATTTATTGCCCTGCCGGGGTTATCCGGATGTTTTTCATCTATCCGCCTTATTTCCGGTTCGTTGATTTCATTCAGCATCATAGCCGGAATCAGGCGTGGGACCAATGCGTGGTCAATGTCACCGTCGGTACCCCTCGGACTTCCAAATGAGATCAATTCGGGACTCATCCATCCGGAATCATCATAACCGGGATCCTGCCACTCCCAGGGATGCAGGGAACCTGTAAAATGATCCCCGGGCGGTACCAGCAAATAAGTTCTCAACTTCTCCATGTCTATGGCCAGCGGCTTCATGGATTCATCCCTGAGGACTTTCCATGTTCCGGGGGTATTCAGAACCGATTCCTGTACGCCATTTCCCTGGCAGAGGAAACGCGTATCACCGCATACAAATGATGCAGGTTTATAAATCCCGTAATTCCAGACCATTACGGCAATAATATTCTCTCCCTTAACCAGGTATCCTGCGATATCATAGGTATCAAAAATCCAGTGATCAGGATCACCTGTTGCAGGCCCCAGTCCAATAATCCGGTTATTGACAAATAATTTATACCGGTTATCGGCCGATATGTGAATAATAAATTTTTCAGGCTGTTCCGGGATATCTAACCGGTTACGGTAAAGATATACCCCGTATTCTTCACCGTTTGTTCCGGGCATCTTTGCCCAGCCTGAGGGCCATTTCCTGTTTATCAGCTCCCCGGGAAGACAGGGATCCGGCTTGAGCTGTGCGGAAACAACCTGAAAGAGGCACAGCAACAGAAGAACGGCAAACTTGATTTTCTTGGAATACAGGATAATGTTCATTCGATCTGCAACGATTGACTTTTAATTTTTTTCTGAAAATTAATAATATTTTTCCCTGAATCTCTGAGATATTTAAATGAATCGGTAAATGTCCTGATTAATTCTATGCCCATGCGCCCGGTATCGTCAAAAAGTAAATCCTGTGATTTTTTCTTTTCCCCGTTAATGGGATTAAAAGGAAGACCGTTATCTGTAATGGTTACCGAAATCACTCCCTCATTTATATTGAAATGCAGGCCAATCATATGTTCAGTATCCGGAGGACACGGATTATGGACCAGTATTGAGAATAGCTCTTCAATAATCATAAGTATCTGTCGGATCTGGGGCCTGGACAGATTCTGTTCAATCCTTAATAATTCGATATCTTTCTGGATTAAAGGAATCTGTTGAATATTTGACTGATAGCAGTATGCTCTTTCCACGTGACCGGTTTTATTGTTGTCTCATAATATCAACAGGATTTGATTTTGCCAGTTTCCAGGAATGATAGATGACCGAAATCCAGCTGAAGAATATCAGGATCAAAGTGGTAATAATAAACAGAAATACAGGTATTTTCAGTTTATAATAAAAGTTCCTGAGCCAGTGTTCCATCAAAAAATAGGAGGGGAGCACGGAAATGGCACTGGCGATTAATGCAACATATAAATAGTACAGGAGTTCGGGGTAGATAATGTTGAAAATGCCTGCTCCATGAATCTTTCTGATTGCGGCATATTTCAATTTACGGTTCAGAAAGAACCCGCTCAGGGCAAATAATCCTGTTCCGGCAATAAGGATGGACAATACGGAGAATATTGAACGGATTTTTATTTCTTTTAATTCGGCGCTGTAATAGTTATTGATGATGTCCCGGGTATAATAATAATTTAGCGGAAAGTCGGGAAAAAGATCTTCCCAGACCGATTCAAGATAGGCAATGGCTTCCTGATGATCCCCGTTCAATCTCAGCGAGAAGCAATATAACCAGGTGTGCTTGGGAAAGATTATCATTGGAAGAATCTCATAATCAAGCCCCGATAGGTAGAAATCTTCAATGATCCCCGTTATCTTTCCGGGTCCGATCAGATCCGGATAATAGAAATCCAGGTTTATTCCTCTCCCTATCAGTGTTTCGTAATCATCCCCTGCGATCATCCTGGCAGCAGTTTCATTCAGAATGAAATTTTCTGTTGAATCCGACGGATTATAATGTTCAGTCATATCATCCCCGAAAAGGACAGGTATTTTATAAAACCTGATAAAATTCTCTTCTGACGGGAATAAATAGAGCCACTCATCCTTTTTCGGGATTCCGTCAATTTTAAAATTAACCGCATCCATCGTTTGGCCGGTTGGTTCTTCCATTGTACCGGTGACCTCCGATATGAGTGTACTCTCCAGTATTCTATCCCTGAAAACCGTAAACCGGTCGATAACATGCCTGTGCAGGTTGGGAATTTGAATCGTGGACGGATCATCGGCACCCATTTGAATGGATGTGACATACATGGTCTGCCTGTGAATCAGGAAAAGGTTGGAGATCAATACAAAAGTGATGATGAACTCACAGATGATCACCCACCTGATGAAGTGATTTTTAATGGCTGCGTCAGGCGGGGTTGCTGATTTGGCCGAGAGGTATTTGAATTTGAGATATTTGTACAGTCTGCCGGTTGAGTACCATGCTGTTAAAAACGAAGATAAGAGAAGCAAACAGATTAATGAAAGTATAATCAGGATGTTCAACCCGGAGTCCTGGAAGATATGTTGTCCGGTGAGTTCAGAAATCTTGTTTTTCAGTAAAAAGGTCAGCAGGATTCCTGCAATCATGGATAGGATGCCTACAAACAAAAAATCGGTCAGGAAGCGGTTAAAAAATTCCTTCTTGCCGGCTCCCATCTGCCATTGTATCACCAGTTTTCTTACATTTAGCTGGTGCTGACTGACAGAGAGCAGCATGAAATTAAACCATGAGAGGATAAAAACAAACATACCGGTAATCAAGAGGATAATAACCGATTTAAACTGCACGTTCGTGACAATTTCTCTTGGTTTATGAGAGTGCAGATGGATATCAGAAATCCCCTGCAGACGCGGCATCATTCTTTCAATGTAATCCTCTTCGAAGTTGCTGTCGATATAAAGTTTCAGGTTATTTTCCAGTGCAGAGGCACTGGCATTTTCCTTCAATTTCAGGTAGGTCCAGGCTGTACCGTCGTATTCGATCGGATTATCGAAGGATGTGAGTATGGCTATTTTCAGATGGGAGTTATCGGGAAAATCGCGGATCAAACCGGTAATGGTATATTCCGCGGGTTTGATATCAAATTGATGGATAATCTGCACGGTTTTTCCGACCGGATTTTCTGCCCCGAAAAATTTACAGGCTGTTGATTCTGTGATGACGGCAGTTTTTGGCTCGCTCAATAAGTTTTCGGCACTTCCTTTTAAAACTTCCGGATCAAATATTTCAAGCCACCCGGCATCACAGCTGTATGCAAAATTTTCATAGAATTCATCCTCTTCAATTTTAATAATTGCTTTTCTGAAAGGTGCGAGGCGTCCTATCTTATCCATTTCGGAAAATGCACCGGAAAAGGTGATGCTCTGTAT
>OMKS01003959.1_pt1 | contig 11470 bp, 6 predicted proteins | sample 1674721 | NCBI WGS metagenome assembly OMKS01 (sample SAMN06264996, study PRJEB25208) | sediment metagenome | isolation source: hot spring sediment | place: USA: California | collected 2014-09-02 | reverse complement strand
TTTTTCAAGCAGAAGACGGCATACGAGATCTAGTACGGTCTCGTGGGCTCGGAGATGTGTATAAGAGACAGCTTGATTGTTGTTGTGCACCCTTCGCATTTAACAATTAAAATCACTAGTGTCTCATTTCAATTGACTTATCTCCTTGAAATGATATCAAAAAAGAGTATAACATAAAAAAATTAGATTTAGTATTTTAAATTAGAAAGAAGAAATCATAAAAACCTTGAGCTATTAGCTCAAGGTTTTATCTTATTTTGAAAGTAGCTCTTTGACTGCTTTACCAATATCTGCTGGACTGACTACCACTCTAACTCCAGCTGCCTCTAATGCTTCCATCTTCTCTTTTGCAGTCCCTGCTCCACCACTTATTATCGCTCCAGCATGACCCATCCGTTTTCCAGCTGGTGCAGTTTGTCCTGCAATAAATGCAACAACTGGTTTAGTGATATGCTCTTTGATAAATGCTGCTGCTTGAATCTCTAAATCTCCACCTATCTCACCTATCATGACGATTGCCTCAGTGGCTGGATCAGCCTCAAACATAGGGAGTAACTGTTTGTAGCTCAAACCAATAATCGGATCTCCGCCTATTCCTACAGCAGTTGAGATGCCAAGACCCTCGTTACATACTTGATTTGCACCCTCATAAGTAAGAGTTCCGGATTTTGATATGAGTCCAACGGTACCTTTTTTGAAAATATTTCCAGGCATAATTCCTATCTTGCACTCTTCTGCCGTTATAATCCCTGGGCAGTTTGGTCCGATAGTCTTCATCTTCTTTTTCACAGCATACGCTTTTGCCATCTGCATGTCACGAACAGGAGCACCTTCTGTGATAATGACAGCCAATTCAATACCAGCATCAGCAGCCTCCATTACAGCATCTGCAACAAACGCTGGTGGAACAAATATCATCGATACAGTTGCACTTGTAGCCCTAACTGCCTCTTTGACTGTATTGAACACTGGCTTACCTAAATGCTCTGCACCTCCTTTGTTTGGAGTGACACCTCCAACGATATTTGTCCCATAAGCAATGCACTGCTCAGCATGAAAAGAGCCCTCTTTGCCGGTAAATCCTTGGACTATAACTTTTGTACTTTTATTGACAAGTATTGACATATTCTCTCCTTCTTATGCTTCAGACGCAGCTTTAACTGCTTTTGCAGCACCATCAGCAAGGTCAGTTGCCGTAATTATATTTTTAATATTTGCATTTTTGAGTATCTCAGCAGCTTCTGGAGCATTTGTCCCATCAAGCCTTACAACCACCGGAACATCCACATTGACTATTTTTGTCGCCTCCAAGATACCCTCTGCTATCCTATCACACCTGACTATTCCACCAAAAATATTAACAAAAATTGCTTTTACATTTGGGTTTTTTAAAATTATCTCAAAACCTTTTGCTACAGTTTGTGCATTTGCTTTGCCGCCAACATCAAGGAAGTTTGCAGGTGTTCCACCCATGTAATTGATAGTATCCATAGTCCCCATAGCAAGTCCCGCACCATTAACCATACATCCAATCTCACCATCCAATGAGACATAACTAAGACCATATTGACTTGCCTCTCTCTCGTCAGGATCCTCTTCACTAATATCTCTCATATCTTCTATGTCTTGATGACGGTATAAGGCGCTATCATCAAATCCCATTTTTCCATCTAGCGCCAAGAAATCACCACTTCCCGTTTTAATAAGTGGGTTTATCTCTATTATTTCTGCATCTGTTTCCATATAAAGTTGATAAAGTTTTGACGCTAAAGAGATAAATTTTTTCTGCTCATTTGAATCAGTGATACCTAATCCAAATACCAACTCTCTACCATGAAATCCGCTAAATCCGATAGTTGGATCAACGGAAATTTTGATGATTTTTTCTGGAGTATCGCGTGCAACATCCTCAATAGCCATACCACCTTCAGTACTTGCTATTATGACAGGCATCTCTTTAGCACGATCTAACACTACGCCTAAATAAAGCTCATCCTTGATATCAGCTCCCTCTTCGATATAAACCTTATGAACTAATTTACCCTCAGGTCCAGTTTGGTGAGTAACTAGCGTCATCCCTAAAATTTCACTTGCTAAACTCTCAACTTCTTCTATGCTTTTTGCTAGCTTAACACCACCTCCAAGACCTCTACCACCAGCATGTATTTGAGCTTTTACAACCCAAATATTGCCTCCAAGTTCATGTGCATTTTTTACTGCTTGAGATGGGGTATTTGCCACAATGCCCCTTGGAGTTGGGACGCCATATTTGGCAAAAATCTGTTTTGCTTGATACTCATGGATATTCATGAAAACTCCTTTTAGAATGAACAATAAAAATTATAAAACGGGTATGACTAATTTAAGCTAAACACCGTTTTGACAATCAGTTACTTTTGACCAAATGATACTATTTTACACATCTAGATATCTTAAAAACAGACAAAATACTCATTTGTTACCAATTTCTATTAACAACAAGTGAAAAAAAGTTACGCTTTTGGAGATATCATCTCTTCTGGTTTGACATATTTGTCAAACTCTTCGCCACTTAACAATCCCAAAGATATCGCTTCTTCCCTGAGAGTTGTCCCATTTTTATATGCAGTTTTTGCTATAAGTGCCGCTTTTTCATATCCAATATATGGGTTGAGTGCTGTAACTAGCATAAGAGAGTTATGGAGATATCCATCTATTTTTTCTCTCACTGGCTCTATACCAACGGCACAATTTTTATCAAAACTTCGCATCGCATCAGCCAAGAGCTTAATAGACTGGAGTATATTGTATGCAATCACTGGTTTAAATACATTTAGCTCAAAATTGCCTTGACTAGCAGCAAACCCTACAGTTGCATCATTGCCCATCACTTGCACAGCAACCATTGTCATTGCTTCAGCTTGAGTTGGATTGACTTTACCAGGCATAATCGAACTTCCAGGTTCATTTTCAGGAATTGTAATCTCGCCTATTCCACACCTAGGCCCACTTGCTAACCATCTAATATCATTTGCTATCTTCATGAGATTTGCAGCAAGTGCTTTGAGTGCACCGCTTAAGACTACTTCAGCATCGTGACCTGTTAGGGCGTGAAATTTGTTTGGTTGCGACACAAAACCATAATTCTTTGGCATAAAATTATTGAGACTTTGCGCTACTCGCAATGAAAATTCTGGATGAGAATTGAGTCCCGTACCAACTGCAGTACCACCGATAGCAAGCTCTTTACAATAAACCAGTGCGTCATCAATTTGTTTCAGATTAGCATCAAGCATCGCAACATACCCTCCTAGCTCCTGACCTAAGGTTAAGGGTGTCGCATCTTGCAAGTGGGTACGTCCTATCTTGACTATCGATTCAAATGATTTTGATTTTGCTTCAAGAGTATTTTTTAGTTGGTTTATCGCAGGAATCAAATCATCAACAACTGCTACAACTTCTGCTATTCTCATAGCTGTTGGATAAGTATCGTTTGAGCTTTGCCCTTTGTTTACATCGTCATTAGGATGGACTAATTTATCTTTTGCAAAATCTCCGCCCAATATCTCTATGGCCTTATGGGCAACAACTTCATTCATGTTCATATTCGATTGTGTGCCAGAGCCTGTCTGCCAAACCACAAGTGGAAACTCATCATCAAGTTCACCAGCTAGTACAGACTCACAAGCTTTTGAAATAGCGACTTTTTTTTGTTCATCTAGCCTACCTAGCTCATAGTTTACCAATGCACACGCTTTTTTTAGATTGGCAAAACCATAGATAACTTCTCGTGGCATTTTTTCGTTTCCGATCTCAAAATTTTCTAGTGATCTTTGTGTTTGAGCCCCCCAATATTTAGCATTTGGAACTTTAACTTCACCCATTGTGTCTTTTTCAATTCTAAAACTCATACTAATCCTTTAAGCAAAGAAATTATTATCTTTAAGTACTTCTATAAGTCCATTTACCGATGCAACACTTTTTGCAAAACGGGCTTCTTGATTTTCGTTGAGTGTCACTTCAAAAATCTTTTCAGCCCCTCTAGCACCCAATACCAACGGTACACCAGAGACGACATCACTATATCCATATTCACCATCGAGATAAACCGCACAAGGGTGGATCTGTTTTGTATCTCTCAATATAGCTTCTACCATAATAGCGGTCGATTTCGCTGGTGCATAATACGCCGAACCGGTTTTAAGATATCCAACAATCTCAGCTCCACCATGTTTAGTCCTCTCGACAATCTCAGCTATCTCTTGTTCAGTTAGTAAATCTGATAGTGGAACACCGGCAACTGTTGAGAATTTTGGCAAAGGTACCATATCATCTCCATGCCCGCCCATAACTGAAGCTCTTATTTGTCCCGCACCATATCCAATCTTTTCGTAGATGAAGTGTGCCATTCTAGCACTATCCAAAATTCCAGCCATCCCTATGACTCTCTCTCTTGGAAACCCACTCTCCCTAAAAGCGACATAAGTCATGACATCAAGTGGGTTTGACACCATTACGATGATCGCATCAGGGGCATGCGTTTTAACATCCTGAATTACCTCTTTTGTAATTTGTGCATTTATCATCAGTAAATCATTGCGACTCATACCTGGTAACCTTGGACTGCCTGCTGTGATAACAACCACATCAGAATCCCTTATCGCTTCGGCATCTTCAGCTACTGATACTATAGTGTGCATCCTTGCTGCATTTGCTGCTTGAGACATATCCAGTGCTTTTCCTTTTGCTGTTTCTATATTGCGATCGCGTAAAACAACCTGATGGCATACCCCATTCATTGCAAGTATATATGCTACAGTCGCCCCTACATTTCCTGCACCAATTACAGTGACTTTTTTACCTCTTTTTTCCATTAATATCCTTTTGCTCCAAAAGTTACCGGCGCAAAACATAACTCATACTAAAATTAATATCAATTATGCTTTGCCAAACTAAGGCAACTTTGGATCGAGTAGTTTTTTTGTATCTTTTTACACTAGATTTAAAAGAAGTGTAGTATCATATAATTATATTATATTTTATATCTTTTGGTAGTGTATTAAACTATACACTACCGTAGTTTAACGCAAGATGTTTCAAATTGCGTCAATTATTGCGTTAAGTGTTGCTGATGGTCTCATCGCTTTTGAAGCTAACTCTTCATTTGGATGGAAATATCCACCAATATCTTGTGGTTTGCATTCGACAGCCATAAGTTCATCCATGATTTTATCTTCATTGTCAACCAAAGCTTTTGCAACAGGGGCAAATTTGGCCGCCAATTCAGCGTTGCTTCCTTCTGATAGAGCTTTTGCCCAATATTGAGCTAGATAGAAATGGCTAGCTTTGTTATCTGGCTCTCCACATTTTCTTGAAGGCTCTTTTGAGTTATCAAGGTAGCCGTTATTTGCAATATCAAGTGCTTCTGTTAAAGCTTTGATTTTTTGATCATTGTGTTTGTGTCCCAAAAATCGCAAAGATTCAGCAAGTGCCAAAAACTCACCCAAACTATCCCATCTTAAGTGACCCTCTTTTAAAAATTGATCAACATGTTTTGGAGCTGAACCACCCGCACCAGTTTCATATAGTCCTCCACCAGCTAGAAGTGGAACGATTGAAAGCATTTTTGCAGATGTACCAAGCTCCAAGATTGGATACATATCTGTCAAATGGTCTCTAAGTACATTTCCAGTAACTGCTATAGTGTTTAGGCCTTGTCTGATTCTAGTATTTGTAAATCTAGTAGCATCAGTAACATTCATAAATTGGATATCTAAGCCATTTGTATCATGTTCTGCTAAATATTTTTTAACTTTTTTTAGCAACTGTGCATCGTGAGCTCTTTTTTCATCTAGCCAAAATACCGCAGGAATCCCCTCTTGTCTTGTTCTCTCTACAGCAAGTCTTACCCAATCTTTAATCGGAATATCTTTAGCACGAGACATTCTCCAAATATCTCCAGCCTCACATTCAAAACTCATCAATTCTGTACCATCTTCAGCTGCAACAGTAACAGTACCAGCTTCTTCAAGCACGAATGTAGTTGGGTGAGAACCGTACTCTTCGGCTTTTTGAGCCATCAGGCCGATATTTTGCATTGTTCCCATGGTTGCTACATCAAATTGTCCATTTTTCACACAATCAGCTACCATTTCAGCATGGAACATTGCGTAAGTAGAGTCAGGGATAACGGCAACAGTCTCTAATGCAGCTCCTGTTCTATCCCATTGTTTTCCACCTTCTCTTACCACTACAGGCATAGAAGCATCGATAATGATGTCATTTGGAGCATTGAAATTAGTAGTCCCTTTGTCAGAATCAACCATTGCTATTTTCGGAGCATCAGCATCAACTACCGCTTGGAAAGCTGCTTTTATTTCAGCTTCTTTTGGGTGGCCTTTAATCTTTTTCTCTAAATCACTCATACCCAGATTTGGATTTACGCCAACTTCTTTAAATACATCTGCATATTTAGCAAATACATCTGCAAAGAAGATTTCAAAAGCATGCCCAAACATAACCGGATCAGATATCTTCATCATTGTTGCTTTTAAGTGAAGTGACCAGATAAGTCCTTTTGATTTGGCATCTTCTATTGTTTGCTTGTAAAATGCTCTTAATGCTTTTACAGACATAAATGTGCCATCAAGCACTTCTCCAGCCAATGCTTGGATAGTTGTCAACTCTTTTCCATTTATTGCAATTGTTACTTTTTGGTCTTTATCACAAGTGATTGATTTCTCATTTGCAAAAAAATCACCTTGTCCTGCCATATGTGCAACATAAGCTTTAGAGTTTTCAGAAAATGGCTTAAGTTTGTGTGGGTTTTTCTTCGCAAAGTTTTTTACTGCAACTGCCGCTCTTCTATCAGAGTTTCCTTCTCTAAGTACTGGATTAACGGCACTTCCTAAACAAGTAGCATACTTAGCTTGTATTGCTTTTTCTTCTTCTGTTTGAGGATTTTCAGGATAGTTTGGTATATCGTACCCTTGAGATTGAAGCTCTGCAATACAATCTTTGAGCTGACCAACTGATGCTGAAATATTTGGAAGCTTGATGATGTTTGCCTCTGGTTTTTGACACAGTTCACCTAGCTTTGATAGCTCATCTTCTGCTAGACCCATAGCTGCCAAAACTCTCCCTGCAAGTGAAATATCACTTAAAACTACCTCTATGTTTGCTGCTTTTGTAAATGCATTTACGATAGGTAAAAGTGAATAAGTTGCCAATGCTGGAGCTTCATCTATCTTAGACCATACAATTTTTGACATACTTTCGTCCTTTATGTTTGTTATATGTAGTGAAAGTGTAACACTTTTTTTGGTTTTGTGTGTTTATTTGTTAAATTAGAGAAAGATATAGCACAAATATGTTTCTTAATTACACACTATAAGTGTCTAATACTTCCCTATACTGCTTTAGGCAAAGATATCTTGAGGTTGGATTGCTTAATTTGGGTATATATCTCCTCCCCGACCCGCAAGCCTGACTCTATAAGCACATCTATTTTGTCGCTTTTAATATGAAGCTCCAAAGGGTGTTCTCCTGGACAACCTACCACTAAAGATAAGAGTTTTTGCAATAGCTCTTTTTCAGACTCAATATCTAATATAAGAGATATTGCCTTCGGCTTCTCCTTAACCTCCAGGGGCAACTCCTCTTTGATAAATTTTATTTTTTCTTTTTTTGCATCTTTGAGGCGGACAATCTTGAGTAGATTAAAACGGATATTATCGCTATCTTTTGTGATTTTCACCTTAAACCCTATTGGCTTACTCAAGTCAAACTCTTCTTGTAGCTCCTGAAGCTTATCTTCAAAAAGCATCAATTCTATAGTCCCATGTAAATCCATGAGTGTGATGATTCCAAATTTATTCCCTTTTTTTGAAATCTTCTCCTTGATCTCTTCTACTTTTCCAACAAACAATGCATGTGAGCCATCGGCAATTGTTTCGATATCTGAACTTAGGGTATAGTCTATATCATCAAGCAGCTCTTTGTAAGTATCGAGCGGATGACCTGAGACATAAAAGCCTAAAGACTCTTTTTCCATTTGTAAAATATGCATCATTTCATACTCATCAAAATGTGATATCTCAAGGGTTGCAATCACCATATCTTGGTTTTCTCCAAAGAGCGAACCTGCTGCCATCTTTTTCATTTGTGCCACTTTTGCTGCTGATTCTAAAATCTCTTCAATTTGCACTAACATCGCATGTCGCGAATATCCAAGCTCATCTAATGCTCCTGCTTTTATAAGTGACTCTATGACTTTTTTGTTTACTTTTGAGGTATCAATTTTAGATACAAAATCTTCGAGTGAGGCAAATTTCTCACCCCCTCTAGCAGTAAGTATTGATTTTACTGCTATATCTCCTACCCCTTTGATAGCACCTAATCCAAACAAGATTACATCTTTGTCTTCATTTTTATCAGCGACAAAAACCAAATCTGAACGGTTGATACTAGGAGGTAAAAGTTCGATTTCCATCTTTTTGAGTGCATCTACATATTTGACTATCTTGTCTGTGTTGTCTTTTTCAAGCGTTAAAAGTGCTGCCATAAACTCCGCTGGATAAAAACATTTCAAATATGCTGTATAAAAAGTGATGATAGCATATGCTGCTGAGTGGGATTTGTTGAAGCCGTATCCTGCAAATTTGACAATTAGCTCAAATAATTCTATTGCTTTTGCTTCATCAAAACCTTTACTAACTGCCCCTGCAGCAAAATCCTCTTTTAGTTTATCCATTTCTGATTTGATTTTTTTCCCCATTGCACGGCGGACAAGATCGGCTCCTCCTAGGCTAAAGCCACCAATGGTTTGGACTATCTGCATAACCTGCTCTTGATAGACGATTACTCCATAAGTTGGTCTCAAGATAGGCTCAAGCTCTGGAAACATATAAGTTATCTCTTTTCGACCATGCTTCCTCTCTACAAAGTCATCTAGCATTCCTGACTCCATAGGTCCAGGGCGATAGAGTGCCAACATCGCTATAATATCCTCAAATTGAGATGGTTTGAGCTTTTTGGCTAAGTCCTGCATCCCTTCTGATTCGATTTGAAACAATCCAAGTGTTTGACCAGTGCTGATATAATCGTACACTTTTTTATTGTTGATATCCTCAACAGCAAAATCGATTCGCTTGCCGTATCTTTTCTCTACTAGCTTATTTGCCTCTTCAATTACCGTAAGAGTTTTTAGCCCCAAGAAGTCAAACTTGATCAAATCGACTGCTTCTAAATATTTACCACTATATTGAGTAGCAACTGTATCGATTCCTGTTGGCTTAAAAAGGGGGGTTTTCTCCCATAATGGCTCATTGGAGATCACCACTCCTGCAGCATGAGTTCCTGCATTGCGATTGAGACCTTCTAGCGCCTTGGCAAACTCCCACACTCTAGCTGCCTGTTCGTCGCTTGCTATTAGCTCTTGGATTTTTGGCTCTTTTTTAAATGAATTCTCCAAATCGATCCCCAACTCATCTGGTATAAGCTTGGCAAATGAATCAGCTTTTGCATACGGCATATCAAGTACCCTAGCAACATCCCTGATGACCCCTTTTGCTAGAAGCTTACCAAAAGTAATGACTTGAGCCACATTGGCTCTGCCATATTTTTCCACAACATAGTCTAAAATCTCTTGGCGTCTAGCTTGGCAAAAGTCCATATCAATATCGGGCATCGATACCCTCTCTGGATTCAAAAATCTCTCAAAAAGCAAATCATAAGGCAAGGGATCAATATCGGTAATTTTGAGTGAATATGCTACAAGCGAACCTGCCGCACTCCCTCTTCCAGGGCCAACTGGTATCCCCATCTCTTTTGCTGCTCTGACAAAATCCCAAACTATCAACATATATCCTGGAAATTTCATATTATTTATGATGTCTATCTCTACTTCGAGTCTTTGTTTGTATTTGTCATGTTTTTCTGATGGGATATATCGCAACCTATCTTCGAGCCCTTTGCGGGCTTGGTAAGCAAAAAGAACTTTATCATTTTCGAGCGAATACTCTTTTGTAGGCTCTGGAAGCTCAAGTGAAACTTCTCTTGCGCACTCTATAGAGAACTTAAAATTTGGTGGTGTTGGATTGTCTAGCTTTATCTCTAGATTGCACTTGTCAACAATCTCTTGTGTATTTGAAATAGCTTCTGGTATATCAAAAAACAAAGCCTCCATTTGCTCTGGAGATTTGACATAAAACTCATGGACCGAATGTTTTAATCTATTTGGGTCATCATATAGTTTATTCATCGCGATACACATAAAAGCCTCATGTGCATTTGCATCTTCTTGTTTGTTGTAGTGAGTATCGTTGGTAGCTATGATTTTTATCCCTGTCTCTTTTGAGAGTCTGATAATCTGCTCATCAATCCTATACTGATCGCCAATCCCATGTCTCATAAGCTCGAGATAAAAATCTTCACCAAATATATCTCGATACTCTAGAGCTATTTTTTTTGCCCCTTCGTAACCTTTTGCTCCTAAATTTTTATTTCTCTCATTTGTATTGAGATTCCAATTGACCTCCCCTTGCAAACAAGCAGTCGAACAAATCAAACCCTCTGAATGCTCTCTAAGAAGCTTTTTATTTATCCTTGGATAATAATAAAACCCTTCTAAATAAGCTTTTGAGCTTAGATACATGAGGTTTTTATATCCAATTTCATTTTTCGCATAAAGACACAGATGAAACCTCTGTCTAGTACTTTTGTCCATTAGATCATCACTATTGTGCAAATAGCACTCCATTCCGATGATTGGCTTGATTCCTTCTGCTTTCATGGTGGTATAAAAATCAATAGCACCAAATAAATTTCCATGGTCTGTCATCGCGACAGATGTCATCCCTAAAGCTTTGATAGTTTTTGCAAGGGCTTTTATCTTGTTTGCACCATCAAGCAAAGAGTATTCGGTATGGAGGTGTAGATGGGTAAAATTTGGCTTAGACATATAAAAACTCTTTGATATTTATTTAATATTTGTATATTTACTCATCAATCCGTATATACTCTCGTAATTTTTACTGACAGCTGTTTTTATGAATATGTGGTGTAATTACTGAAATACGATCGGCCACGATAATAAGGAGATTTACCATGACGGCGGCTTTTCTTTATCGCGATGAAATGAGAGAATATGATTTTGGCCCGGGACACCCTTTTCGTGGCGATAGATACGAACTGTTTCCCAAGTTCCTGAGAACACGACTGCCCGAGGATAATAACTACAAAATTATTGAAGCCGAACCGGCTTCGGAATCCGATTTACTTAAAATTTGTGATGAAGATTATATTCAATTTAATCGGGATTATTATCAGGCGGTTTTTGCAGGATGGGTAGCGTATTTCGAAAATTTCAACCGCTATCAGTCACTTGATAACAAGCCGACCGGAATTCCAGGACGGATTGAACCTGCAGCCCGGTTAATCGTCGGACAGGCAAAGGCGGCATGCGACCTCGTACAGGAAGGTTCTTATAAGA
>OMKS01003958.1_pt1 | contig 11471 bp, 18 predicted proteins | sample 1674721 | NCBI WGS metagenome assembly OMKS01 (sample SAMN06264996, study PRJEB25208) | sediment metagenome | isolation source: hot spring sediment | place: USA: California | collected 2014-09-02 | reverse complement strand
TTTCTATACTTGGAGGCAATCCTGTAAATCTGTTTGCCGAAAACCGCTCCAAAACGGGTGAGAGGAATAAATCAACCTCTCTCGGAAAAAGAGATGGTGAAAGCAAAAGCATACCCACAATGATGATTGGAAGAGACAAAAAGGTTATTTTTGCGCAATCATGTAGAGAAATTGATCTTTTTTTAATAATTCTTATAAAGATTAAGGAAAAGGTAAATAAAAACATATGCAATATGTAGCCCATGTAGACAAAATATGAAGCCATTAAGAAGAACATAGAAAGAGTAAATTGTTTAGTTCCATCCTTTGAAGAATTTAACATGGACCATACATAGAGAAGTAAAAACAGTAAACCGTATACATTTCCATAATTCCCACTGAAAAATCTAGACCATACAGACAGCCCATATGGGATGTTGTAAACATTAAAACTGATTAAAGCTACAATTATAGAAAGAGAATTCCTATTTGTGAGCGAAAACATTATTGCATACGAGATAATAGGTACTAGAATTACCGCTAATGACCCCGCCACCATAACGGCTTTCCCGTTCTGGATACCACCAATGTCAGCAATGTTTGCAGCCATTATTGAGATCCCTCTCTCATCCAAATTAGCCACATCTGAATACGGAGATAGAGTCATAGTATTCATCCCATTATACCTCAAAATAGAAGTTACAAACGCATAATGCCTTGCATCATCTGCAGCATGCCACGGAGTGTTAACTAGATAGCCACCAATGTATAAAACGGGTATTAATAGCAGTATAAGGCAGGTTAAATTCAAAATTAAGTCAAAGCTACCGTAACAAACCTGATGTTTCCTTATGAAAATTAAAAATCCCAACCAAACTAGAACAGCTATTATAAAGAATGCATCTAATGATATCACGAAAAATGCAGTAAGGGAAAAAGAAATCACACATACAGCTAAACCAAAAGCTAAAGAAAGGGCTAAAATTAGAGTGAATGCTAAACGCTTTAGGGCATCTCGGAAGAAAGTGTTAAGAAACACAAAGCCGATAGGAAAAGCCGTGGTATAAAAAATAATAAGCGCAAAGATTTCTGCCATTATCAAATCAGTCAACGTACTATAGTTTTATTGTGTTTCTAAGAGAGTTTTTCTACAATCATGTTCATGACTCTGATCGTTTCTCTGCCTTCTTCTGGTGTTACTGGAACTGGTTTATCTTCTATGATGCTTTCCACAAATTTTTCAATCATAATATCATGACCGAGCATTGTTTTGCCAAAACAAACATTGAAGACGTTAGAAACTACACCAGTAAGTGTTTGACCTGCAACACTCAAAGAGGAAGAAGCCACAGAAGTTGGTTTAATATGCTCTCGTTTATGGTGGGTCAATATCATACTTTGGAGATCCATCTTTATTATACCCTCTGTACCAAATAGATCAACTTCACTAGCATTACAATCACCTGCATGAGAAACATATATTGAACTAGTCAGGTTTTCTCCAACAAGCTCTATTCTATAATCATCATATGAAACCCAAGGATAATCAGACTGCCTTCTTGCACAAACATTCACATCCGCGGCATTCTTCAAAAAAGCAAGAGACATATAAACCGCATGAGGACCAGTCTCACCAATCGCCCCCCCTGGCAGCTTATGAATCCAATGATCCTCATGAGCAATATATACATCTCGTGTAGTTAATATTAAAACCCTCATACCAAGCAATTTTCCTATAACGCCACTATCTACAAGTTTTTGTGCCTTCAGAAAAGTAGGATAAAAATTTTGATTATGAACCACACTAAGCTTCACACCATACTTCTTATATGCTTCAACTATCTCGTCACAATCACTCAAACTAGGTGCCATCGGCTTCTCCAGCAACACATTACAACCGCTCTTCATCGCCTCCAAAGCCACAGGTGCATGAATTTTTGGAGGAGTACACACATCAACAATGTCTAAATTCTCTTCAGAAAGCATATCAGACAAATCAGAATAAACATTAGGTATCCCAAATTCTTGGGCGACATTTTTTGCGAGTTCTTGATTTAAATCACAGACGGCTGATAGCTTAACATTCTTCTTCAATCTAAGAAAGGCTGGTATGTGACGTTTTTTGGCTATGAAACCGCAACCCACAACTCCAACTTTAAGTTTGTTCATTGTTTTTGCTTCTCCCTTATTTCAATGCTAAACATTTCCTGAAGTCTTCAATTTTAACATATCTTACTTCTTAATACCTACAACTACAAATGCCCAACAAAGGTATTTAGTAAATAGAATTTTCTCGCTTAACTGATCGATCATTTTAAAAAATCTTGCGTAATTTTTCAAAAAACAAACACTTGGAAATTTTGCCCATATAAAAGGAAAGATGAATCCAAGAAAAGATAGAAAACGTAGTTCAACTTTAGTGAATCCGTTTTCTTTTATTTCACTAAGAAACGACCAATAAGTGTAAGGTCTTTCATTGGGGGTATGAATTTTTGTTTTGAATAGTTTTCGCCCTATGAACGACAATGGACAAAGAGAATTAGGTTCAAATACCACTAAGAATCCATCATTTCGAAGGAGTCTGTTACATTCTGCTGCAGCTTTTGGCAGGTCTAGATGATGGAATATACCTACAGCAACAATAGCGTCAAATGATTTATCTCGGAAAGGAAGCGAGTGACAATCCACAACCAAATAACCGATATCTTCACCTTTTCTTGAAGCGTACCTGACCATTCCAGCAGACAAATCAACCCCAATCACATCATTTTCTAGTTCCGCTCGGATAAACCGTGAAAAAGAGCCATCACCACATCCGTAATCTAGAACCAGACCCTTCTTACCCGCCAACCACCGTTTTATAAGCTCTTTTCTTCTTGAATCAATTATTATCTCATAAGTGTCTCGATCAACAACATCAGCGCCACGAGAAAGGTCAAGAGCGAAGCTATTGTATATCTCGGCTTCATTTGAAGCTTGTTTTTTAATATTCATAGACTTTTCCTAAACCTCAAAACTAACCTCTAAATTTCGTTCTAAACAACATTCTCTTCTACATGTGACGAAGCTAACACATTATACAGTCGTTCACCGATTTTGGCTGACGTTAGACGTTCTGAAACATGTTTTTTGCCGTTTTGTCCAAGTTCTGCACCAAACTTTTCATCCTTATATAATTGGATAACGGCTTCCGCAAAACCGTTACCATCATTTGGTTTCACAATTAATCCCGAGTTAGTTGACTCGACATATCTTGCTGGTTCTCCTCCAGAAACACAGATGATAGGCTTACCGTAAGCTTGGTATTCAAAAACCTTGGTGGGAAGCCCCTGTTCCACAAAACTCATGTCAGCCATGGGAAGCACAAAAGCATCAGCAGAATCCAACAAGGCATCTAGTTCGTCTTTGGGTAGAAAGCGGGTATCCAAAACAACATTAACCAATCCACGCTCGCTAATAGCTTCCTTTAGCTCTGCAGCCTTCTCGCCAACGCCTCTGATAACAAAAGTAATACCATCATTCTCTTTCAAGAGTTGCGCAGCATTTAGTAATACCTCAAAGTCATATCCTAATCCTAATACTCCAGAGTACATGACAGTAAACCGACCAACCGATTTTGCACTAGATTTTATTGGCTTAACCTTGTCAACGCCAACCTCCACAACATGAATCTTCTCCGGAGAAACCCCATACTTGGAGACTATAAACCGTTTATAGCCCTCGCTTATCGGCGTAACAGCAGCGGGAACACTGTAGGAGAGCCAAGCCAAAAAATCCAGCACCTTCTTCGCAAACCCCGATTTCACATAACCCAACTCATAAAACACCTCAGGCCACAAATCATCAACATTACGAACAATAGGCACACGCTTCACAGCACCATAAACCACGCCAGGAAAGAAAGAGAACAAATTGGGGTTAGCGCCCCACACCACATCCACCTTACCCACAAAAGGCAAAGCAAACAACGAAGACACACAGTAACAGAAATGCAACGCCAACCTCTTCAACGGACTACTATGCGCCAAACCGGGAACCCACACCCGAAAAACCCTAGCCCCACCAAACTCTTCAGAAACAACAGCCTTACCCCAATACTCCCTAGAAACATTTCCATGCGGATAATGAGGAAAAGCAGCCACAACCGTAACCTCACAGCCCCTACCAAGCAAACCCTTAACCACATTAGAAGCTCTTGTGCTGCCCCCACCCATATCAGGAGCAAAATACTGAGCCAAAACAAGCACCCTCACTACAGCCCAACCAACCATTCCTGACTAAACCCAAGCAACCCCAACCCAACAACACACATCCTCAACAAACCGCAAAGCACCGACACAGGCTTCCTAAACCTAAAACCAAAATCATCAACATTCTCCAAAGAAAGCACACAACTCTGATGGAGGCTACCCAAATCAGATTCCATCATAGAATTTTCCACGTCTACCAACCTTGAGAACCGCCACTTCGCTTCCCAAAATTCACTGTAAAGGCAACCCTGTAATCGCCAACCCTTTTTCGAAAAACGCCCCTCAACCCCTTTATCGGTTTGACATCTCCAGAAAAAGGATCAGAACCCATCGCCTTAAGGGCACCCAAAAGCCTTCGTTTATCCTTGGCAGACATGAATTAATCTTGCTTAAAGCTTTCTTGTGCACAAATACTCTAAACATCGCTTCAGCCAAGCAACTCATCGAGGAACACAAAATCGTCCCGTTTACCCTGCACATACGCGCTCAAAAGTTCCTTCAACTCTTCCACTTCCCCCTCAGGAAGCGCCTCAGCATCCACAAACAACATCAAATAAAGAGCCCTCGACAACACATCAACCTTCCGCTCCAGCTCCAGCACCTTACCCTCAACAGACACAACTACTCACCAAAAAGGAGCCAATAGCCAAATCCGCTAAATAAGGCTTTACGCAAAACCACAGCCACCCAAAAGCTCCTCACGGGCATCCACTCTAACCAAAGTAACAAGGGGAGCCTCAACCGTGGAGGGCTTCTCAACATCCTCATCGCCCAAATACAACTCCAACGCCTCCTTAAGATTCCTCAAAGCCTCTTCAACACTTTTGCCCTGACTCGCCACATCCAACTCAGGACACAAAGCAACATAAAGAGACTCCTCCCTCCAAACAACCGCAGAAAACTCCAAACAATCACACACAACTACAAACCAAAGTTCGAATCTAGCCTAAATCTTAGAAAGCAATAGCTTAGCCGCATCCTTCTTTGACTTCGCCAAATCCACAAACGCATTCAAAAGCCCCTTCTTTGAAGCATCAAGCACCTCAACAGACACAACCTTACCATCAGCATCATAACCCAAAACCACATCGCTGTCAAGCAACTCCTCCTCAACCAAAGCACCCTCTTTAACCTTAAACACCAGCACATCAGCCTCAGAATCATAACGAATAATCAAACCCATCTCCCCAACATCTTCCTTCTCTTAACCATCTCTTCAAGCTTGCTACTATAAATCGCCGTAATAATAAACATATCCTCACCGCGTTTTTCATAAACAACAGCCAACTTATGCCTAACCTTTAACGCAACATACCTACCCGTCTCCAAATCAAACAAAACCTCATCAGCACCCACCACAGCATCCCTAATCAAACCCTCAGAGACACCCAACCTCAAAAGCTCCCTCGAAACCTTATCCATAACATGACGACTAAACCTTACCGCCAAACATCACACCACAAAAAGCAAAATCAAACAAAAACATTCAAACACCAACTCAAAGCGAATTCACTGTTGATCAGCGGTAAGTTGTTCAGCAATCCATCGATAAGTTTTGGCAATGCCCTCTTCGAGACTGACCTGAGGCTCCCAACCCAAAACCTTCCGTGCTAAAGATATGTCCGCGTTCCTTCCTCTGACACCCTGAGGCGCAGACAAATCATACTCCAACGTTATGTCCTTCCCAGAAATCTCGATAATCATCTCAGCCAACCCATTGATAGTAACAAGTCTTTCTGACCCAATGTTAATGGGCTTATCATAATCCGACTCCATCAACGCCACAGTCCCACGAACACAATCATCAATATAACAGAAGGAACGAGTCTGCTTGCCATCACCCCAAATCACCAAAGTACCATGATTAGACGCCTCAGCAACCTTCCGGCACAATGCAGCGGGAGCCTTCTCCCGTCCACCCTTATAGACCCCCTCTGGACCATAGATGTTATGGTACCTGAGAACCCGAAGGTCCATCCCATAATCTCTTTGGTAGGCTTCGCACATCTTCTCAGTGTAAAGCTTCTCCCAGCCATAGAAGTTGTCAGGATCAGCAGGATAAGCATCCTCCTCCCTTAACCCCTTCACATTCGGGTCAGTCTGCTTATACGTCGGATAAGCGCAAGCCGACGAAGTAAACAAGAACCGCTCAACATTGTTCTGTCTAGACGCCTCAAGCATTTGGGCGTTTATCAAAACGTTGTCATGCATCACCTCAGCGCCTACAGCAGTGATAAATCCGATGCCGCCCATGTTCGCAGCAAGATTATAGACTTTGTCCATATCTTTAGTTGCAGTGTAACAGTTTTCTCGGATAGTCAGGTCTAGCCTTAGTTTTTCATTGCAATATTCTTCTTCGATGTAGTCATCAAATTTTATGTCAACCACTCTCACGAAGTTACCTTTCGAATAAAGATACCTAGCAAGATGGCTCCCAATGAAACCCCCTCCACCAGTCACCAATATTCGCTCAGTCACCTCAAAACCTCCTTATCGAAGGCTAATTTTCGGATTTCATACTTTTTCATTAGTCAATTACCTCCATGATTGTGATTGTTATTCGTTTTCTGGCTTTGCCTAGAAATCGCATACAAGGTTATTGCGGTGAATATGCTGAACATTCCTATGAGGACGAAGGCTATTGCCGCCAAGGCAATGTTGGTGGTTACATGACGGGTCACAGCGTATATCTGCAGCATCCATACTCCGAAGCCTGTTCCAGCTAAAAGAGAGAGTAAGCCGGGTAAACCCAAGAACAATAAGGGTCGCTCCTCAACTACAAGTCGGATAATCGACATTAGTACACCTGTTCCGTGCCGCAAAGCATTGTGGGTGGAAGTTTTCTCCAGCTCCTTGTATCTGCATTTTGCCGAAACCTCGGCGACGGTTAAGCCCTGCTTTTTGGCTTTCATCAAAATCTCTACACTGGAGCCCATACCATTCTCCACCAGATCCAGACCAATCAAGGCTTTACGCCCATACACCCGGAACCCACTCTGAGCATCCAGAAACGTATGGTTAGAAGCTGCACCAGTCAACTTGGAAATCAACCGTATTCCCCACCTACGGTAGCGGGGAACACCATTCTCTTTACTGTTCAAGAAACGGGAACCCAACACAACATCTGCTTTGTCCTCCAAAACAGGCTCAACCAAACTGGGAATCTCACAAGGATCATGTTGACCGTCACCATCCAAGGTAACCAAAACATCAGCATCCAACTCCCTAGCCACGCCGAACAAAGTCTTGAGTGCAGCGCCGTAACCCAAATTCCTGTCATGACGAATCACATCCGCGCCCATACGCTCAGCAATCTCAGCAGTAGAATCGGTGGAACCGTCATCACACACCAAAACCACATCAACATGCTTCTGCGCCTCCAAAACCAACTTGGCAATAGTACGCTCTTCATTAAATGCGGGGATAGCTGCAACAATCAACTTTTTAGGCTTGTGCAAACCAAACTGGTCTTTAACCTGAGTCAACGAAGTCAACTAAACAAACAACTCTTCAGCAACCAAAAACTTCACTGCACCTAACCCCTGAAAGACAACGAGTTGCTAACAGTCAAATAATGAAGGAGACCCAAAGTCTATCGTAGCCTGCAAACACAAAGAATCAGCTGAATAAACGCCATAGCCTGCACTGGTCAAACCCGCTTTCGCACAAAACCGCTGGTCACAAACCATAAAATAACCAAAAGCTGAAGTGTCATGAAAAAAGTTTAAGCCCCAATTTCTCAAGAGGCTTAAAATGCTTCAGATCGAACGTAAAAAGAACTGCACCATTATTTACGGTTACAGCGGCAATCATCGCATCTGTTCTGCGAATAGCACACCCAGATCGTTCCATCTCCAACTCCATCTTGGCAGCTACACAAGCATCCCTTTTCAAGTAACCCAACACAGGTAAACGCAAAACCTCCTTCACAGGCTTCGCATACTTCTCTAACCCAAACAGAATCTCATGCAAGTTTATGGCTGTAATGCATGCAACCTCGCCACTGTCAAGAATCATGTTTAAGGCTTCCTTGCCCTTCACCGACTTCCTGTCAAAAATCTCTATCAACACATCAGTGTCTACTACAATCAAACCCGACGCTCAGCCCTACCAGCATAAATCTCCGAAATCATCCTGTCCTTATCCCTGAACTCCACACAGCCCCTAAGCCTCTTCAGCGTCTCCACCGAATCCGCACCTTCCACAAGCTTCTCCAGTAACTCACTAAAACTTTCATTCTCACCCTTAACAGACAGCAACTTCCGATAAACCTCATCCCTTATGGTGATGGTTTTAACCACAGTGAACCCCTAAAACATCAAGTTTAAACATACACTTAAACATTATCCTAAGGTCTCCCACACCCAACTAATGCGCACGCGCACCAATTCAGACATATTTGCCAATGGACGCCTTCACTTCTTCAGCAATGTCCCTAGAAATCGGCAGAATCGCATTCTGGGAAGCTCTCCAAATCTCTATACCCACAAACTTATCGTCTTTATCCACATCGACATAAACATCTTCACCCAGCATCCGCGTGTCAACAACCTTCGAATCACTCAACTTAATGTACAGTACATCAGCACCTCGATCATACTCGACCTTCATCTGACCTTCACCCAGCACATCACTTTCAGCCAATTTCTCTACGCTTTTCTAAACCATCTAGAATGCTCTGAACTAACTGCTTAAGCGGAGGCACATCATCCTTCACAGTCTTCCACAAAATCTCCGCATCTACACCAAAATACTCATGAATCAACTTATCCCTCATACCAGCCATCTTCTTCCAAGGAACTTCCTTATACCTATCCTTCAATGATCCCCGAATCCTCTTTGTCGCCTCACCAATAATTTCGATACTTCTCACAACAGCATTTATTGTCTTCTTATCTCGCTTAAACTCATCAAAACTCATATCTTCAACAAAATCACTGATATCATTGATTGAAACAATGATGCCCATCAAATAATCCCGCTGATCCCTCTTCCTCAAACGTACACAACTTCTCCCAAAATATGCTCACCAATATGTGGCTTAAGCGCCTTCTTTGACACCAAATCAACCTTCACACCCAACAAACCCGACAGATAGTTCTCCAAATCCATAAAAGCGAACAAACCCACCGGCTCCTCAAACTCAACAAGCACATCAACATCACTTCCACTCCTCTGAGCTCCCCTAACATAAGAGCCAAAAACACCAATCTCCTTCACCTTAAACCGCTCCCGCAGCTTCCCCTTATGCGCCCTAAGAATCTCGGTTATCTCCCTCAAATCAACCTCAACAACCATAATCACCAAACTCCACTAACTAAACCATTCCACTCGCATACACTATACAATTAGCCACCACTATCCACTAAAACCTTCCCATCAACCTTTTCTCTTCAGCTCTATGTGACTGCCTCTTCTGCCCGTCACTTGAAACCCAGCTCCAAAACATGAAGGAAAGAACAGCAGCAACAACCAAATACCCAGACTTACCCCAAAGCAACTGATCTTGCATCAACGAAAACAACTAAACAAACAACACCCTAAACGATCTTGTAGACCGAGATTCTTCCAAAATCTTGAACCGAAACCCAATCGTCCTGCAGCCGCAGATTGTACCAGCCAATGTCCTCGTTCCACCACACAAAATAGGCAGAGTCAAAGCCCTCATCAACAGCAAGGGTTGCCGCAGCTTCTAGGTCATGATCAAAAACAATGGCAGAGTGATCCTCGTCAAGATAGAGCAACGTCCAAAAACTGAAAACGTCATGGGCAAGCAAAACAGAATCCCCATCCATGTTACTGTTTAACCACTTAAAAGCCTCAACAGTACCCTCAGTGTCTTGTAGAGGAACAGAACTGGACTGCATCGTAGAAGGAACATACCGGAAAGTACTCTCCCAACCTACAATGCCGTACTTGCCATCAGCTAAAGGATGAACCATAAACAGGGCACCCACAATAACCGACGCCAAAACCAGACCAACACCAACCGTCTTTGTGATCTTGAACCACTTTAGAAACCTTGAAACACCAACCGCCCTGCCACCCTTAATTACATTCCATAAGCCTTCAACAGCAAAGAACGTAAAAGGAAAAACAAGCATCAGCATCCACCTGTTCCACAACATCAAAGCCGCAAAGGGCACAACCAAACAGCCAAAAGCCCCCACCATCAAAAGAAACGTCCAAGCACCAAGCACCCTATCCTTGAAGTATCCAACAGCGATTAAAGGCAACAAAACCAAATACAAAAGAACAAACAATGAAAAAACATTACCAAACAAATCAAAATAACTCGCATAAGACTCGTAAGGGGTAAAAACATTCAAGTAATCAGTCAAAAAGAACAAACCACCTGCACGGGCATACACACTGTCACCCAACCAAAGTATGCTTCTCTCGAAACCCACAGAAGGATGCAACACCCCAAGATTACTAGCCAAAAAAACAGCCAAAGCAGGAACCACAGCCACAAAAAGCCTAAACGGAAACTCCTCATTCTTGAAAACACTCAGCGCAACCACTGCGAAAACAATAAAAAACAGCGAAACAGCAGCCAACTCGTGACCCCAAACAACCAAAACAGAAAGCACACCCAACACCGCAGCCTCTTTCCAGCCAATATCCGATTTGATAAAGGGGAGTGCAAAGAGCAAAATCATAACACCAAAAATGTTCCTGTGAAAGTGCCAACTAATCGCCAAAGCAGCCAACTGAACCGAAAAAAACCCAGACGCCAATAGACTCTTCGTTACGCTCCAGTTCAGCTTCTTCCAAGCCACAAAGTAGACCCCAGCCGCGGCTCCACCATACAGTAAAGGAGCCAGAATCTTAAGCAACAGGAAAGGGTCTAACCCAGTAAGGTTACCCAAGAAGATCATTATCCCATAAGGCAGCCAAGTTGAGAAGATGTTGTTCCAGTAACCAAACAGTGCCCCGTCGCTAATCCGGTAAGCATAGTAGATGGTGTCCCAGCCAATCGGATACGGATAGGAGAGAATCTCGGGGATAAGCCGAACAGCAAACCCCACCGCAAAAGCGATGAGGAAGCCTTTCCGGAAACCCAGATTACCCAAACTTAAATTCATACTACACTCAACAGTAAAAGAGGCGTTGATTTCTGGTCATGTTCGTTTTTCTCACTTTCTAGGCAATCCCAAAAGATGACAGATTGCTTACCGTCAGATACTGGATGAAGCCACGGTCGTTAGCCCAAGACCTGTCTCTTATACACATCTCCGA
>OMKS01003957.1_pt1 | contig 11475 bp, 9 predicted proteins | sample 1674721 | NCBI WGS metagenome assembly OMKS01 (sample SAMN06264996, study PRJEB25208) | sediment metagenome | isolation source: hot spring sediment | place: USA: California | collected 2014-09-02 | reverse complement strand
TGGAAGTAATTTAAGAAATGTTTTAGATCATTCGATGCGAAAATTTCTATTCACTACTCACTACTAACTATTTACTATTTAAAGAACAGAGTTCTTTAAATCCGGATTGCTTCAGTCATTCACTTCGCTCATTCCATCGCAATGACTTATTACTGTTCACTGTTTACCGTTTACTGTTAACCGTCCCAGGTTGCTGCATCGAGTTCCTTCGCTACGCTCTGGACAGGCTTCGCAATTACTATAATTTTATTTTCAGGAATTCCGCCGCTTTTTTAATATCGTCCATGGGGCAGGTTAACGAGAATCTGATATAACCATCACCGTACTCACCGAATCCGATACCTGGTGTTGATATAATGCTGCATTGTTTCAACAGGTGCTTTGTAAATTTCATTGAGTTGAATTTATCCGGGCATTTAATCCAGAGGTAGAATGTATAATTAGATTTGACCAGTTCGAGCCCGGCCTTTTCAATTGCATCTTCAAGAATCTTCTTCTTTTCCAGGTACGCGAACCTTATATCATCTATTACCGCCCCCCCGTTATCAAGGGCATTTATACAAGCCGCCTGAATAGCGCCGAATACCCCGCTGTCAATATTCTTCTTGATCTGGCCCAGGCCATTGACTAAATCTCTATTTCCGACAGCAAAACCGATTCTCCACCCGGTCATGTTAAATGTCTTTGACAGGGAATGGAATTCGATTGATACTTCCTTCCCGCCTTCAAACTCAAGGATGCTCTTCGGTCTATCGTTATTGAAGTATATCTCTAAATATGCGGCATCATGTGCAATTATAAACCCGTACTTATGCGCCAGGTCAATCAGATCCCTGAAGAAAGAATCGTTTCCCCCGGCAGATGTAGGGTTATTCGGATAATTTAAAAAAATCATCTTTGCTGTCTTCAGTTCCGGTTCCAACTCCTTCAAATCGGGGAGGAAATTATTTTCTTGTTTAAGGGGGAACTTAACCGGATTTCCTTCAGCGAATACGGTTCCGGAGAAATAGACCGGATATCCCGGGTCCGGGATAAGAACCTTATCACCGGGATTAATAAATGCTTCGGGGAAATGGGCGATACCTTCCTTTGACCCGATTAAAGTAATTATTTCATTCTCAGGTATGGCTTGAACTCCGTACCGGTTCCGGATCCAGCGCGAGACTGATTCCCGGAATTCCTTCTGTCCGATATACGACGGGTACCGATGAAACCTTGATATGTCGAGCATCCTGCTCATGGCCTCTACTATAAATTTGGGTGTAGGCTGGTCAGGATCCCCGACACCAAGGTCAATTACTTCTCTTCCAGCTTCAATCTCTTTTTGTTTCATTGCATCTATTTCAGCAAATAGATACGGTGGGAGTTTTGAAAGGCGTTCGGATAACTTCCAGGATTTATTCATTTATTTTCTCCGTTTTTTCTTTTGCATTTTTTCCCGTGATCATGAGCACGATAATTATTAATATTATGAATCCGGTCTGTAACAGGAGGAACAGAGCCTGGAGCCAGTTAATAGACGGGAGGAAGAGAGCCCCTGATGCCGTTGCGAAAGTTACCAGGTAAATAAACATTACCGCCTGTTTATGTGTCATGCCGAGGTTTGTTAATCTGTGAGAGAAATGGTTCTTATCCCCGGTAAACAGTGGTTTCCTTTTCTTTAACCGGATAAAGATAACAGATAACGTATCAAATATCGGCACCGTGAGTATAATCAGTGGGATCAGTACCGGCACCCTGCTCAATCTTGAGAACTCAACATACGACCCCATGATCGAAATTGTTGCGAAGAAGAAGCCGGAGAACAGGCTCCCCGTATCACCCATGAATATTTTAGACGGGTTAATATTATAAATAATGAAACCCAGGTGCGCCATAAGGAAGATTATGCAGAGGTACATTAGATCGAATTGCTTTGTTTGAAGATACAGGATAGAGAATATTCCTGCACAAATTATACTTATCCCAGATGATAGCCCGTCCATGTTGTCAAGGAGATTAAATGAATTGGTAATCCCTATTATCCAGATAAACGAAATTACATACACAGCCAACCTGAAAGTCAGATGCACTGTCGATACTTCGCCGAGTGAAATGAACAGGAGTCCTGCCCCTACCTGGGCAAATAACTTTACCCACGGTTTCAGGTTAAATATATCGTCCAGGAGCCCGATAAAGAATACGATTCCCAGACCGATCAAGAAGATCAGGAATATATTCGAAAAAATTATCAAACCCGACTTAATCAGCAGCAACATCCCGATAAAGAATGCTGATGCGATTGCGACTCCGCCCAGTAAAGGTTTTGATTCCCGGTGAACTTTCCTTTCCCCCGGATGGTCCAGAATCTTTGTTTTGCTTGAAATTAAGATTAGGAGGGGGACCATCACTGCAGAAATGATGAAGGGTAAAATTATCAGAATCAATTCTTTCATTTTAACACCGGTTTCTAATCCTGAGCAATTGAACTCTGTTTAGAAATATTTAAGATTACGCCGACCGCCGCGGAAAAAGAGAGGAAAGACGACCCTCCATACGAGATCATGGGCAGAGGCAGGCCTGTTACCGGTAGAATACCGATAGCCATCCCTATATTTTCAACTATATGAAAGATGAACAGGAACATCACCCCAGCAGCCACCAGCTTCCCAAAAACTGAATTTGAATAGAAAGCCACCAGATAAATCTGAAATATTAAAATTAAATACAATGCAATTAAAATAATGGCGCCTGAGAACCCGAACTCTTCGCCGATAACCGAGAATATGAAATCGGTATGTCTTTCGGGAAGGAAGCGGAACCTGTGCTGAGTCCCTTTCAGGAACCCTTTCCCCGCATTCATTCCTGACCCGATCGCGATTCGAGACTGGAAAACATTCCACCCTGAGCCTTTTGTATCGAACTCAGGCTTTACAAAAGTCAGGATTCGGTCTCTCTGGTACGGCTTAATTAACCCGCCCATCTTTGTTCCGATCATGAACCCTATCGTGAAAGTCAGCCAGATAATAATGATTGCGCCGTAATTGACCTTGAACCCGAAGAAATTTACCAATAATGCAATTACACCCGCCGCTCCCAGTACCAGTAGCATGGAGAGGAATATTCCAAGGTTCACCTTCACGATTAAAAGTAACTTATAAACAACCGGATTTATATCCGTAATATTTTCCAGCCATAGAACTTCAAATATCAGTGCAACCCCCGTTGCCAGGGCCAGGAACATGAATACCGCCAGTAAATTGAAATTGATATTAGCCATGAACAGTATAGCCAGGAGTAGGACAGGGAATATCAGCGAAGAACCCAGGTCCGGCTCAATTAGAATCAGGACGACCGGAAATACCGTGATCACGCCCGTTACCATTATATACTTCAACTCATCAAATAAGGTAGTCTGTGCCGCGCCGATCGGTTTTGAAGCGAGGTAAGACGCAACCACCATGATAAACGGAAGTTTTATGAACTCGGACGGCTGCATCTTCAAAGCCCCGAAACTTATCCAGCGCCTGTTTGCTCCGCCTTTAAACAGAACAAAAACCAGAGCGATCGCCATTATCCCGAACAATATCCAGGATAACTTCTCAAATATTTCATGATTAATCTGGCTCAGTATGATCATTAGAATAAGGCCTGATATAATCCAAACTATCTGACGTACAAATGCCGGGGGTAATTTTGTCTGGGTTCCTTCATATTGTGATGCGGAAAATATCGCAGCAAGGCCAATTAACGCAATCACGAAAAAATTGAGGAGTATGTAGAAATTAATTTTTTTAGTGTGTGCTCTCATTTAAATAAGTCTGCTCCTCTTGATTTGTATCCAGTTTAATATACCCCAGTTTATGACATTCCTTAAATATCTCCGCTGCGATCGGTGCTGCGATTGACCCACCGTACCCCCCGTGTTCAATCATGACCACCACAGTAATCTGCGGATTGTTATAAGGGGCGAAACCCGCGAACCAGGCATGGTCACGGAACCGGAACGGGATATTATTCTGGTCACCTTCCTCCGTTCTCCGCTCTTCAATTAACCGGACTACCTGAGCAGTTCCGGTCTTGCCGCAGACCTCGAGGTTCTCAACCGCCGCCCGCCAACCTGAGCCCCAGCGCGGTTTTCGTTTATTAACAACTTCATAGAGAGAATGTTTAATTATTTCAAAATCTTCTTTAGAGATATTAACATTCTTAATAACCTCGGTTTCTGTCTTGAAACGCAGATTATTATACATGTCCACAACCGACTTAATTATTAACGGCCTGGTTATCACCCCGTCATTTGCAACGGTTGACATGAACACAGCCATAGACAGGGGAGTCACCTGAACAAATCCCTGGCCTATTGCGAGGTCCAGAGTCTCAGGCGGCCACCAGGTCTGGTCATCGGCCTTGTCAAAGAAACTCTTTTTCCAGGCCCGGGACGGGATTACACCTTCCTTTTCATTCTTTAACTGGATACCGGTCTTCTTATCCAGGTTAAATAGTTTTGCATATCTCTCAATTGAATCGACGGTCAGGTACCGACCCAATTGATAAAAATAGATATTACACGAGTATGCCATCGCCTCTTCAAATTTTATTTTTCCATGACCTTCCTTTTTCCAGCAGTATTTCGTTACATTATCAAGGTTTATCTTACCCTTACACGGTTCAAAATCCTTCTCAATCTCTTCAAGGTCCTGGTCAAGCAATGCTGCTGCGAGTATTATCTTGAATATGGACCCGGGATTATACCTGCCCTGAATCGCGCGGTTAAGCAGGGGGAACGACGGGTCGGTCGAGATATTTGACCAGTCTTCCTGACTCAGACCTTTAATAAAGATATTCCCGTTTACAACAGTCCTGCTTGCAAGAGCAAGGACTTCTCCGGTCTTGGTGTCCAAGACAATAATAGTTCCGCGATGCCCGGAGAGGAGTTCCTCCACTTTTCGCTGAAGATTGATATCTATTGTAAGGTATATATTATCCCCGGGCTCGGGCTTCCGTTCCAGCTCACGTTTCAGGGTCTGCTTAATCTCGGTTAAGTTAACTATCTCGGGATTGGAAATGGGTTTCCCAACTGCATTAATAATATCAAGAGCTATCCCATCCTTCCCCTTGAGAACCTGCTCAAATAACTCCTCAATTCCGTAATACCCGATATAATCCTGTGAATCATACTCGGAATAACCGCTTGATTTCAGGAGGTCTTCGGGGATTAAACTGACATAGCCAAGAACATGAAAACATAATTCATTATACGGATAGAATCTGACAGACCTTGATTTAATATAGATATTAGAGTATTCGGGGATAGCGGTCTTGATCTTGATATACTTTTCAACACCTATGTCCCGGGCAAGGATCCGGGGCTGGTACGAGTATTCAGCCTGTTCATGGCTTATCTTGAATCCTATCTCGGAATTGAGCCGGTTAATAATGGCAATGTTCTCTGCGCGCTTTACTTCGGTTATCATGTAAAGGTCGTAGCATATCCGGTTATCTGCAAGAATCTCACCGTTTCGGTCAAGGATAAAACCGCGCGGTGCTTTCCTGGAAGAGATCTGGATGTAGTTCTTATCCGATAACAGACGGAACCGGGTCCCATTCCGGATCTGGAGGTCGTATAGTTTTGAAATGATTAATGTGAACGGGATGAGAACAAGGAATATAATAATTTTAAGTCGTGAGTTTATTTGAGAGAATCTTTTTAACTCTTGCTTCTTTATATACATAAGAATTTTTTATCCCAATAACCGTTTAACCTCTTCAATCTTTAACTTTGCAACTATATAATCAGGGTCAATCTCAAGTACTCTCTTAAAATATATCTCGGCATGTTTATAATCCTGGAGATGGAGATATATCGTTCCGACTTTATACGCGGCAAACGGATCGTTCGGGTGCATCTCTAAAACTTTTAAATGCGCTTTAATCGCTTCCTGGTAATCTTCCTTCAGGAAGTAGATCTGTCCTATTTTATTAAGTGAATATGTATCGTTAGGATTGTAATATATCGCCTTCTTCAATGTTTCCAGGGCGTTGTCATAATCCTTCATCTCCATATAAATATTAGACAGGTCATAGTATAACATAAAATCTTCGTCATAGATCGCAAGCGCTTTATTAACATAATCAAGAGCGGTCCGGTAATCATTTTTCTTCAGGGCGATTTGGCTCAGACTTGAGAATATAAGGTAATTATCCGGCTGAATCTTTAACGCGTCCTGGAAAAATTCCTGAGCCCGGTCAAAGTTCTGTAACTTCATGTAAAGGATGCCGAGATTATTAAGGACCCGTGCGTCTCTCTTATCGATCAGGAGCAGACGTTCAAAAACGCTTATCGCCTTATCCGTAATCTCCTGATCAGAATATAAATACCCGAGATTAAAGAGAGCGTCCACATTATCCGGGTCAATAGTTAGCAGGGCTTCATATTCATTTATCGCTTCACCTATCTGGCCATCGGCCTGGAACAGGTGTGCAAGGTAATTCTTTACACTCCTCGAACTCTCGTCTATTAGCTGGGCTTTCCTGAAGTTCATGATGGCTTCCTTGAAATTCTTCCGCTTGAGGAAAGTTACCCCGGCATTGAAGTAACACTGGAAAAACTGGCCATCACCGAGCTTGTCCGCAAGTTTAAAATGTTCCCGGGCTTCTGAACTCCGATTCAGGTCAAAGAAGATGTTTGCGAGGAAGTCATGCGGGTCCGGGGATTTATCATTTTTCTTGATCGCCTTCTCCAGTTTCTGGATAGCTTTCTCAGTGTTCCCTGTCTGGTAATAACCGAGGCCTTCATATATTAAGTCTTCAAACTTTTCAAAAAACATTGCCATCCTTCTCTCCTTCGGTGATTTTAAGTTTCGGTCTTCATTAGCGGGAATAGTATTACATCCCTTATTGACGAGGCATTGGTAAAGAACATTATTAACCGGTCAATCCCCACACCCAACCCCCCTGTCGGGGGCATACCGTATTCAAGGGCGTTTACATAATCATAATCCATTCTCTGCGCCTCATCATCCCCTGCTTCCCGGTCCCGGACCTGGTCTTCAAATCTGTCCTTCTGATCTTGGGGATTGTTCAATTCAGAGAACGCATTCCCGAGTTCCATACCCGCAATAAACACCTCAAACCTCTCAACCAGCCTGTCATCGGACCTGTGGGTCTTTGTTAACGGTGAACTGTCTTTAATATAATCAGTAATGAATGTAGGCTGAATTAATTTCGGCTGAACAAATACCTCAAATAACTTCTCAATTACCTTACCTAACTTCTCCTGTTTAACCTTATCCTTCTCCTCAAGCATTGCCTGAAGTTCGGATATGGATTTATTCCGTACAGAGAACCCGGCAAACTCCTCAAAGGAATCTTCCATTGAAATGCGTTTCCAGGGCTTTACAAGGTCAATCCCGGTGAACTCACCAAAGTCCAGCGTTATTTTTCCGAATACGTTTTCGGATATGTAAATGAAAAGATCTTCAACTATCTCCATCATATCATTATAATCGGCATAAGCCTGGTATAACTCAAGCATCGTGAATTCGGGGTTATGATTCCGGTCCATACCTTCATTCCTGAAATTACGGTTGATCTCAAAAACTTTCTCAAAACCCCCGACTACTAAACGTTTCAGGTACAGTTCCGGGGCGATCCTCAGGTAAATATCGGCGTTGAGGGCGTTGTGATGTGTTTTGAACGGCCGCGCAGCCGCACCGCCGGGTATGAACTGGAGCATCGGAGTCTCAACTTCAAGGAATTCACGCTGGATTAAAAATTGGCGGATGGCGCTGATTATCCTTGAGCGGGTTATGAAGATATCCTTCACCTCGGGATTTACCATTAAATCAAGGTATCTCTTCCGGTACCTGAGTTCCTTATCCTTTAACCCGTGCCACTTCTCCGGGAGCGGATGAAGAGACTTGGTCAGGAGCATGATTGAATTGCAGAGTATCGAGATCTCGCCCTTATGCGTCCGGAACATCGTCCCGGTAACCCCGATAAAATCCCCGACATCCAGGTGTTTATACACTTCAAACTCCTGCTCAGTTACCTTATCCTTCCGGATATAGACCTGGACCTTTCCGGAGACATCGGTTAAATCAAAGAACCCTGCCTTACCCATGATCCTGTTCGCAGTGATCCGGCCCGCGGTCTGAACAGGGAACTCAGTTTCGCTTTTCTCGAACTTATCCTTAATATCATGGATATTATCACGCTTTTCAAACTTGTATTCAAACGGCTTGTACCCATTTTCAAGGAACCAGTTCAGTTTCTCAATCCTGCTCTGGATTACCTGCGTAATTTCATTCGGTTCTGTCATGGGGTCTCCTTATCCTGGTCAATGTGTTACGAGATATTCAAGAACATTATCCAATTCCGCGGCCATGGTCCTGTTAACCGTGTTAATCATCCCGGAATCAAATGCCTCCTGCTGTTCGCTGGGCTTTGAAGAGAGAGAGACCTCGCTCGTGAAAGAGGAACTGATCATGGACTTGGCTGCGGGATTGAACCGGTGAACCTGCGTCCCGGTAAAATCAAGGATAACGACGACAGGCGGGGTCTTTACCTTGAACTGCTTCAAAAGATCAGGGTTCTTGATAGAGTCAATGAACAAAAACTTAATTCCGCGATGTTCATACTTTTTCTGAGCGTCAGATAAAATAGCGGATACTTCAAATATATTGTTAACCGTGGCCGCAGCGAATTTATCCTTGTTCTCAGGACTTATGTCATAGGAAAAGAAGAGGAGAGTGCCTTTAATGGATGAGTTTGAAAATTCCTGATAGGTCGCTCCGCTTTTCCAGGTATGGCTGTATTCCAGAATATCCTTTTCTTCCGTCTTTGAAATTACATTCTCTTCCAACGGCGTGCATCCGGCAAAAAATATGATTAAAAATATACCCAGGATCAAAGTTAAATTTCTTTTCATGCCAAACACCTCACTTTTTCGATTAATATTATAATATAACATATTTTTTAATTATATTCAAGCAAAAAACAGAACAGAAGTTTCCCCGTTGTTCTCAATTTATTTTAGATCGCTACGGGTTTCACATCGTTCAACCCCGGCTATGACTAATAACATCTGCAAATCAAGCAACGACCTTTGTTATTGCGAGCGATAGCGGAGGAGATAAATGCTGTAATCACACCACGATTTATATATCTATTTTTTACCTGAAATGACGACAAAACCTCCCTCACCGATGCCTAATTTGACGGGTTCTATAGCGTTGATATCTTTCGGATGCTTGAAGAGAGTCTGGTTTGCTGAAATATCGGTTAAATTCAATTCCTCCATCCATTCAATAACCTGTTTAGCAGAGTAAAATGTTACTTCTTTATAGAATTTATGGTTCTTCTTCTTTTCCTGATAAATCTTCCCGAGAAAACTGTCCAAATCAATTAATCCGACAATTAAATTACCGCCGGGTTTTATTACCCTTCTTGCCTCCTTCAATGAGGCAACAGGATCTTCAACAAAACAGATTGTAACGATCATTACTGCATAATCAAATGAATTATCGTCAAGCGGAAGGTTCTCTGCATTGGTCTCCGTGACTTTAATCCCGCGTTTCCGGGCAATATCCGCCATTGCTTTTGAAGGTTCAATGCCTGTCTTTATCCCGAGCGGAACAGCAAATCTTCCTGATCCTACACCGATCTCAAGACCAAGTCCGGACAGAGGAATGAACGGTTTTACTGCCTTCAGTTCAGACTGGTACACAAATTCGTTCTCTTCAAACCATTTATCGTATTCTTCAGAAAATTCATTAAATATATCAATGTTATAATTCTCCATGAACTTCCCCTTATTTTTTTTATTACAATTTTATACCTTAATCCGATCGTTTCCTTCCTGAAATAATTAACGGTTTTACTATACCTGTTTTTCCTCTTTGTGCAGACAGCTTCTTAACATAACCCGGGATCGTATCTTGTGTAAATTCCTTTACCACGGTTCTTAATTGCCTTATCTGTCCGAGATCCCTGGCATTTTTATATTGAATATTCTCTTTTAACAGTGCATCAATATACCCTGAGACCTCATCCGGTTCCGCAGTGATCGTGGTATTTGTAAATATCTCTAACCGGTAATGAAACCCATCTTCCTTCGCGGGAACAAACAGCATGAATTCCGGTTCAATCTTAAATTTATTCAAGACCTTCTCAACATTTATCCTTATAAAATACTCGTTCAGTTTCTCCCCGAAATAATCGACTACCAGATCTTCCTTCCCGCAAAATTCAATCAAGGGTAATCTTCCATCAAACCCGGTCACTCTCACTATATCATGCATGTTATACCTGTACAACCCCCCTGCGGTCGTGATTAAAACAGTATACAACCTCCCTCTCTCCAGTTCCCAGCAGAATTTTGCCGACCCTGTCTCCCGTTCAATGAACTCAAGAAAATGAGACCTGATCGAAATCACATTCCCGCCTGAACCTTTGAACGGGAACGAAACAATCCCCTCCGTCGCCAATAACCCCTTGGCTTGAATCGTAATGCCGGGAAACAACCGTTCCAGTTTCGGAATGAACATGGCTGAGGGCCCCTGTGTCCAGCAGCTTATTATACTGAGCTCGGGCCAGACCCTCTTAAAATCAACCGTTTCAGACCCGAGACCTTGTTCCAAGTCTCCTGCGCGTTTTGGGTTGGGTTTAAACTTCAAGTTACTGCGTACACGTAATTGCCCGGATGCTATATCGTGTATTAATTCACTCTTGAATTGATCAAGATACCGCATTAAAATTATTAAAAATGACGGGTGCCATGCAGAAATGAAGGTTAGGTTCTTCTCCCGGAGCAGATAGAATAATGTCAAATAATAAAACTCTTCCTGGTTAAATTCTCCCAACCCCTGGAGCGGCGGTTCAATCAATCCTCTCTTAATCCAATCCCCGGCCTTCCCGAAATAATCCGTATCATCCTTGAACCCGACGGGTATCCCGGCTTCTGTCCTGTACGGTTTTATATTCGGTGGTGTAATCGACCAGTAACTCTTCCCCTTCATCAGCCGTGGGTACTCAAGGAATAAATCTACTAACCACGGATAAATTCCGCGCGAGAATTGTTTTTGAAGTGTTTTTGAATATGGAATTAATTTTGTCCCGGAAGTAGAGCCCCCGGTCGGTTCCAGTATTAAAACACGGTCATGAGTGAGACTGTTCTCCTTGCCTGATTTAATCTGATCAATATAACGGGCATAGTCATTATATTCAGAGATGGGAACCTGCTCCCTGAATTTTTCAGGGGAAGTGATGCAGGTGAATCCGTGCTCCTTTCCGAAATCTGTTCCTGAATTCAGAGTAAGGATCTCTGTAAGCACATTTTCCTGTGCCTTCTCCGGGTTTCTCAGAGCCCGGAGAAATCTCAAATATTCCGGGTACATCGTCAAAAGGGCGAGATGGTTAAATATCAAAATTCAATCTCCGAATAATCTCTTTATTCAGATTATCAACGGACAAATCCGCAAGGCAGGCAAGTTC
>OMKS01003955.1_pt1 | contig 11478 bp, 11 predicted proteins | sample 1674721 | NCBI WGS metagenome assembly OMKS01 (sample SAMN06264996, study PRJEB25208) | sediment metagenome | isolation source: hot spring sediment | place: USA: California | collected 2014-09-02 | reverse complement strand
TCGAAGTCGCACCAAGATGTCTTTTTTTCTACTCACTTTTTTAGTGCCAAATTCCATAGCTTTTCATCAAACCAAATCCAGCTTTTCTGAATGGAATAATTTAGAAATTCTTTCTTCTTTGTTTCTCTTGGTGGCTTTGAGTCTTTGTATCTGAATAGTTACAATATTTTTTTTACACTAAACAACAGCGCTGATAACCTTGTAGCGGCTGTTAAACAGCTCACGGCTGTTGTTTTGAACGAATCACGATGGCGTCGCCGGCGATGGCGTCGAAGCGACAAATTTCGTAACAGGCTCTGCACTTGATGCATTTATCAGCATCGAGATTATGCGGCTCGGAGCGCGGTCCGGTGATAGCGCCGGTGGGACACACGTTGACGCAGCGCTGGCAGCCGGTGCATTTTTCCGGAATGACCCGATACTCGATCAGCTCACGGCAGATGGTCGCCGAACAATATTTTTCCTTAACATGAGAAAGATATTCGGAGCGAAAATAACGAATGGTTGTCAGTACCGGATTGGGAGCGGTTTGTCCCAATCCGCATAAAGAGCCGCGCTGCACCGTTTCTCCCAGTGTTTGCAATTTGGATAAAATTTCCGGTTCAGCTCTGCCGTGGGTGATTTCGTCGAGAATGTCAACCATGTGTCGTGTTCCGACGCGGCAGGGGGTGCATTTGCCGCAGGATTCCTTTTGGGTAAAATCCAGAAAATAACGGGCGACATCGACCACACAGGTATCGGCGTCCATCACGATCAATCCGCCGGACCCCATGATGGAGCCGGCCGATGTCAGCGATTCGTAATCAACCGGCAGGTCAAGAAATTCATCTGATAAACAGCCTCCCGAAGGTCCGCCGGTTTGAACCGCTTTAAACGGCTTAAAAGTGCCGCCACCGATATCGAAAATAATTTGCCGAAGCGACATTCCCAGCGGAACTTCAATCAAACCGGTGCGGCGAATTTTTCCCACCAGCGAGAAAGTTTTGGTGCCGTGGCTGTTTTGGGTGCCATATTGATTGTACCAGGCAGCGCCGTTGCGTAAAATATTGGGAAGCGTACCCAGGGTCTCTGCGTTGTTGATAATGGTTGGTTTTCCCCAGAGCCCGGAGTTCGCCGGAAAAGGCGGCCGGGAACGCGGCATTCCCCGTTTACCCTCAATTGAGGCGATTAAAGCGGTTTCCTCGCCGCAGACAAACGCACCGGCGCCCTCTTTGATCGTGATCTGAAAATCAAAGCCGGAATTAAAAATATTCTTGCCGAGAAATCCGTATTCCGTCATTTGTGAAATGGCTTTTCGAAGCCGCTTGATTGCCAACGGATATTCAGCGCGGATGTAAATATAGCCGTGAGTCGCGCCGATGGCATAGGCGGCGATTAACAGGCCCTCCAATACCGCGTGTGGATCGCCTTCAATCAGGGAGCGGTTCATAAAAGCGCCGGGATCGCCTTCATCGGCGTTGCAGATTAAATATTTTTCATTGCTGCGTACATCACGACAAATTTGCCATTTTTTAAAAGTGGGGAAACCTGCGCCGCCGCGTCCGCGGATGCCCGACGCTTTGATTTCTTCGATTACGCCCTCGGGACCAAGTTCGAAAGCCTTGAAAATTCCCTCGTAACCCTGGTTAGCGATGTAGTGGTCAATGTCTTCGGGATCGATGAATCCGCAGTTTCGCAGAACGATGCGCACCTGGGGTTTGAGCATCGGATGGTCGAAAAACCGCGGCAGCTCTCCTGCGAATCCGTCCTCATCTTCAGCAAAGTGGCCCACTGCCCGTTTGATTTGCGGATCGCCCTTAATGAGATTTGACTCGAGCAAAACCCGCGCTTTTTTCTCGTTAACATTAGGGTAGCTGATTCGGGCTTTGCCCGGCAGTGCAATATCCATCAATGGTTCCAGATAACAGGGACCGATACAGCCGACCTGAACCACCTTTGCCTCAATTTTATTTTTTGATAATGTGTCATAGGTTGCTTCCAGCACCTGATTTGCTCCGGCTGCTTTACCGCAGGACGCTGTGCCGATGTAGATGACAGGAAGTTGACTGTGGATGAGCGAGTACCATTTTTGTTGAGCCTTTTGCTTGATCGGCGTAAAATCATTCATATTTTTTTAAAATCTCCTGTAATTTGGTCACATTAATTTGACTGTAAATATCATCATTGATTTGTACGACCGGCGCCAGCGCGCAGCAGCCCAAACAAGCCACCCGATGAAAATCAAATTTTTGATCCGCGGTCGTTTGCCCCGGAGAAATGCCAAGGTTCCGCTCTACGGTCTCACACAGAATCTGCCCGCCTTTTACATGGCAGGCGGTGCCCATGCAAATTTTTATTGAATTCCTTCCCGGTGGTGTAAATCGAAATTGGGAATAAAACGACGCTACACCAAAAATTTGATTTTCTGATAATTTTAAAAATCGGGATATTTCCTTAGTAGCTTCCGGAGAAATATAACCCAATCTATCCTGGGTTTTTTGGAGAATCGGAATCAAATCGCTCTCCGTTCCTTTAAAATCAGTAAATAGCTGACGATAATCCAGTGGGGTCAATTGAAATCCTCCTCGAAAAATAATCAATGATCAAACGATTAAATATCTTCGCCCTGATAATAGTTGGTCTTTTTTAATAACAGAATACAATCGGTCAGCTCGACCTCGCCCCGGACAAAATCTTCGGCAAAAGCAAGGCAGGTCGGTGCGCCACAGCAGCCGCAATCGATTTTGGGTAATTTTTGATAGACCCGATCCCGCTCCTTCATTCTCTTTATTGACGTTTCAAGATCGGTGTCAAAATATTTCGTGGGCCGCGGCAAGATGGGGTTCTCAAAAAAATAGTAGCCCTTCTCGAAATTTTGCTCAACTTCAACCGGATCAAATTCAACGGGGGTTTCGTATTTCATGCGCTGCTTTATTATATTGGCTCGCGCAACATAAGCATTCTCAACAGTGAATGAACCACTGATACATCCCAGCATGCAGGTCATTGCCTCCAAAAAGTCAACGTTTCGCAGCCGAGAGTTTTCTATGTCGTCTAAAACTTTCATCAGATGCGACAGCCCGGAAACCGCCATCCAGTTTTCCATTTTGGTATATTTGATGATGTTGCCCAGGCGACTCCAGCCGGTGGTGAAAGAAAAATCTTCCGGAACCTCGGCAGGATCGAATTTTTCTTTAATCGCCAACACATGGGGATAGATCAAGGAGAAAACATCTCTGATTGAAACAACACCGTCAAACCAGGATTTGGCTTTCTCTGCGGGTTGCCTGGTGGAGACGACTTTCGCCGGACAGGGCGCAATGTAGAAGATTCCGATCTCTTCCGGTTTGAGCCCAAGTTTTTGGGGGAGCTGTTTTCGCAGCTCGCGAGCGGTTACTTCACGGGGTACATCCAACGGGATGATCTGTTCAACCAGATCAGGATACTTCACCTGGATCAATCGAAGCAAGGATGGGCAGTGCGAGGAGATCAGCGGAAGCCGTCCTTGATAATTGTTCAGGTATTTCATCAAGACATGCGCCAGCACCGTGGTTGAAAAATTCATATCCGACACTTCGTTGAACCCGATTTCTTTCAAAGCCAGTTGAATGATATAGGGATGAATGGAAGCATCAAATTGCGAATAGAGCACTGCGGTTGGCACCACGACTTTGTATTTGAAATGGGAAAATGCATCCAGCGGATCTGTTATGGTGGTAATCGCATTGGACGGACAAACAGACAAACACGTCCCGCAATCAACGCAGAGGTCTTCGGAAATGACGGCTTTGTGATCCCTGATTCTGATGGCTTGAGTGGGACAAGAACGCATGCATTTCATGTGTGCATTGCATTTTTCCGGAACGACTTGATGAGCATGATAGAAACGTGTCACCACACAGACCTCCTGCTCAATTGAATGTAAAATATTTGCCGAATTATTTATTCAAAGCTCCGTCCGTTTTTTAAAGAAAACGAAGTCCTGTAACTACAAAAATATTTACCTTAAACGGTCCCCAATAAATTTTTCCTAAAAGCAGGTTTGGCTTAATTGGTTCCTTCAGCGGATTGATTCAGCTCAAATAAAAAATTTACACTCGAGTCTCGTTCCCTTGCCTACCTCGCTCTGGATTTGTAATTGGTCAGTATTTTTTTTAATATTAGGTAAACCCATCCCGGAACCGAATCCCATCGCTCTCATCTCGTCGGTTGCAGTCGTATAGCCCGCTTGAAGCGCCAGATCAATATCCGGGATTCCCTTGCCCGCATCGTCAACTATGACTTCGATACAGTACGGTGTTACTGATAATATCACCTTTGCCCGATTGGCGTGCATGACCACGTTCAATTCTGCTTCATAGGTGGAAATGGCGACGCGACGGATCAATTTCGGATCGAAACCGATTTTTTTGAGAATCGATTTTATTTCAGTAGAAACAACCCCGGCGCTGGTAAAATCATCGCCCAGTATCTCAAACTCCTGGCACAAAACCATTTCTTCATTGCGGGATTCTTTGCTGCCGGTCGTTTTGATTTTCGTCCTTTTATGAAGGGCGCTGTCAATTTTAATGCAGGCGTCGTACATGTCCATGCTGCTGGAAAGCAGAACCAGTTGATGGTTAATGGCAAAATTTCTGGAACCATCTTTTGGCAGTTTGCCCCGAACAAACACAACACCCTTGAACTCTGCCATGTGAGCGGAAATAACCGCCTGTTGCGTCGCCAATCCGGTAAGTAAAATCGAATTGGGCTTTCCGAACGCCAGGACATCACTCATTAAATCCGAAGCGTAAACATGTTCGAACGATGTGTCCAGTATCTCCTCACCGGCGATTACAGATGCTTCGAGCGCCTGTTTGATGTTTTTCATGAGCATAATTAGTCGAAGTTTTCCGATTTTGATCTGTTCTAAATTTGTCGATTCCACCATGGTAAAATTGCTTGTCAGTTTAAGAATCCTGTATTCCAATCGCGTATAGTTTACCGACAATTTCGAAGGTCGGAAGGTCGGTTGACAAAATAGCAATGTCGTGTTTGGATGCCAGCTCAATCGTTTCCGGTGGGACTTGTTTTCCGCTGGTGATTATCACTGCGGATACGTCAACCAGATTGGCAGCGGGGACAATGCTTTTGTGGGTTTGAACGGTTAACCAAAGATTCCCAGATTTGGCGCCAGCCATCACATCACTAATCATGTCGGAGACAAAAACGCCATTGATTTCTTTATCGGTAAATTGGCTCATCTTTTTGAGATCAATTTTGTTACAAAGTTGTTCTAATGTCATAAAAGTTCTCCAGCTTTATTCAAATTCAAATGCAAACAATTTTAAGCTATTCAAACAACGGCTTTCGCCTGGGCGCCGGCGGCTCCTTTGTGAGCATGTTTACATCATGCAAAAATTCACCGCGGCATTTTGATAAATCCTTGATCAAATTAAAAGGCAGTACTTTAATTCTTGAGCGTCGGCTGTTGCGTCGTTGATTAAAATAATCGGTAAGGATGCCCAGCTTTTTAGGCGGAATGTGCTTTTCGAGTGACTCCGGAAAAAATCCGAATGCCACAATGACCATGGTATTCGCCGCTTCGTATTGAAGACGTAGCTTATCCAACTCACAGTCCGGCAAACAACCGGTACAATACATCAACCCCATCAGATCGTTAAATTTAACTAACTCCCCGGTCTTCTTACATTTGAGGTCGAACCGAAACGACTGAGCATTTTCCATCCGCGTCCAGTGTTTCCTACCCTCACGGTAGCGGTCCCCGAGGATTGGATTGTCTTCGATTGAAAAAAAAGTGCGCAACTCATTGGTTTGATAGCACTTTTCATAGACAATAAAGCCAAACTGTATATTGGTCATCTCCCATTCATGGTTATTCTGGGACATTATTTAGTCTCCGGAAAAATTCGATAAAAATAATACAATGATTTAGCGAAAAATTAGTTGTCCTTGATGCCAATGCGACTATTTTTAAGGTTGCGAAGATGAGATTCCGATTAGCGAGAAGTTTCCTTTTTTTCAAATCAGCTTCAGAGGGAAAGGTCGCAATGACACTGGTTGATAATTTTTTAAATCAGGACGAATCCAACATTATCAGCATGCTTTCAATGTGCCCTTTGATTTTAGTCCGTTTTGGGTTAAGTGTTATGATAAGAAAAAATATTCAGATTGTCAAGTAGAAATTGAACCAAGTTTAATAAAAATGATCAACAATTATTATTAGAACTAATCACAGGGTAATGATAAATTTTTCACTGAACCGCCAGAACCTGGCGTGATGAATTTTATATAGACATTGCACAACTATTAAGTCCTTGCATGCGCTTTGTGTCTGGGGCTGAAAGCAAAATAAGCAATTTAATAAATGTCAGAATGATTATAGTCAGAATTATTAATTTATTTTATCAGAATTTCAAAGTTGTCGCAGAAAAAAAAGTACCGCAGCTTTCGCAGATGACAGAGATTTTTATCTGTGAAATCATTGGTGAAATCGGCGAAATCTGTGATTGCTTTTCATTAATTAATGTACGAAGCTATCTTCTAATTTTTTAAATCATTCTGCCATCAATCATTCTGCCATTAATTATTCTGCTATTAATTATTCTGTCATTAATCATTCTGCCATTAATTATTCTGTCATCAATTATTCTGCCATGAATCATTCTGTCATCAATTATTCTGCCATTAATCATTCTGCCATTAATTATTCTGTCATCAATTATTCTGCCATTAATCATTCTGCCATTAATTATTCTGTCATCAATTATTCTGCCATTTTTAGCTTGCTTACAAAATTAATCAATCACTGAACAGAACGCTTAGGTATCATTTTCCTTTGCCGCAGCATTTTTTATATTTTTTCCCGCTGCCACAGGGACAGGGATCATTGCGTCCGACTTTGGGTTGTTCGCGCCGGATGGTCTCCACTTTTTTAAACCCTCCCAACAAATTTCCCGCATTTGAATCGGCCGGGGTCTTGCCGCCAAAAATTTCCCGCGGCGTCTGCATGTATTGTTGGTTCAACTTTTCGATGCTGTTATTTTCAAAGGCGCTGTCAGGATCGACCCCCTGCTCATGGCACCACAGCATAAAATCGTTCAGTAATTGCCCCTGAGGACCTTGCATCGCTTTTTCAATTTGCTTCATGTCAATGTCGTCCGGGAGCTTCCTGCCGGTCATCGCTTCCAGATGGGGCTTTAATTCGTCAAGCTCGAGTTGCGACAAATCAGACGGCGGAAACATGTCGGCTTCGATTTCCGGTGTAGTTTCTGATGGTGCATCTACCGGCTGCTCAGTTTCTGCTGACGGTGCAACTTGATCGTAAATGGCTGATAAAAGCCCGGTCAGACGCTCACTATCCAGGTCGGCGTTATCCTGCTGTAATTGCTCCACCATCCATTCAACCTGCTCGCCGTCCTGAAGCAGTTCCCAAATATCATCCGGTTCGAATCGGGTAATACGGTTGGCATCGCAGAACAGTTGCAGCTCTTTTCGGAGCTGATTCAGATCAGGGGTGATTTTTGGTAACTCGCTAAAATTCATAATCATCCTCTATGTTGATGTTGGATTTGTATCCGTAATGTCTTCTGTTTTGCGCAACGTAAGAATCCCCAATAAAACCGCGCCGCTGGTAATGAGAATATCGGCGAGGTTGAACACGGGCCAACTGAATTTGTAGTGATAGTGCAGATGAATAAAATCGATGACGTAGCCTCGAAAAATCCGCTCGATAATATTACCGAGGGCGCCGGACAAAATCAGGGTGAGCGCCACCAGCCAACAGAGGGATTCGTGGCGCATTTTCCAGGCAATGACACCGAGAAATGTCAAAGCGATCAGCGATAAACCGTAGATGATCCATTTGCGAATACCCGACTCGATTGAACCCAACATGCTGAAAGCAATGGCGGTGTTTTCAGTGTAATTAAGCTCAACAAAGCCGGAAACGATGGTAACCGGCGTTGTGTGTTTTAATCGGTTTTGTGCCAGCCATTTAGTGGACAGGTCGCAACTGGTGAACAGCAGCGCTATCAACAACAGCCAAAAATATTTGACTTTTTGGATGCGGGTAATTTTCATATTATTGATTTTCTCAAATTGTCATCGTTCGTTAAAGGGTCGCGGTGGATTATTGCATTGATTTATTGATCAGGTCACCATTTTTTTCCAGGTCACTACCGAACATGACCAGCGAATTAGCAGCCGTTTAATAATACGAAAAAAAAAAATAAAAATCAAGGTTGGGTTTTTCAATTTAACCATCAGGCAGAAAAAAAAAGAAAAATAATTTTATACTTGAAAAAATTGATATTTTTTTTTATGTTATAAGCATCAATCCGACGGCTCGTCCCGAGGCGCTATTATTTGTGAACAGAATCCTATCACTCGCCACTAATTTAAGGAGAAATTTCCATGCCAAAATTATCAAAATTCGTTTGTGCTGTTTTTGTTTTATTAATCGGTGTTATCCTTTTGGAAAATGTTTACTCCACTCCCAAAAAGCAATTGAGCTACAGTCAGGTTTATAAAAGGGCAGAACCGCGGCTGACTCAATCCCTGCCGCGCATTATCGGCTGGCTCGATAGTGTCCACTATCTGGAATCCCGTTTAGAAAATGAAGATCGCGACTCTGAACCCAAGCTGATAAAAATTAATGCAAAGAGCGGTGACGAGAGTCTCTATTTTAATTATTCGGCGTTCGCTGAAAAGTTACCAAACGGATTTAAATTGAGCCGCGCCTTGTCACATACTGAAGATTACACCGGCTTTTTATTAGAAAAGGATCATGACCTCTACTACTTTTCGTCGGTTTCCCAACAGTTTAAACGTTTAACTGCCAATCCGGCCGCCGAAAAAAATCCGAAATTTTCTCCGGACGGAAAATGGGTAGCGTTTACCCGCCAACATGATCTTTACGCACTGGAAATTGAATCGGGTCTGGAGTTTCGCCTGACGACCGATGGTTCGGATGTGGTCTACAATGGCTGGGCATCGTGGGTATATTACGAAGAAATCCTGGGCAGAGCGTCGCGTTACGCAGCCTTCTGGTGGGCACCAAACAGCGACATGATTGCATTTTTACGGTTTGATGACAGCAAGCTGCCGGTTTTTCCGCTCTATCGCGCTGATGGTACACACGGGCAACTGGAAGAAAATCGTTACCCGAAAGCTGGTGATCCCAATCCGGATGTCAAACTCGGCATCGTTCATTTAAAAGAGAACAAAATCGTCTGGGTCGATGCGCAAGGGAATTCCGATGAATACATTGCCTGGCCCTTTTGGACGCCGGACAGCAAGCGGCTGTTTTTTCAATGGATGAATCGCGGGCAGGATCACACTAAAATTTATTCCGCCAATCCTGAAACCGGAAAGATCACTGAAATTTATCACGAAACTCAACCATCATGGGTGGAATGGTTTGAAGACCTTTATATTTTAAAGAACGGAGCTGGCTTTATACTGAGATCGAACAAGGACGGCTGGTCTCACCTTTATTATTATGACCTGGCAGGTCGTCTCAAGTCTCAACTAACGCGCGGCGAGTGGCGCGTTTCAAAAATTGTACTTGTCAATGAAGAAAACCAGTGCGTCTATTTCAGCAGAACGCTGGGTAATTCGCTGGAAACACATCTTTTCCGGGTGGATTTCAAAGGAAAAAACATGAAACGGCTTACCACCATCGAGGGCAGTCACCGGGTTGATGTAGCGCCTGGCGGTGAATATTTTATTGATACTTATAGCAACATTTCAAACCCTTCAAAGATGGAACTTTATTCCGGTGATGGTAAATTGATCCGTGTTCTTGGTGACCAAAAATTACCGATAATGGATGAGTATGCTCTCGGCAGAATAGAATTGTTTACTATTCCTTCTGGCGACGGTTTTGATTTACCCGCACAATGGATATTGCCGCCTGATTTTGATGAAAGCCAACAATATCCGGTCGTGATGGAAATATACGGCGGTCCGGGCTCAGGCTCGGTTTCCAATCGTTTCCCTCGCCTCAGTGCCTTTTATGCGGCACAAAATGGAATTATTGTGATGGCGGTAGATCACCGAGGTTCGGGGCATTTTGGTAAAAAGGGGGAAGCGCTAATGCATCGAAATCTCGGCAAATGGGAAATGAACGACTATATCGCCGCGGTTAAATGGCTGCACGGTAAATCATTTGTTGACCCCAAGCGGATTGGAATCAGCGGTGGCAGCTACGGCGGTTACGCAACCTGCCTGGCTTTAACCTATGGTTCGAATTACTTCACTCATGGCGTCGCTCATTTTTCTGTCACTGATTGGAGATTGTACGATACGGTTTACACCGAACGCTACATGGACACGCCGGAAGAAAACCCGGAAGGTTATGATTTTGGATCGGTGTTAACTCATGCCGATAAATATAAAGGCTACCTGCTCATCACTCACGGAACTATGGACGATAATGTTCACATGCAGAACACCATTCAATTAATTGATAAATTTCAGGAATTGGACAAGGATTTCGAATTGATGCTCTACCCCAATGCCCGTCACGGTGTGGGTGGAAAAAAGCGAGATCATTTTACCAGGCAGAGTTTACAGTTTTGGTTCAGACATTTTTTGGGAAGAGAACTGGTAGTGGATTGATAAAAAATTAAATATCTAATTTTTATCCATTCGGCTATTGATTTGGATTGTCATCAATTTGAAATAATTACATCAAAACCGTAAAGCGGAATCGATTGGTTAGCTTAAGGAAGACTCGATGGAAACGATAAAAATTGTATCATGGAATGTGAACGGTGTGCGCGCTGTTTACAAGAAAAATTTTATGCAATGGCTGTTAACGGATCAGCCGCATGTTCTCTGCCTGCAAGAGACCAAGGCGCAGGACGATCAATTTCCGGCGGAAATTGCCCAACTCGATGGTTATACAGTCTATTTTGCCTCGGCCCAACGAAAGGGCTATAGCGGTGTGGCGACACTCTCGCGGCTGAAACCAAAGTCCAGCCAGGTTGGTATGGGCATAGAAAAATTCGATACTGAAGGCAGGTTGCTCCAATTGGATTATGGTGGGTTTCTGTTGTTAAATATCTATTTTCCCAATGGAAAGCAATCCAATGAGCGGCTGCAATACAAAATGGAGTTTTACGACGCGTTTTTAAAATATGCCCAGAATTTGAGGCGACAGGGGAAGAGTTTGATCGTGTGCGGTGACGTCAATACTGCGCATCGCGAAATTGATCTTGCCCGTCCCAGGGAGAATGCAAAAACTTCCGGTTTTCTTCCTGAAGAACGCGCCTGGATCAATCGGTTTTTATCTCAGGGTTATATTGATACATTTCGGATGTTTACCAAAGAGGGAGGGCACTATTCCTGGTGGGACCAGCGAACCCGCGCCCGCGAACGCGATATTGGCTGGCGAATCGACTATTTTTTCGTCAGCGAAGATTTAGCTGACAAAGTCAAATCCGCTTTTATTCAAAAAGATATAATGGGGTCGGATCATTGTCCCATTGGCAT
>OMKS01003953.1_pt1 | contig 11484 bp, 15 predicted proteins | sample 1674721 | NCBI WGS metagenome assembly OMKS01 (sample SAMN06264996, study PRJEB25208) | sediment metagenome | isolation source: hot spring sediment | place: USA: California | collected 2014-09-02 | reverse complement strand
TTTTTCAAGCAGAAGACGGCATACGAGATCTAGTACGGTCTCGTGGGCTCGGAGATGTGTATAAGAGACAGCCACATCGTGCTCATGTCGAGCAGATTCACGAAGAAGTCGTTGGTCAGCGCCCCCGGCCGTTGGGTGAAGACGCCATGCGGCGCCTGCCCGTAGTTGGCGTTCAGAACGCGCAGCCCGCCGATGAGCACCGTCATCTCCGGCGCGGTCAGCGTCAGCAGTTGCGCGCGGTCCAACAGCAGTTCCTCCGGTCTGACGGAGAATTTGGCTTTCTGGTAGTTGCGGAACCCGTCGGCAACCGGTTCGAGCACGGCGAAGGCCTCCACGTCGGTTTGCGTCAGGGTCGCATCCGTGCGGCCCGGCGCGAAGGGGACGGTGACGTCGTAGCCGGCCTCTTTCGCCGCTTGCTCGACGGCGGCGCACCCACCCAGGACGATCAGATCGGCGAGTGACACTTTCTTGCCGTTGGTCTGCCCGGCGTTGAAGTCCTTTTGGATGCCCTCGAGGACACCCAGCACTTTCTCCAGTTGCGCGGGTTGGTTCACCTGCCAATCCTTCTGCGGTTCCAGCCGGATGCGCGCACCGTCCGCCCCGCCGCGATAGTCGGAGCCACGGAAGGTGGAGGCCGACGACCAGGCGGTATAGACCAGTTCTGAGATCGACAGGCCCGAGGCCAGCAGTTTGTCCTTGAGGGCGGCGATATCCTGCGCGTTGACCAGCTCATGATCGACTGCGGGCACCGGGTCTTGCCAGATCAGCTCTTCTTCGGGAACTTCCGGGCCGAGATAGCGCGAGCGCGGCCCCATGTCGCGGTGGGTCAGCTTGAACCACGCGCGGGCGAAGGCGTCGGCGAACTCTTCCGGGTGCTCGTGGAAGCGCTTGGCGATCTTGCGATAGGCCGGGTCCATGCGCAGCGCGAGGTCGGCGGTGGTCATAATGGTCGTCACTTTCTTCGACGGGTCGTGCGCGGCCGGCGCGAGATGCGCTTCGTCTGGATCGACCGGCACCCACTGCCAGGCCCCGGCCGGGCTTTTCACCAGATTCCAATCGTAGCCGAACAGCATGTCGAAATACCCCATGTCCCACTGGATCGGGTTTGGCGTCCACGCGCCCTCGATGCCGCTGCTGATTGTATCATCCCCTTTGCCGGCGCCGAAGCTGCTCTTCCAGCCGAGGCCCTGCTCCTCTATGGGCGCTGCCTCAGGCTCAGGTCCTACATGGGGTACCGGGCCTGCGCCATGGCATTTGCCAAACGTGTGCCCGCCGGCGATCAGCGCGACGGTCTCTTCGTCGTTCATCGCCATACGCGCGAAAGTCTCACGGACGTCGCGCGCTGACGCGACCGCGTTGGGCTCGCCGTTTGGCCCTTCGGGGTTCACGTAGATCAGGCCCATTTGCACGGCGGCCAACGGGTTTTCGAGATCGCGGTCGCCGCTGTAGCGTTTGTCGCCCAGCCACTCGGCCTCGGCGCCCCAGTAAACGTCCTCCTCCGGCTCCCAGATGTCCTCGCGCCCGCCGGCAAAGCCGAAGGTCTTGAGGCCCATCGATTCCAGCGCGCAGTTGCCGGCCAGGATCATCAGGTCGGCCCAGGAAATCTTGCGGCCGTATTTCTGCTTGATCGGCCAGAGCAGCCGACGCGCCTTGTCGAGGTTGATGTTGTCGGGCCAACTGTTGAGGGGCGCAAACCGTTGGTTGCCGGTTCCGCCGCCGCCGCGACCATCGCCCATGCGGTAGGTGCCCGCGCTATGCCACGCCATGCGGATGAACAGCCCGCCATAGTGACCGTAATCCGCCGGCCACCAGTCCTGCGAGTCGGTCATCAGCGCGTAGAGGTCTTTCTTCACGGCCTCCAGGTCCAGGGTCTTGAATTCCTCGGCGTAGTTGAAGTCCTCACCCATCGGGTTGCTCTTGGCCGAGTGTTGGTGCAGGACCTTGAGGTTCAACTGGTCCGGCCACCAGTCCTGGTTCGACGTGCCTTTGCTGACGGTAGGCATGGCGGGTTTGGCAGATTTTCCCGTTACCGGGCATTTACTCTCTTCGTTCATTTCAGTTCTCCTTTCGTTTCGGATTTAGGTTTGTTAGGCTGACCGCACTTACCATTTGGGTCAGCAGATTAAGCGGATTTAGCAGATTGCATACATTATTCGGAGGCTGTAGAGCTTGAGGCTATGTTTTTCAGGCTTCACCTCCTTCGAAGCGTTTTTGACTCGATTGCAGCATTTCGGGCGTCAACGTGCGTAAATGCAGTAGATGAATGGTCACGCCGGTAGCGATGACGCCGAGCAATCCGCGTATCCACCAGTTACCGATCACGCCGAAAGCTGTGTAACCGATGACGCCCCAGAGCATCACCAAAGCGATGATCTTGGACTTCAGCGTGACCGCGCGGTGCTCGCGGTAATTGCGGATGTACGCGCCGAACCACTTGTGGTGGATGAGCCAGTTGTACAGCCGGTCTGAGCTGCGCACGAAGCACGCCGCCGCTAACAAAAGAAAAGGCGTTGTGGGCAGTACCGGCAAGAAAATGCCGAGCACACCCAACCCCACACAGAGGACCCCGGCAGTCGCCAGGGCTATTTTGCGCAGCTTTACTTTATTCATTGCCGCCACTCGTTTTTAGATCTCGACGCCGAACACTTCGCGAACGATCAGCCCGATGACAAAGCTCAACGTCGCTACGCCCAGGCTCAACCCTGCCATTTCCAGGAAGCGCCTTTTGAACGGCTCGTCTTTGGCGATGGCGATGTAGTAGTTGAACACGGCGATGATGCCGACCCCAACTGCCAGCGTCACCGCGAGGGCGACGTAGTAGTTCTGCAAGAGCAGATAAGGTAGGATGAGGAGCACGACCGTCACGATGTAGGCCGCGCCGGTGTAGAGCGAAGCTTTGAGTGGGTTTTTGTCCGTTTTCTCGGATTTGGTGGACAAATACTCAGATGCGCCCATCGATAATGCCGCTGCGATCCCGGTGATCGTGCCGCTCAACGCGATCAGACGCGTGTTCTGGAAGGCGAGCGTCAGCCCGGCCAGCGCACCCGTCAGCTCGACCAGCGCATCGTTCAATCCGAGGACCATCGAGCCGGCGTAGCGCAGCTTTTCCTCGTCGAGCAAGTCGATTAACGCCTCCTCATGGGTGTTCTCTTCGCGCGCAATACTCTCAGCTTCTGGGATCCATTGCTTGAGATGATCATAGCTTTCTTGCGCGCTCTGTTCGCCACGCTCCATCAATTTGATCCCAAACGTAAAGCCGAAGATGCGGCTGATCCAATAGTACCACCAGACCTTTAGGCGCTCCGGTTTGACCTCTTGCTGGGTATAGGACTCCCACTGATGATAGTGGCGCAGCTCATCGTCGGCAATTCTTTCGAGGATTCGCCGGTTCTCAGGCACTTTAATCGCCTGCGCCAGCCGCCGGTAGATGTGGTATTCGGTGATTTCGTCAAGTTGATACTCCAATAACTCTTCGCGTATTTCCTGGCTGATGGACATGTTGACCTTCCTTTGTCAATCGGCTTCGTGTTTTTGACATTCCGGGCAGAGGCCGTAGAACGTGACCTGATGTTTGAGAATTTTGTATCCCGCCGCTTTTTCCGGTGTGAGATGCAGTGCTTCGAAATCCTGGTGCAGGTCGACTAAGGCGTGACAGCGTGTGCAGAACAAATGATGATGTGTATCCGTTTGGGTATCGTAGCGCAGCCGCTTCTCGCTCAGGTCTTGCACTTCGGCCAAGGCGCCCAAGGCTACCAACTCGTGCAACGTGTTGTAGACCGTTGCACGTGAGACGGTGGGCATCACGGCGGAGACCTGCTGGTAAATATCCTCCGCCGTCGGGTGGCCGTTTTCGCTTGCCAGCAATTTCAAAATCATCCGGCGTTGCGGGGTAATCTTGAGGCTGTGCTCGCGTAGTAGGGCGATCATTGTGTCCAGGGTTTGCATCTCTATACCTTATTTGGATAAATTCCTAATTTATAATTATTATAAACTAGATTTGTGCCGCTGTCAAGAGGAGAAATCAACTTTCCGGGAAGCTCGTCTGTGTGCGTAGCTTCCTGGAAGGGGCATAAATCGATTTGCGCTTATCCCGCAATGGTGATACAGTGGATTTCGGCTTTTGACATCTGACTTTTGACTGTTTGAGGAGGGGCTATGGCTCAGACATACTTTTCCACGCACGTGACGCCGGATTGGGAGGCGCTCCGTGACTGCATCAAGCGCAAGGGGACGCCGAAACGGGTGCATCACATCGAGCTGTTCCTCGATGGGGAGGTGCAGGAGGCGGTGTGCGAACGCTTCGGCCTGCTCGATAGGCTGGATCAGGCCGATCCGCATTTTACCTGGCAGCGGATGATCCGCATCCAGCGGTTTCTCGGCTACGATTACGTGCGCCAGGGTGCGGATAACATCGAGATGCCGCTGTACCGCGCGGAGACCGAGGACACCGCCGGGTTGCAGCGCGCCGGAGGCCGTTCTTTCGTGGACGAGCGCCGGGGGCCGATCACCAACTGGGACGAATTCGAGCGATATCCCTGGCCTGATCCCCACAAGCTGACGTATCGCGCGCTGGAATGGTACGAGCGCAACCTGCCGGACGATATGTGCGTCATCGGCAGCGGCGGCTTCGCGCACTTTGCGGAGTACGTCACCTGGCTGATGGGCTACGAGACGCTGTGCTACGCGCTTTACGATCAGCGTGATCTGGTGCAGGCGATTGCCGACCGTTTGCTCGACCTGTACACAGTGGTTTTGGAGCACATCCTCGAATTCAAGCGTGTCGGAATTATATGGGGCAGCGACGATATGGGCTTCAAGACCAGCACGCTGATCAGTCCCAAAGACCTGCGGGCGTTCGTTTTCCCCGGTCACAAGAAAATGGCGGCGATGGCGCACGCGGCGGGCAAGCCGTATCTGCTGCACGCCTGCGGCAATCTTGAAGGGATTATGGAAGACCTCATCGAGGATGTGAAAATCGACGCCAAGCACTCCTTCGAGGATACGATTGAGGACGTGCGCGACGCAAAGCGGCGGTACGGCCACCGGATTGCGCTGCTCGGCGGCATCGATATGGACTTCCTTTGCCGCGCCGACGAAGCCGCCATCCGTGCGCGGGTGCGGGATACGCTCGACGTGTGCCTGCCGGGCGGCGGCTACTGTCTGGGCACGGGCAACAGCGTGGCGAACTACATCCCGTTGGCCAATTATTTGGCGATGGTCGACGAGGGGCGGAATTACGTGGGGTAGGGGCGAGGCATCCCCGCAGAGCGGTCTTCGCTTTGTTAGGTCTTTCGCGGGGATGCCTCGCCCCTACGTTCGACAACCCATAATTATGTATGAGGAGCAACTATGAATTTCATTTTCTTCATCCCCGACGAGATGCGCGCCGAAAGTGTGTCGTGTTACGGGCATCCGCTGGTTTCTATGCCTAACTACGACCGGCTGGCCGCCGAAGGCACGCGCTTCGATCAATGTCACGTACAGCACACCGTCTGTTCGCCGTCGCGGTGCAGCCTGATGACGGGCTGGTATCCGCACGTTTCCGGTCACCGCACGCTGTGGCATCTGCTGCGCCCGCACGAGCCGAGTCTGTTCCGTTATCTCAAGGAGGCGGGCTATCACATCGAATGGTATGGCAAGAACGACCTCTACAGCCAGGCGTATTTCCCCGGTGTGGTGGATCATTACGCCGATCCGGGCGGTGGGCACGCCGGGCCGAACGTTTTCCAGCCGGACGAGCCGGGCTATTTCAGCTTCCTCCACGAGCCGTTCCCCGGTAAGCCGGAAGAAACCGGCGATATGCGCCGCGTGCAGGCCGGCATCGACTTTCTGCGCAATCAGGCCAGACAGACCGAGCCGTTTGTGTTGTACCTACCGCTTTCGCTGCCGCACCCGCCTTATGCTTGCCCGCAGCCGTTCCACGACATGGTGAATCCGGCGGATATCCCGCCGTTGCGGCCCGCGAATCTGCCGGGCAAACCGGATTACTTCGACTTGATCCGCCGCTACCGTCGCCTGGACGAAGTCCCCGACGAGGTTTTCGCCAAAATTCAGGCCGTCTATCTCGGCTCCAACAGCTACGTGGATTGGATGCTCGGCCAACTGCTCGATGCGCTTGACGAGACCGGGCTGGCGGAAAACACGTGCGTCATCGTCACCGGCGACCACGGCGACTGGGCCGGCGATTACGGCCTGGTAGAGAAGTGGCCCAGTGCGCTCGACGACACGCTGACCCGCGTCCCGCTGATCATCCGCGCGCCGGGTGGGGCGGCAGGGCACGTCGTCCAGGAGCCAATCGAGTTCTTCGACATCATGGCGACGGCGCTCGATCTGGCGGGCGTGGAGGCGCGGCACACGCACTTCGCGCAATCGCTCGTCCCGCAGCTTGATGGCGCGCCCGGCGACCCCGACCGCGCCGTCTTCGCCGAGGGCGGCTACGATCCGCACGAGCCGCACGCCTTCGAGGGCCGCGCCAACGACGGCATCTTCCGCGAGCCGACGCACATCTACTACCCCAAGGGTATCCAGCAGCAGGAGCATCCCCTGAGCGTCTGTCGTGCTACGATGCTACGCACGCTCGACTACAAACTCGTGCGCCGTCCCCTCGGCGTGAGCGAGCTGTACGACCTGCGCGCCGATCCCCGTGAGCTGTGCAACGTCTACGCGGACCCGGATTACGCCGCCGTCCGCGCGCACATGGAGGCGGGTTTGCTAGACTGGACCATTCGCACGGCGGACATCGTGCCGGTGGGTGAAGACCCGCGCGGTTTGCCACATTAGCTCAATTTTTCAACCTGTGCAATAGCCTTCTGGATCACGCATTTTTCCGTCAGCAGATTGAGCAGATTGAGCGGATTAAGAACGAAAAATCTGCTCAATCTGCTGACAAATTTCTCCACTATTGCACAGGTCGCAATTTTTACCACGAATCTACACAAATCTTCACGAATGGGGAAAATTAGTGTGGATTCGTGAAGATTCGTGGTTTATGTTCACTGTGGGAGGTTTCATGAAAACGGCTTTATATCTGCTTCCAGTGTTGGTGGTGACGGTCTTCTTTCTCATTCGCGCGGAATTCCGCAAGGCGCAGCGCCAGATTTACGTGATCAAGCCATTGGCGACGCTGTTGGTGATCGTGGTGGCGCTGCTGTCGTTCCGCGAGGCGCGGATGAACCTGACGTATACGGTTGGCGTGCTGGTCGGCCTGGTTTTGTCGTTCGGCGGGGACATCGCCTTGATGTTCCAGGCGAATCGCAAGGCCTTTATGATCGGGCTGGTGTTGTTTTTGCTGGCGCACGTCGCTTATGCGGTCACGTTCACGCTGTTGACAGGGCTGGGCGCAGTCGTATGGCTCGCGACGCTGGTGTTGTTGGCGCTCGGCGTGGGCATTTATCGCTTGTTTCGCAGTGGGTTGGGATCGATGAAGGCCCCGATCATCGTCTATATCGTCGTCATCTCGGTGATGGTGAACCAGGCCGTGGCGACGTTCAACAGCAGCGCGTTCAGCCCCGCGCAGGCGTGGATGATTGCTATTGGCGCGGTGCTGTTTTACATCTCCGACGTGATTCTGGCGGCGAACCGGTTCTGGAAACCGTTCCAGTACAATCGCATCAGCCTGGCGTTTTACTATGCTGGACAGGTCTTGATCGCTCTCGTGGCAAGTTATTTCGCGTAGTCACAGGAGAGGCGCGATCTGTGAGTAGCTAACATAAGAATATCGTTCCAGGATTTGACAGTCAGCCTTCTCCTAATAAAATCAGGGTACTTCAGGAAGAATACGGAGGTCGATATGACGGTGAATATGGAGACTTTGCTTCAATCTGCTGAAGCGCGTTTGCAGCGGCTCTCTGTGGAGCGGTTGCGGGTCGCCGATGATTTTCTGGCTTACCTGGAAGAGCGTGAGTCAGACGAGGCCACGCGAGAGTTGCTCAGTATTACAGGCTTTGAGCAGACTTTCAAGGATGCCGTCAAGCAGGCTCAAAAAGGCGATCTGGTTTCGTTCGAGAGTATCCGTCGCCATGTATAGTTTGCAATTGACTCGTGATGCTCAACGTTTCTATGAGAAGGCTGATGTGCCATTAGTGCGGCGCCTGAATCGTTGCTTTGATCAACTGCAACAAAACCCTTACGATCATCCGAATGTGAAAAAGCTCACAGGGACTCTGTCTGGTTACTATCGCTATCGTGTTGGAGATTGGCGGGTCGTTTACGAAGTGCTTGAAGACAAACGCGTTGTCATCGTTCTTGTTGTCGCGCATCGCAGTAAGGTTTACCGTTAGAGGGTTTGGAAGATGGGTAAGATTACAATCACGGCTGGGAAAGTTTCGATGGAAGCCGAACTGAACGACAGCCCCACGGCGCAGCAGATTTGGGATGCGCTGCCGATCACCGGAGCGGCGAACGTCTGGGGCGACGAAATCTACTTCGAGATTCCCGTCATGGCGCAGCAAGCGCCCGACGCGCGCGCCGAGGTGGAGGTGGGGGAGTTGGGCTACTGGCCGGTGGGCCGTGCCTTCTGCATCTTTTTCGGGCCGACGCCGGTTAGCACCGACGACCGCCCGCGCGCCTATAGTCCGGTCAATGTTATTGGGCGGGTACTCGGCGATGTGACATTGTTCCGGGCGGTGGCGGGGAATACACCCGTCCGGCTTGCGCGTTGTTCGTAGTGTGCACGCCGGACATCTGGAACTATGAGCAACAAGCCGCAATGTATCATCGTCACCGGGCGGCCTGGCTCTGGCAAAACGACGCTCGCCAAGGCGCTTGGGCAGCGGCTCTGGATGCCGGTCATCAGCCGCGACGAGATCAAAGAGGGGTATGTGAACACGTTTGGCGTCAAACACGATCAACTTCCGCCAGACGCCAACGCGGTCATGTTCGACATCTTCTTCGACATTGTCTGCCGTTACCTGACGCACAACGTCTCTATCGTCATCGAGGCGGCGTTCCAACACCAGGTTTGGGCGCGTAAGATGCCCCAGATCGGCGAAATAAGCGCGCCTTATCTGGTCATCTGTTCCGTCGAGGGGATGACGGCGGCCAAACGGCATCTGCAAAGGGGACTGGACGACCCAAACCGCGAATTTTATCACGGCGACAAGCGCGTGTCCATATACCGGGAAACCGGTGTGATCGCCCCGCCGGCCGACTATGTGACGCCTGCCTTCGATGTGCCAACGCTGTTTGTTTCGACGGAGGGGGGGTATGGTCCGAGTATGGATGAGATTGTGCAGTGGTTGCGAGCTACTTCTTGAAGACTTCCTTCGCCACCAGAATGGCGGATATGGCTCGCGGCCACCCGGCATAGAAGGCCAGGTGGGTCATGACCTCGGCAAGCTCGGTCTCCGAGAGGCCGTTTGCCTTGGCCCGATTCAGGTGGCTCGGAAGCTGCTCCGTGTTTCCGTTGGCGATGAGCGCCGCGACGGTGACCAGGCTGCGGTCTCGCGGCGACAGTTCTGCACGTTCCCAAACATCGCCGAACAGCACGTCGTCCGTAAGCTCCGCCAACTTGGGCGCGAAGTCGCCCATGAGTTGCTGCGCGCGTGATTGTTCTTTTGGTTCAGGCATCTTAAGTCTCCTTCCTAGACATCTAGTTTTCGTTCACCCAGCCATTTCACCATTTCTGGGTTACGATGGTCAAAGAAACTACTGGTTTTTGTGTCTAGCGTTTCAATAGCCGCCAGATCTTCCGCAGTTAGTTCGAAATCGAACACACTGATATTTTCTAGCATCCTTTCTTTACGGGTTGTCTTTGCCAGGGCGATAATGCCCCTTTGTACGAGCCAGCGGAGAATGACCTGGGCCACGCTTTTGTTGTGTTTCGCGGCGATGGATAGCAGGCGTTCATGTTGGAAGATATTGTTCCTGCCCTCGGCAAAGGGCGCCCACGCTTCAACCTGAACACCGTTGTCTTGTAGAAACTTTTGCGTGTCGATTTGCTGTTGGAAAGGGTTGACTTCAATCTGATTGACCGCAGGCGTTATTTGGTTATGGATCATCAAATCCATAATGCGGTCAGGATAAAAGTTCGAAACCCCGATGGCTCTGATTTTGCCTTGTTGGTACAGTTCTTCCATCGCCCGCCATTCGCCATACACATCGCCGAAGGGTTGGTGAATCAGATACAGGTCGATGTAATCTAATTGCAGGCGCTTCAGAGAATTTGCAAAGGCTTTGAGTGTGCCCTCATAGCCCTGGCTCTGAATCCAGAGTTTTGTCGTGATAAACAATTTGTCTCTGGCTACGCCGCTTTGTTTGATGCCCCGGCCGACCGCCTCTTCGTTCTGGTAAGAAGCGGCCGTGTCGATATGGCTATATCCAGTTCGAATCGCGTCAATCACGCATCTTTCACATTCGGCCGGATCCGTGATCTGAAAAACACCGAAACCGAGAATAGGGATTTCAACGCCATTGTTCAATTTTACGGTTTGCATCATTTTCTCCTTTCTAAATAGCCACCGAGGACACAGAGAGCACAGAGAAAGAAAAACTCTGTGTGCTCTGTGATCTCTGTGGCAGAATTTTGATTAGTGTCGCCGTCACATTGGGACGATTACACTCCTTATGTTTCTGCTGTTAATGGTGTTGCTCTGGGGTAAGCAGCCTGGTAAACGAGAGCGACGCCAGCTTCCAGCCACCCTCTTGCTGCACATACACTTCTGTAACCATAAAGGGATTGGTGACCTCATTGCCGCCGACAACGGCTAATAGCGTAATTCTGTTCAACAGGATAGCCGTTGCGTCAATGATATTCACCGATACTTCATGAATATCCGCTTGCTTGTAGTGAATGCCTCCGCTTTTGATGATATCGAGTTCTTGTTCTTTCCCCCAGGCTCCGCCCATATGGACAAAGACAGCCTTTTCATGGAAGAGCGCGTCAAGGGTGTCTACCTCGCGCTCTGCCATCCAGCGCCATTTCTCTTTAGAGAGATTGATAACTTCTTGTTCCAGGTTTACGTTTTGCATGATGTGCTCCTTGAAATAGCCTCAACGGATTCAACGGAAAAATGCCCGTTAAATTCCGTTGAATCCGTTGAGAGAATCACTTTCAACCTCATTGGTGTGGAATTCCATATAGGGACTAATTTTGATTACGCGCACTGACACTGTGGTTGGCAGTACAGCGGATTTAAGGTGCGTCTGAGACGCAGGGCGGGCTTGGGCAGGCGGACCGGTTTTTCATCTACGCGCTCAACTTTGTCTGCCTGATAGGCGCGGCGTTGCGCCTCTGCTGCACGTTCAACTCTTAACGTCAACTGGATCAATTGGATAGACGGATTCATTATCAACCTCCTGTTACTTCTTCTCTATCTCACTTCTCTATCTCAAATGTATTATAGCACGCCGGATCGCAGTACAGTATAATAATTCTCGAAGATCATTGTACAATCCTGCAAATGTTGGAGAGAAATGTACATGAATGGACAAGCCTATGGTATAATGAGGGCATCTTCTCAAAAATCTGGGGGTGGGGGTTTGGGC
>OMKS01003952.1_pt1 | contig 11486 bp, 10 predicted proteins | sample 1674721 | NCBI WGS metagenome assembly OMKS01 (sample SAMN06264996, study PRJEB25208) | sediment metagenome | isolation source: hot spring sediment | place: USA: California | collected 2014-09-02 | reverse complement strand
ACAGTTCTATATCCCCTCTCATGCAATCTAAGGATTTCAAATGATGTCGAACAAACAATTGATGTTCAGGAAAATACCGGCCGTCGATAAACTTCTTTCTTCACACTGGATTCTCGAAGCTTCCAGCAAGCTGCCCAGGCGGCTGCTGCACGAATCGCTCGACGAAATTCTTTCCGAACTACGCACAGCTATCCGGACGGAAGACGACTTCGACCCGGCCCGTCTCGAACAGGAGGCCATAACCAACGCCGCAGTTTCCAGGGCCAAAGCCAGGGCCAAAGCGAGCCTCCAGCCGGTCGTCAACGCGACCGGCGTCGTGATACACACCAATCTCGGCCGATCGCTCCTTTCAGAAAAAGTCATCGATAAATTCAAAGATGTGGCGGCCCGTTACAGCAACCTGGAGTATGACCTTGACAGCGGCAGGCGGGGCAGCAGGTACGTTCACGTCGAGGGCATTCTGAAAGAATTGACCGGCGCCGAAGCCGCACTGGTGGTCAACAACAACGCAGCAGCGGTTTTCATATCGCTCGAGACACTGGCCAAGGGCCGGCAGGTGCTGGTGTCAAGGGGACAGCTGATCGAAATAGGAGGATCGTTCAGGATCCCCGACGTGATGGCCGGAAGCGGCGCGGTGATGGTCGAAGTGGGCACCACCAACAAGACGCATCTCAAAGATTATCGGGATGGGATCAACGCGGAAACCGCCCTGCTTCTGAAGGTCCATACAAGCAACTTTCAAGTCGTCGGTTTTACCGAGGAAGTACCTCTATCCGAGCTTGTCAAGCTGGGAAAACAGCACGGCATCCCGGTGATGGAAGACCTTGGAAGCGGCTGCCTGGTGGATCTGTCCGCATACGGCCTCTTTAAAGAACCTCCAGTCACTGATGTTCTAGCACAGGGGGCCGATGTGGTCACCTTCAGCGGAGACAAGCTGCTCGGTGGACCTCAGGCCGGTATCATTCTGGGGAAAAAGGACCTGCTGGACCGCATCAAGAAAAACCCGATAAACAGGGCCGTTCGAATCGACAAACTAACGCTGCTCGCTCTCGAAGAAACCCTCCGGCTCTACAGGGACGAACTTTCGGCGGTCAGGGAAATTCCGACATTGAAGATGCTATTCGAACCTTACGGCACTCTTGCCGAAAAAGCTCTGAATTTGACGGAATCGATTGGTGAAATACCGGCACATAATTTCAGGCTTTCCCTGGTGAACGGGAATTCGAAGCCAGGGGGTGGTTCTCTTCCCCTGGTCGAACTTCCGAGCAGACTTATATGCCTTGAACCGGAGGCGATGTCTTCAGCGGATATCGAAGCCCTTCTCAGGGCTAACGTCCCGCCGGTCATTTCCCGGGTGGAGAAAGATCGCGTCCTGCTGGATGTACGCACACTCCAGGATTCAGATACGGCCGTCGTGGTGGAAGCCGTCCGCAGAATTGCTCACATGAAACACCCGGAATGAATAATTATACAGGCGAAAAACGTGCCGCCGGCAAGCAGAAAGCGCCAATCCCGGCGGCACCGACGATGCCAGGGGCCCTGTCACAATCCCCAAAACCTCGGTTAGAGTTTCTCCTTGAGCGCCTTGCCCGCACGAAAGCGAACCACCTTGCTTGCTTTGATTTTGATCGTTTCGCCTGTCTGGGGGTTCCGTCCCTTGCGGGCCTTCCGCTTGGAAACCACAAAAGATCCGAACCCTGCAATGGCCAGCTTGCCGTCTTTCTTGAGTGTCTTCTTGGCCACTTCCACGAAAGCGTTCAATGCCTTTTCGGAATCCGCTTTCGTCAACCCGCTTGTCTGTGCAATTTCGGCGATCAATTCGGCTTTGGTCATGACGTCCCCCTTTGCTAAAATGGTTTTACTCCACTGCAGGCCGCCTCATGGCCGCTTTCCAAAAACCGGCGGCCATAAACGGCTTAAAGACCGGCGTCTTTCTCACCAGTGGAATGCGGCGGAAAAACGGTTACCGGATTCAAAAAAGAGAAACACAAGTTATCTAGCATGCCGAATTCACAATTTCAATAAAAAATAAGCCTTCCCGGCCGCACCGGTACGGATTTCCTGCCCGCATGGGCCTTTTTTATGCGTATTTTATCACGTTAGATTGACAAAATGCCGTTCAGGCACTAATTTTCGATGTCATATACTATTTTCCGGAGACAGAATAAACATCATGATGGAAAAGATAATAGAAAAAATATTTCAGGACAGCATACACCTGAAACAGGCTTTTCTACTCGATAACACTGCAAAAATAGCCAGGCTGGCTGAAGAGGTCGCATCAGCTTTCGCAGGGAACCGAAAATTAATGATCTGCGGCAACGGTGGCAGCGCCGCGGACAGCCAGCATATAGCGGCCGAATTTATCAACCGGTATATAATAGAGCGTCCGCCGTTGCCGGCGATCGCCTTGACCACCGATACATCGGTTCTTACTTCCGTCGGGAATGATTATTCGTTCGACTTGGTGTTCTTTAAACAGGTAAAAGCGCTGGGGATGGCAGGGGACGTTCTGCTGACGCTGAGTACCAGCGGCGGCTCGGAAAACGTGCGCCAAGCCGTTTTGGGTGCACGGGAGATGGGTATTTATACCGCTGCCTTTCTTGGGGGAAACGGCGGCAGCATCGCAGACGAGGTGGACCTTGCGATCGTCGTAAACAGCAGCGATACACCCAGAATCCAGGAAATACATATCACGGCCGGGCACGCATTGTGTCACCTGGTCGACCACATCCTTTTCAGTGACCCCTCCCTGAATTTTCCGACAAGGGCTGGATAAATGGCAGAAATCGATCCCATATCCTTCGAAGGTGTCAAATGTAACCGGCTCCATGATCGAAAGAGCACCGTCAACGTAGAACACTTCGGGAAACCGTGGCAGGTGGGGGAGAGTTTTTCCACATGGCTCGAGTTTCTGCCCGGGATCCTTGCCGCCAGGGATTTCATTGAGATCGCCACAAGGGTGAGCGGTGCCGCCGCGGATGGAAAAACCGTTCTTCTTGCGATGGGTGCCCATCCGGTCAAGGTCGGGATCAGCCCGGTCATTATAGAGCTCATGCGCAGGAAGATACTGAGCGGCATCGCAATGAACGGTGCATGTGCAATCCACGACACCGAGGTGGCCATGGCCGGCTGCACTTCCGAAGATGTGGCGGCATCTCTTGATTCCGGTGATTTCGGCATGGCCGAAGAAACCGGTTCTTTTATCAATGAGGCCATTTCCCGTGCGGCCCGGACAAACACCGGGCTGGGGAATTCACTGGGAGAAATGCTTGCAACGGAAGGTTTCCCCCATAACCGATCGAGCATCCTGGCCTCAGCGCATGAACTTAATATTCCCGTGACGGTTCATGTGGCGATCGGCACAGATATCATCCATATGCACCCGTCCGCCGACGGCTCAGCGACAGGCGCCTCATCACACCTGGATTTCAGGCGCTTCGCGACCCAGGTCTCAACTCTGGAGCACGGAGTTTTTATCAACCTGGGATCCGCGGTGGTCATGCCCGAAGTTTTTCTGAAAGCGTTGAGCGTGGTCAGGAACCTGGGATATCAGGTAAATGAAATAACCACCGTCAACATGGATTTCATCAAGCAGTACAGGCCGCTTACAAATGTCGTAAACCGGCCCACGCAGCACGGCGGCAGGGGCTACAACCTGGTGGGCCACCACGAAATCATGTTTCCATTGCTTGCGGCCGCAGTTATGGAAATTCTCGAAAGGCGAAGGAGATAAAACAGAAATGCCTCTTTACGAATATAAATGCAAAAACTGCAACGAGCAATTTGAAGTGCTCCTCCTCAAACAGGATGAAAGCGTCACCTGTCCCCGCTGCCATGCCGGGGAAGTCGAAAAATTGATGTCTGCATGTGCATTTAAAAGCGGTGGAGATTTCACCCCCGCCGCCGGTTCATCCGGATGCGCGTCGTGCAGCGGCGGCAACTGCAGCACCTGCCATTAAAACCGGCTTAGAAGAAGATCCTTCTTCAAAGCGCTGTCTTTCGAGGTGCCCGTGTTCAGAGTCGGATTCGGATATGATGTCCACAGATTGACCTCCGGCAGGCCCTTGATCCTGGGAGGGGTGACCATACCCCACAACACCGGGCTGGACGGCCATTCGGACGCCGACGTTCTCACTCACGCTTTGATCGATGCACTTTTCGGCGCCCTTGCCATGGGGGATATCGGCACCCACTTCCCGGACACGGACCCAGCCTACAAAGACTGCAGCAGCATCAAGCTGCTTGAAACGACCGCCGGCATGCTGCGTCGACGTGGATGGTACGTCAGCAACGTGGATACAACGATATGCGCCCAGGTTCCGAAAATAGCTCCTTTCATTTTTCGGATGCGGCGCAACCTGGCTGCCGCGATGGACGTGGAGACCGGGCGTATAAGCGTAAAGGCCACGACCACCGAAAGGCTTGGTTTCGTCGGACGTATTGAAGGGATAGCCTCCTATGCGGTAGTTTCCGTGATCAACTCCAGCCCGAACGCAGGGGCCTGAGTAGATGCCTTTAAAGCCCCCGGCCTACAGGTTGATATCAAACTTTTCGTTATGCGGTGATCAACCCGCCGCGGTCGAAACACTTGTGGAAAGCATATCCGGTGGAACCACCCACCAGGTGCTGCTCGGGGTAACGGGATCCGGAAAAACTTTCACCATGGCCCATATAATCGCCAGGGTGCGTAAACCCACCCTGGTCATAGCCCCGAATAAAACTCTCGCGGCACAGCTTTTCGGAGAACTCAGGAGGTTTTTCCCGGAAAACGCCGTCGAATATTTCGTCAGCTACTATGACTACTACCAGCCGGAAGCCTATATCCCCCAATCAGACACCTACATTCAAAAAGATGCCTCGATAAACGAACGCATCGACAAAATGCGCCATTCGGCCACCCGCGCCCTCCTGGACAGGGACGACGTGATCATAGTCGCCAGCGTTTCGTGCATCTACGGGCTGGGATCGCCCGAAGTCTACCACGACATGCTCCTTTATGCGGAACAGGGCGCAGAGATGGCCAGAGACGACGCCATCGCAAAGCTTGTCGACATCCAGTACGAACGTGGTGAAACGGACTTTTACCGCGGCAGGTTCCGGGTCCGAGGCGATGTTCTGGACATATATCCGGTCCACGAAGAGGATAAGGCGGTGCGCATCGGTTTTTTTGGAGACAGGATTGAATCGATATATGAAATAGATCCGCTCACCGGCAGAACAATCCGGGAGCTCGGCCGCATTGCGGTCTACCCGGCAAGCCATTATGTCACAACTACAGAGGTCCGGGAAAAGGCCGTGGAAGCGATCCGCAAAGAACTTGCCGGCAGACTCGACCAATTGAGGTCCCGGAGCATGGTGCTCGAAGCCCAGCGGCTGGAGGAAAGGACCGTGTTCGACCTGGAGATGATGACCGAGATGGGGTATTGTCATGGCATTGAGAACTATTCCAGGCACCTGACCGGCCGGCCGGAGGGTGCGCCTCCGCCGACGCTGCTGGATTATTTTCCCGGCGATTTTCTGGTGATAATCGATGAGAGCCATATCACGGTGCCGCAGATCGTCGGCATGTACCGCGGTGACCGTTCCAGGAAGGAAACCCTCGTCGAACATGGCTTCCGCCTTCGCTCAGCCCTGGACAACCGGCCGCTGACATTCGAGGAGTTCATGGAGAGAGTCCCGCAGATCCTTTATGTATCGGCGACTCCCGGTCCCTACGAATTATCGCGGCAGACTGTGCTGGCCGAGCAAATCATCAGGCCGACCGGCCTTATGGATCCGGAGATAGTAGTGAGGTCCGCGGCAACGCAGGTGGACGACCTGCTGGGCCTGGTCAGGGAACGGGTGAGCCGTAACGAACGGGTGCTGGTCACGACGCTTACAAAGGCAAGCGCTGAAGACCTTACCGAGTATTACAGCGGGCTGGGCGTCAGGGTCAGATACCTGCACTCGGATATAAAAACCATCGAGCGCATGGAAATCTTGAGAGACCTGAGGCTCGGGGTGTTCGACGTCCTGGTGGGCATTAACCTGCTTCGTGAGGGGCTTGATCTGCCTGAAGTTTCACTGGTGGCGATACTGGATGCCGACAAAGAGGGATTTCTCCGGTCCGAGAGGTCCCTGATACAAACCTGCGGCCGGGCCGCCCGCAACATCCACGGCACTGTTGTCTTATACGGAGACCGAATCACAGAATCGATGGCCGCCGCGATAGAGGAGAGCAACAGGAGGCGGAGCATACAGAGAGAATACAACCGTACACACGGAATTACGCCGGCGACGATAATCAAAAACATCGAGGACGATTTCGGCGCATTGTATGAATCAGATTATATCACGGCCCCGATTGCGTCGGAAACGCCGGCGGTTTATTCTTCCCTTGAAGACCTGGAGTCGGAAATCACGGCACTCCAAGCCCGAATGAAGGAAGCCGCCTCACGCCTGGCCTTCGAGGAAGCCGCCGTTTTCCGCGACAGGATACGGGAACTCGAGAAGCAGCGCTTCGAAATAATGACACTGTCATAAGTACGGCCGGCACCTTTGCATGCAGCCGTTTTGACTTGACATCCACGCTTATTGTTGGATATAGTCACTTTATAGCTAAATAGTAGCCATTTTCTTTTGTCAACCATGCCTCGATTTGTTTCGCCCCCTGAGAGCCCTAACCAGCTAAGGAGGTCTCTTGATGGATCTTGTCACCGAAATAAAGAAAATTGTCGGCCCGGAAAACGTTTTCGACGACCGGGTGGAGTGCTTGTCTTATTCCAGAGATCTGTCGGTTCATGAAGGAATACCGGACCTCGTCGTATTCGCCTTCTCAACCGAACAGATTTCCGCAATTATGGCTTTGGCCGATCGCACCAGGACACCGGTGACGGTTCAAGGTTCCGGTACGGCCACGACAGGGGCATCCCTGCCCGTTGAAGGCGGCATATTGCTTGACGTGCACAGGATGAATCACATCCTTGAAATCGATAAAGACAATTTTTTCGCCAGGGTGGAGCCTGGTGTCATCTGCAGCGATCTGAACACGACTCTAAAAAAATACAACCTGATGTTTCCTCCGAATCCCGGCAGTGAACTGATAGCCACCATCGGTGGCATGATGTCCACTAATTCAAGCGGGCATCGCGCGGTCAAATACGGTACGGCCAGGGATTACATAAAGGGGCTCAAGGTTGTTCTGGCCGATGGAACGGTCATAGAAACCGGGTTCAAGACCCCTAAGTCCTCTTTCGGATACGACCTGAACCATGTCTTTGCCAGCTCGGAAGGGACACTGGGTGTGATCACCGAAGTCACGGTGAAAATTCAACCGATACCCGAATACAACGCCCTCGCTTTGGCGATTTTTCACGACCTGTTCGCAGCCGGCAAAGCCGTGACGGATATCGTAGGATCCGGCATTCCATTGACCGCCTGCGAAATTCTTGACAATTACAGCCTCAAAGTCGTCGAAGAAGCCATCGGGAAGGATGTCAGCAAAATAGAAGCTATGCTGATCATCGAGTCGGACGGGGCGAAGGAAACTGTCACACGGGACATGGAGAGGATAGGCGAAATTTGCCGCAAATATGAGGTGCAGGAATTTACCTGGAGCGACGACCCTGTGAAGGTGGGCGAAATTATGGAAGCCAGGGGGAAACTCGTTCCCACTCTTTCCAGGATCAAACCCGGTAATCGGCTGGTGGCGATATCCGAGGATCTGGGCATACCCCCGACCCGTATCCCGGAAGTCATCAAACGCGCACAGGAGATATCGGACAAGTACAACCTTCTGATAACCACCTTCGGGCATATCGGTGACGGCAACGTGCACACCACCTTCGTAACCGACATGAGAAGCCGGGAGGAATGGGAAAGACTCCGCCCTGCCGCCGACGAACTCGCTGAACTGGCACTTGAAATGGAAGGCACGGTCACTGCGGAGCATGGAACCGGACTTGCGAGAAATCCCTATATCGAAAAACAGCTGGGGCCGGCCCTGGAGGTGATGCGCACAATCAAGAATGCACTTGATCCACATCACATCCTGAACCCAGGTAAAATGGGGCTTGAGAAGAAAAAATACGACATCTACGATTACTTTGCCTTCAGCACCTTTCTGGAACACCCGGAGGGGATCAATTCTTACGGCGAGGCGATAGACAACGAGCTTCTGGCTTGCATTTACTGCGGTTTCTGCCGTCTCGGCTGCCCTACCTTCAGTGTAACCCACAGGGAATCACGAAACGCCAGGGGGAGAAACGTGCTGGCGTTCAATTTTTTGAACGCCACGGTCGAACCATCGAGTGAGCTTGCCGAAGCCTTTTACAGCTGCACCACGTGCCAGGCCTGCACCTATTTTTGCCCGGCCAGGGTCAAGGTGGACGAAATCGTGGAGGGAGTCCGTAAAAAGCTCTACAATGCCGGCCTCACCCCGGAACCGGTGCTCGGTTTAAGGGACAATATCTTTAAAACAGGAAATGTATATGCCGGCGCTAAAGCGGACAGAATCGAGATTTACCCGCCTGTGCTCAAAGAAAAAATCAATAAAGGAGATCTCAAGGCCGAGGCGGAAACCTTGCTGTTCATGGGATGCGTACCCAGCTACCTGGACATGAAAATGGTCCCCAGCCTCATCAAGCCGCTCGAAGCCGGCGGAGTGGATTACACGACGCTGGCCGCCGAAGAGGGCTGCTGTGGCTTCCCGCTTTTTCTGATGGGTACGGACGAATTCGAGCTCCATGCAAAAAAGGTAATCGAGAGGATCCGGGCGACCGCGGCCCGCGAGCTCGTAACCCCTTGCGCCGGCTGCTATAAAACCTTCAGGAAACTGTACCCGGAGGTCGGAAACCTGGGAATGGAGGTATATCATTCGGTCCATTATCTGGAAAGATTGATCAACGAGGGTAAAATCCGGTTCGAAGGCAACCTGGGAAAGAAAGTGACTTATCACGATCCCTGCGATCTAGGAAGAACGTTCCAGATTTTCGATGAACCGAGGAATATCCTCAACGCGATCCCCGGCCTTGAATTCGTGGAAATGGCCAGAAACCGGCTCCATGCACGGTGCTGCGGAGGCGGTGGCGGGGTGCTCGCAAACAACCCCGATATGGCCGTGCAGATGGCCGCGGAACGTGTCAGGGATGCTCTTGCGGTCGGTGCTGAAATCATTGTTTCGGGGTGTTCGGCCTGCAAGGACAACCTCAGAAAGGGCACCAGGGCCATTCCCAAACAGGAACGTGGTAAGATCAAGATTATGGACATCACTGAGATCGTGGCCCAACAAATGGCGGAATGACAAAACTTTCGTCTATGAAGGTAAATACTCCCGCTCGATTGTTCATGAACATTTGAGTCTGATACGGGGAAAGGGATGAGTGAACAAAAAAAAATCACGCGAAAAAAAATAGCGGCCACCGAAGTCTGCAAAAAAATCATGGCCGATCATTTTTACGAGATGGACGAAGCCGCCAGGACAGGTTCAAAAAAAATCGCATGGTGCACAAGTGTCGGACCGGCCGAACTGCTCCGGGGAATGGGTTTTCTGGTGTATTACCCCGAAAATCACGGCGCGATGCTGGGAGCGACCAGAATGGCCACAGACCTGATCCCGTATGCCAATGCTCTCGGTTATTCCCCGGATATCTGCTCGTATCTGACCTGCGACATCGGTTCATACCTGCAGAAGAAAACCCCCCTCAAAATGGCCTACAACATTGACTCGGTCCCCCGGCCGGATGTGCTCGTCTACAACACGAATCAGTGCAGGGACGTCCAGGACTGGTTTGCATGGTACTCGCGGGAGCTGAACGTACCACTAATCGGCGTACACACCCACAGGGACATAGGGGATGTGGGCTCCTCCCAGATAAAGGACATCGCAACGCAGATAGAAGACCTGGTGCCGGAGCTCGAAAAAATCAACGGTGAAAAATTCGATATGGACCGGTTCAAAGAAGCCGTAGGCTATTCCAGGCGCACATCCGAACTCTGGCGCGCCTGCCTGGAAACCGCGGCGGCGATTCCTTCGCCGTGGACCTTTTTCGATGCGACGATTCACATGGGGCCGGCCGTAGTTGCAAGAGGGACGAAAGAAGGAGTTGAATATTACGAGCTCCTCCTTCCGGAACTGAAGCAGCGCGTCAGGAACGGTGCGGCCGCGGTGGACGGAGAGAAGCACCGCCTCTACTGGGAAGGAATGCCAATCTGGGGAAAGCTCAGGGCACTATCCGAACAGTTATATTCACTCAAAGCCTGCGTGGTGGCATCGACCTATTGCAACAGTTGGATATTTGATCAACTCGACCCTGCAAAACCATTTGAAAGCATGGCCGTGGCATACACGGAGCTTTTTATCGTCAGGGACGAACCTTTCAAAGAAAAATATATTGCAAATTGCTTTGAAAAATTTAAATTTGATGGAATCATCTTTCATGATGCAAAGACTTGTCCGAACAACTCAAACAACCGATACGGCATGCCCGAACGTATCGGCAAAAAGCTTGGCATTCCAACGCTTACGATCAACGGGGACCTGTGCGATCTGCGGTGTTATTCCGAAGAGCAAACCAAAACAAATATCGAAGCGTTCATCGAACAGCTTGAAGGTATCTGATGACAAAACAGGTTTTTGCAGGGGTGGATGTCGGCGCATCGCGCACCAAGGCCGCGGTTGTCGATGGCGCTAAACGGCTTCTCGGCCACTGTGTGTTGAAATCCGGGACCGATTTCGATGCAACGGCGGCGTTAGCCCTGGACAAAGCCCTTGAATCGGCTGGGATTTTCAGCGATGCAATAGTTCGTTGCGTCGCCACCGGCTACGGTCGCAAAAATGTGGCGGCCGCCGATGCGACCCATACCGAAATCGGATGCCATGCCAGGGGTTGTTATCACTATTTCCACGCCGCTCTCACGATCGTGGACATCGGAGGCCAGGACAACAAGGTGATTATGATCGATGAGAACGGCCGGAGACTCGGCTTTAAAATGAACCGAAAATGTGCAGCCGGCACCGGTGCGTTTCTCGAAGAAATGTCTGCAAGGCTCGGCATACCGCTTGAAGAAATGGACCAACTGGCGCGGTCCGCGGAGGAAACGGTGGAGCTCGGCAGTTACTGCACGGTGTTTTCCGCCACCGAGGTGCTCGAAAAAATCCGTCAGGGTGCGGCGGTCCCTGCGATCGTAAAGGGGCTTTTTTTATCTGTGATCAAGAGAATCCTGGAAATGCACCCCTTGACCGGAACCGTCGCAATGACCGGAGGGGTTGTGGCTCATAATCCATTCCTGGTTAATATGATCGCGGAGATGCTCGGCAAGGATATCATGGTTCCGGATCACCCGCAGCTCACCGGTGCGGTGGGGGCGGCGCTGATCGCGATGGACCGGTGACGGATCGATCTTCACCGGCCAAAACGCCAAACTCTGGACAAGGGGGGCTGATGCAATGACTGCAAGTAAATGGATGCATGTAGGTACCGTCCTCAAGATGAACTCCGTCAACT
>OMKS01003951.1_pt1 | contig 11486 bp, 10 predicted proteins | sample 1674721 | NCBI WGS metagenome assembly OMKS01 (sample SAMN06264996, study PRJEB25208) | sediment metagenome | isolation source: hot spring sediment | place: USA: California | collected 2014-09-02 | reverse complement strand
TTTTCAAGCAGAAGACGGCATACGAGATCTAGTACGGTCTCGTGGGCTCGGAGATGTGTATAAGAGACAGGTCGAAATCCAACGCGGATGTACGCGCGGCTGTCGCTTCTGCCAGGCCGGGTCGATCACGCGGCCCGTGCGCGAGCGTCCCGCCGCCGAAATCGTCGAAAGCGTCGCCGCCATCCTGGACGCCACCGGTTACGAAGAAGTCGCCCTGCTCTCGCTCTCCTCCGCCGACCACTCCGAAATCAAGCCGTTGCTGGAATCGCTGCTGGACCGCTTCGCCGGTCGCCACGTCTCCATCTCGCTGCCGAGCCTGCGCATCGAGTCGTTCTCGGTGGATTTGGCCGATATGCTCTCACGGGGCCGCCGCTCCGGCTTCACTTTTGCACCGGAAGCGGGCAGCGACGCGTTGCGCCGCCGCATCAACAAAAACATCGCCACCGAGGATTTACTCGCTGTGGCGGAGGAAGTCTTCACGCGCGGCTGGCGCACCCTCAAGCTCTACTTTATGCTCGGCCTGCCCGGCGAGACAGACGAGGACATCGAGGCCATCATTGATCTGGCGCACCGCGTCCGGCGTTTGGGGCTGGACATCGGCGGGCGCAAGACGGAGATCCACGTCAGCGTGAGCACTTTCGTCCCCAAGCCGCATACGACGTTCCAATGGGCGGCGCTGGCCGGCCGCGACACGGTCGAACGGCGGCAGACGCTGCTGCGCGAACGATTGCGCGGACGCGGCCTGCGCCTCTCCTGGAACCAGTACGACGGCACGCGCCTCGAATCGCTGCTGGCGCGCGGCGACCGGCGCTTGAACGCCGTCGTCGAAGCCGCGTGGCGCAACGGCGCGCGCTTCGACGCCTGGGATGAATGGCGCAGCCTGGAGGCGTGGGAGCACGCTTTCGCCGAGACCGGCTTCGACGTGGATGCCGCCCTCTACGGCCCCCGCCCCGAAGATGAGCCGCTCCCCTGGGATCACCTGCACAGCGGCGTCGAAAAACGCTTCTTCCAGCGGGATTACCGTCGCAGCCAGGCCGGCGAGCTGCTCAATGACTGCCGCGAAAGCTGCCACGCCTGCGGCATCCTCGTCAACTATCCGGGGATGTGGACGGCGGAGTGGGAATGTCCAGAAATGGGTAATCAGTAATGAGTAACGGGTAATCAGTAATGAGGTATTGCAGATGACGGAACACGAATTACAAATTGCGGATCCCCAATCCCCAATCCCCAATCCCCAATTACCCAATCACCAATCCCTGCGGTATCGCCTCACGTTTGCCACGCGGCGGACGCTGGCCTACGTCTCCGTGCTGGAATTGGGAAAGATTTGGGAACGGAGTCTGCGCCGTGCGGGGATGCCGCTTAAGTACAGCCAGGGCTACAACCCGCGCCCTAAGCTGCACTTTGCTGCGCCGCTGCCCGTGGGCTGCGGCAGTGAGGCCGATCTCATGGATGTATGGCTCGAAGCGCCGGTAGACCCGGAGGCGATGCTGGCAGCTTTGACAGGCGCGGTCCCAACCGACCTGTCGGTCATCGACGTGCGCGTCGTGCCGGAAGATGAGGCTGCGCTCTCGGAGCAGCTCGTCGCTGCCGAGTATCGCGTGTGGTTGCGCGATGTACCACAGGAAGCGGTGCAATCCGCCATCGCAGACTTCCTGAACAGCCCGGCGCGATTACTGCCCAAGCGCGGGCGCAAGTACCGTGGCAAGAGCTACGATCTGCGCCCACTGGTCGAGGAATTGCGCTACGAAGACGCACCCGCTCCGTGGACCGGTCTATGGATGCACCTGCATGCCCGTCCCGGCGCAACCGGTCGTCCCGACGAGGTACTGAAAGCGCTCGACCTGACCGACGCGCCCCGGCGCTGCACACGCGCGCGTTTGATTTTGGAGTAAAAGCTGCTATCCTAGAGATAAGGAGGCTAGCTATGACCCAGAATGCTTTTGTCGAACAAATGCGCGAGCAGTATGGCGAAGACTTCGACCCAGAAACAGGACTTCCTGGGCAGCGCACCATCACCTTTATGGGCAACACCTACGACCTGGCAGCCTTGGGAGCGCTCGGGAGCGGTGTGCTGGTGCTCTTTTCGTGCCTCACGTGCAACCTGGGCTACTATTGCCTGCCAGTCATCCCCATACTGCTCGGTCTCTTGGGGATTACCTCGGCGCGTGATGCCATCAACAAAGAACGCACTCAACTCTGGTCGTGGCTTGGCATTGGGGCAGGCATCGTCGTTATTGTGGCCGGAATTCTGTCAGTGATAGGGGGTTGCCTGTGGTTTGCCCTACTGATTGCTAATGCGGAAACCTACTAAAGTATTTTTAATAATTGCCAAAATTGCCAAGGAAAATGAGGGGAATTGTGTTAGCCAAACTATATACCAATATGTGTCACGTCTACCCTAAGTTCAGGAAGTCCACGCGCAAGCAGATGTACCAACTCATGGCCCGTTACTACCAAAAGCGCGATTGGTCGTTTATGAATTACGGTTACGCGCCGGAAGACGCCGCCGAAGTCCCAACGTTGCAGAGCGACGACGAAATCAACCGTTACTGCATCCAGCTTTACCATCACGTCGCCAATGCGGTCGAGTTGCGCGGGTTGAAGGTGCTCGAAGTGGGCAGCGGGCGCGGCGGCGGCGCAGACTACATCAAACGTTATCTCGGCCCGGCGCGGATGATCGGCGTAGATTGTTCCGACAAAGCCGTGAACTTGTGCCGCCATCACTATTGCGTCGAGGGTTTGAGCTTTTTGCCGGGCGACGCCGAACATTTGCCTTTCGACGACGACAGCTTCGATGCGGTCGTGAACGTGGAATCCTCGCACTGTTACGGTTCGATGGCCGCCTTCCTTGCACAGGTCAGACGCGTCCTCAAGCCCGGCGGGCACTTCCTCTTTGCGGATTTCCGCCCCCGCGAGCAAATCGATGAGATGGACGAGCAACTCGCACACTCCGAGATGCGGTGCGTCAGGCAGAAGGACATCACCCCCAATGTGATCGAAGCGCTGGACGCCGACCACGAGCGTCGCGTCGCACATATCCGCAGGGGCGCACCAAAATTTTTGGGGAAACTGATGCAAGAATTCGCCGGCACCAAAGGCGCGGGGATTTACAAAGGGTTCCAGACCAGAGCCTTCGTCTACGAAAGCTTCGTCCTGCAAAAAGCCTGAGCTGGTTGCTGGATACTAGATACTGGTTGCTGGATACTGGTTGCTGGATACTGGTTGCTGGATACTTGATACTGGATTCCTGCATCTAGCTTCTAGCTTCTAGTTTCCAGTTTCCAGTTTCCAGTTTCCAGTTTCCAGTTAACGCACGCCAGCCAATCGGGCAATGCGTCCAGCAAGCGCGTCATCACGATTCGCGCTTGCGCGCGGAAGAAGTCAACTGTGCCATCGTAGGCTTCCCCACCGTCCGCGCCGACCAAATCGGTGACGCCGCGCAGGATCAGGCAGCGCACGCCGTTGCGCGCCGCGACGTAGGCAATCGCCCCGGATTCCCAATCGCCGGCGGCCGCATCGAAGCGCGCGCGTAACAGGGGAACTTCTTCCGCCACCAAATCGCGGTCGCCGGAGAGCAGCAGACCGCGCTGTACCGGCATCGGATACGGCTCCGCCAGCCACGACAAATCCAGATCGGTGGCGTAATGTCGCAGTGCCGCCTCCGGGTCGCCCATCTGCTCGATGATGTCGTAGACGAGCGTGCGTTCGACCAGCACAACGGCCTCGCGCGCAATCGCTCCCTCGAAGCCACCGCACGTCCCCAGGTTGACGATGAGTTGTGGCTGCCACCGGTCGATGGCGTACTGCGTCGCCGCTGCTGCCGCGATCTTGCCCCACCCTTCGTGGAAAAAGACTACCGGTTCAGCACGGCCACCGACATCAACTTGAGCGGTGCACCATTCGCCATAGGGCGAATGAGATAACCCGTTATGGCCGAACCGTTCACGTACAATATCCCACTCCTGTCCTGCCGAAATCACTACCACTATGCGAATCTGAATTTCACACATATCGTTCTCCTTATGGTTGGGGATTGGGGACTGGGGATTAGGGTGAAGAAGCAAACCCAATCACCAATCCCTAATCTCTAATCCCTCTCTCGCGCACAAATGCGCGTGCGCCGCTGCCAGCCACGGGTGAACGACCGCCAGCGTGACGCGGCGTTCCCACAGATAACGCAGATAAACGCATGCTGCCGCATCCAACGAGTGCGCCAGTGCTGCTTCCAAGTCCACGCGGTATGGCGGCTCGCCCGGTTGGTCCCACGCCAGCTTGTCCGCCACAAAGAGCACCTTATCCAACGCCGAGGCCCCTGGTTTGAGCGTCGTGTGACAGCCGATGGCGCTCAACACGGCAGCGTCGGTCACGCCGAAAAGATCGCGGGCTAAAACCACCGAGAGCTTCTGGTGCAAGATCATCGGCAGGGTACGCTCTTCGGGCAACACGGGAATACCCAACGCCTCTGCCACAGTTACGCGCTCGACCGCCGGGATGACGGCGCTGATGTCGTGGAGCCATCCCGCCTGAGCTGCGCGCACCGTCTCCACACTCACCAAGGCGGCAATGCATTGCGCTTCGGCTGCAACCGCCGCACTATGAAGCGCCGTCTCCGGGCAATCGTGGCGTCTCAAGAACGCGACCGCATCCTGCGCCACATCGCCGGTCAACACAAGGTTTTCACTGAGCCTGACAAGGAATTCATGCATTACCCCACAGTATACCCGATTTTCCATTCGCCAAATGCCGCTCAACACCATCCAGCTTCCAGCAACAAGCAACAAGCCACGCGCATCAAACTTGTGACTCTTTCAGAAACCCGTATAATGAAGATATAGCCTCGTGGCCTTATCTTCCAGGTTAAGGCTTAACCACGTAGATGCTTGTACGCTTGACAACGTAGCAACACAGGCAAGAACGGACGTTGAGGGTCTCTTTTGGTTCCGGTTTATTCGGGTCAGGAACGCCCATGGAAGTTGAAGCAAAATTCATCATACAAGATACGCAAACCTACCATAACTTGCAGGTGATGGACCGCCTGGGATATTTCTCAATCACAGCACCGCGCGTGAAGGCTATGCGCGACACGTATCTCGATACGCCAGATCGCCGGCTTTTGCGGTCCGGTTATGCCTGCCGTCAAAGGGAGCAGGACGGATATGCCGTGATTGCCCTGAAGTCGCTACACGGCGTCGAAGGCAACGTTCACCGCCGCGAAGAGGTAGAAGCGCCTCTGGCACGTGTCGAAATGCCGCCGGAGCAATGGCCCGACAGCACCGCGCGCCAGCGTGTCCTCGCGCTGATCGACCCCTTTATGCAATTGCAGCCACTCCTGCACGTCGAACAGCGCCGGGTGGTGCGCGATGTGCTCTACGCACAGCGTCTCGTGGCCGAACTCAGCCTCGACACTGTAACAAGCTGCGATCAAGTGTATCACGAACTAGAGATCGAACTCAAGGGCCTGGGAACGGAATATGACCTCGCTGCCATCCTTGAAAAACTGACGCGGATGCCAGGATTAAAGCCAGAGTCGCGTTCGAAGTTTGAGCGAGCACTGGCGGCGCTCGATGCACAAAACATAACGTCCCCGCCGGGACAAGCCAATCCACCGCCGGCAAGTAACGCCCCGGGAAATAACGCCCCCGGCATTGTCGCCGGCGATTCTATGGCTGAAGCCGTGCGCAAAACGTTGCGCTTTCACATGCAGCGTATGATGGCGAACGAAGCCGGGACCCGCGCAGGCATCGACATCGAGGCGCTGCACGATATGCGTGTGGCGACCCGGCGAATGCGCACCGCGTTTTACGTCTTCGCAGCCGTTATCGATGCGGACACAACCACGCCGTACCGGAAGGAGCTTAAGCGCGCCGGGCGCGTACTAGGTCGTGTCCGCGATCTGGACGTTTTCCGGGAAAAGGCGCAAGCGTATCTGGGCGCGTTCGACAAAGGCACATCGCCAGACCTTACCCCGCTGATGAGCGCGTGGGATACCGAATACGGGCTTGCCCGGTCGAAGCTGCTCAAATACCTCGACAGTGAACGTTATGCGCGGTTCAAACACGCCTTTGCAGTATATCTGGAAACCCCGCCGTCTCCCGCCCCCACGAGCAGCGCCGCACAGTGCGTCGCTGCGGCTGCCCCCGACCTGATCGCCGAGCGGCTCGTCGAATTCTATACCTGTAAAACCCGGCTCGATCAACCCGACGCCAACTTGACCGATTACCACCAGATGCGCATCGTCACCAAATACCTGCGTTATACCCTGGAATACTTCCACGAGGTGCTGGGGCCGGAAGTGAACCAAGCCATCGACGAGCTAAAGGTACTGCAAAACCATCTGGGCGCGCTCCAGGACGCCGTCGTCGCCAGCACACATCTGCACAACGTTATCACCTGGGGAACGTGGCAGCGGCCAGCGGAGGAACATTTGCGGTGGACGCCCTCGCCGATCAATGCACCCAACGTGGCAGCGTATCTGGAATTCCGGCAGACCGAGAGCCGCCGTCTGGTGCGCACGTTTCCTGAAGTCTGGGCGCGTTACGAGGACGAACGTCACCAGCGCCCACATTTTACCGCGTTGATTGCCAGCGCCATCGCCGCGCTGTCATAAAAATCACATCCGATATCGACAAGGAGAGACTTATGACCCAGAATCCCAAATTCATCATTTTGCTCGGACCACCCGCCGCCGGAAAAGGCACGCAGGCCACCCGCTTGAGCGAACACCTGAACCTGCCCCACGTTGCCAGCGGCGACCTGTTTCGTTACAACCTCAAGAATGAAACGGAACTAGGCCTTCAGGCCAAGGCATATATGGATCGCGGCGCACTCGTCCCCGACGACATCACCATTGCGATGGTGCTGGAGCGCCTGAGCCGCCCCGACTGTGCGGCGGGCGCGCTCCTCGACGGCTTTCCCCGCACCCTGGCGCAGGCCGCGGCGCTGGACAAGGCCCTGGCGGAAAAGGGTGTTGCCATCAACGGCGTGCTCAACATCATCGTACCCGACGAAGTGCTGGTCGAGCGCGTGACCGGGCGGCGGCTCTGCCGGACCTGCGGCGAACCTTACCACGTCAAGTTCAACCCGCCCAAAGTCGAGGGCATCTGCGATATCGATGGCGGCGAGTTGTACCAACGCGACGACGATAACGAGACCACCGTGCAGAATCGCCTCAAGGTCTACTGGGATCAAACCAGCCCCTTGATCGGCTACTATCAGAATACCGGCGTGTTGGTCGATATCGACGGCAATCAAGGCATCGATGCCGTCACCGAGGCGCTCAAAGCCGCCGTCGCCAGTTTGTAAAACAACTTGTTTTTTTCAGCAGATTGAGCAGATGAAACAGATTTTTACTTTCACCAGACAGAAAATCTGCTCAATCTGCCGACAAGTCAGTCACGCAGCTCGTAAAGGGAAGCCATGCTGGAAAACGTAGACCTAGAGCAAAAGTTGCGCAAAAAAGTCTACAAGGCGCAGCGTTCAAAACTGCAACGCCGCCTCTACGCGCTGCAACAGGCTTGCATGAAGGCTAACCTGCCTGTAATCGTGGTTTTCGAGGGGTGGGACGCGGCGGGCAAGACCGCAGTACAGAAAACGTTGACAAAACGCCTCGATCCGCATGGCTTGATCCTCCACGACATCCAACCACCGCGCACCTACGAAACGCTGATGCCGTGGCTCTGGCGCTTCTGGCTCAAGATTCCGCGCTATGGCGAGATGGCCATCTTTTACCATAGTTGGTACGAGCGCGTCTTGCGGGAGCGCGTCGAAGGCGGCCTTTCCAGACAGGACCTATCAAAGGCCTTCCGCGACATCACCAATTTCGAGCGCGCGCTGGCCGACGACGGGTACATTATCACCAAGCTTTTCTTCCACATCAGCCAGGAGGAACAGGCCCGCCGCTTCATCGAAATGGAAAGCGATCCCCTGTCCAACTGGCGCGTCCGGCCAGAACATTGGGAACGTCACCAACGTTACGGGAACTACGTCACCGCCATCAAGGAAATGTTGAAGCGCACCGATGCACCCGGCGCGCCGTGGACCGTCATCGCGGCAACAAATCTCCGGTGGGCGCGTGTCACGGCCCTCGAGACGGTCGTCGCACGGATCGAACGGGCACTCGAAGCTCACGGCGTCACGCTGCCGGCGGAAAACCATATCGGCGCTATAGTCGCAGCAGATGAACCGGGCGTCCGCGCCCGCGCGGCCAGAAAAGGGGCGTAGTGTATGTTACAGGCCATCGATCTGACGCATAGCTTATCCCGTAAAGCCTACAAGAAAGAGTTGCTGCGCGCACAATTACAGTTGCGCCAGTTAGCCTACCAGCTCTATCTGAGCAAACGCTCAATGGTCGTGCTCTACGAGGGCCTGGATGGCGCCGGGAAAAGCAGCGCTATCAAGCGCGTGACACAACAACTGGACCCACGCGGCTACGAGGTGTACACGATTGGCCCACCTGGGGAAGATGAGCACACCCATCATTACCTCTGGCGCTTTTGGCGCTGCCTGATCCCGCCTGATAAGAAGCAAATCCTGATCTTCAATCGCAGTTGGTATGAGCGGGTGCTGGAGGAGCGCGTGCAGGGTATCCATCCCAGAAGCGTGTGGCGACGTGCGTACCGCGAGATCAATGAGTTCGAGCGTCACCTGGTGGATTTCGGCATTATCATCGCCAAGTTTTGGCTACACATCAGCCCGGAGGAACAATTGCGGCGCTTCGAAGCGCGCGCCAGAGCGGCCAACAAGGTCTGGAAACGCGCGCATGCTATCGAGGGACAACGCGCGCAATGGGAGCGTTACGAAGAAGCCGTCGAGGATATGCTGCTGCGCACCAGCACGGTCCCCGCGCCGTGGACGATCATCGAGAGCAACGATAAGTATTACGCGCGTGTCAAAACCGTGCAAACGCTGGTAGGGCTGCTTACCAGGGAACTCAATTACCAGCCGGCGGACCTTTTGAAGAGCTTCCAGGTCTCTACCAAAAGCGCCGGCCCAAAGGAATCAATCTCCGGCGTTCCAGATACCACGGTGGGCGATCATCCATAACTGCGAATTGATCTCTTCCTCATCCTTCTGAGGAACAACCCGCTTGTAGTCGCCTTCAGGCATCAACACACGCGATTGCACGTTGTCCCGTAGATGGACTTGCAAGATGTTGTCGTGCAACGCGGCACGAATCTGCGGGTCTTCGACCGGGAAGAGCGTCTCCACACGCCGGTTGAGATTACGCGGCATCAAATCGGCGCTGCCTAACAGGATTTCCTCATCACCGTCGTTGTGGAAATAGAAGATGCGCGGGTGTTCAAGGAATCGCCCCACAATTGAAGTCACCCGGATGTTGTCGCTGATTCCCGGCACGCCCGGCCGCAGACAACAGATACCACGTACCTGCAAATCGATCTTCACGCCGGCCTGTGAAGCCTTGTATAAGGCTACGATGCACGCTTTGTCCACGAGTTGGTTCATCTTGAACGCCAGGTAACCATTGCCCTTCTTCTTGTGGATTTCGACCTCGCGTTCGATGCGTTCCAGGATACCCTGGCGCATCGCGCCCGGCGCAACGAGCAACTTGCGAAACCTACCCGGGCGCGAGTAACCCGTGAGCGTGTTGAACAAATCGGCGACGTCGGCGGCGATCTCGGGATCCGTGGTGAAGTAGCCGAGGTCTGTGTAGATGCGAGCGGTCACGGCGTTGTAGTTCCCCGTTCCTAGATGGACGTAGAAGCGCATCCCTTCCGGCTCACGGCGCACGACCATGCACAACTTGGCGTGCGTCTTCAATCCCACCAGGCCATAGATCACGTGGACGCCCGCGCGCTCCAGTGCGCGCGCCCAGGTGATATTGTTCTCCTCGTCGAAGCGCGCTTTCAGCTCGACCAACACCGCCACCTGTTTGCCATACTCGCGCGCTTTGAGCAGCGCATCGACGACCGGCGCATTCGTTCCCACGCGGTACAACGTCTGCTTGATTGCCAGCACTTGTGGATCGCGCGCAGCCTGCTGCAAAAAGTCCACCACCGGTGCGAAGCTGTCGTAGGGGTGATACAGGAGAATGTTCTCGTGCCGCCGGAGCGCCGCAAAAATGCTCTCATCGCCGGTAAAGGCGCGTGGGATGCTCGGGACAAACGGCGTATCCTTCAAATCCGGGCGGTCCACGGCGGTGAGTTCCATAATATTCGCCAGACCAATTGGGCCGTCTGCCGTGTAGACCAGGTATGGCGGGATTTCGAAGTTGCTGGACAGGATAGCACGGATGTTCTTGGGCATACGCTTATCGACTTCCAGCCGCACCACCGACCCGAATTGCCGCCGCTCCACGCTCTCTTCGATGGTTTCCAGAAGATCGGCGGCTTCGTCTTCCTCGATTTCCAGGTCTGCGTCGCGCGTCACGCGGAAGGGATATGCGGCCACGATTTCCACGCCCGCGAAGAGCAGATCCAGGTTGGCGATAACGACTTCCTCGATCCACACGAAGTTGGTATCGAGAACCGATTTCAAGCCGAGCGGGTCATATCTATCGGCCTTTTCCTCCGTCGGGATGCGCAGCAAGCGCGGGAACGCCGGCGGGATTTTCAAGCGGGCGAACAACTCACCGTGAACCGGATCGCGCACGACGACGGCCAGGTTCATGCTGAGGTTAGAGATGTGTGGGAAAGGGTGCCCCGGATCGAACGCCAACGGCGTCAACACCGGGAAAATCTCTTGCTCGAAATACCGGCGCAGCAGCTTGCGTTGCTTGCCCTTGAGATCGGCGTAGCTCAGGACGTGGATGCCCTCGGCGTCGAGTTTGGGGAGCAAGTCGGTTTGCCAGCAGTTCATCTGTGTGGTCAAGGGCGGCAAGATTTCGCGACGGATGGCGTCCAATTGCTCGGCGGGCGTCATGCCGTCGGGTGGTGTCTCCACCACACCGGCCAGCAACTGCTTGTACAACCCGGAGACGCGGATCATGAAGAATTCGTCGAGGTTGTTGGAGTAAATCGAGAGGAATTTCACGCGCTCCAACAGCGGGTGACGTTCATCCAGGGCCTCCTCCAGCACCCGCAAATTCAGTTGGAGAAAGCTCAACTCGCGGTTGAAGTAAAGGCTCGGATTGTCCCAGTCGATAGCGGGCGGCGCGTCGTTCGCCGCCTCGGATTTCTTTTTAGTTTTCTTTTTGGACATATTGACTTCCTGTATTTGCGTTGCAACAGTATACGTCTTCAAATTGTTGTCTTCATTGTAACACACACAACGCAGGAAAACAACTTCTGCACCTTCCGGGAAGCTACGAAAGTATAACCTGCACAAAACCCTGAAATAAAGCCGGGCGTTGCGTTTACAAGGCTGCGCGTAGCTTCCCGGAAGGTTGTGTAACTTGCCAAGCTGATGCCTTCTGCACCTTCCGGGAAGCTACGAAAGTATAACCTGCACCAAAACCCTGAAATAAAGCCGGGCGTTGCGTTTACAAGGCTGCGCGTAGCTTCCCGGAAGGTTGTGTAACTTGCCAA
>OMKS01003950.1_pt1 | contig 11488 bp, 13 predicted proteins | sample 1674721 | NCBI WGS metagenome assembly OMKS01 (sample SAMN06264996, study PRJEB25208) | sediment metagenome | isolation source: hot spring sediment | place: USA: California | collected 2014-09-02 | reverse complement strand
TTTTTTCAAGCAGAAGACGGCATACGAGATCTAGTACGGTCTCGTGGGCTCGGAGATGTGTATAAGAGACAGCGGCTTCATCACCCCGGGACGCACGGTCGCCATCTGCGGCCTGGAATAGCGGTTGGCTATTGTCGCCATGACGTTGCCGCCGAAGGCCGGCCTCGTCTGAAGCAGAATTTTTTCCTTTTCATCGATGCTGAGCTCCGTGCAGTCAGCTGTGAGCCCGGCTCTCACCCGCCTGGAAATTCTCGGTGCCAGGTCTCTTCCGAGCATCGTCGCCCCGATCAGCACAATATTGGGCCTGTAGTTTTCTATCAGTTCGCAGACAACCTTGGTGTAGGCGTCGCTTCGGTAGTGTTCCAGTAGACGGTGATCTGCAGCATAGACCTTTGATGCGCCGTAACGCATTAATTCCTCAGCAAAACCCGATGTCTTCCACCCAAGAACAAGAGCGCAGACGTCTTCCTCGAGCTGCTCCGCAAGTTCAGCGGCTTTCCCCAGGAGTTCGAGGCTCACCCGCATCAACTCCCCGCCGCGCTGCTCGGCCACCACCCATATGCCCTTCCTGTCGCTGAAATCCGGTATCTCCCGCGGTACAACGTCGCTATGAACAGCTCCCTGCTTGCAAACCAAGACACAGAGGCCGCATGATGTACACCGGTCAAGAATTTTTGCCCGGCCTTCCTGGATTTCAATGGCGCCGTAGGGGCATTCCTTGACACAGCTCATACATCCGTTACAGAGTTCAGTCTCTATCCATACGGTCATCGCCCAAGCCTCCGGGTCATCGGATCAATTTCCTGTCTCTGAGCCTAGACAGCAGGCCCTCGACCACGCTGGATGTGTCGCCTTCGATCATTTCCGTCTGTCTCTTGGATTTCGGCGCAAAGGTACGTATTACCTGGGTAAGGGATCCCTCGAGCCCCACGTCTACAACCTGAACCCCAAGATCCGCCGCGTTCCAGACCTCGATCGGCGCCTTTTCGCCGCATGCCGCAAGCAGGGAGGCCATGGCAGGGTATCTCGGCTCATTCATTTCCTTCATCACCGTCAGCAGAACCGGAAGGGAGCTCTTGACCCGTTCGAAGCCGTCTTCGGTACGGCGGCTCACGGTGATGGACCGTGGTTTCACCTCCTCGATCCCCGTCACACAACTGATATGACCGATTCCCAGATATTCAGCCACCTGGGGGCCGATCTGAGCCGTGTCCCCATCGATCGCCTGCCGTCCGGCCAGCACCACGTCGATTTCTCCCAGCTTCCGCAAGGCCTTTCCGAGGGTGGTAGATGTCGCCCAGGTGTCGGCGCCGGCGAAAGCCCTGTCGCTCAGCAATACGCCGCGGTCGGCACAGATCCCGATAGCCTCGGTGACCACATCAATGGCCTGGAAAGGCCCCATGGAAAGCACGGTAACCCGACCGCCGCTGGATTCCTTCAGCCGTGCGGCAGCCTCCAGTGCATGCCGGTCGTCGGGGTTTATTATACTTTCAACCCCCTCCCGGATCAGATTTCCCGTTTTGGGATCCAGCCGAACTTCGGTTGTATCCGGCACCTGTTTAACCAGTACAACTATCTCCATCGCCCGATTCTCCCGTCCACATTCATTGCAGGACCGTGACCGTCAGATTTCATCCGGTATTTTGAGATGGAAACTAGATGACCCCGGCCGATTTCAATCCACGGAGCCTCTCCCCTGAATATCCAAGGGTACCGCCGTATATCTCCTCGTTGTGCTCGCCGAAACGCGGCGGAAATGGAAGAACTGCGCCGATCTCCTCTAGGAATGGGGTCATATTTGGAGGAGGGGGCAGAGTCAGCTTGGTTCCGCTCACCTTGTCAGAGGAGAAGAGAAGGCGCCTCCGTACCAGGGGGTCCTGAAGAACCTCTTCAACGCCATGAATTTTGCTTATCGGCAGCGTCAGCGAATTAAAAAGCTCTATCAATTCCCGGCTGCTGTGGCGGGCGGTGATTTCATTGATCTGCCGATTCAATTCGGCCACATCCTTGATGCGCCCGGCATTTTTTTGGTATTCAGGCCGATCAAGGGACTTGAACCAATCATGGCTGACCATCGATTTCCATTGCCGGTCGTTGCCCACGGCAATATAAACGTATCCGTCCGCGCTCCGATACACCGAAACCGGGCAGAAAAACTCGTGGGTGCTGCCGCGCCGGGTGATTTTCTTCTTCAACAGATCCGTCAACGTTATCGGAACCGTGAGCCAGGAAACCGAAGATTCGAACATGGACATGTCTATCCTGCTGCCTTCGCCGGTCACGGCCCGTTTATACAGAGCTTTCATCAAAAGGCCGTATGAGTGTTCACTGGTTCCCATATCAGGCAGGGGAATCCCGAGAACCTGGGGGTCGCCGTCCGGCTCACCGGTTAAATCCATCAGACCGGATCTGGCCTGTAAAATCGGATCATAGGCCGCCTCGTTGCTGTCCGGACCGAAACCCGTCACCCCGAGCCAGATAATATCCGGTTTAATCTCTTTGAGGGTCTCGTAGGAGATACCCAGTTTCTCGTAGTTCCTGGGGAGCTGGTTCGTCGCGAAGATGTCCACGTTGAGCTCGGTGATAACACGCCTGAATATTTCCTGGCCTTCCGCTTCCGCCAAATTCAGCGTCAGTGCCTTTTTGCCGGCGTTTATGCAAAGGTAATAGGCGTTCATCCGCTCTTCCCCGAGCACGTTTTCTCCGATCATACGATTGGGGTCCCCGTATACAGGGTGTTCGAGCCGGATCACATTCATTCCGTCGCAGGCGAGCCTATAGGTCAGATACGGCAGGACGGTGGCCTGTTCCAGAGACAATACCGTGACATTCTTGAAAAGATCCATGGCTTTTCTCCTCCATGCCTGAACTTTGAGATGCCCCGCACCGGTATCGAGTATCGAGTGAGCCAAGGGGGTCAACGGTCTTTGAGCGGGAACGATATTAGGAGAACCCAATGTATACTGTATACAAACATCGTGTCAATACTTTTTCGCTTTTTCCCGGCCCGGCTGTTTTCCGCTGAGGAAACGTGGGCGTTCATTGGGTCCCGACCGGATCCGCATTCATGAAACCCGGCCTGAGGACCGTTTACGGTATTTTTGAACAGCGGCATTGTGCTCTTCGAGAGTTTTTGAAAAATGGTGGGTTCCGTCGTTTTTGGAAACGAAATACAAAAAATCGGTCTGCGCCGGTTCGAGCACCGCCCTCACGGAATCAACCCCGGGGTTGCAGATCGGCCCAGGTGGAAGACCGGGCACGACATACGTGTTATACGGGGACCGGCGTTTCAATTCCTTTCTGGTTATCACCCCTTCAAAATCAGCAATATCATACACCGCTGTGGGATCGCTTTGAAGCCGCATCCGCTTATCGATCCTGTTCAGGAAGACGCTCGCGATCATTGGCCGTTCCGGGGGGCTCCCAGTCTCCTTTTCAATGATGGATGCCAGGGTCACGACCTGCTTCAGGCTCATCCCGGTTTCTTCGATCCGCTCTCTCAGCGGGTCCACCTTTTCGAAAAATCTTTTCACCATCACATCCACTATCACCCGGATTGGCAAACCCTTGCTGAAACGGTATGTATCCGGAAACAAAAATCCCTCCAGTCCCGGGGCGTCTATCCCATAGGCTGCGGCGGTTTTCGGATCGGAGCAAAACGAAATAAACGCGTCTTTATCGACAAGCTCCAGCTCCTCAAGGATGCCTCCCATCTCCCGTAGCCCCACCCCCTCCGGTATCGTCACCGAATGCGTAACGATCATTCCTCTTCTAAGATGTTCCAAAATCTTCCCAGGAGGCATCCCCGGACTGAATGAATACTCGCCGGCCTTGATGCTCCTGCTGTACCCGACGGCTCTCGCCCACAAAATGAACGCAGTCCGGCTTTTGATAAAGCCCTCGCGCTCAAGCCGGGCAGCGACATCGGCAAATCCGGCGCCTACCGGAACGACGAAAACCTGGGCGGACGCGCCACCCGGATCCGCCGGACGCATCAGGAACCAAGCCAACCCCACGCCGGCAATTACAAGTGAAAGGACAATTGCACCGGCGCAGCACAAAATCCATCTCCGCCTCATCTCGATTTCATCTCCGGGCCGTCAAAAAAGCCACAGCATCTTCGAGGCCGTCCAAACTCAATTCGAACATCGGGATGATGTCTTTAATCATCCCGATGGTTCTGGTATAAGGCCACGTTTCGGTCGGCCTGGGGTTCAGCCATGCGCAGTAACGAAATAGATCCGCTATAAATCGAAGCCTTTCATGACTCGGTTTACCGCTTCTTTCATGGACATATATAGAGCCGTCCCTGGCCATCAATTCATAGGGGGCCATGCTTGCGTCCCCTACAAAGATAAACCGGCTTTCCGGGTCCAGCTTCACAAGATCGTCCACAGGGAAGGGTTTTCGTATCCTGGGGGGATCTTCCCATAAAAAATCATAAACCGTGTTATGGAAATAAAACGTTTTTATTTCGTCAAACTGGCTCCGGGTATATGAAAAAAGAGTTCCCACCATGTCTACATAGGGCTCCATGGACCAGCCTCCGTTATCCAGGGCAAGGATAACCTTCAGCCTGTTCCTGTAGCTGCGTTCAAAAACGATTTCTATTTCCCCGGCGTTTTTCATTGTACGGTATATTGTTTCGTCGACATTCACACGGTCCTTCGGCCCCACCGGAACCATATTTCGAAGCCGCTTCAAAGCCTCCCCAAGATGGGCGCGATTGAGCGGTCCGTGGCTGGAGTAATCCCGGTAGCGTCTGTCGAGCGCAACCTTTACTGCAGATCCCCTCCTCGAAACGCCTCCCACCCTCATCCCTCCGGGATGCCGTCCGGAATGCCCCACAGGGGAAGTACCCCGCGTGCCGATCCATTTGCTCCCTCCGTGATGTTCACCGGTTTGGTCTTTAAGCCGTTCGGTGAAATATTCCAGAAGTTGCTCCGGGCTCATCGTTTCGAAATCCTTTTCGTCGATCCCCAGCGCACGGGCAGCAGCCGCAGGGTCCTGCAGCCATTCCTCAAGCAACGCCCTGGCGATCTCTGAAATCTCCATCCCGGTCGGATCGTCGAGTTCGGCGCCCTCGAAACGATGGGCGAAAACACGGTCGTATATATCGAAGTAGCGTTCGCTTTTAACGAGCAACGATCGGGCCACGACATAGAAATCTTCGAGCGAACCGATGAGCCCCAGGTTCATTGCCTCCTGAAGCTTCAAAAAGGAGGTGGGGCTTACCGGGATGCCGGCATTCTTCAAAAGATAGAAAAAATCCGTAAACATATGCCCCCTACCACCTGGAACGTGATACGGTCGATTGTGCAACGGCCAGATCGGCGCTTTTCTTGAACAACACCCCTAGATAGGGAACCTCGCCTTTCCCGAGTTTTCCGGATTCAAAGTCAGGATCCGACATCAATGCCCGTATCCAGTTGATAAGCTCCCTTGTTGCCGGCTTCTTCTCCAGCCCCCGCAGATCCCTGAGCCTGTAAAATGCTTCGACCGAATGGTCCAGTAGTTTCCGGGAAATGTCCGGAAAATGAACCTCGACGATACTTCGCATAAATTCCGGTTCCGGGAACGCGATATGATGAAAATTGCATCTCCCGAGGAAAGGGTCCGATAAATCCTTTTTCGCGTTTGAGGTGATGATTATCACCGGCCGGTGCCGGGCGCGGATCGTTCTGTCGATTTCCATGATATCGAACTCCATTTGATCCAGCACATCCAGCATATCGTCCTGAAAATCGGTATCGGCCTTGTCGATCTCGTCGATCAGCAGCACAACACGTGTTTCAGATACAAACGCCTGCCCTATTTTACCCATTGTAATATATTCTTCAATATTGCTGACATTTCTCGTCGAATCTCCAAACCGGCTGTCATTGAGCCTGGTCAACGTATCATATTGATACAGCGCGTCCACCAGTTTCATGCTTGATTTTACATTCAATACGGTGAGCGGCATTTTCAACGCCTCGGCCACCGCGTGAGCCAGCATCGTCTTGCCTGTGCCCGGCTCTCCTTTTAAAAGAAGCGGCATTTCAAGCTCCATCGATACATTCACTATATTGGCCAATTCCCTGTCCAGCACGTATCTGGAGGCGCCTTGAAAAAAACTTTCTCTCTCCTGCTTCGCAACCATCAATCAGCTCCTTTAAAAATTGCAATATTCCACTCAATTATGAGATAGTGCATCCAACGATAAAGTATATACCACTCCGTGTCAAACGACCGGACAGACTTCCAACATTCGATGGAGTTCCTGATGCCGCTTGATTTCGAATCCACAACCCACGGAACCATCGCCTTCGGATTTTTCAATATAGACTCGGATATGCTTCTTCTCGATCGCTGCTTCTTCTTTTCGACCCAATTCGCAAATTGGATGACAGAGCTCGCCCGTTCCCCCTCGGGCAGTCCATTCACCGCGGTCTGGGAGATCTACCATATAAACCGGCCTGAAGAAATCGGAAATTTGATGAATGCGATTCACGGAATTGAATTCAGCGGATTCATTGGAGAAGTCTACAAAATTTTCCCCTTCCCCGAAAATTCCAGTCTGTTCCGCCAGAAACCGCGGGGAACCGCTACCAGGCCCACCATTGAAAGAATTATGAGCCGCTTTTCAATGCCGGAAAAAATCTTCTTTAATGTAAACGGTCAAGGCGACAAGATCCACGTCGGGCGATATGAGTTTTCGAGAAAAGTCTTCCAGGATATGATCGTGTACGTGTGGCTCGGCGGCTACCCGCGATGGACCGACAATTCCCCCCCGGATTATATTCAGGAAATGAAAGAACTCCTGGACTCGTCCAGTCACCCTGCATTCGAAGGCATTTCGTTCAAGGTTCGTTGATAAATATCGGGTTCCGTTCTTTTATCCGGAAAGGCTCCTCCAAGTGTCCTCGGCTCTTTGCACCCCTTTCGGTTCCACCCCTCCGCCGCTCTCGGGCCCGCGGCCCCTGAGTCTCGCAATTCGCTCCTCGATCGGAGGGTGGGTGGAAAAAAGCGACGCCATAGAGCGCCCGGACAAAGGATTCACGATGAACATATGCGCCGAGGAAGGTTCGGCCGTCTTCATCGGAACCCGTTTACTGTAGGCGCCTAGCTTTTCAAGCGCTGAAGCGAGTCCGGAAGGATTCCCGGAAATCCTTGCACCGGTTGCATCCGCATGATATTCCCGCGAACGGGAAACGGCCATTTGCACCATCAAGGCGGCCAACGGAGCAAGTATCGAAATAATGATCATCCCGGCCACTCCGGAACGTCCCCCTTCATTGTTTCCTCCCCCGCCGAACAGCGCCGCCCATCTGGCCATGTTTGCCAGAATCATCACCGCCCCTGCCATCGTCGCTGCAATGGAGCCGATCAGAATATCCCTGTTTCGGACATGGGCCAGTTCATGGGCAATCACTCCGGCGACTTCTTCCTTTTTCATCAGCCTGAGCAGTCCCTCGGTAACCGCCACGACAGCATGCTCCGGATTTCTACCGGTTGCAAAGGCATTCGGGCTTTGATCCGGTATTATAAAAACACGAGGCGTCGGAATTCCTGCGTTATGGGACAGTTCCTGAACTATCCGGTATAACTCAGCATTACGATCGGGGGAAGCTTCAACGGCCCTGTGCATCTTGAGCACGATCCGGTCCGAAAACCAGTAGCCGAAAAAATTCATACCAGCGGCAAAAACAAAAGCGATGAGCATACCCTGCCGTCCACCCAGCGCCGCTCCGATCAGCACCAGAAGCGCCGTCAACACGCCGAGAAGGAGCCCGGTTCTAAATATATTTCCCATGTTTCTCAATCCTCCATAATTTTTTCCTTTACTGTTTGATCCTACTGTAATAACTGGATACCGCCAGTCAAGTGCCGCCCCGTGCGTCCATGCAGGGTCTATGCTTGACATAAAAGCCTAAACAGTTTATTCCGTTATCGAAAGCTGTACCACGACTGGAAATTGATCGGTGAGGCTTCGCGACCGGAGGATAACGGATGCTTTTGTCCGATGGAGGTGTATTGAACAGCATGAAATGTGTGATATGCGGTGTTTCCGTTGATTTCAGAGAAGACATGACGTCCCTTGACGGCTGGGCGCCTTTCTTTTTCGAAGGAGACGAACCCCACGGACCCATATGCCCGGACTGTTGTGATGGTCTGCTGAAGGAAAACCCGGACGGTGATCTGGTGCTTAAAGATGAATACCGGGGGAAAATATCCTACCTGTATGAACTTGATGAAGAAGACGAGGAAGACTACGAGATAGAAGAAGTGATGCTGGGCTATATTTTGAATTGATCCCTGCCTCACATATTAATGCGGTATGCCGGACCGTTTTCGTCGAAGGAAAGGAGGTCGGATATGGGAGTTTTCAGAAAAAAAAGCTGGTCGCCTTATGCGGCCGGCGCATTAACGGGCCTTATTCTGTGCCTGTCGGTCCTGATCGCCGGCAAGTACCTGGGAGCGTCTACGACCTTCGTCAGGGCGGCCGGAATTCTCGAACGGGCCGTGGCTCCCGAAGCAGTTGCGGAAATGCCTTATTTTATCAGAACCAAAATTAAAGTGGACTGGCAGATGATGCTCGTGGCCGGCATTGTCATCGGGGCATTTTTCTCTGCCCTGTGGTCCGGGGATTTTAAAACTACGCCAGTTCCCCCGATGTGGGAAAAGGCCTTCGGCGCAGGAAAAGCCAGAAGATATTTCGCTGCGTTCTTCGGCGGTGTCATCGCAATGTTCGGAGCACGGCTTGCCGGCGGGTGACCCAGCGGACATGGGTTGAGCGGTCTGGCTCAACTTGCGCTCAGCGGGTACATCTCCCTGCTGTTCTTCTTCGCCGCAGGTATCTTAACCGCGCGCGTGATTTATCGGAAAGGAGCCTGATGATGGAACTGGTCTACGGAATAGTGACAGGCATACTTTTCGGCTTCCTGCTCCAGAAGGGGCAGGTACTCAGATATGACAAACAACTGGGTGCATTGAGGTTGATCGATTTCACCATCGTGAAGTTCATGTTTTCAGCCATACTCGTAGGGATGGTGGGTATATATCTACTTAAAGACATCGGCCTCGTCTCCCTCAGCGTCAAGGGAACATCCCTGGGCGCCAACATCCTCGGGGGAATCATTTTCGGCATCGGGTGGGGCATTCTCGGATATTGCCCCGGCACCGCGGCTGGAGCAGTGGGCGAGGGAAGATGGGATGCCGCTTTCGGCCTGCTTGGCATGCTGTTTGGAGCCGCCCTTTATGCTGAAGCCTATCCGGTGTTTAAAGATTCCGTTCTGAACTGGGGGAATTTAGGAAAGATAACGCTTCCTGGCCTGTTCGGCCTTAACGAGTGGGTGGTCATCATTGCGGTCGGTGCCGTCTTCACGTGGTTGTTTTTCTTTTTTGAGAGGCACGATCTTTAACACCGCGACAACATTCCATGATTGGATCTCTACGTAACAAGATTTCCCGCACCCTTTCGGACTACCGGATGGTTGCGCCCGGTGATCTTGTCGTAACCGCCGTATCAGGGGGCCCGGATTCGGTATGCTTGATTGACTGCCTGAGTGCTCTGTCCGAGGAATTCCAGATATCCCTCGTTGTCGCTCATTTCGACCACGGCCTGCGTCCCGACGAAGATGCAGCTGATACCGCTTTCGTACACCGCCTTGCAGCCTCGCTGAATATTCCCTGTATAACAAATCCGGTTCCTCCTCGAATAACACCGAAAGGATCCGAAGAAGAAAAGGCTCGAACGGCCCGCTACAGGTTTCTCGAAGACGTACGGCGGCAGACCCGGGGACGCCGTATCGCCTTCGGCCATACAATCGACGACCAGGCTGAGACTGTTATAATGCGGCTGCTGCGCGGAAGCGGCTGCTCCGGGCTCGCCGCTATTCCCCCTGTAAGGGGAAAATTCATCATTCGTCCGATGATCCGGATCTCCCGCGAAGAGGTGGAGGCCTACCTGGCCGCACGCGGACTCGATTATATGCTTGATTCATCCAACACCGGAACCCGCTATCTCCGAAACCGCATCCGGTCCGAGCTGATGCCCCTGCTTAAAAAATATCAACCGCGGCTTGTAGAACGGCTTGCAAATACTGCCGACATCATCCGGGGCGACGACGAATGCCTTGAATCCATGGCGGTTTCCTGGATTGATAGACACGGCTTATTGCACCAAACCCGTCAGCAGATCCCGATTTCCCGTTGGAGACAGCTTCATCCTGCACTTCGTATGCGAGTGCTCAGGGAATTTATAAACAAGGCAGGGTCGCTCAGGAAAATCGACACCAGGCATTTGAAAGCCATCGAGCGTCTTGCGGCAAGCTCTTCGCCTCAAGGGGTTATAAATCTGCCCGGCGGCATGACTGCACAACGCTCATACGATAAACTTCTGATCACCCGGGAGACCTTCCAGCAGAATCCATTTCGATATGAGATAAAGGGCCCGGGGACTTTTGTTATCACCGATATAGGATTGAAAATCGATATTCAGGAACAACCGAGGGCAGGCCCTCCGGCCGAAACGCCCAACCAGGCTGACTTCGATATGGACATTCTGTCCTTCCCGCTTGTCCTGAGATCTTTCAGATCCGGGGATCGGTTTGTTCCGCTGGGTATGCAAGGCAGCAAAAAAGTAAAAGCCTTTTTTATTGACATCAAACTCCCTTCGCCCGAGCGTGCGACCACCCCGATCCTTACCTCCGGCGGCCGTATTGCCTGGGTATGCGGGTTCCGGCTCGATGAAAGGTTCAAAATAAATGAAAACACAAAACGGAAGCTCCGGATTTCCATAGAACGGCTGCATTGATGAAAGGAGTATGACGAAGTGGACAGTCTTGCCCTGGGATTAATGGTATTTTTGGCTGCCTGGTTTTTCATAAAGCGATTCAAAAAAAAATCATCGGTTGCAAACCGTCCTTCGGAGGAATTAGAGCGGGCCAGGGCCCGCAGTATGCCGCGTGTCGGTACACCAGGTACGGTCACGAAGGACCAAAGAGAACGGCTCATGGCCGAGGGTTTTGAACCTTCGAGACACTGGAGTGTCGAAGAAGCCGAACTGGTGCTGGACGCGGTCGTTTACCTCCGCGGGGTATGGAACAAATCTGTTTCCAGGCAGTCGGCTCCGGTGGAAATCCAGAATCATCTTCTCGCATACATCCTGACCGATCCGGAAATGCGTGAATACATCCGTCGGTGGGGAAACGAAAACAAAGAAAAGGGTCCAGACACCAAACCGGCCTTTCCCCGCACGAAAATTTTCGAGCGGGTTGTCTCCGAAGCTTTAGGAAAAAAAAAGGAAGTTGAGTCGTGAGGAATCAATAAAACATAATAAATAAGGGAAAATTATCAACTTGGATCGAATTACACTGGAACTCCGATATAAGGGTCGAAAAAAATTGAATTTTTTTACAAAAAAATGCCAAGTTGCTGTTTTTCTGTTTCTTTTGCCACTATCGCGAAATGGCGTAGTGAGCCTATCAGATCGGCACGTGAGGCG
>OMKS01003945.1_pt1 | contig 11497 bp, 6 predicted proteins | sample 1674721 | NCBI WGS metagenome assembly OMKS01 (sample SAMN06264996, study PRJEB25208) | sediment metagenome | isolation source: hot spring sediment | place: USA: California | collected 2014-09-02 | reverse complement strand
GCAAAGGAGATTAATCGACTCAGAATATTTTTTATGAATGCTTCTTTCTCAACTTTGTTCCCGCCGCGGCGGGATTCATGACTTGGTGCCTTGGTGGCAAGATTTATGAACTAAACAGGCTAAATTATTAAAAGTCCCTGTCACCGCCATTTCAGCCAAAAAAAGGGGAATCAAACATATTCGTTCCAGCTTTTAATTTTCAAATCATCACTGCGCGTCCTGTAAACCGCTTCGGCAAATCTTTTGGCAAGTTGAACATTGGTAATCAACGGAACATTGAAGTCCACCGCTTTCCTCCGAATCAGGTAGTCATTGTCCAGTTCCGTCTTTTCGATATTTTTGGGAATATTGATCACCAGATCGATTTTTCCTTCGGCGATATATGAGAGGGTATTGGGCTCTTTATTGCTGAGCGGCCAATGCAATATCCTGGCATCGATTCCGTTTGCTTTTAAAAAATCAGCCGTCCCCTGAGTGGCAAAGAAACTATATCCCATTTCCGCCAGCATTCTGATGCTATCCATCAACGCGGCTTTGCTTTGTAAAGGACCGGTGGAGAGCAAAATCGCTTTCCGGGGAATATGATAACCGACGGCGATCAAACTTTTCAAAAAAGCTTCGTTGAAATCATCGCCCAGGCAGGCGACTTCACCCGTGGATACCATTTCCACACCAAGCACCGGATCCGATCCTTTAAGCCTGGTGAAGGAAAATTGCGGCGCTTTTACCCCGACAAAGTCCAGATCAAATGAAGAGCCTGAAATTTTATCCACTGGCTTTCCCATAATGAGTCGAGTGGCAATCTCTATAAAATTTATTTTCAGCACTTTAGAGACAAAAGGGAAGCTGCGCGATGATCGCAAGTTGCATTCAATCACTTTCACATCATTGTCTTTAGCCAGAAACTGAATATTGAACGGTCCGGTAATTTGCAGGGATCGGGCAATTTTTCGGGTAATAATTTTGATCCGGCGCATAGTTTCCAGATAAGTTCGCTGCGGCGGCAGGACAATGGTGGCGTCTCCGGAATGGACGCCAGCGTTTTCCACATGCTCTGAAATTGCGTAACAGAACAATTCACCCTTTTGTGCCACCGCGTCAATTTCCAATTCTTTGGCGTCGGTGATGAATTTGCTGATCACCACCGGATGGTCCTGGCTCACTTCCGATGCTTTGATCAAGTAATTTTGCAGCTCTTCATTGCTCAAAGCAATGCTCATCGCAGCCCCGCTTAATACGTAACTGGGTCGAATCAGCACCGGATAGCCAACTTGTTGCGCGAAAGTTTCAGCTTGTTCAATACTGGTCAACTCTCGCCATTCGGGTTGATCGATTTCTAGTTCATCCAAAAGCGCGGAAAATTTATGCCGGTCTTCTGCCTGGTCAATCTGCACTGGTTTGGTGCCGAGAATGTTTACACCGGCGTTGAACAACACCATTGCCAGTCGATTAGGAATCTGCCCGCCCATGGATACAATTACTCCGGTGGGTTTTTCTTTTTGATAAATATCTAAAACGCGCTCCGGAGAAAGCTCTTCAAAATAGAGCCGATCACAGACATCAAAATCAGTACTGACGGTTTCGGGATTGCAATTGATCATAATTGTTTTATAACTCATGTCTTTCAGGGCTAAAACAGAATTTACGCAGCACCAATCAAACTCCACCGACGAGCCAATGCTGTACGGTCCACTGCCGAGCACAATCACCTGATTTTGAACATTGAATTCGATGTCATCTTCAGTTCCGTTGTAAGTCATATAAAGATAATTGGTTTTAGCCGGATATTCTGCCGCCAGGGTATCGATCTGTTTGACGCAGGGAATTATTCCCCATCGGCTGCGCAAGTCTTTGATCTGGCGCTCAGAGCTTCCGGTTAAAATAGCGATCTGTTCATCAGAAAATCCGGTCTGCTTGGCTTTCTTAATCATCGCCGCATTTAAATCGCTGTAGCGCAGTTCCCGGAGTTGTCGTCCGATATCGACGATATTTTTAATTTTAAATAAAAACCAATGAGTGATGCGGGTCGCTCGATGAATTTGTTCGATCGAGTCGCCGCGTTCCAGCGCCTTTGCAATTGCGAACAATCTTTTATCGGTCGGTTGCGATAATTCTGCATCGATGTCCGCTAACCGGAAATCATTTCCGACCAGTCCCTTTGCGCCGACATTCAACATGCGAATCGCTTTTTGCAGCGCCTCTTCAAACGTTCTGCCGATTGCCATCACCTCGCCGACCGATTTCATCTCTGAACCCAGGTTTAAGCGCAAGTGACGAAATTTTTGCATGTCCCAACGGGGAAATTTGATCACTACATAATCCAACGCCGGCTCAAAACAGGCGGACGTCTCCAGTGTGACCATGTTTTTGAGCTCTGTCAGACCAAAACCAAGAGCCAGCTTACAGGCGACAAAAGCCAGCGGGTATCCGGTTGCTTTGGAAGCCAGAGCAGAGCTGCGACTGAGCCGCGCATTGACCTCAATAATCCGATAATCTTCGGAAACCGGATCAAAGGCGAATTGGATATTGCATTCACCAATTATGCCCAACGAGCGAATGGCGGCAATGGAAATGCTGCGCAGTTTAAAATTTTCAGATGCGGTCAAAGTCTGAACAGGAGCGGTCACAATGCTCTCGCCGGTGTGAATCCCCATCGGATCAATATTTTCCATCGAACAGACCACGATACAATTGTCGAACCGGTCGCGAACAACTTCGTATTCCAGTTCCTTCCAACCTTCAAGATATTCTTCAATCAAAATTTGATTTGAAAAACTGAATGCTTTGGCAGCCAGTTGCTTGAGTTCTTGTTCATCATGGGCGACACCCGAGCCAAGACCGCCCAGCGCATAAGCGATGCGTACCATCACCGGATATCCCATAATTTTCGCCGCCCTTAAACTATCATCCAGGTTGGCAACCGCGCGACTGACCGGTACTTTTAATCCGGCTTGATTCATGGCTTTGACGAACCGGTCCCGGTCTTCGGTGTTTAAAATTGCCTCGACCGGCGTTCCCAGCACTTTGACGCCATATTTATCCAAAATACCGCTCTGGTACAGTTCAATCCCCACATTGAGCGCTGTTTGTCCGCCAAAAGACAGCAACACGCCGTCAGGCTTTTCTTTGGCAATGATTCTTTCGACAAAATATCGATCAATCGGCAGGAAATAAATTTCATCGGCTAAATATTCGGAAGTCTGAATAGTGGCAATATTAGGATTAACCAGAACCGTTTGAATATTTTCCTCTTTGAGCGCTTTGATCGACTGGCTGCCCGAATAATCAAATTCACCGGCTTGACCAATTCGAATGGCTCCAGACCCCAGTACCAGGACTTTTTTAATGGAATTTTTCATTGCATGGACCTTAAAAACATATCAAATATGAATTCTTTATCATCGGGCCCCGGAGAAGCTTCGGGATGAAATTGCGCACCAAACCAGGGCTTGGAAATGTGAATGATACCTTCATTGGTTCCATCGTTGTTGTTCACAAACCATTCCCGCCAATCTTGCGGCAATGTTTCGCTGTCAATGGCGTAGCCATGGTTTTGAGAAGTGATATAACAGCGACGGGTACCGGATTCCAAACAGGGCTGGTTATGGCTGCGATGACCATATTTTAGTTTGAAAGTTTTCGCACCCGCAGCCAAGCCCAGTACCTGCGAGCCGAGACAGATGCCCAAAATAGGGATATTCTTTAAGAAACATTTTCGAATATTTTCAATCGTGACATCACAGTTTTGTGGGTCTCCGGGACCGTTTGAAATTAATATACCGTCAGCAGGTTCAGCGCTAAAATCATAATCCCAGGGACATCGAATTACGGTGATGTCCCGTTTTAAAAATGCACGAATAATATTATTCTTAACGCCGCAATCGAGGAGTATGATTCGCTTGCTCCCTTTTGAATAAACAATCGGCTCTTTGATGCTGACCTCAGCTACCAGATTTGGTTGCTCGGTTTTTTTTATTGAAACAAAACCAGTTGCCTCTACTTCCAGTCGGCCGAACATGGTCCCCTTGTCCCTCAATTTTTTAGTCAGTCGACGGGTATCCACCCCAAAAATTCCCGGGATTTGCTGCTGTTTGAGCCACTCGGCCAGCGAATTTTTTGCGTTCCAGTGAGAAAAGTCAATCGATAAATCCGATACGATTAATCCACGGACATGAATCTGTTCGGACTCAAAATATTTGAGCAGTTGATCCTCGATCTCTTTTCCGGGAACCCCATAATTGCCGATAAGGGGGTAGCTCAGTACCAAAATTTGTCCCCGATAAGATGGGTCGGTCAGACTTTCCGGGTAACCGACCATGCCAGTATTAAAAACGACCTCGCCTTCGGTTGCGACGCGGGCGCCGAAATGGAAGCCCTCAAAAACGCTGCCGTCTTCCAGGCGTAGTCTCGCTATAGGCTGGCTTTCGACCATGGCAAAATCCCCTTGCTGAAAAAAAAATAATCTTTTCAATATATTTGGATAGCAAAAAGCAATCTCGAATCGTTGTGATTCAAGATTGCTCTGCAGTCAAGCAAATGTGGTTATTGCAGCCGTATTTGTTGGGGTAAATTATAACAAATATTTTTATAAAAGTCAACTGATGTTTTGCAAAGCGCTAAAAAATATCATTCAATTTGTTCAAGAATCCAGTCAGCGATTGTTTCGAGCGCCGCTGGCGCTATCGTCTCTTCGATGCGACCATATTCGGCGGGCGCACCGGTTTCAGCCGTCTGGAATAAGTGATTCAAGCCAGCAAGTTTTACTGTGGTTACATTTGGATTTCCGGCTTCATCGAGCGCACGTTTGATTGCCGCCAAATTTTCATCAGCCGGCACCTGCAAATCCTTTTCGCCGATCAGCGCCAGAACCGGACAATGAACCTGGCGTAGCGCCTGTTTTGGATCATAAGTTAAAAAGTATCGAAACCAGGGCGATACCAGGCTGCGGAGGCTGGCTTCGATGTTTTGGTCGCTTATTCCCAGCATTTTCTTTTCTTCATCAGTCAGATTGAATTTATCGCTTTTTGACAGCTTGACCAATTCGGCGAGCGCCAATGTATCATCATCAACCTGTTTCACGATTCGGAAATATTCGCGCTGCAATTTTTTATACTTTTCGATAACTTGATCATCAATTCCACTGGCTTTAAATATCAACGCTGCCTGCAGGTACAATATTTCCTCGCCGGTCAACCCGGTTCCTGCCATCAAAACGATAAATGCGACATCCTCAGAGCGCGACGCCGCGATTGGAGCGACAATGCCGCCTTCGCTGTGTCCGATCAAGCCGATTCTGGAAGCGTCAATATCATGACGTTTTTTGAGGAATTCTATTCCAGCCAACACATCGCCGGCAAAATCATCGCTGGTTGAGGTTGATACATCTCCGGACGACCCGCCGACGCCGCGATCATCCACCCGCAAAACCGCGATTCCCCGCCGGGTCAGGTAATCTGCCAATACCAAAAACGGTTTGTGATTAAAAATCGTCTCGTCCCGATCCTGGGCTCCGGAACCGGAAATTAATATCACTGCCGGAAACGGTGCGCCGGATTCCGGAGTGGTCAAGGTAGCGGCAAGTTCGATGTCACCATTTTCATTTCGATAGCTGACCTCTTCTTCTTGGTAGGGATACGGCTTTTTCGGGTGCTGCGGTCGGCTGATCACCGGCTCTTTTTCAACCCGGCGCAAATCCAGCGGGAAAGACATCCCGCCCTGATGCCATTTTCCGGTCACTAAAGAATCGCTTTGAAACATTCCCTCGTAATAACCGCGAACCACATCCACTTCCAGGCGCAGAGAATCATTGGATAGCAAAACCGCGCTTACCGGGATATTGGCTGCGCCCTGATCCGGGCTGTCCATTGATGCTTTGATTTCGCCGGTTCCCGGATCCTGCTGAATTTTAAAAACAATTCGCAGCTCCATTGATGAAAAATCTATCGCACCCTGCCAGATGGTTCCGGATTTCAGCAATTGCGTTTGCGCAGCAACAGGTTGAACCGCTGGTAACAGCAACAAAAACAATATCAAGCACCTGCTCAATAGAACTCTAAACCATGTGTACATTTTTTCTCTCCTGGGTTTTTTGATCGTTTTTCTAAAATAAAACCTGACCTGATTTTAGCAATCACCAGTCAAAAAATGATACACCCAAACTGCTATTTTATTCATAAAAAGAACACCCAAATTTGAAAATATTTGAATAAACCAAAAGCTGTTGAATACAATTCATTGCAGCTCTGGTGTTCAATTCACAACAACTGGTTTTTAGCTGCGATAAAATATTGAATCGGGAAATCGATTTTAATGCAATCTCGGATCCAGCGCATCGCGTAATCCTTCGCCGATTAAATTATATCCCAACACCGTAATAAAAATGGCCAACCCCGGGAACACCGTCATCCACCAGGCGAACTGCATCACGGAACGACCCTGGGCTAAAATATTGCCCCAGCTCGGCGTCGGCGGCTGGACGCCCAATCCCAGAAAAGAAAGTCCCGATTCCACCAGAATCGCCGCAGCCACACCCAGAGTTATGGCTACAAAAACCGGCGCCATCACATTGGGGATAATGTGCCGCCAGATAATTCGCCAACGACCGATGCCAAGGGCAATGGCAGCCTGTACAAAATCACGTTCCCGGACCGAGAGCACTTCAGCCCGAACCATTCGCGCCAGTCCGGGCCAACTGGTCAAGGCAATTACGATCATCACGTTGTAAATGTTGGGTTCCAACATAGCAATCACCATCAACAACAGGAAAAACGATGGTATGCAAAGAATGAGATCAACCAATCGCATCAGCAAATTATCAATTCTGCCGCCAAAAAATCCTGCCAACGCCCCGATCAACACACCGATCAATCCAGCCAGTCCCGATGAAATAAAACCGACACTCATCGAGATTCTGGCGCCGTAGAGAACGCGGGTGAAAACGTCCCTGCCGTTCATATCAGTGCCAAACAGATGCTCCGCCGACGGCGGTTGGTAGATTTGAGCGAGATCAATTTCATCCGGATCATAAGGGGTGATTAAAGGGCAAAAAATCGCTGCACCCGAAAACAACAAGATAACAATCGCCGCCGCCACTGACAATTTATTTTTTGCATAATGGGTGAGAAAAATTTTCAACATCGATGATGATTGATGGCTATTCATATTTGATCCTCGGATCAACGATTCCGTAAACAATATCCGCGAGTAAATTTCCGAACAACAGCAGGAACACCGAAAACACAGAAGTCCCCATGATCAGCGGGTAATCGCGGGCTAACACCGCCTGATACGCCAACCTTCCCATGCCGGGCCAGGCAAAAATTGTTTCCACGATTACGCTGCCGCTGATCAAACCCGGCAGGCTCAATCCCAAAATCGTAACGATGGGTAACAGCGCATTTCTCAGCGCATGTTTAAAAATCACCTGCCGCTCGCTCAGCCCTTTTGCCCGGGCAGTGGTAATATAATCCTGACGAATGATTTCCAACATGCTGGAGCGGGTATAGCGCGAGAGCCACGCCAATCCGGAAAACGAGAGCACCACCACCGGTAAAATTGCGTGCCGGATTAAATCGAGGGCTTTTTCCCAAAATGACATGACTTGAAATTCAAACAACAGTGAGTGCATGCCCGAAATCGGCAGCCAGCCGAGCTTGACCGAAAAAATCATCATCAACAACAGCGCCAGCCAAAAACTGGGTATCGCCATCCCGATGAATACAAACACAGTGGAGGCTTTATCAAAAATTGAGTATTGCTTCACCGCTGACAAAATCCCGATGGGCACAGCAATCAGATAGATCAATAGCAACGATGCGATACTGAGAATGATCGTATTGGGAAGGGTGGCTTTAATTTTGTCCAGCACCGGCTGATGATCTTTGAAAGAATGACCAAAATCAAACACCACCATCCGTTTTAGCCAGTTCCAATACTGCAGGTGAAGCGGCTTGTCTAATCCATAAATTTTCTCCAGCCGCTCCCGTGCAATTGCCAGCCCCGGTCGCATCTGCGCCTCCAAATCCGATGGTTTTCCCGGCGCCAGATGGATAATTAAAAAGGTGATTAATGTTATTCCAAAATAGAGAGGAATGATGGCTAACAATCGTCTGATGATAAAATTACGCATGATTCAACCTGAAAAATTTTTGTCAATTTAAAGCTATTGCATAAATATCATCTTGCGATTCAACCGATGATCGTCGGCGCTGATTTGAATGTAATAAATTCCGCTCGCCACCCGGTTGCCGGAATCGTCAACGCCGTCCCACACGAGCTGATGAACACCGGATTCCAATGACGCATTGTCCATCAACCGGCGGATCGGCTGCCCCAGGATATTATAGATCACTGCAGTGACCCGGTTGATATTTTCGGGAATTTCATATTCGATCACGGTTGCCGCGTTGAACGGATTTGGATAATTCTGATGCAAAACCATGCGCTCGGGTGCGCTGATCTGTGCGCTCATCAAAGCGGAAAAAGCAAACTCGCCGTCAAAATCGATCTGTTTTAAACGATAAAAATATTGACCGGGACTTAACTTGCGATCGGTGTATTGATAAAATTGCGGTAGCGCGGTTGTACCCGCGCCAGAAATAAAACCGATGGATTGCCAGTCCAGCGACGGCGAGGTTTTTCGTTGAATTTCAAATCCATAATTGTTCAGCTCGGATTCGGTGGTCCATGATAGATGAATCTGATCACGATCGGAAATCACTGAAAATGAGCTCAATTCAACCGGGATAACACCTTCGACAAAAACTATCCCGTTCTGCAAGATCAACTCAACAGATGACGCACTCACGCTCATATTTGCAAAACGCAGCTCTGAAACGGTACCGTCGAAACCAATCACATCGAAAATCAAATTAATCAACTTTCCAGCGCCTGAAAGCGCCTCTGTTCCGAAGGCAGTAATGGTGATACTATTATCCAGCTTCGTAACCGATGGGAGCGACCAGAGCGAACTGATGGTTTCAGTGGTATCCACCTTGATAAAATTTAATACCTGTCCATCAAAATCCAATTGGATTCGGTAATTATAAATTTTAACATTATCCAGCGAAGATATTTTTATCGGAATAGCCAGCCGGGCTCCAGAGCGAACTGTCGTGTCCGCTATGCTGACCGAAATTTGTTCCGGCGGCAGTGCACTGACCCTTAATGAGCCATCACGGGTGAGCGCTACCGGAATACCCTCGTTGAATTGAAAATTTTGAAAATGCAGAGCGGATAAATCACCGGCTTTTCCGGAGACGCGAAACTGAAGCCGGGACAACAGACCGCCTCCTTCGAGTGGGGTCTCGCCGTTCATGCTAATGACAACAGCGCCGATTTTGTAGTGGACGCTTGCGATCCAGTCTTCGGCGATTGTTCCGTCCAAAATGACGTCTTCAGCAGAAAGCATGAGTTTGTTATACCGAATTTCCATCTCACAGGAAGTCACCCCCAACCCGGTCACGTCGCCGATTGTCAGCGGAATCGCAATGGTGCTAGTTTCTGGCGAGGAAGTGTCGGGCAGACTGACTGCCACCTGCGGCGGCGGCAGGATAGTAACTGATCCCGGAATATTGATGGTAAAAGGATAGCCATTATTTAGTCGTGCGGCAGCGAAATTCAGTTGGCTGTATTCACCCACCGCACCGACCGGCAAACATTTCAGGTAGATTAAATGCCCGGCTGAAGTCAATGGCGTTGTGCCATTTACCTCGACAATCAAAGAGTCGGCTTCAATTGAAAAAGTTGCCGGCTGCCAATTAGCTGTGAGTGAATTTTCTTGAGTTGCACCTGTCAGGCGGACGATTTGTGAATCGAATTTCACCACAAATCGACAAGCGGTAATCGATTCCCCTTGAGGTTCTCCGAGAATAATCGGAATTTGCGCCGGGATACCAGCAGCTATCGAAGTGTCCGGCAGAGAGACCAAAATTTCCACCGGTACTTGATAATACTGGTGGTTAATTCGAGCGGCGAGCGGATTCTGGTAATTATCAACAACAGCAAAACCGTCTGCCTGCGTCTGATTTGCCGGCAGAAAAAATGCGGTATAGGGGATGCTGAATTTTCCCTGAATTTTGTCGCCGTCAAAACGGATGCCTGCATCACCGTAACTCTTTCCATCACCGGTGTCATCGGTGCCGTCCGAAGTGCCGCCGCTGCTCACATCGCGATAGTAAAATCTGGCAGTAGCGCCGGAAAGCGCTTCAAATTCATTGACGATCAGCATTGTACCCGGATCACCGCTATACATGTACCAGTTAATATCCGGAATCGGATAAACATTTTTGTTTACAATTTCGGAAACGCCATCGATGATAACATCATCGCGCTCATCGTCGATAAAGCGCATGCCGATCGCATTGGAATTGAGATCGAACGACTGGCGGATCAATTTGATGCCGTAATCTGAGCTGAGCGTTTTGTTGGTACCGAATGAAATGATGTGATAGGGATAATACTGATATTTAAAAGTGCCCACAGTTGTTGAAAAAAGTCCGGCAATGCTGGTTTTGTATTTGATATCGCGAACCGTACGTATCGGACCGGTGATGTAACTAATCGCTTCCTCAAGTTGCAGGTCATCCTCATCCATCTTATAATTATATGAGAGAAAAGAAACTTTGTAAGTTCCCTTGACCCTGGCTTTTTGCCGGTCGAGAAAATCGATATTGCTGCCGCCGGCGGAACCGGGAATTTTTATATTCTGTGGAAATCCTTTAGTATGATGCTCTTCGATATATCCGGCAGCGATTATCTGGTCATTGGCTTGATTTGTCGGTGCTATATAATTCATGTAAACCGGCAAGTCTGTGGCAGAAATGAATGTGGTGGAGTGATAAACATAGACAAATTTTTTATAATCCGGGTTCAGCGGATCAATAATTTCAATCTCATAGCGGTTATAATTTTTCGAATCATAATCCTCGATCCAGCGATAATTGAAGGCTTTGTCGCCCGCATCGCGCGCCATAAAAAACAGCTCATCATTATGATCTAATAGTCGATTTGGATTGATAAAATAATTATCGCCCCCATCTTTTTCATCAAGCTGGTGAGTAATCTGCTGCCAGCGATTCTGATTTTGATCATAGCAAAAGACAAAAAGCTGATCCACCGATTTGCCCACAAATTGATTCAACTGACTGCCAACCACCCGCATCGTTTCCATATCTCTGAAATTGTCCCACAATGCAAAAGCAGTAGCTCCAAAAATTAAAAGCGCTGCCAACAAAAATGATATTTTTTTCATGCGGATTCTACCTGAAAGGTGACATCAGTCCGGGAAAGGGCATCTAATGTTTTTCAAATTTTTTGACTATGGTAATTAAATTAACCATTTTTTTTAACAATAGCAAATGATATTTCACCCATTTTTTCTATTTCAAACACAGCCAGAATGTCAAAAACACCGAAAACACCGAATGCTGTCTCTTATACACATCTCCGAGCCCACGAGACCGTACTAGATCTCGTATGCCGTCTTCTGCTTGAAAAA
>OMKS01003944.1_pt1 | contig 11498 bp, 7 predicted proteins | sample 1674721 | NCBI WGS metagenome assembly OMKS01 (sample SAMN06264996, study PRJEB25208) | sediment metagenome | isolation source: hot spring sediment | place: USA: California | collected 2014-09-02 | reverse complement strand
GACCACCGAGATCTACACTATCCTCTTCGTCGGCAGCGTCAGATGTGTATAAGAGACAGGGGTCTTTACAGGAGTATTCGGCGATGGTGCTGAGCATTGAGTTTTCCAGATTTTGAATGGATTTTTCCCAGGTCCAGTGTGATTCCACCATCTTACGCCCGTTCTCTCCCAGGGTTCTTGCCAAAGCTTCATTGTTGATGATCATAGAGATTTTTTTTGCGAAAGACTCAATGTTGCGGTCAGCGTATAAACCGGTCTTGTTGTGAACAACTGTTTCTCTTGTCCCCGCTTCAGCAACAGTGATGACCGGCAATCCGCATGCGGCTGCTTCGAGAGGAGCCAGACCTAGGGGTTCCAAATTGGGCGCATAGACCATGGCTTTCGCACGCTGAAGTAGCATAACTATTTCCTCATCACTGATACGCAACTTGGAAACAAATTTGACTTCAAGATGACCGGATAATGACTTCAGTTCTGAAAAGTACCTCTCATTGCTTGTGTTGCCGACCCATACCAGGGACGGTTGAGGTTTCTCGGTTTTCGCAATGGCCTTTATGACAAATTCAATGTTTTTGTTGGGCTGAAAAGCACCGATACCAATCACCATGTTCTCGCGCGTTTTGTTTGAAACGTGAAACTTGGCTGAGTCAACTCCGGGATAGCAGACATGTCCATTGATACCATAGGCCCGCTTCAGGTTTTCATTTGAATACAGGGAATTCACGCAGATCGTATCAAAAGCCATGATGTTTTCGCGCTCTTCACGCATTTGAATGCCCAGATAGTGGAGTTTTATCCAGTGCTTGATCCAGATGGCCATGTCACGCCAGTAGAATTTGGCATGCGGCGCCGCCCAGGGCAGAACCGGGCTAGCCTCGTAGAGATATCTGGCCGACTCATGAAAATAAAAAAGGGTTGGAAGTTTTACATATTTGCCGATGGGGGGGATATGGCTTTTTTTGCTTGAACACACAAACAGCAAATCAAATGCCGAATCATTAATCCTTTTCGCGCAATCTCTACAATGTTGATCGAGCTGGTGAGACCACCTTGTGACCCGGTTGTGATAGTATGCCAATGTGCGGAAAATTTTCGGATTCAGTTCTCGTCTGCGAGGCAAGGGCATCCTGTGTTCCGGGATCAGATCCGTTAAAGGCAGGAAGCTTGAATCAGCGGTATCGGGACACCAGGCCTCCACTGTATGTCCCGCTGCCAGAAGGCCCCCAACTTGATCAAACAGGACTCTCTTTGCCCCCCCGCTGGGCAGATTATGCCAGATTGCGATTTTCATGTTTACGCTTTCCGGGCGGTCACGCGAATACTTGAACTCATGCGGAAAGTATACCTGCGCATGGCTAGAAGATATCTTCGTGCGCTGGATTTGTCAAATGAACCTTTTGCCGACGAGTCAACGTAGACATCAACCGGAATGGAAAACAGTCTGAAACCGTTTTTGATAACCTGGAATTGTGCTATATTGGCTGTTGAGGGGTAATGAAGGAGGGCACTGAATTGCCGTTGCGAACCTATGAGCCCGACAACCTGATTGCCCGGGGCTGGTGGCGGATTTTTCCCGATATCCTGCGCGAACTGTGGGCCAACCGCTGGTTGACCTTCCAGTTGTTCCGCCGGGATTTTCTGGCTTTGTACAAGCAATCGGCGTTCGGGATTTTCTGGGCGGTGCTGATCCCCCTGGTGAGTGTGGGCACATTTGTGCTTTTGAACCGTTCCGGGGTTTTCCGATTGGGCGATACCTCCGTCCCCTATCCCGTTTTCGCCGTACTGGGCGTGGCAAACTGGCAGGTTTTCTCTACGGGCGTCATGGGTGCGTCCAACTCCCTGGTCCGGGCCGGATCAATGATCATGAAGATCAATTTCTCGCGAAAGTCACTGGTGATCGCGGCGTTCTCCCAATGCCTGGCGGCGTTCGCCGTACAATGGCTGCTGGCCCTGTTGCTGTGCCTGCTTTTCGGGGTCACGCCTTCCATATGGATCGCTTTCCTGCCTTTCCTGTTGTTGCCCCTGATGCTGACCACCCTGGGCTTGGGTTTCATCTTATCCATCTTGAACGGCATCATGCGCGATGTGGGAAACGCCTTGGGCGTCCTGATGACTTTCCTGATGTTCCTGACGCCGGTGCTGTACCCCCGGCCGGCCTCGGGCACCTTGTCGCGGATTACGGCTTTGAATCCCCTCTATTTCCTGGTCTCGGTTCCCCGCGACCTGGCACTTACCGGGCACACGACTGAGTGGAGCGGGTTCTGGATTTCATCTCTCGCGGGTGTGATCATCTTTCTGGTCTGCGTTTGTGTTTTCCACCTGGCTGAAACCCGGGTAACGGAGCGGGTGTAACCAAATGGAACCCATGATCCGCGTGGAGGGGGTCGCAAAAAAATTCTGCCGCAATCTGCGCCGCTCCATGTGGTACGGCATGCGTGATATCGCGCGCAACGCGGCCGGCTTGCGCACCCGGTCAGGTTTACTGCGAAAAGACGAGTTCTGGGCTTTGCGGGGGATCGACCTTGAAGTAAAACGGGGCGAGGTCCTGGGAGTCATCGGCCCCAACGGGTCCGGGAAAAGCACGCTCCTCAAACTGCTCAACGGCATTTACTGGCCCGATGCCGGTCGTGTGTCCGTGCGGGGCCGGGTGGGAGCCCTGATCGAGGTCGGAGCGGGCTTCCATCCCATGCTTTCCGGCCGCGAAAACATCTATGTGAACGGCGCCGTCCTGGGCATGTCGAAAAAAGAGATCGATGCCCGGTTCGATGACATCGTGGCTTTCGCGGACATCGGCGATTTTCTCGACATGCCGGTCAAGCATTACTCCTCCGGCATGTTCGTACGCCTTGGTTTTGCGGTTGCCGTTCACTGTGACCCTGATGTGCTGCTGATTGACGAGATACTTGCTGTCGGGGATATGTCTTTTCGGCGGCGTTGTTACAACCGGATAGATGAAATGAAAAAACGCTGCGCGATTATCCTGGTTTCTCACAACATGTTCCAGATCGGTAGAATATGCAGCACGACCTTGTTTTTACGTCAGGGACAAACAAGGTTTATCGGGTCCTCGGCCCGGGGTATTCTGGCTTATTATGAATCTGTCAGTAACAATGCGAATAACGAAGATCGGGAAATTCGTTCCGAAGGACCGATCCGCATGGTGGAGGAAAAGCACAGCCTGGATGGCAATCGTCTCGAAATTGATTTTATTATGGAAACCGATCCCGAGCATTGCGAGATTCCTTATGGTTTGAGTCTGACCTTATTGGATGCGTCAGACCATTTGTTTGCCCAGACGAACTCGTTGTTCCAGCAGCGTGTTTTTCAGGGGCCGGGCCGGGTCCGGCTTACTATTCCCGGATTGAATCTGAACCACGGCATTTACCGGGCCAACCTGATGGTATATGATGCAGGCCATTCCCGTTTGTTCTCTATGTATCGCAATCTCTTTTCTTTTTCAGTAAGCAGAAGGTTTGTGGCCGGGGCCACCGTATACTTTGAAGACGCAAGTTGGGAGAGTCTTCCGAATCTTGAGAGTAAGCCGTGAAACGTTCCGTTCAGCATGCTACGGTACGGTATCGTCTATGTGTCGGTTGCGGGGTGTGCGAGCTGGTCTGCCCGGTAAATGCCGTAAGGGTCGAGTTTACGCGAAAGGGCGAATATGTTGCGGCCGTGGATTCTTTGCAGTGCACGGATTGTGGTGTTTGTGTGAAATACTGTCCCCACGCAAGGGAAATATTGAGATCCAGGGCGATGGCTGTTTCATCTGCGGCTGATGCTTTGAAGGCCGGCTTGGAGGATCGAGATTTTTATCTGGCATTCGACCGGGGCCCGGGACGACGCAAGAGCGCTTCGGGTGGGGTGGTTACACGGTGGCTGGGGCAATTGCTGGATTCGGGTCGCCTGGACGGGGTTATCCACGGTGAAGCCGTTGTCGCATTGGAGGGAAGTCCCCATTTTCGCGCGGTTTTTTCCTCGAGTTCCGCTGAATTGGATGATCGCAGGGGTTCTTTTTATGCCCCGTTGTGTTTTGCAACTGTTGTGAATAAGTTCGCCAGAAACAGGAGCCGGCGCCTGGCCTTTGTGGGGACTCCCTGCGTGATCCGGGCCTACCGGCGCTTGTTTGTTGAGCATCCTGATTTTCGTGACAACCACGTGGTGTTCCTGGCGCTGGTGTGTTCTCACAATGTTTCACACAACTTCACCGATTTTCTCTACCGTTCAATGGGATTGCCTTCCGGCCGGGCGTTTCGCCTGGATTTTCGCAGCAAGGAAGGTATTCCCCATGCGGGGCGTTATAGAATGCGTGTTAGTGATCAAACAGGCAAAATTCTTGCCCACCCTGACCGCATGGAGTGCGCATTTACGGAAAGTTGGCGGTCACACGCCTTTGTGCTCAACGCCTGCCACTATTGTCCGGATTTCTGGGGATGCGAAGCGGATCTTTCCGTAAAAGATGCCTGGGGATCGGCCTGGGCCCAGGATCCTGCAGGTACGTCCCTGATCGCGGTGCGGGATGAAAAACTGCGGGCTGAATTCGTTTCCGGGTCTGCCGGCCTCTACCTGGAAGAGTTGACCAAAACCGCTTTTGTTAACAGCCAGGTCCTTACGGCCAGTTACCGACAAAAGCATGTCAATGATCGCTGGAAACAGAATGTGTTATCCCCCAGCAATCTGCGTAATGGCTTTGCCCGGAACCGACTGTTGGGTTGGTTTTCGCGCTGGGCCTGGCCACGAATCGGGGCCGAGGGGATGCGTCGCTGGATTCATCGACTGGGTTCCGCGCATGATCGATTGTACCGCTGGGTGAGCCGGGTGCGCAATGCGTTGCGCACGATGCTGCGCATACCGGCTGCACTTTTTTCCCCTTTATTGTGTCCGTTGCGTTTTGCGTGTTACCAACGCAACAAGACGCGCGGGCCCATCCTGGTGGTGGGGGGGTACGGATACGGCAACCTGGGAGACGAAGCCCAGTTGCATACCACCTGGATGAAACTGCAAAAGTTGTTTCCAGAACAACTCATAAAGGTGCTAACACCGGATCCACATGCCACGCATGCTTTGCACGGTTGCGCCGTAGGCGAAGCCCCGCGGCTGGCCTTTTTTGATGCCGACACATCATCCATGTATGAAATGAATACGCGGCGTCGTAAATTTTCTTTCTTTGTCCGGGCATTGGGGATCTATGTCAACGCACTTCTTGTTCGTGCCGGCACCTCAACGTTCATGCTGCATCCGCGAAGATCCGCCCTGCTGCAAGATATTCGGAACGCATCAATGGTTTTCTTTTGTGGAGGTGGATATTTAACCGGAAGCACGCGATCGAGGTTATGGGATGGGGCGTTGTTGGGTCGATTGTGCCGATTGTTTCGGGTTCCACTTGTACTTTCCGGACAGACCATCGGCATCTGGCAGGGTCGATTCACGCGTCGCCTGGCACACTGGGGATTTTCAGGCGCGGCTTTGATCGGTTTGCGCGATCCGTTCGCTTCTAAGATGGATCTGGAAGAAGCCGGTATTGTCGGAAGTCAGGTTATGGTGACTCATGACGACGCACTTTTTTCCGAGTCCGCGGATCCGGTGCGGTTGCGTGAAGCCCTGTTAAAGGCGGGCCTGTCGACCGATATCGCGGATAAGGGCTATCGCGTACTGCAGTTTCACTATTGGGGGCTACGGAGTCGAGGGAAACGAATCACCCTGCTGGACCAGATCGAAACGGTGGTACGCCGCATGGCACGGGATGGATTGCCTGTGGTTCTCATTCCGATGATGCCCGCTGATGACGCGGCCGTTGCAGACTTGCGTCGCCGGTGCCTGGACCTGGTTTTGCCGGCGATTGTAAAAGAGAATGATTTTCGCGTGGTGCGTGGGGTTATCGGAGCGGCGCGTCTGTGTGTGGCCATGAAGCACCATCCCCTGATTTTCGCTTTGGGTGAAAACATTCCGGTAATCAGCCTGGCCAGGAGTGAATATTACATGCATAAAAATTCAGGAGCGCTGGCACTTTTTGATATGCAGGAATTCAACCTGGACCTGGAATCGTTGAAATGGAACAATAAATTTGAAGAATTGTTTGAAAGGACGAATCGTGAGGCAGAAATACTATCCCGGCGGATTCGACTGGCGGGTGAAGAACTGCAAAAAAAAGGCCGGATTTTTGATCAACTTGTACGTGGATTGATTCCAGATACCGCCGGGGGAGAAAAATCATGACCCGCATGTCCGGGTGCAGGATTGCCTTTTTGCTTCCAGGGGGAGAGCCATGGGTACGTGAGGCTGTCGCGGACCTCATGCATGTGCTTGATTCCCTGTCGGCGGAAGTTGTTTTCCTGAGCGATGGACCGGCGGCACGGGAGTTGGGAGGGCCCTGGATCGAACTGGATGGGGTCGACACCAATCCGGCATTCCGGCGCATGTATTCGAATTACACGGTCGCGGAACCATCCGTGGAAGAGTCGCTACGGGAATTCCGTTATTGCCGCGTGCGGTTCGGAGGAAAATTTTCACTTGAACAGGTACGGACGCGATACCAGGGATGGATGAAGCAGGCCCGGGCGTTGTACCGCCTGGTTCAACCGGACCAGGTCTGGATCTGGAACGGTGTCGTGTACCGCAGTGCCGCGTTTGCCGCGGTCGCGGCGCAGATGGGCCTGCCTGTATATTATGCGGAAAAGGGGGCCATGCCCGGAAGCTGGGCCCTGGATCCGTGCGGAACGAACGGGGCTTCTTCCCTGCTTCAGGTTCCTGAACCGGCACCTGAGCCGGGGCGTGTAACCGTGATGCGGGATACGATCCGTCAATGGGATCACGCGGGCTGTAGCGCGTGGGGTCAGCCCGAACGAATGAAAGCAGGGGAGCTGGAACGACTCAAGGAAAAAGCGGAGGGACGAAACATTGTCTTTTTTCCCGGGCAAGTGGATAGTGACAGTAACATCATCAGTTTTTCCCCCAATTTTTGCGGATCCAGGGAAGCGCTGGATTTCCTGGTACGGAACCTGCCGAATGAGTACTTTTTCCTGGTCAAACCCCATCCGAAAGGACATGTCTCAGCGGATGAATTCCGCCGGGTTGTCGGCGAGCGTGGCCTGGTGACGGAAGACATCCATGTGCTGGATGCCGTCGAGGTCTCTGACCTGGTGGCCACCATCAACTCCACGGTCGGCTTTGAAGCCACATTGCGGGGAAAGCCCGTTTTCTTTTTGGGCCGGGGTATCCTGTCCGGGCGATCATTCGTGCGGGACTGGGTCCCGGAAGAACATCTTGCAGGCCAGGTATCTGCGTGGTTGATGGAATACGCCTCCAACAAGGAAGAATTGGTGAATTCAGCCCTGGCCTGGGCGGATCATCTCTATAGAGATTATTATCTGTTTTTAAAAAACGAAGCGTCGATCGTATCCCGGTTGATGCAAATTGTTGAGGAAGTGGATGCGGAGGCCCGGAACCGATTGAGCTTAAACGAGATTGAAACGCTGTGCGCGCCGTTGGACGTGACTGAAGTCACGGATTTTTTGGAAGGAAAGGAATTGTTGAAGGCGGCCATGAAACGCTTTCTGAAAAAAATGGGTCAAAGCCATCAAACGAACGGGTAATAATATGAGGCCGATCGTGTCGGATTGCTTTTTGTCGGGATTTGAGTCGCAGTTCCGGATGAAAGGAATCCCCGTCAAGAGTGCAAAGAGGCATTCTTTTGATAAAACAGGATTTTCCGGAATCTGACCGGAATTTCATCTCTTTTCAGGAGTCATATGATATGGCCGATTTTTCTGGGCCGCCAGTGAGCGTGGTGGTGCCCAACTACAACTGCGCGCGCTTCCTGGGCCAGCGCTTACAAAGTATTCTGGACCAGACGTACAGTGATTTTGAGTTGATTCTGCTGGATGACGCCTCAACCGATGATTCGCTTGTCGTGATTGAAAAGTATGTCTCCGACTCACGGGTCCGGATCCATATCAACGAGACCAATTCCGGCAGTCCCTTCGCGCAGTGGAACCGGGGAGTGGACATGGCCCGGGGCGAGTTTGTCTGGATCGCCGAGGCCGATGACCTGGCTGAAGTGAATTTTCTGGAACACCTGGTGCCGCTGCTGGATTCGGATCCCCGCCTGGGCCTGGTTTATTGCCAGTCGCGGATAGTGGATGAGAGCGGAATAACAGTTGATGAGGCGCCGCCCTTCCTGGAGCGGTTATGGCCGGGGAGGTGGCAGCGATCTTTTCGCAACTCCGGGCGGGACGAAGTGGCGCGCTACCTGGTACATCGCTGTACCATTCCCAACGCCAGCGCCGTACTGTTTCGCCGCCGGGCTTTTCTCGATGCCGGGGGCGCGGATGAATCCATGCGTTTGTGCGGGGACTGGATGACCTATGTGCGCGTGTTGCTGAACCGGGACATCTGTTTTTCGGAACGGGCCCTCAACGCCACGCGCTGCCACTCGCAGACAGTGCGTTCTACCATGAGCGGGAATCCCCGGGAGATCGAGGAGCGTTACCGTGTCCTGGAAACCGTGTTGAACGGCGTGGACGTATCCCTTATGGACCGGTTCCGCGCCCGCCAGTCGCGCATGTACCTGTGGGTGGACCTGGCTGAAACGAAAGGCTGGAGATTGTCTGATCCGGGCATGGAACGGATCCGCACAGTCGCCGCCCGGGTCGATCCCTGCTGGCGGGCACGTTTCTTTGCCAAGCGTTTGCTGTATCGCCGTGCTCGTGTTCAGGATCAATTACAATGAAAATTTTAATGCTGACGGATCTTTATCCCGAAGCACAGGAGGCGGACCCCTCGGTTTTCGCCCTGCACCGCTTCTGCCGCCAATGGGCGCTTGACAACCAGGTATGGGTGCTGCGCCCGTATTGCACTCCAAACTGGAGATTGCGCAAGCGGTCGATGCCATCCCGGTGGCAACTTGAGGGGGTGGACGTGATGAGCGTTGCGGTGCCCAAATTTCCGGCCCGGCCCTGGTTTTTTTCGGGATTCCTGCAACGGGTCATGAATCGCATTCAACCCGACGTCATGGTGGGCCACCTGGGCTTCAATCTTTATTTGGCCGCGCGCCTGGCGAAAAGAAACCGCCTGCCCCTGGTAGCCGCGGTACACATGGGCGACCTGGTTCACGGGCCGCGTATGCTGGGAGAAACGCGCTTGAAACGCGTTTTTCAGCAGGCGAACCGGTTGGCGCCGCGGTCGCTGGCGGTAAGTCGTCGGCTCTTGAAACGTTTTCCCGAACTCGAGTCCCGTAGCTGGACCGCCTGGTCGGGCCTTGATTCCGCGGGTTTCCGTTCAGACGCCGCAAGAGAAAACCGGCTGTGTGAACCACTGGCGGGACAACCGTTGCGCATCATTACCGCCTGCCGGTTGACCAAACTCAAAAACGTGGATGTCACGTTGCGAGCGCTGGCCGGACTGGGTTCCACAATCAGCTGGGAGTTGATCGTGGCCGGGGACGGTCCGGAGCGGGCTCGGCTGGAAAGGCTGGCCGTGAAGTTAGGAATTGCCGCACGTGTTACGTTCACCGGCTGGCTGGAACGCTCCCTTTTGCGGGACCATTTGTCTCGGGCCCAGCTGTTCGTCATGGTCAGCGCGCCGGAAACGTTCGGCCTGGTTTACCTGGACGCGATGGCAGCCGGATGCCTGGTGGTGGGGGCAAAAAACGAGGGAATAGACGGCATCGTGAAGCATCAGCGCAACGGCTGGTTGTGTCCGCCCGGGGATCCCGACGCCCTGGCGGCGGTATTGCGGGAGGTCGATTCCCTCGGTGCGGATTCCCGGCAACGAATGGCGCGGGAATCACGACGCACCGTGGCGGCGCTCACCGAAGAGGCGGCCGCGGGAAACTACCTGGACATATTACGCGAAGCGGTAAACGCGGGTGAACGATAATTTGAACATACTGCTGGTTGCTTATTACTATCCGCCTCCCCACGGGGCGGGGACCGGGCGGCCCGAGTTCATGGCGCGCGCCCTGCGGGAACGCGGGCACGAAGTGACGGTCCTCACCCGTTCCTATTCCGGCGACAAATGGGAAGTGGAAACCGTCCGGGTTCATGATCCCTCTTACAACTGTCATCGCCGGGGATGGAGGTTTGCGGTGTGGCTGGCCCGCCGCCTGTGGGTGGAGACGGCTGATTCCCTTGGATCAACGCAAACCATCCTGTGCGCCTGGTATCGCCGGGCTTTGCGCGCCGGCCGCCAATGGGTGGACGAGAATTCGCCCAATCTGGTGATGGCGACCTATCCGCCGGCTGAAACCCTGACCCTGGGCGTGGAGTTGGCAAAATATGCCGGCTGCCCGCTGGTGGCGGATTTTCGGGACGGCCTGGTTTTCGAGCCCGTAGAAGGGGTGCTGCCCCGGCGCTTTCCGCAGATCCAGCGCAAATACCTGGAGCTGGAAACAGATGTCCTGGATGCGGCGACCGGAGTGATGGCCGCGCATCCAGCGCTTGCTGACTATCTGAAAGACAGGGCTCCGGGCAAACGGGTACTCTGGATGCCCAACGGTTTCGACCCCCGGTTAATGGTTCCGGAATCTCCCCAGGCCGGGAGAGCGGGATTCCACCTGGTGCATACCGGGCGTTTCGGGCTGTCCGACCCGGGATGTGACCCGTCCCTTCTGGTTCGGGCAATGGCAGAAATGTCTCCGGGTAAACCGCCTTTTTGCCTCCACCTGGTGGGGAAGCTGTCCCGGCGCGAGCGGCGGTTATTCCGTCCCCTGGAACGAAGCGGTCGGGCGCGGGTACACGGTTCGGTGCCGTTGGAGGTCAGCCGCGCCTGGCAGGTCCACGCGGACGGTTTGCTGCTGGCGGTTTCACCCGCCCGTCCCTCGGTGATTCCGGGAAAATTGCTGGAATACCTTCCCATGCGGGCTCCCATCCTGGCCCTGGCTCCGCCCGGCGCCGCGGCAGGCATCGTTTCTGAATGCGGCCGCGGCTGGGTGGCGGATCCGCGGGACCCCGGAGCAATAGAAACGGCATTGACAGAGATGATCAGTGGAAAAAAACCGCCGGGCAAAAGGGATGAAGCCGCAATCGCGCGCTTCGCGCATCCGGGGTTGGCGCGCGAGCTCGAAGCGTTTTTGAAGGGGATAGTAAATACGGGCAAGGGGTAAGGGGCAAGAATTCAGTCGAAAGTTAAAAGTCGAAAGACAGAAAGCAAAAAAGCGAATGTTCTGTCGCCTGTCTTCCCGTTACCTTTTTTAGCTACATTGATCTTCGTAGAAAGTTGAAGGTAGAACGCAGAAAAAAACTGTAGGAGAACTCAGGGAGAATATGTAGGAAGGTCCTTGGAAGATCTGTAGGCAGATCTCGGGAGCATCAGTAGGGGGGTGCAGAAATTTTTGCAGGGTTTTTGCTTTTCACTTTTCACTTGAACTCAACTCTTCAACTTTATCAGTCTTTTTCGTCAGTCGATACACGGAATAGTAGAGCGGGCCTTTCTGAAAAATAAACATGTGATAAAACGGCCGGGAAAAGAGGAATTCCGTCTTGGTTCCCGGGACGGCGCCTTCC
>OMKS01003943.1_pt1 | contig 11500 bp, 8 predicted proteins | sample 1674721 | NCBI WGS metagenome assembly OMKS01 (sample SAMN06264996, study PRJEB25208) | sediment metagenome | isolation source: hot spring sediment | place: USA: California | collected 2014-09-02 | reverse complement strand
CAATAGCAGAAATTCCTTTCTTTTCCATTAATAAAACAAATAAAACGAATATATAAAAGTTACCTCCCCAAAAACAAAACCCCCAAATCCAAGCTCACAAGATAAAAAGAAGATAATAAACCTCAAAACCTACTAATAAATAAGCCCCAACTCAAACCAAGAAGATTTTGACAATAAATAACTCAGCAATCCAAAAAACAAAATCTCGATTAATAAATAAGCCCCAACTCAAACCAAAATAGCCAAGAATCTCGATTAATAAATATGCGAAGCTTCGCTTCGCCAATCTAAGGGCGGGAAATCAAGATTCCGATAAAAGTCAAGATTCAAATAAAAACTTCACTCATTTATAGAGCAAGGAAATAAAAATTCTAACTCAATGAAAAACAGAAACCACACAAATCAAGCCACTAAAAGCAATAAATCAAAAATCACAAAAATCACAAAAACTTATTTCCTTTGAAGCATCAATTCAATTTTCCTAGGATCTCTTGTAATCTCTTTTACAATTGAAGCTGGACCAATAATCGTAATTGCATCTTGCTCACCGACTAGAATCCTTGCAATATTATGGCGAATCCGATTAACATCGGAATTATCCAGTATGATCGAGGTTTCATAGTTATCCTCCTTAATACTGATATTATGCCATATTAAGAACGCTTTCGTATACGCACATCAAGTCGATACATCTATTGCAGTCCATCGTGGAAATATTGCAATATTAATACAAAATCGATTCCCATCGACTTAACCGATGATTAATAATTTTTATGTCTTGTCGCTGCCTATCTATGCCTTGAAAACCTGTCGAGAAGATCGCATATCTCATCCGATGCTTCCTTCGAATAAGATCCAATCTTCTCTTGTCCGCGGACATAAGTCTTAGCCGATTCGATTGAAATTCTGGATCCTTTTGCGACGACACTAGCTATAACTGTTGAGGCAATCGATTTATCGATCTCGTAGTTGCTCATTATTTCCTTGATTCCGTATCTGAAAAGTGGTATTCTATGGAGATTGAGCATTTGAGTCCTCTCGCTTTCCCGAGGACGGTACCTTCTCGTATCCCTGCTGTTTCTTCGCCCTTTATATCTCCCGCTGTTACCGGCCAAAATATCTCTCCTGTTGTGTATGCATACAGGCTGATGCTATTTAAAATGACTGGATGTCACGGAATATGTATTATTTTTCAATAAATATCTATTTAACTTGATATCAAAATCGGCTGGATTTGATTGCACGCTATTAAAAAAAATATAAAATGAGGGCGAATAAGCACTGCCTGTCAGAGAACGGATACGATTCAGCATTATAGTTGTTTTATTTGCTTCTTCCCGGAAGTAATTTATAAAATCTCTGAGGCGGATGAGAGTCTGATAGACATGCCATCAAATCCGAAGATTGAGCATAGAAAAGCATCGAGCATTGCGTTTATTGAGCACCGGGGCCGTACGACAAGATTCCGTGGGAGGAGTATATTGAGCGATTATACGGTTGGGCCAAGGAACAGAAGGCAATGCCGGGCTTCTACCCGATGGGAATTTATCACGATGATCCAGACAAAGTGCCCGCTGAGGCATGCAGTAGCAATATTGCTATCACGTTCAAGGGGGACGCTGTTGAGTCAAGAGATATCAAAATCGGTAAACTGCCAGATATGAGTGTGGCATCCTTATCGCACAAAGGGCCGGGCAGCGAATTCAAGAACACTATTCGAGATTGTCAAAATGGATCGAGGACAAGGGATACACGGTTATTGGTGCGCCTATCGAAGTGTATTCAAAGAAACCCGAGGTTGTGAACGGTGTCATAATTTTATACGCAAAAGTTATGATACCAGTGAAGAAGAACTGAGATGATGGACGCATCTCATCCAGTCTCACGACTTGTATCCATACGATATAACTGGCTCGAAAAATCAAGCCCGTGTAATCTATAAATATCATAACTCGGTAATATCCATTAATAAGGGATCGATATGGGTCACGAGGTCGAGAAGTCGGATGAGGAATGGAAAGAAATACTAACTCCGGAAGAGTTCAAGATCCTCAGAAAAAAGGGTACCGAGCCACCTTTTACCGGCAAACTCCTCCACAACAGGAAAAAGGGAGTATATTCCTGCGCCGGTTGCGGAAACGAGCTTTTCAAATCCTCATCAAAATTCGACTCCGGTACCGGATGGCCGAGCTTTTTCGAGCCGATATCCGAAGACAGTATCGAGGTCAAGATTGATTCGAGCCACGGTATGAAACGTACCGAGATATTATGCCGAACATGCGGAGGGCACTTGGGACACGTTTTCGGTGACGGACCGGAGCCGACAGGACTAAGATACTGCATGAATTCCGCAGCGCTTCACTTCAAGGAGAAGTAGATCAGAATTCCATTTTAGAAGTTTTCTTGTGATTTTTAGGAAACCTATCGGGTGCGAACATCAATTATATCTCCTTTTTCCAAAAGGTTAATCGGACAATTGCACCTGGGGGGGCAACATTCATAGCAGTCGAGTCAGCAACGACCGAGGCTGAAAGTAATGATGGAAACCTGGATCTCGCTATCCCTTCTTACGGTAATCCTGTGCGGGGTCTCTGGCATCATCAGTAAAATAGTGCTCAGGAGTGTTCCGTCATCTTCCCTGATGATGGCCTCCTTTCTGATTATTATGCCGACATCCATCTTCCTGCTAATCGCCTATATCTGGAAGGTGGGTCTTGAGGGCATCGATGCCACCTATGTCCTGCTGGGATTGGCGACCGCATTTATGGCCAATCTGGGCTTTTTCCTGTATTTTGACGCACTGGAGAGGGGGCCCATTACGATTGTAGGCAGTGTCACAGCGGCCTATCCCGTGATCATTATAGTACTCGCCATTTTGCTCCTCGGAGAGACATTGACACTTTTACAGGGAGCAGGAGTGACTGGGATACTGTTCGGCGTAGTAGCGCTGACTTATATCCACGGGCTCTCGGGTGAAAAAACCGCATGCCCCCGCGTCGCCATTGCGCTCAGTATCATGGCCTTCCTGTGCTGGGGTGCTTGGGGCGTAATGCTGAAGACTGCTTTGGAGTCCCTTGATGTCGTGCTCTATATCGGTCTTTCATGCCTCGTTATGCCGTTTCTGACCTTCGCCTATCTGAGGCAGAAGGGAGAGAATCTATTCAGCTTTGGAGAATTCAGATATCTCTTCAAAGCAAGTGCCGCCTCTATTCCTGCTGTCTTGGCAATAATATCCATTGAGGCAGAGCAGCTGGGATTTTTCAGCGAGACCTTCGCAGTCTCGACAGGACCTGCCTCGCTCGTCTTCCCGGTAGTGGCATCATATCCGGTTGTCACGATAGTGTTGGCTTTCTTCTTGCTCCATGAACGGATATCAATGAAGGAATATCTTCTAATAGCCTTGGTCTTGGCGGGAATAATTATCATATCTGCAGTTTAGATGGCAATTCCAGATCGGGGCCCATTGATATCATCCAGTACTCGTTACTACTTCCCCTCTCTCCCTTCTTCAATATTATCTCAACGAAGCGATTGAGATTATCGATACAGAAACCGGTAAATATCATTTCAAATGTGATATACATTGGTATTACGGATACCAAATCTGTATCGGGTGGGGTTGCGAAATGATATGTAATCTATGTGGATCCAGCGTTTCCTTCATGTCAGATAGGAGGAGCTGGATCTGTTCCGGATGCGGTGCTGTGGATCCGCCTATTCAAGTCAGACCGATCAAGAAAGGCGTCGATAGGAGAGATAACCAGGTGAAGGGTATCAGAAATCATCCCGGTGATTATCCCGATCTCTCCGGAAGAAGCGATGTCAACATCCTCAGAAAAGTGAAATCGCTTGGGGACTCTTACACAAATCGAGATTAGCAAGTCACCGAAAAAGTCTCTATTCATCACGGATATCGTCGGGTACAGAGTCAGCAAGATGCTCCTCTGGGTTTTTCCCATTTATTGCCTTTGAAAGAAAGTCTGCAGTAATTATAAGAGAGATGTGTGAAAGGCCCTGCGGAAAGTTGCCGACGAACTCGTGTTTTTCCGGAATCACCTGCTCGGACATCAGACCAACATGGTTAGTAGTGCTCAGGAGATGCTCGAAATACTCAACGGCCTTATCGATCTCTCCCATGAGCGCCAGGCATTGGACCAACCAAAAAGAACACATCATAAAAGCACCTTCATCTGCCTCCCGGGGAATATCCAGGAACCTGAAGATCATCTTGTCCTTTTCTAACCTTTCTCTTACCAGACTTATCGTGTTGGACATGACGGGGTCTTTGACAGAGATGAATCCGACAAGGGGGATTGCCAGAAGAGAACCATCTACTCTGTCTGACCCCTCTGATTGAACAAACGAGTTCAGCTCCTTGTTTATGCATTTTTCAAGGATCTCCCGCCTGATCTCATCTCGGTGCTTTTTCCATTTCCTGGCCCTCTGATTATCGCCCAACCTCATCGCCATACGGACCGCTCTGTCCATGGCCACCCAGCACATTACCTTAGAATAGGTGTAGTGGAGCGGCTTGCCCCTCAACTCCCAGATGCTGTAATCTTCCCTGCTCCAGTTTTCAGATATGAAATCGGCCATCGACTGCACTATCCTCCATATGTCATCGGTCAGGTCTCTCTTGATGTCATATGTGAAGTGAATGGCGTCCACGAGTGAGCCGTAGGTGTCTAGCTGGAACTGATCATATGCGGCGTTTCCTATTCTCACAGGATGCGAGTTGCGGTACCCGCTGAGGTGGTCCAAGGTCATCTCTCTGACCGTACTGTCACCCTCGACTCCGTGAAGGACCTTGAGGCGCCCCAGGTCACGAACCTGACCTCTCAATCTCCTCCTGACCCATCTCATGTATCTCCTCTTCTCGGAGTGATGGCCGACGAGATACATCGCCCATACAGTCATCGCAGAATCCCTGAGCCAAGAAAAGCGGTAGTCCCAGTTCTTGTGCCCCCCCTCGATTTCCGGCAACGATGTGGTCGGGGCGGCGATAATTGTCCCCGTCGGACCGTAGACCAGCATCCGCAGCAGAAGAGCCGACCTTATCACCGCAGGTCGCCATTCACCCGTATATGTGATCCTTGAACACCATTCCTTCCAGAACCCTATTGTCCTGTCGAGCTTACCATAGCTGTCATAATGCGAGACATCTCTTACGATGTCGTCGTAATATCTCATCACCAGCAATGCTTTCTCTCCCGCTTTCAGGTGCATATTTGATCGTGCTCCTGAATCACCGACGTCCACTGGGTGCGATGAGGAGAGCGAGAGGCATTCGCGGTTGAGCCTCGCTATACAACCATTTCGGCTCTCCTCGAAGGATGTGAACTCTCTCGCATAGTTCATCCTGGGGGAGAATTCCATGCACATGGACACCTCTCCCTTTTTGCATTCCACGATCCTGTGAATCTCGTGAAAAGCCTGGATCTCGTCTTCAACAAGGAAACATGGCATGAAATCCGTTATCTCGGCCTCTCCCGTCGATGTGAGGAAAGCCTCCTTTAAGACATTGGTATTTTCGATATAGGTCTGCTCGCTTTCAAAACGGCCATTTATCGGACCCAGGCTGAAGTGCCCCCCCCTCTGCGGGTCGAGGATTGCCGCGAAGACACTTGGAGCATCGAATTTCGGGAAACAGCACCAGTCGACGCTCCCTCCTTTCGATATTAGCGCAATCGATCTGCAGTCCCCGATCGCGCCGTAGTCTCTTACGGGCTTGAAATCAGACTGATTCCGGTTTTGCGTTTGCATAGTTGATTATTCGAATATATTCCTACATAGATATGATTTTACATCGGAGCAGTCTTAAGATAATGAGCTCAATATTTCGATACCATCTTTTCCATCAGATGATCGACAAATTCAGTGGTTCCCTTGCTGTATCCCTTCGTGGCGATATAGTCCGCCTTGGCTCTCACCGCTTCTACGGCAGTCGCGGGCGCGCCGAAATATCCACACACTTCCCTTAGAACGAGATCGTTCTCTCCGTCACCTATCCCCGCGGTTTCTTCTATAGAGATGTTTATCTTTTCCTGGAGCCATCTGACACCGGTTCCCTTATCAACCGCGGCCGGCAGGATCATCACCGAGTCGATGTTCGCAATAGTGCTCAGACCCGAAATGCCGGAGAGCATCTCCCTTGCCTCCTCCTCCGAGAGAGTCTCTGTCGATATTATGCATTCCCCGTGGTCGAACTCGATTCCCCCTTCCGAAAATCTCTTAATGACAATATCGAAGTATCCGCATGAAGAAAGCTGGAACCACTTACCCAGATGATAAGCAATACAGCCGTTCTCGCACACGACTGAGTCGAATACCTCTTTATGTGCGTCCATGAAATCCTGCATGAAGCTCTTTTTTCTCCCCGTGACCACGGAAGTATGCACGCCGATCTTTCTGAGTTTCCCAATCCTCGATAGACAGTCTTCATCGGCTACCAAATCACCGCCAGTAACCGTCCTGTCGAAATCGGCGAATAACGCACGTATCATGTTGACTGGAAAAATGTTGTATCTATGATAAACCTTTGCTAATTTATATTGTACGATTTTATAATAATTCGCTCGTTATCTAGAGAAAAAATAATATGCGATGAACCGTGTAGTTTCTCTGATAAACCCCCCGGAGAAATCGGTTTGAATAATTGAGATTGGAGGAGGTCTCACATTCCGACCGGATGATCGATCCGTCCTTGCGTCTGACTGCGCAAGATGGGTTGGGGGGGGGGAGGTAGTAATAACATGGTCAGTATATGCGTGAACACCCAATCTTCACCGATCAGACAGTTGAGAGATGTATCGGACGAACCACGATCGGGCATTATTTCACTTGATAACTTGAGGGAAGGGTTGGATTTTCGATACAATGCGGGCGGAGTGACGAGGATGATACACCCCATGATCTCCCATGGCGTCAATTCCAATATTTTCTCAAAAGTCGATTGGGTAGCGCTCGCAGCTGGCGATCAAATCAAGATCGACATGGGAGATTATATTCTCCACGGTGTATCGTTGCCAGAGAAGACCCTCAATAGATATGCGGAACACAAGGAGGCAATTTGGGACAGCATGCACGGGAGGAAGGCCAGGTTCACACGGGCCAATTTTCATGCATACCTCGAATACAACCGCAAGGTCGCTGGAAAAATTGAAGAATTGAACGCCTCCAAGGAGTTCGACATTCTATATATACACGACTTTCAGCAGCTTCCTCAGGCGAAGATGCTCGGTAATTTCGCACCGACTATGTTCAGATGGCATATCCCGTTCTACGCGGATTTCTGCAGCACTCAAATGAGGGAGATCTTATCCAGCTTTCTCGAGCAATATACCTCAGTCATAGTCAGCACTGAGCGATATGCGGATGAGCTCAGGAGGATCGGCTTCAAAGGTCAGCTGAGGCACAGTTATCCCTTTGTCGATGATCGCTCGATTGTTGGACATCCAGCCAGTGAGCTCAGGTCATTCCGGGAAAAATGGGGCATCGGCGAAGATGACAAGGTCATTCTATGCGTCGCGAGGATGACCCCATCAAAGAACCAGGCAGTAATAATCAGAGCCATGAAGAAGATTCTGAGATCCTTCCCTGACACAAAGCTGCTCCTCGTCGGAAACGGCAGCTTCTCCAACTCAAGCAAAGGCGGCCTGGGCCTATCAAAGTCAATGACATGGACGAATCATTTGAAATATCTGATATCGAGAAATGGACTTGATGACCATGTGATAATGACCGGATATCTCGATACAAAGGATATATTTCGGGCATTCGAAATCTGCGATATATTCATCCTGCCGTCGATAGTTGAGGGGTTCGGTCTGGTCGTAATCGAAGCATGGCACTACAAGAAACCGGTGATCGTAAGCAACGGCTCAGGGGTGGCCGAAAGGGTCGTCGAAGGCGAGAACGGTTACACGTTTGATCCCAGGAAGCCAAGAGATCTGGCGGAGAAAGTAACCGCCGTTCTGGCAAATCCGTCGTTTGCACATCAGATGGGCGAGAACGGGCATCTCATAGCGGGGGAACACGGCTTACAAGAGGGATTGAAGAACGAGATGTCCATAATAGAGCATGTGATCGAACTTTGGCAGACCGATGAGTCTTCGGATACTAAAATGGATTTCGCAGAGATTTGAACTCAGTCAAAATGAATCGAGCATTTTCTCAGCACCTACTGAGGCACTGGAAACGCAATCCCCCAGTCCAACGGTCATTCTCGGCCTTTCCACAACCGGTGTCGGCAGGCATAATACCCCATCTGCCTCTTCGTCCTGCAGACCAGAACCAACTGGAGAATGGATAATGACCCCTCCCAGCTCCTGCGCGATTCGTATCCCCCTTTTCGAGGGGGAAAGACGCAGTCTACCAAGGTCCTCGGGAAGGGGTAGCTCGCCTTTGCAGGCTGCGGCACATACCACCGCCGCCCCGAATGCCAGGCTTCTCAAGCTATTGAGGACGCTCTTTGTCTTTCCGGCTCTCAAAGCGTATCCGAAGGCGTGCATGTGTATTCTTTTCGGACCGAGCTCCAAGAGGGATTCCATGGCTTCAACCTGATTTCTGGCAGTCATTTCGGTAGGAGCATCTCCGCCATCGCTCGCGGAGTGCAGGATTCCCAGTTCCGATTCGTTGAGCCCTATGCTGTCAAAGTGCGGGAATACATTATTCATCAGTGACTCGACCTTCCTATCATCGCGCATACAGGTTATTTCAAGATGTGTGATCGCCTCCGGATTAGCTCTCTTTATGCAGCCCGCATGCGACGCCACTCTCGTAAATGCGTCCGAGTAGTCATCGCCCATATGGTCGAGGCCTGCCGCGATGAATACATCGCAATCCTTTGCCGCGATCGGGAGGGCTTTTTCGAAATCCGTATTTATCAGAATTTTACTCAACGGATCGATAATCAATCTGTTCTGCCTCGGGCACGACGATCCAGATATGCATTTCTGTCCCTCGGCAAACTCAAATATTAAATGTCTCTCGCCGCTGATTTCCGAACTCAATTCATGCACTCTTTTCATGCTCAGTTTGTCATTCTTCAATACTGGCGCGAGTAGCTGCTCATCCTTGAGCAAACGTCCAAGTTCGGGATCGATCCGGTCTGGATGAATTATCGCGCCTTTACCTGCAAATCTGGAAATCAGAGATCCCATAATTGCAGCTTGACCGCCTATCCTGCTCTCGAATTTGTATTTATTTTCGAGCTTCACGAAAAGCGTTTGATCAGCTTTTGCTTCGAGAGCCGATCCCTCGCAAAGACAGTGATTGAGCAACCACGCAAAATCACCAATATTTCTGAGTATTTCTGGCGGTTTGCTCGGTAAATGTTCTTCCAGTTCATCAATGTCATCTTGAGTGACGAAGTGAACCTTGTCTATCACCTCATTGTAGGCAATAATACTCCCGCAGCCAGAGAGATAATTTTGTGCTTTTACATGATCATAAAGTGGCTGCCAGGCACTCATCAATTTTGATCTATTGCCATCTTCCGAATATAGTCTTTGCTATTGGTATGTCATAACGATTCGTTTCACATGGAGTGAATAACCGTAAGCGATTTATTTCATTTGTAACAGAATATGTAACCAATTATCTTAAGAGACATTTGAGTTATGAAGGGCTTACTTTATAAATAGAAAAATCCGAAAAAAATCGGCCCACGAAAGCCTATCCATCTTAAAGTTTTGGTTTATCTTCGAATGTTTTCCCAATATAACAATAAGTTTTTCTGAGAAGATATTTATAAAGTACTATCATTCAGTGAGAGAAGTTAGGGGGATTACTATGAAGACAATCGATGAGGTTGGGTTCCCGACTGATTGCCATGGATCGGAATTTTGCGCCTCTGGCAATGACAAGGATCCAGCTTTTAATGGCATATTCAGTTGGAGGAAGCTCAGACAATTTGTGCTAATATGCGTGATAGCGACCATGATGCTGTCTGCTGTACAGGCGGTCATCACTGGCGCCGTTGAGGGTGCGGATGAGGAGCGTCTGTTCAAGCTGGCGATGGCGGGAGCCGTCGCGGACGCCAATCCCTACATCGGCGTAATGGATGAGGAATACATCTACTACGGCATGGTTTACGACTACCTTATGTTCCCGGACAAGGACGGCATCGCGACCCCGAACCTGGCCAAGGAATGGTGGTACATGGACGGCGTTACCGCTTCGACTTCAGGTACCGATTTCAGCACGTTCCTCACCAATGACAATGCTTCGTTATGGCCTCTGGGCTCTATCTGGGAGTTCAACATAACGCCGGATGTCTACTGGAACGACGGAGAACCTTTCACGGTAGATGACGTTGTATGGACCTACAACATCCAGGTCGGCCCCAATTTCATGACCTACTGGGCCTACCAGCCGTCCACCCGATGGATCTCGCACGCCCAGAAGGTCGACGATGACACGATGAGGGTGTTCTTCAAGCACTATTTCACGAACGAACCATTGCCGGTGGCCTGGGGCTACTCGCTTTCCATACCCATCATGCCCAAGCATATGTTCGACATGTACCCCTCGACATATGTGGCGTATACTTGGGACGGCACCCCGGCCATAGGAACGGGGCCGTTCATGGCGACCAGCCAGCTCAAGAGTGAGCTATTTTCCGGAGAGAAGGTCACCCTTCTGAAGAATCCGTACTACGATTTCGAGGAGGACGGGGTCCGCAAGGGCCTCGGCGGATATCACAACAGGACCGTCGAGGTGGATAAGCTGCTCCTGAAGTTCTTCACTGAAGAGAGCACGCTGTCCATCGCCGTGAGAACCGGCGACGCGGACTGCGCAGAAATCCAGGCCGGGACATACATCAACTGGCTGAACGACAATACGCTACCTGATCACGTCAACCTGGTGTCCATGCTCAGCGGGACCGTGTATTCGAAGGAGATGGTGTGGAACGCGTATCAGGGCTCGCCCGGATCTCTCAACCCGACGAGGTTCGACCCGGCAGTGCAGAGAGCCTCAAACTTGGCCACCAACAAGAGCTTCATAATCGACACGGTCTACAAGGGACTGGGCGTTCCGGGAGTCGGCCTGATATCCCCGGTTTGGCCCGAGTGGTGGTGGGACCCGTCGACCGCCGGAGACTCCACCTTCTACGTCAATGACTCCGAGGGCAACACTTTATTCAGCTACACGAAGCCGATGGAGGACGTCATGGGGTATGACCCTGAATTGGCTAACGAAATTTTGGATGCGGCCGGATACGAGTGGCAGGGAGCGGAAGGCAGCAGCCTGAGAGTGGCGACCCAGTTGGCCGCCGACAGGATCGAGGCTATGTTCGGCATCCCGGCCATTGAGGTCGTCGGGTGGGAGTTATCCTTCGAGAACATCCTGTACAACGAGGTGTTCGAGGACGGCCTGATCGCCAACTACCTGAATACCGCGTGGAATGAGATCGGCATAGAGGTCGAACCCACCCGGATGAACATGGCCCAGAGGAACGACAGGATATACACTGTCTCTTATACACATCTCCGAGCCC
>OMKS01003940.1_pt1 | contig 11509 bp, 7 predicted proteins | sample 1674721 | NCBI WGS metagenome assembly OMKS01 (sample SAMN06264996, study PRJEB25208) | sediment metagenome | isolation source: hot spring sediment | place: USA: California | collected 2014-09-02 | reverse complement strand
TTTTTTTAATGATTCGGCGACCACCGAGATCTACACTATCCTCTTCGTCGGCAGCGTCAGATGTGTATAAGAGACAGAAACAATGCTTAGAAAAATGATTTTGGAATATTTCATCTCAGAACCCCGCCGTCAGTGTGTAGCGCATAGTATGCCCTAGGTAATCGTGATTCATATAGCTGACATCCAGCCGGTATCGCTGTGCCTTAAAATCAAAATCAATGCCCAGACCGCCGGTAAGCGCCTCGGTTTCGTAGCCCAGCTTATAGCCGCCCCGCAGCATGAGCAGCCCAGCAATTTTGCTTTCCAGGCCCAAATGGATATGTTCCGGCGAGTCATTGGGATGCACTGCTTCCGCCAGCAGCGTCACATAATTTGGCTTATCTAACGCGCCATAGACTTCTGCTGAAAGGCCCAGTGTCAACACCTGCGGCATTTTGAAACGCTCGCTGACATATTCGCTTTCCAGACCAAAATTCTTGAGAAAAGTGCCGACTCGCAGCGATTTAAACCCCGTTTCATACATAAATCCCAAATCAAGCGCCAGATTCTCCGCATAGTATTTATCAATGCTTTCGCGGATATATTTAGCCGTGAGCCCAAATTTAAAAGCCTGTGTCATCTGCCTTCCATAGCTGAGCCCCACAGCCATTGCCGCGGCGCTGTAATTCCCTTCGCTGATATAGACATTGTTATCGCCATCCTGGAGAAGCAAAACCTCCTCAGGAAGAAAATTTCGGGTCTTTTCCATCGAGCCAAAGTCAAAGTAATTCAATGAAATACCAAAACTGCCAATAAAGCGGTTGTGATGAACAAAGGCCAGCGCCTGATGATTGGTTTCAGCATACCATTCGCCATAGGAAAGCATCAGCGCGTTGTCATTCAGCGGCTCAGCCATTAGCGCCGGATTGATGAAAATGGCCTCTGCTCCGCCGCTATTCTGCAGCGTGATGCCTGTCTGACCCAGAGCAATGCTTCGCGCCGATACCGGCAAATTGAGAAAAACAAAACCCGTCGTCCCTGTAGTCTGATACTCTGCGCCATATAAGACAACAAAACCCAGAACCGCTATCATAAATATTTTGATGTGTTTATACATTGGCTGCTCTAATTGATAATGGCAAATTTGCCGGTGTGCTCATAATTTTTACTTTCCACTTTGTAGAAATACATTCCGCTTTTCACATACTGCCCATATTCGCTGATCTGATTCCACTTGGCTACGCCGGAGAGGGGACTATCATGGTGAATAGTTTTCACTAAATCGCCTCGCAGTGTAAAAATCCGAATCGTACATTCTGCCGGCAGGTTGACAAACTGTATCATCTTGCGGTCGCCCACATTATCCAACCCTGATGAAACATAGAAAGGATTGGGCACGACGGCGATTTTAGAAAGGTCATAGTCAGCATCCATCGGTTTTAGAGTGGTGTAAAAACGGGTCTTGGATCGATTGGCGTAGATGCTGGATTCCAGAGATGGCACCGAAACAGCGGGATTCACTGCCCAGGCATCGTGCCCGCTATCGTAGCTGGTGACAGAATAGTAGTATCCATAGCCTAATGCCACCCGCAGATCTTTATATTCATAGCGCTGATTGCCTGCGTTCCAAAAGCGGGGATCTTTTTTGGGAATATCCGCAATTTTCTCCCAAGGACCAAAGGGATATTGAGCCGAACGATAAATCCGGTATCCGGCCAGATCGGGACTCCCCTGGTGCGGATCCGCTATATATTCTGCCGGATCATTAAAGCTAATCAGATTCGCCACGATGCCGCTGCTGTCGAGGGCTGATACGTGGAAAACCGGCCCCGGCGGCGGCATGGGCACCCGATATTGATTTTGGTAATTAAATTCAACTCTTTCATTAAGATAAGCAATGGCACTGTCTGCAGCGGCGGCAACTTTCGCTTTGTCGGCCAATGTATAGCTTCTGGCTTTGGCATAGTCAATTCCGCCAACCATCTCGGCAATGGTCACTTTCAGCTCACCGCGTCCCATTCCCCTGAGATTAAAAGGGCCGATGGCAAAGACGGCATAGAGGCGGCTGTCGCCCATAAAAGCGCTGTTGGTATCGGCAAAAGCGCGATAAAGCAGCATAGGATTTTTCATTGCTTCATACTTATTTTCAAATCCGGCCACACCGCTAAAAGGGCCTTCATAGTCCTGGCTCTCTTGCCCTGCACACCAGACAAATTGATAGTCCAGCGGCTTATTATTCAGCTTGATATCGAGAATTTTCAGCGCTGCCTTTCTGGGCGCCATATATTCCTGACGCAGCTCATTTTCACCGGACATCGGGTTGTAGCTGTAATATTCATAATAGCCAAAACTTTCATCTTCAATGGTATTACGGTAATCGCCGGCCCAGAAAGTCACCAGCTTTTTATCGGGAAAATGGCGGCTTTGAGTATTCCTTGCGCCGCTGAGATAATTGGGATTAGTATAATTCCAGGCGCGGGGTGTCGGACCCATTCCATAGGTAAAAAGCAGTACGGCGCTGTCAAGCCCAAATAGCTCCGTCCGCAGCGATTTGATGCTGTAGTCCACAATTACATAATCTTCATCAGCCTGAGAGCCGCTCCACTGCCGCACTGTCCGGGTCACTTGAACATTAAATTTTTTATTGCTGGTGCTATAATCAGAGTACTGGGGGTCTTTTTCCCAGACAGAGACGATGATTTCTTCCGCCTCATCAGGATCCACAGCCAGATAATAGTTTTCACCATTTTTCCATACTTTCTCGTGTTTTTTGGCGATGAAGGGCTGCATACCGCTGTCCCAGGATGTATTGCGGTCGCCATTGAGGGCAAAATCCATCCAGCCCTGCACTGTATCAGGATCAATAGTCCTCAGAGCGCTAAGAAAAAAGCCGCCGGCAATCATATGAGAATAGGTTCCGCCGATATTGCTGCTCATTTCGGTGATATTATATCCGGGAGAATCGAGACCATAACTCATCGTGCGCCAGTCGGCCAGCGGCTCACATTCCTGTGCATAGTGAAAGCTGTGCCAGAGCCGGCCGCGGTTCAGATGCACCACACGGCTCTGACTCAGCAGCGGCGCCATCATTCCAAAAATCAAAAGTAGCGATACAAATATTAGACTTTTTTTCATCATCAGAAATCAATTCCTATGGTAAAATACATTTCTCGGGGAATATTTTTATACGCCTGAAAGTAGTTAAAGAGATGATAATCACGATTTGGCGCGATATCCGGGTCCATAAATGTTGCGGATCTTTTAACCCAGCGGTCCCGCTCATAAGCGTCTGCAATAGGTGTAAGCTGTTTATTGTCATAGAGATTGCGAATTTTCACCTGAATCGTAAACTGGATATTGCTGACATTGAGGCGCTTTTCCATCTGCATATCAGTTGATGATTCTAAAGGATAGCGACGGTTGTTTTCGATTTGGGCATCGGTGACATAGTCCGGCGCCCAGTAATAAGCAGTGCCGCTGCTGACCCGATAAATCAGACCAAAGGAGCTGTTTTCCAAAAGCGCCAGACCGGCGATGACAGGACCTTGGCCTTCATTTAAAACATAAGTCAACGAGCCATTGAAGCGATGGGTGCGGTTTTCGCCGCTGGTAAATTCCGAGGCTGAATAGGTATATTTTTGCTCAAGTTCCGGCGTCATTTCTTCGAGAATGATATAATTTCCGCTGTAGCCAATCTTTGTCTGGCTCAGCGCATATCCCAGGCGGTAGCGCCAGGCGGATACGGTGCGATTTGAGAAATTCAGCTCCAAACCTTGACTGCTGCCGTGGGAATTATTGCTGTAGGTGCGATAGGTGCCATAATAATCGCCGGTGTATTTGATGCTGCCGGCGCTGCTTTCTTTGTAAACTGTGTGCACCTGTTTTTTTAGGTCATTGTAATAGGTGACAATATCCAACTGATGGCTGTCCCAAAGATTTTGCTGCAAACCGATTTCATAATTGACGCTGAGCTTGGGCTCCAAGTTGGGATTTCCTAAAATTCCCCAGCCATGATTTGTCTGATTATCCAGCGCTTGATTGATGCCGGGCATAGAGCGAAAATGGCCATATTGCACACGAAAAGCTGTCTTTTCTGCCACGGGGAAACTGATGCCAATACGAGGTGAAAGGGTTACGAAGGTCTTGGACTTTTCCCAGGCAGGAATACCAATGCCACCGGGAAAATTCTCATTTCCCGCAGGATAAAAAACCTGGTTTTCATCTACCGGCACTTCATCGCTGCCAAAATTGTAGGCATCGAGACGGAGGCCCAGATTAGCCACCATTCCAGCAAATTCCAACTTATCCTGAATATAGGCGGCGGCATATTTGGTTTTTGCCTGGTAATTGGTGCTGAATCCCGTCCGCCAGATAAAGCTGGAAACCGTCAGTGAAGAGCTGGCATTGTAATTCTGGTCCATAAGCCAGATTTCTCCACCAATTTTCAGCAGATTGGTGCGGGTAAGCTGATTGCTGTAGCTGGTGCGAAGCTCATAATAGTGGGTCAGAGAAGCCTGATTGTACAGACTGCTCCAAGTGTAATAATCACGATAGTTCATAAACCATGGGCCACGGTCTTCCAGGTAACGGGTCTCCTGCCGGCCCTGACTCACCAATTGCGCATCTTTGTCAATGCCCGGAACAGGTCGCTGCAATGAAAAAAGCTCTTCAAACTGATGCGTGAGAGAGAGCTCCCAGTAGGCTTCCGGTGAGAAAAGAAATTTGTAGTTGATATTATTGGCAACTACCGTCTCTTCTCGCAGCGCATCATATATTAAAGTGTATTTTTTGCGTGAGCCGGTCCAGCCCCCGAGACCGGCCCACCGGATATCATCTGAGCCGGACCCCATTCCGGAATTCAGATATTGATACATATTGGTAATCTTTATGGTATGTTTTGGTGAAGGATGCCAAGCTATCACCAGTGAATAGTTATTCATCCGCTGCACCTGCTCCACCGTCGGCACGCGGTTGGGTCTCTCTTTGTATTCGCCGCTGAGAAAGAAATTCATCTTTTTGGAATCTTTCCCCAGGGGCCCCCCAAAGCTGAAAAGATATCGTTGGTATGCATGCTGTCGATAATCATAAACGCCCATAATATTTTCACCATTTTCCACCTGCCGCCCTATATAGCGGCCACTGGCTTCATCATATTGATATAAGGTAATCTTCTCACCTTCCGGTGTATGATTTTGAATCCACAGATTATAGTTGTTGATTGCGGCGCTGTCATTTACTGTCCCATCGGGCGCGATAAACTGCGGGCTATTAAGCCAGGCGCTGGTATCGCCCCAGGCTTGCCATTCAAATTGATTTTTAGAATAAAGATAATCGCCCCAGTGATATTGTCCCGGCGGACGATATTCCATACGAAAGCCGCCACTAAATTTTTCACCCCCTTCACGAGTGACCACTTTCACGACGCCAGACTGAGCATTGCCGTATTCGGCATTGAATCCACCGGAAATCACCTCCATCTGAGCCACTGCCAGAGGATTTACATCATATTTCCAGCTATTGTCGGCCTTCTCCATTCCGCTGCCGCCAAAAGCCGTTGCCGAAGTATTGGTGTTCATTGACTTGATGCCATTCACCGAATAGTTAATCTCATAGCTGCCGCCGCCGCGAATGCTCAGGGTGCCGTCAGCATTGCGATTGATACTGGGATTCAGCTCCAGTACATTTCGCAGCCCTTCCACCGGCATATTGGCAATCTCATCTGCCTCGATATGGATGCTGGAATGGGTCTTATCTGCCTCTACGATAGGTCGCTCCGCCGTCACCACAACCGTCTCACCCTGATAAGCCTCCACTGCCATCTGAGCATCAACCCGGACGGTTCGCTCCATCTTCACTTCAATATCCTGAATCAGCACCCGACCATAACCAATATAAGAAAAGAACAACGAATGGGCGCCAGGCGGCACATTTAAAATGACATACTCGCCATTTGCGTCGGTGGCTGCCCCCAGCACCGAATTTTGAACAAGCACATTCACTCCAATTAGGGCATCTCCAGAAGCAGCATCGGTCACGCGACCACTGATTTTTCCCGTTTGCCCCATCAGCAGGCTGGCTGCTGCCATTGCCATAATCCATTTTGTTAACTTAGTCTTCAATTTCTTATTCCTGCTTCTTGTTAGTTCAGCTAACTCACAAACTATTTTACAAAGAAATACCTATCATTTCAATATTTTTATTTATTTTTTTTGAAATTTTTTCCCTTGTATAAAAAATATTTGGTGCTAAACTTATCTTGAAATGGAAACATCTTGAGACAAGCATGCCTCTAAAGAAAAAATGGATAATCATCGGCGACAGCATCACAGATGCAGGACGCACCGATGGCATTTTACCATGGGGAAAGGGTTATGTAAATCTTTTCTTCCGGTGGCTGCAAGCTCGTTTTCCTGATAATGATTTTAGTTGCTTTAATCAGGGAATCTGTGGCAACACAATTCGCGGACTAAATCATCGCTGGGAAAGGGATGTCCTAAGCTATAAACCGGATTATCTTATTGTATATATTGGTGTTAATGATGCACATTATGCTTTGGAAGAGCTAAATTCGCTAGATCAGAACCTAGATCGCTTTCGAGATATATACTTATCGCTTCTGCAAAAAACCCAGGCAGATTCGGCTCTGGAAAGCATATTGATTACACCATTTTACTGTCACAATGATCAATCGCTGCCGATTTATCAGACCGTTGCCAGTTTTGCTGAAGCGGTGCGCACTCTGGCAGCCGAAAGCAATTCTCGGCTTCTCGATCTGCATCAAATCTTTACAGAAATTGCGCAAACAGAAAGCAATTTTCGCAAATGGAGCGCCGACTCCGTCCACCCCACAGATTTAGGTCATCGCCTCATCTGCGATAAGTTGCAAACAATTGTTTATACATTTTTGGCACAATAAATCGTAGGGAGAAAACAAATGAAACCAATGTTCGTTCTTTTTATCTGCTTTAGTTTGTTCATCGGGTGTTCTAAGACTGCTGCAAAAAGTATCTTAACAGATTCTGTGCCGCTGCGGGGTGTCTGGCTCACCAATGTGGACAGTGATGTATTGTTCAGTGACGAAGCCATTCGGGAAGCGGTTCAATTTCTCGATGAGCATAACTTTAATGTTATCTTTCCGGTGGTCTGGAATGATGCCCAAACCCTCTTTCCCAGTAAAGTGATGGAAAAGACTTTTGGCTATGCCATTGATCCTAGGCTGAAGGGTCGAGACCCGCTGAAAGTTCTCATTGAAGAAGCCCACGCCAGAGATATTTTAGTCATCCCATGGTTCGAGTATGGTTTTTCATGCTCCTATCAAAAAGAGGGCGGTCATATTCTCAAAATCAAGCCGGAATGGGCAGCCAGAGACAATCAGGGTCGCCTTCTGAAAAAAAACGGCTTCGAGTGGATGAACCCCTATCACCCTGAAGTTCAAGAATTTATCATCAGTATTGTGGAAGAATGCGTAAAAAATTACGATATAGATGGCGTTCAGGGTGATGACCGTCTGCCGGCTCAGCCCATCGAAGGCGGATATTCTGATTTTACCATCGAGCGCTACAAGGAAGAGCACGATGGCGCCATGCCTCCCAAAGATTACCGTGATAAAGACTGGCAGCGCTGGCGGGGTGACATTCTCAATGCATTTGGAAAAAATTTCTATCAGCGAGTCAAAGCTATCAAAGCAGATATTTTAGTTACTTGGGCGCCAAGCATCTATCCATGGAGCTATGATGAATATCTGCAAGACTGGCCAAATTGGCTGAAAGCTAATTACGGCGACTGGATTATTCCACAGGTCTATCGCTACTCTATCAAAGACTATCAGCAGGCTTTGGCTTTTCTCAATCGGGATTCTCTGGAAATATCTGATAATCAAATGGAGAAAATCATTCCTGGCGCCCTCCTCAATGTGGGCGAATATGTGATGGATACTGATTTTTTGAAACAGACTGTGGACGCCAACCGCGCCCATGGTTTTCAGGGCGAAGTCTTTTTCTTTTATGAAGGACTGCGGAAAAATAACGACCGAATCGCTAAATTTCTCAAAGAAAATTACTATCAAGAGCCGCTGAAGCTGAAAAGGTAACAAGAGAACGGAAAACGCAAGAAAATTGCAAATGATGACTTATATTGAAGAAAACAAATCAAGAACTGCTACTATTGCAAATTCCCTCTTGAAGTGTGGCTATCCAGATTTCTCAGAAGGGGCATAAGTTGCTGGCTGTTCAATGGTGGAATCATGCTTATGGAGCATTGGGGAATTTACCCCCTTTACGCAAGGGGGGACACAGGAAGGGATATTTGGCCGTTCAATCACCAATTGTTTGGCTCTTGCATCACTCCACAACCTGAACAATATTTAAAAGGATAAGAATTGATGACAAGAAAAGGATATTTTATGAAAAGCCGCAGAAAACCTCTGAAACCATGGATAGCTGTCTCGTGCTTATTTTTATTAACCCTGCTTCCCACGCAAGCGGCGTGGTCGTTAAGCGGAGCTGAAATGCTCTCAGAGTTTCGGGCAGTAAAGCTTACAAATGTGGACAGCCAGGCGCTCTTTTCAGATGAGAGTATCGCCCGTGCTATGGATTATCTGGCTTCCATCAACATAAATACTGTGCTGGTGGCAGTATGGAATAGCAGCGGCGCCAATGGCGATTACACACTCTACCCCAGCGCCTTGATGGACAGCATGTTTGGCGTGCCGGTGCATCCCTCATTTGCCGGGCGGGATATGCTGCAGCGCGTCATTATCGAAGCACATCGCAACGGTATGGAAGTCCTCCCCTGGTTTGAGATGGGATTCAGCACCAGCTACGGGCAAAATGGCGGACATATTCTCCAAAGATATCCTCACTGGGCGCTTCTCAATAGCAGCGGTCAGCTCGTGGTGAAAAATGGCTTTGACTGGATGTCGCCCCTAAATCCAGAGGTGCAGGACTTTATTTACAATCTCACCATCGAAGTTTGCGAAAATTACGATATTGACGGCGTGGAATACAGTGACCGCATTCCGGCAATGCCTGTAGAAGGCGGCTACGAGCCATCAACCGTCGCCAAATATAAAGAAGAGCATGACGGAGAAGAACCGCCCAGCAATTTCAGCGATGAAAACTGGAAAAGGTGGCGGGCAGATATTATGAACGACTGGTTTCAGCGGGTTCGCGATGGCGTGAAGGCTATTGATCAAAATCTGCTGATATCATCTAGTCCCAGCGCCTATCCTTGGGCCTATGACCAATACCTGCAGGATGCCAAAAGCTGGATAGAAGACGGCACCGCCGACAATCTCATTCCCCAAATCTACCGCTACAACTATAATGATTATCTCTTTGAGCTGAATAAAAGCCTCTCCTTTATTGATCCCGCTTTTCACCATCTCATCTATTCGGGAATACTTATTAAAGTCGGCAGCTACCGGATTAGTCCCGAACTTTTGAAACAGAGCCTGCAGGCCAACCGCGACCATAATCTGGCTGGAGAAGCCCATTTCTTTTATGAAGGTTTGCGTGATAATGGCAATGAGCTTGGCGATACCCTGCTGGCTAGTTTTTATGCCGAACCAGCGCTGTCTCCAGACCGCGATGGCTACATCCGCCGCCCCAAAGCAAGCATCCAAAATGAAGACGATCCGAATACCGTGAGTGCCGGCGACTGGTATGTATCTGGCATTCAGGGTTTTAATCCCAATATTCTCATTTGTGAAAGCCACGATAGCCTGGCAACAATTGACTACCATTTCAATGTCCCTTTCTCGGCTTACTTCGATCTTTATAGCTATAATCTTACCGGAGTCAAGGCCTGCAAAAATGCCCATTATACACTTTTTGGAGAAAATGACACTCTGGAAGCCATAGTTGATCAGACCCTTTTGGCTAATAAAGGCTGGCAGAAGCTTGGCGCTCTCTATCTGGATAAGGGCATGCAAAAACTTATCACCCTTGACAACAGCCTGGCCGCTGGCACGGAAAAACTAACCGCCGATGCCACTATGATTATGATCAACCGCAAACTTTCACCTGATTTGCTCATCAGCTCCATCGAGCATCGTGAAAACCCCCAGCACACTTTGCCTCAAGCTTTTCAGCTTCACGCTTACCCCAATCCATTTAATCCCGTCACCACGATCCAATACCATTTGTCCAGACCGGAAGCTGTCACGATTTCTGTTTACGATCTCAGCGGAAAACAAGTTTTCCAGCAATACTATCCCCGCCAGTCCGCCGGACTGCAGCAAATCACCATAGACCTCAGCAATCAGGCCAGCGCTATCTACTTCTGCCGAGTCAGCACATCCATCCAAAGCGCCAATCAAAAGCTGATTCTTTTGAAATGAGTCGCACTGCTTTTAGGGAAATGCTTGGAGCGCTGGCCATTGAACCGGGTCAGCATCTCCTCATTCACAGCAGTTTTAAAGCGCTGAAAAAAGCCTTTCCCAATTTGATTGCCGCAGATTTTATAAAAATTCTTCAGGAGAAAGTCAGTTCTGAGGGCAGTCTGCTCATGCCAGTCTTCACCTACTGTTTTCGCAGAACATCAGGCGACTATGAGCGCTTCAGCCGGGATCATTCTCCATCAAAAACCGGCTGGCTTACTGAATACTTCCGCCGGCAGCCTGATGCGCTTCGCACTGCCTCGCCGACCCACTCCTTTGCACTTTGGGGAAAAGTCGGTTTAGAATACGACTCTGAGATCATTCCCCATAGTCCTCTAGGAAAAGATTCGCCGCTGGATTGGCTTGCTCAGAAAGAAAAGAGCGCTATTCTGATGCTGGGCACCGATTTTCACAGCCTCAGTTTTGGACACTATCTTGAAATTATCCATCAAGCGCCCTGGGCTGATCTAAATCCCTGGACATACATGGGTGTGGAAAAAATTGGCGCCGATGAATCTGCCGATATTCCCCTGAAAGAGATACCCGGCTGCAGTCAGAGCTTTATCAATTTCGAAAAATATATTCAAAAGCACATCAAGCTGGCAGAATTCATCTGCAATGATCAGCGTTTTAGAAAAGTCACTATCCCCGAGCTGCTTCATTATGGCGAATATTATTTCCGCCTGCATACCAATGAGCTCCTTTGCCCAGCCGGGAACTGCCAGGCCTGCGACACGAGAAGGAATAAACTGAAATAGGGCTTGAGCATCATAGTAAATTGAAGGTCCCGATGCGTTGGGAGCTATCCGCCTAAGGACGAACAGGTCGAGATGCCTGGTGTCCACCGCCTTGATAAATGGTTGATACCGTTGTTATTTGGTGTTTTACCAGATCTGTCCAAAATAAATTTTTCCATCGATAAATTAGATTATGCTGACTGCCTTAATCCGGCCCTTCACGCCCTGTGAAATATTCTTTCACGGGGTCGGGATAAAGAAGATTGTGTTTGAAGGCAGAATCTTCCCCGAATTTGTGACAGCCCCGGTCACTGATTCGTCAGTCGACGGTCGAAGTGCGGTCACTGAGCGGAGTGGTATCCTGAGCTTGTCGAAGGGTCGAAGTGCGGTCACTGAGCGGAGTCGAAGTGTTGCT
>OMKS01003939.1_pt1 | contig 11510 bp, 7 predicted proteins | sample 1674721 | NCBI WGS metagenome assembly OMKS01 (sample SAMN06264996, study PRJEB25208) | sediment metagenome | isolation source: hot spring sediment | place: USA: California | collected 2014-09-02 | reverse complement strand
CATCTGGAGGGTCTGGTTGCGGAGACGAGCGGCTTCGAGCGCGCCGTCGATGATGTCCCAGCGGAACTTCCCCTTCTCCGGCTCGATTACGCTCCACAGCCACCGGCAGTACGCCATTCTCGTCTGAGGGTAGCGCTCGTTCTTCAGGTTGCCGTCGAAAGGCTTGAATTCGACGGGGCCTTCGCGGTCGTTCCACATCAGGCCGGGGTAGAGCGGGTCGCCGTTGAAGCGCTGGAAGGTGGTGGTACCCTTGTGCGGGTTCAAAAGATACTCGCCGCTCTCCGTCGGACGGACGCGCTGTATCACCTCGTTCCTGTCGAAAACGTCCCGCCAGTACCCGCCTTTTTCCTTCTTTACTTCCGCCATGGTGTTCTCCCTTCAACTTCCCGTTATCGCGGCGGGAGTATTATAAGCGCCCGCCCGAAGATACAAAGTCCGACAGCCATGTCCTGTCTTCGGGATGCGGCGCGACTATATGGCAGTGCATCGCGTGGTGTTTCCGCGCCCTGCTCATGGAGGAACTTATGAAACGCATTAACAGCCGCATCGTCGTTATTGCTGCAGCGGGTTTGCTGGCGCTGTCTGGGGGATGTTCCACCAACGTGTCCGCCGCGTACTGGATGCCGTCGTTCGAGAACCAGACGAAGTCCGGCGCCGGCGGGGACACGGTGGACGTGAAGGCTGACTTCGGCGTGGAAGCCGATGAAGGCGTCCTGCTTTTTGAGTTGGCCGGTTCGACGGGCGCTCACCGTTTTACGGCCAACTACTGGAAGATAGAAGGAGCGGGTTCCAAGGTCATGACGGCGGACAGGGATTTCGCCGACCACACCTACGCCATCGGCGACCAGACCCGGACGTCCCTCGACTTCACCTGCATCGGGGCGTTGTGGGAGCCTGCGCTCGTCAACCGGCCGACGTTCGCCTTCCGGCTGCTGATAGGCGCCAACTTAATCAACTTCAACATGGCCGCCGAGAACATCACCAACCCGGCGCCTCCGGGCGACGGGGAGACCCACGTCCCCGCCGATGATTCCACCTTTGCCGATATCGGCTACATGCCGGTACCGGTCGCAGGCGCAAGCATCGACTTCCCCATAAACCGCTGGCTGTATTTTTCGGCGAGGGGGCAGTATTTCGACACGGAACTGATAGGCGGCGGACTCGATTTTGAAGCATCCTTCACAAGCGCCGAAGCGGCGCTGCTGTTCGGCAAGCCCGGCAACCACGTGCAGGGGTTCGCGGGATACCGCTACCTTCGCATCAAGTACGACGCCGATGACGACGCCGGCGACTCGACGCTCGACGGCGTCATAGCCGGCGCGGCGTTCATTTTTTAGCGCCGCGTTCCGACCGCGTGCAATTTTCCCATCAGCGCCGCGCTCCAGCGGCGATAAAATAGGCGCCGGAGGGCGCCAGCGTGATTTCCGCCGTGCATTTTCTGCTGACCTACGGCTGCAACTTTTCCTGCGACCACTGTTTCGTGTACGGCGCGCCGGGGGCGCCTGGCACTTTCACCATCGGGCGGCTGCGGGACGCTCTTGACGAGCTTGCCGGGCTGGGGTATGTGCGGGCGGTCTGTTTTGAAGGCGGCGAACCGGCACTCTACTATCACACCCTGTGCGCCGCCGTGCGCCATGCGTGCGACCTCGGCCTCGAAACTTCCATCGTCACCAACGCGTACTGGGCCACGTCTGATGAAGACGCGTCCCTGTGGCTCGAACCGCTTGCCGAAGCGGGTCTCTGCAAGCTGACGCTCAGCGACGACGAGCTGCATTACGGCGATGCCCCCGCCGCTCCTCCGGGCCGCGCCGTGCGCGCCGCGGAAAAACTGGGCGTCGGGGCGAGCGTCATCGCCACCGCCAGTCCCGCCGCCTGTACGGATGCCAGCGGCGCCGTTTCGGTTTCCGGCGGCGTGATGTTCCGCGGCCGCGCCGTCGATAAGCTTGCGGCCGGCCTCCCAAAACACCCGTGGCCGACGTTCGACAAATGCCCCCACGAAGACCTGCGCAATCCTTCCCGCGTACACCTCGACGCTTACGGCAACGTCCATCTTTGCCAGGGTCTCTGCATGGGGAGCGCCGCGGATGCGCCCCTGGGGGAGCTGTTCCGCCGCTACCAGCCGGACGAGCACCCGGTGGTCGGCCCGCTGGTAGCGGGCGGTCCCGCGGAGCTGGCACGCCGCTTCGGATGGCCGCCCGAAGAAGGCTGCGTCGACGCCTGCCACCTTTGCTACGCGGTGCGGCGCGGCCTGCTCGACGTTTTCCCGCGGTTTCTTGCCCCCAGGCAGGTCTACGGACTTTGAGGGCGTGCTGTAGGCATCCTTTGTTTCCTCCGCCAGGCGACCCATGCCGCAGCAACGCCACCGCTGAACTTGCCCCACCCCATGCGCCCCGCTAAACTGTCTTCCTTGGAACCCTGGAAAGGAGCGTCCCATGTTCATATCAGGTTTCGTCGATGAGGCAGGCCCGGACATAGCGACCCAGATAAAAGTGACCAAAGAGCTTGGCTTCAGCCACGTTGAAATGCGCATGGTGGACGGCAAGCAGTTCACGCAGCTTGACGACGCGGCCTTTGAAAAGGCCTGGGACGAGCTGCAAGAAGCCGGCATCTCCATATCCTGCTACGGCTCGGCCATCGCCAACTGGTCGCGTCCCGTCAACGGCGACTTCAACCTCGACATCGCCGACCTCAGGCGCTCCGCCCCGCGCATGCGGATGACCGGTACGCCGTTCATCCGCGTCATGAGCTGGAAGCAGGGCGACGCAAGCGAAGAAGAGTGGGGAAGGGAAGCCGTGCGCCGCATGAAGGAGCTTGCGAAAATCGCGGAAGACGAAGGCATCACGCTCGTACACGAGAACTGCGACGGCTGGGGCGGCCATACCATCGAAAACACCGTGGCTCTACTCGAACAGGTGAACTCCCCCGCTCTCAAGCTCGTCTTCGACACCGGCAACCCGGCGCACCACAAGCAGGACGCCTGGGAATATTACCGGCGCGTCCGCAAGGACGTGGTGTACGTGCACATCAAGGATTACAAGCCCGCTGGGGAAAAGATGCGGGCGTGCTTTGCCGGCGAAGGCGTCGGGCGAGTGGAAGACATCGTCACCGACCTGCTGAGTACCGGCTATGACGGCGGCTTCTCCCTCGAACCTCACATCGCCGGCGCGATACACGAAGGCACGGTGGCCGGCGAGAAGAAAAGCGCGTACCAGATTTACGTGGAATACGGGAGAAGGTTCGCCCAGCTCCTTGAACGGGCCTGGAAAAACGCAGGCCTCCGGTAAACCTGCCGCCGCTTATTGCGGGGATTGCGTTCAACCAATGACGGATGCAGCAACGTTAGCAGCAATGACGGACGAGCAACTTCTTGAGCTGCTCGTAACGGAGGAAGACCGCCTTCCCCGCGAAGCGGTCGATGAAATCCTGCGGCGCCGGGAGCGCCTGCGCGCCCCGCTCGAAGAAATATGCCGGCGCGAAAAATTCTGGTGCGACGACAGCGGGCATTTCTGGCAGCCGGTGCACGCCAGCTTCATACTTGCCGCCATGCGCGACCCGTCCGCCCTGCCCGCTCTGCTGGACGCCATGCGCTGGGCGAACATATACGACGTGGACTGGGTCTGTGAACCAATGCCGTCCATGCTCGCCGCCGCCGGGGAAGAAGGCGTCCCCCTCCTGAAGGAACGCCTGCTCGAAACTGCTGCACCCAAGTACGACAAGGCTATCGTCGTCGAAGCGCTTGAATTGCTGGCGTCTGCACATCCGGACGTGAAAGAGGACGTACTGGACTGCATCCGAAGGGTCTTCCACGACGACAATGAAGTGCTGTTTGTCCGGGATATGGCTGCTTACGGCATCCTCTGCTTTGCCCCGCCATCGGACAGGGACGTCCTCTACAAGTGGGTTGAAAAAATGGACGAGGAAAGCAGCCTGCCGCTGTTCGGAGTGAGATGCGTTGAAGAGGCTTACGAAAAAGGCGGCCTGGAACAGTCTCCGCGCGACTGGCTGGATTTCTACGATGCGGACGAAATCGCCTACCGTCAGCGGCGTTGGGAAAGGGAGCGGCGCGAGGACGCGGACGAGGATGATGACGGCCCGGAAGACCATCCATCCCCCCCTGTCTCCGAGAAGGTCAAAGTCGGGCGCAACGCTCCCTGCCCCTGCGGCAGCGGGAAAAAGTACAAGAGGTGCTGCGGGCGGACGCAGCAGTGACCTGTCCATCAGGCGGCCAATGCCCCGCAAACAGTGCGTCCGCCCCGCCCCGGGCAGGCGTTGCGCTCACCCTCCGGCACCCACAACGTCCGTGAATATGAACCCGTCGCGGGAAACGGTCGTCCCCTTCAGAATGCGGGTGGGGCGGGCGAACATCGGCCCGTCCCATGCGAACGTGTGGAACTCCCCGTTCTCCCCGCACGGGTCGGCTCCCGCTGGCAGCACTTCGAGAAACGCGCCGTCGTAGTCGGCGCCGGCAAGCCACTGCGGCATCTTGCGCGGGTCGATGCAGGTTACCACGGCCTTCAGGCCGCCGCTTATCATCTCTTCCGCCAGCGCCTTCGTGTCCGTCCCCCACAGCGGAAAATGCGCCTTCATGCCCGCCCCCCCAAGCTTCTCCTCGCGGTAGCGGCGCACGTCTTCAAGGAACACGTCTCCAAATATGAAACACTCGACGCCTTCGTTCCGCGCTTCCTCCACCGCGCGCCCCATCAGCGCTTCGTACTGCTCGTTTGAGCACGGCGAAGGTATGCGGACTTTGTGCAGAGGAATGCCTGCGGACGCCGCCTGCGCGTCCACCAGCTCCTCGCGCACGGCGTGCATCGACGCCCTTCCGAACGGGTCGGTGATGGTCACGAGCATACCGGTGACTACGATTGCGCCTTCCCGGCGCACCTTGTGCAGCGCCCAGGCGGCGTCCTTCCCGCTGCTCCACGCTATCCACGCCCTTGTTTTTTCCGCCACGCGACCCCCGCTTCAGAACTCGGCTCTCGCTTTTATCCCCACTGTGTACCACCTGCCGGGAGCGGGAAACGAATACGTCGGCTCGTAATACGTGTCCGCCACGTTCTCGCACTTCGCGAAAACGGTCACGTTCTCTGCTGCCCGCCACTCGGCCGTTGCATCGAGCCGTGTGTAGCCGTAGGCGGTGACCGTCCCGGACTCGCCTATGTCATCCCACTCTCCCACGGTGACGAGAGCAAGCCCCAGCCTTATCCTATCGGACGGCTTCCACGTTGTCCCTATGCTCGCCGTGAAATCCGGCCGCCTCAACAGCTTTTCCCCGTCAGCCTTCTTTGCCGACAGCGCCGTTACCGACGCGTGCGCGCCAAACGGCCTGTCTTCCGGCGCATACCGGCAGGAAACTTCCACGCCCTTTGTCTCCGCCTCGCCTATGTTGTCGAACGCCCAGGTCATCATGTTGTACTGGATGAGATTTTGAAAACGGTTGTGGAAGTACACGACGCTGGCGGCAAGGCCGGTGGTTTCCGAGCGGTAGTCGATAGCGGCGTCCAGTCCGAGATTTTCTTCCGGCAGCAGGTCCGGGTTCCCACCAAACGGATAGTAAAGCTCCGTGTACGACGGGCACCGGAACCCTTTTCCTATCGACCCCCTGACGGCCCATTCGTTCTCCAGCCCCATCCGCTGCGCTATCGAAAACCGGTACGTCGTGAAGCTCCCGTACTGCGAGTTATCCTCCACACGCACCCCTGCCGTCACTGCAAGCCGCTCGTACACCGGCACGGCGTGGCATTCGAAGAAACCCACCGCATTGAAACGCGACGCGCTTATATCCGCCCCCCAGCGCGTGTCGGTCTCGTCGAACGCGTCGTCCACGTATTCGAACCCCGCCACTATCGTCCCGCTTATCTCCGGGGCGACTGCTATTTCGTGCGTCCACGTCGCCTGGCTCCTCCTGAACGCCATGTCCGTTGTCCCTTCGGGCGTACCCCAGCCGGACGTATCGTTCGGCGCGATGCTTTCATAAAAACGATGCTGCTCGTACGCGCCCGCGTGGACGCTCATCGAATACCGCTCCCCGATGCCGATGCGGAACTTCGCCGAGCCGAGCGTGTCGTCGCCGCTCATCCGGTCGTTCGGGTCGAGGAATATGCCGGGGATGCCGGGGCCGAGCGACAGGGAGTTGTTCAGGTACCACCCCGCTTCCATCTCGTTGCGCCGGTACACCAGCGTTATCGACATCCTGTCCGCAATCTCCATGTCCGCTCGCCCGAACTGCGCGTCGTGCCGGTAGTCGCTGTTGGCGTACTTGCCCCCGTAATAATAGCTTTCCGTTCCGACCGCCAGCGCCGCCCCGTTCTCGCTGCCGCAGAACGTGACGCCGTGCCGGTACGTGTTGGCGCCCGCCCCGAAAGCCGACAGCTCCATTCGCCATGGGCCTTCGCCCCGCAGCGTCTCCATGCTTATCACCCCGGTGACGGCGTCGGAACCGTAGAGCGTGGAGCCGGTGCCGCGCATTATCTCCACTGATTGTATCCCGGGCATCGTTATCCGGCCCCAGTCCAGGTAGCTGTCCTGGTCGTTGACGCGTATGCCGTCCTGCAGCAGCAGCGTGTGGTCGGACTCGCCGCCGCGGGTGAACAGCGATGTCATCTGTCCCGGCGTGCCGAGCGGACTGAAACGCAGTCCGGGTATCTGCTCCAGCACACGCGATGGCTCCGATGAAACCGCCCCATCTATGTCCCCGGCGCTGATTACGTCCACCGACGAACCGGTCTCCCACAGCGGCGTGGCAAGACGCGTGGCCGTGACGACTATCGTTTCCGCGTCCGTTGCCGACGCCGCTCCCGTCAATGTCCGGCGCGCGGAAGCCTCGCGCTCTACCGCTGCTGGAGGTTCGATGATGCTTCTGGGGGGAGCTTCTCCGGCGTCCTCCGCCGCTCCGACCGCGGCGGCGAGAAACGCCGCAAAAACCGCCGGGATAACTGCGTTCTTCTTCATGGCTGCGCCCTTTCGATAAAAACACGGCGCAGCCCGGAACGCCCCGGAAAACTCCTTCCCGCCCCCGAAAAGCCGAGGGGCGGACGGACGCTGCTTGCGTCCGGCGAGTTTCCGGCATTGCCCCTGGCAGGGAATCCTTGTCAAGGGCATTGTCCTTCAGGCCCGTTCGCCGGGACCCTGAGACTCCAATCCGGGGCAGGTCTTCTGGCTTCCGGCCGGCGCTACACGCCGTCGCCCGTCCTTCCCGAAGCCTCGGCTTCAGTGGAAATCGGGCGGAGGGATTGCTCCCTCCCGGTCACAGCGGCGGCTCCCGCGGCGGTTTTTCACCGCCTTCCCTATTCTTCCGCCTCTCGGCGGACACCCCGGACCACGCCGCTACTTTGTCAACTTCCCGCTTAATACACCTCCCGCCCGCCGCGTCAAGCAGAAAAGGCGGGGGATAAAAGGGGTGGCCTTTTGTCCCCGTTGAATTCCTCCTGCCGGACGGTAGAATGATTCTGTGCAGCCAACCCGAATTGCCGAACTCAAACAACACGTGAAGGAAACGAGGGGCAGATGACAAATCAGGAAAAAGACAATCCCGAATGTCCGAAGTGCGGGACAAAGCTCCCCGAAAAAACGCCGCAGGAAAGCGCCCCGGCAGGTGCGGAACCGCCGGCCAGTACCGGCGGAGGCGCACGCCGCTCCCGCAAAACGGCGGCGCTGGCGGCGGTGCTGGTGATAGGCGCGGTCGCCGGAGGTTATTACGCGCTGACATTAACATCGTGGAGCGCGGCAACAAAATGGTCGCTCGTGTTCGAAGATGATTTCGACACCGGCCGCCCCAAAGACGGCTGGGAATTCACAGGGGCAAGATGGAACGTCGAGGACGGCGCACTTGTAGTCGCCGAAGGTGTCCCGCTTGCCTACCCCCCGGTTTCCATATCTATCCCGGCGGCCATCGAATTCACCGGCTGGGTACTCAGGGAAAGCAGCCCGCGGGAATTCTCCTGCTACATAGCCACGTCCCCGGAGCTTGGATTTAACGGCGGCTATTTCTTCGGCTTCGGCGCCCATGATAATTCGTGCGCCAAAATAGAGCGTGAAGGCATCGATGTCCTCCGCAGAAGCGGCAGGTTCGTCGAGCCGGGCATGAAATACCGAATTCGCGTGGAACTGACCGAAACCTGGCTCAAAGCTTTCGTCGACGGCAGGCAATTCCTCGCCAAGCGCGAGCTCTTCGGACTCGAAAAAAAGGGCAACCGCATCGCCCTCTACAGTTGGGACGCCGGCGCCCGTTTCGACGACGTGAAAGTGTTCGCGGCTCAGCCTGTCGCCCTGGTGCCCGTGCTTGCCGGCGGCGACGCCATCTTCCGCGTCGGCCAGTATGAAAAGGCCGCCGAAGAATACCTGGGCATGGCTCCTTCGCTGAGAAGCTCGCTGAAACGGGAAGCTCTGCTGAAAGCCGGCCTCTCCTTCCTCGCCGCGGCCCGCGCCGAGACCAGAAAACCCGTCACCGAACGCGACGTCAGAAAGCTGCACAACTTCCTCAGCCTCGCTCAAAAGCACCTTTCCGAAGTCTCCGGAGGCGAACTTGAAGCCCCGGCCATAACGGGCATTGCTCATGTCGCTCTCGAACGCAACGATGCAGCCAGGGCCGCCGAAATTATTCGGGCAGCCCTTGAAAAAGCCCCCACAAGCCCCTCCGCCTGGGAACTCCGCGCCTGGCCGCTCTCGGCCGCTCAGGAGCTTCAGAAACGCTTCCGCCTCGAAGACGCCGTCACTCTCCTCGACGCCGCTGCCGCACTCCCGCACCAGGACAGTTTCAGCGCAGCATCCGCCATCAGGGACGCCGGCCAGATACTCCAGAGAATCGGCCGCCTCGACGAAGCACTCCTGCACTTCAGAAAAGTCGAAGCCGATTACCCCGACCAGCGCTGGCTTTGCGCTTTGGCGCGGCGGGCGCAGGGCGCCACACTCATGGCAATGGAAAAACCGGACGAAGCGTTCCAGACCCTCGAATCCGTCGAAACCGCTTACAGCGAGCAACGCGGCCAGTGCGCCGCCGCACGCCAGGACCGCGCCATCATGCTCCGTAACAGGGGACAGCTGCTCGAAGCTCTCGACTTGCTGAAGTCCATCGAATCGGACTTCGGCGACCAGCAGGCGGCCTGTGCTCAGGCAAGGCTTGAACAGGCGACGACTTTGCAGGCGGCCGGCAGGCTGTCCGAGGCTTTCGAAGCATTCGAGTCCGTCGAAAAAGACTACGCCCACTACCACCGCGAATGCTCCGCCGCCCGCCGGCGCCGCGGCTTCCTACTCTGGAAAACCGGCAAAATGGACGCGGCCTTCGAAACATTAGGCTCCGTCGAGAAAGATTACCCGGCGCAACGCGTTTTTTGCGCCTGGGCGCGCCTCGAACAAGCCCTCATGCTCCTGGCCACGGGCGATTTCGAAAAGGCCATGGATGCCTTCAAGGCTGTCGAGCGGGATTACCCTGACCGCCCTGCCACCGCCGCAGAAGCACGCTTGAACTACGCCCGCGCTCTCCTGGACATGGGAAAGTCCGGCGAAGGCTTCCAGACCATTGCTTCCATCGAAACCGACTACCCCGAACAGCGCACCGCCTCCGCTCTCGCACTCCTCGAACTGAGCGCAAGACGCAGAGCCGCCGGTAACCTCCCCAAGTCGCTCGACGCCCTCAAGGCCGTCGAACGCCTGTATAAAGAACAGCGCACCCTCTGCGCCAGAGCAAGGTTGGAACAGGGTGTCACCCTCCGCACCATGGGCATGTTCAGCAAGGCGCTCGAAACCTTCGCCTCCATCGAATCGGATTACAGAGACCAGCGCCCGGCACACGCCTTCGCCGCTCGGGAACAGGCGCTGACCCTCTGGGTGAAAGGAAACCGCCAGGATGCACTCGCAGCCCTGGATGCCGTCGAAACCGACTTCCCCGACCAGCACGGACCTTGCGCCTGGGCGCGCCGCGAAAAAGGCAGAATGCTGGCCGCACTCGAAAAATACGACGCCGCCCTTGCTGTGCTCGAATCCGTGGAAACCGACTACCCCAGCCAGCGCGATCACTGCGCCGGCGCACGCCTGTACCGGGGACTGGCGTTGTGCAAGTCGGGACAGCCGGACGCCGCACTGCCGCTCTTCGAATCCGTCGAAGCCGACTACAAAGACCAGCGGATGCATGCTGCCTGGGCCAGACTGGGGCGGGCATTTGCCCTGTGGGCGTTGGAGCGGTTCGACGAGGCCGTCGAAGCGTTCGAATCCCTGGAACTTGCTTTCCCTGACCAACGGGAACAATGCGCCGCCGCTCTCCTTTTCGCCGGCGCTTATTGCAGAGACCCGGCTTGCTCCCAGCGGCTCCTCGAAAAAGCGGCCGAATACGAAGACCAGCCGCGCTACAAACTGCCGGCGGACTACCTCTTGGAGCGTACCACCGAAATCGAATTCAAAAGGCTCATGTACGGCGGACCCTGGCGCGCCGACATCGATTATTGGAGCGGCGAAAAAGCCTTGAAGGAAGGCAGGCGCGGCAAGGCGGTTGAGCATTTCAGGGTGATGAGCGCCCCCGGCGACCCCGCCGAATTCTGGCTCCTCTTCGCCCCTCAATCCCGCATCAGAGAAGCAGAGCGTGACGGCGGAGAGCCGGAGGGATTTCTCCGAAACGCACGCGGCCGCCTTCAGCCCGGCATATAAACAGGCCATGTGGGACTGTTGCAAGAGAAGAAAACATGGCGAAATCCGGGACTGGGCTCGTCTGTTCGCCTTTGGCGAATTGCGTGCCTGTCCCAGTGATTTCGCCGTTCCGCCATACTTTTTCAACAGCCCCCCTGTCACGGCGCAGCCGATGCCGCAAACGCACGCAGTCCCGCAATTTCCTCGCCGTCGGCCCCGGCGGCATCCGCTTTCTCCAGCTCGGCAAGACCCTCCCTCGCAAGCCCGCTCCCGATGCAGTAGTGCGCCAGCATGAGATGCGTTTCCGCGGAGCTTTCGAGCACGCGGGCGCCCAGTTCGTACAGCCTGACGGCGCGCAGCTCCGGCCATGAAACCGCCACGCTGTTGCCGTGCATCGCCGCCGTCAGGCCGTTGTCGTCCGCCGCAGTTATCAATGCCCGCATCGGCATCCCGCTGAAATCAATGGTGGAACGGATTTCCGCGCCTTTTTCAAGGGCGGCCTTGACCGCCGCGCGGATGCGCCGCGCCGCGCCTTCGGCATCGGGAGCAACGGTCTTCCCCGCCTGCGCCTTCGCGGCGGCTTCGGCGGGCGACATCCGGTACGCCGTCTGCTGCGTCGTGCCGCCGCGGGCATCGCCCGTCCCGACGGCAACGGCCACGGCTTCCCGGAGCGCCGCAAAGTCGCCCTCCGAAAGCCTGCCGAACGTCACGGCAGCGGCTTCGTCCGCAAAACCCTGCCGGAATTCCGTGCCGAGGTTGAGCCGCCGAAGCACAAGCTCGCGAAGCTGTTCCCTGTTGTAGCCCTTGTTCCCCATCAGCAAGCGCAGATACTCGACGTCCTGCTGCCCGCGCCTCAGCGCCTTCAGCCGCAGGCTCGCCACAGGCTGTCTCTT
>OMKS01003938.1_pt1 | contig 11512 bp, 9 predicted proteins | sample 1674721 | NCBI WGS metagenome assembly OMKS01 (sample SAMN06264996, study PRJEB25208) | sediment metagenome | isolation source: hot spring sediment | place: USA: California | collected 2014-09-02 | reverse complement strand
ACCCCGAGAGGTACCCCAGCCTCCCCGTGAGGACGTTCCCGATCGCGGTGGACCGATCCACGAGATTGAACTGCTGGAAGATCATCCCGATCTTGCGCCGCACGCGGCGCATCCGCGCTTGCGACAGGCGGGTCAGGTCCACCCCATCGAGCCAGATCCTCCCCTTCGTGGGCTCGATCAACCGGTTGATGCAGCGGAGCAGGGTGGACTTCCCCGAGCCGGAGAGACCGATCACGACGAGGAACTCCCCCTTCTCCACCGCGAACGAGAGGTCGCGGAGGGCGAGGACCTGTCCCCGCTCGTAGACCTTGGTCAGGTTCTCGACGACGAGGTACGGGTTAGCCATGGGCCACCACACCATGGGGGAGGCGAGGCCTCCCCCATGGTCGGAATGCCTCCACTTGTGCCCTACCGCTCGGGGTTGGGCAACCCGATGAGCGCCCGATACGTGTCGTAGTAGGAGTCGTCAATGAGCTCGACGTCGGTCCACTCGTAGAAGTTGGGGTTGCTCCACAGGGCGTTGCCCTCCGGGGAGCGGATGTGGGCGATGATCGCGGCCACGATCGCGTTCTCGACGCGGATCGGGAACCCCTCCGAGAAGGCGATGCAGTCGTTGGGGAGCGGACCCACGGTGTCGAGCACCCCGATCTTCGTGATGATCTCCTCCAGGGTGCCCATCCCCTCAACCTTGGACGCAGCGAAGCGCAGGTCGACGCACTGGCCCCGGACCTCCTCCGGATAGAGGGCGTTGTTCTCTCGGTCCCAGATCCACATCTCAGGGTCCATGCCGTAGTCCCACTTCGGGCCATCGTAGCCCTCGGGGGGCTCCGGCGGGGAACCGTAACCGGTGCAGAAGTCCCCCTGGCCCTTGAGGAGGGCGATCATCGAGTTCGTGTGGCCACCCGACTTCACCACGCCCCCGACGACGACACCGTTATCCTCGAAATACTTCTTGGGGAACACGTACCCGGATGTGGAACCCTCATCGTTGTAGATCCAGATCTTCCCGTTGAGGTCCTGGATCGAGGTGTAGCCCGCATCACGCGGGACGTAGATGCTCGCGAAGTAGAACGAGTACCCGCGGCGGACCGCCGCCAGCCGGGCATGGGCCCCGAAGTTCGTCTCCACAGAGATCCGAGCGTACTGGTCCGTGGTCGGGGTGCCCATCACGTTCCCTTCCGCTGCCTTGAACGCCTCGATCAGGGCCGCGTAGTCCGGCATCACCCGCGGGACGATGTACAGGCCGGTCGCCTTCCCGATCGCCTCCACGATCTGCTTGGCCGTCGCCTCGATCACCTCGGCGCGCGTGGACGGGGGGAACACCCAGATGATCGGGTTGTCCCGTGTGCCGAGCGCCTGGGCAAAGCCCGTCGCCCCGAGCGCCACCGTCGCCACCAACACTGCTAGCGTGAGTCGCTTCACAGCACCACCTCCTTGGTGTGAGGCATTATACCCTCGGCCGGGCTACCCCTCTGCCTGAAGGAGAGAATCCCGCTGAAGGAGAGAATCCCGAACCGCAACGAGTTCCTTCACCCGGTCGGGATCCACCGGGTACGCGACCTCCCCCCCTACCTTGAGGGCGGTGCCGACGATGAACCCGTCGGCCTTGGAGAACAGGGACAGGTTCTCAGGCCTGATGCCGCTTCCGACGAAGACGGGGAGCCCCGAGGCTGCCCTGGCGGCTTCCACTCCACCCGGATCGGCCGCTTCCCCGGTTCCTCCCCCGGTGACGATGAGGGCGTCGGGGCCATTCCGCGCGGCGTCCCGCGCTGCGGCCTCCAGCGTGTCGAGGTGTACAGCGTGCTTGACGTGCACGTCGGCGAGGACCGCAACTTCGGTTCCCAGCGCCCGGCGGAGGTCAAGGATCGCCCGCGCCTCGCCCTCGATCACTCCCTGGTCGGTGAACGCGACCCCGGCGAACACGTTTGCCCGGATGAACGCCGCTCCAGCCAGGGAAGCGATCGCCACTGCCGCTGGGCCGTCGGAGCGGAGAACGTTGACCCCCAACGGAATCCGCGCCTCCCGAGCGAGCTCGTGGACGACGATTGCCATCGCGGCCACCGTGACGGGGTCTGCCCGCTTGCGGAACGGAGCGTCGCCGAAGTTCTCCACGATCGCCCCGTCGGCCCCGCCCGCCTCGAGCGCGGCGAGGTCAGCACGGGCGCGCTCGATGATCGGATCGAGACCGCCCCCAGGGGAGCGCGGCGTCCCGGGAAGGGGAGGCAGGTGGATCACCCCGACCAGCGGTCGGCCTCCAGGAGGCCAAGGCAGGGTCATCGTCAACCCCTCCCGGCGCGGGCTGCCTCGACAAAGCGCTTGACCCGCTCTTCGTCCACCGGGTTCGTGGGATCGCCGTCGGCCTTCAGGCTCGACCCGACGATGACCCCGTCGGCCCAGCGGAGGAACTCCCCGATGTTCTCCTCGGTGGCCCCCGACCCGACCAACACCGGGCGATGGGCCAGTCGCTTCGCCTCCCGGACCTTCTCCACGTCGGGGGCGTTTCCGGTCATCCGCCCGGAGACGATGAGGGCGTCGGCCCCGTAGAACTCGGTCCACTCGATGTGGGTCGCGAGGTCGATCCCAGGAAAGCGCACGGCGTGCTTCTTGTCCACATCGCACAACAGCTTGATGGACTCGGCGTGGAGTTCCTTCCGCTTGCGGAGGAGCCCCGCGGCGCAGCCGTGATCGAGCTCCCCCGTGTCCCAGACCTGGGCTCCGGTGAGGAGGCACACCCGGATGAACGCCGCGCCGCTGGCGACGGCGATGGCCAGGGCGACCACGCCCCCGTTGTGGACGACGTTGATCCCCACCGGGACCGAGACCTCCTCAACCACCGCCCGGGCCGCGACCGCCTGGCAGGCGCTCTCCTCGGGGGGCACATCCATCCCCACGTAGAACGGAAGGTCCCACATGTTCTCCACGATCAGCCCATCCACCCCACCGCGGACGAGGGTTCGCGCGTCGGCGAGGGCTTCGTCCACCACCTTGTCCATCCCGTACCCGGTGTACCCCGGCGCACCCGGGAGGGGCCACAGGTGGACCATCCCGATCACCGGCCGCTCGACCCCGAACAGATCCCGCAACGATGCGACCCGAAGTCCATCCCATTGCTTCTTCCAGTCCACGGTCATCGGTCCCTCCTTGTCCACCGGTCCCGGAGCCACGTCCCAAGGGTACTCGCCCCTGGCGCCTGTTCCAGAAGCGACAGCAGATCGGGCAGGCTTGGCAGCACCCCTCCGCCTCCGGCGAGCGCCGCTGCGCCTCCGAGCAGGTTTGCCAAGACTGCGATCGCCTCCGGCTCCCAGCCAGAAAGGATTCCCACGATCGCCCCCGCGTTGAACGCATCCCCGGCCCCTGTCGTGTTCACCGCCTTGACCTGAAGGGCAGGCACGCTGGCGTCGCCCCGCGGACCCGCGACCAGACATCCCTCGCTGTCCAGCTTCGCCCCCACCCACCGCGCGCCTCGACAGCGGAGGTCTGCAGTCCCGGCGCGCACATCCCGGTGACCCGTGAGCTCCGCAATCTCGCGCCGGTTGGGGAGGAGGAGCTGGAAGGGAGCGAGGTCCAGGTCTCCCAGAGAGACAGCCATCGCCCCGGGATCGAGGCTGACCGGAATCGAGCGCTGCCGGGCGGTCTGAAGCGCGTCTTCCGCCGCTTCTCGTTCCTTCTCCCCTGCCCAGGCGTAGCCGGACAGGTGCAGCCACTCCACCCCATCGAGCCAGGTTGGCGGGATCGCGTCCCACGAGAGTCTCCGGCACGCCCCAGGGGCAGCGAGCAGCGCCCGCTCTCCGTCGGGGTGGACGAGGGCGAAACAGAGCCCCGTCGGCTTATCCTGAACGCGCTGGAGCCACGAGGTCAGGACGCCCTCCTGAGACAACGCGCTGCGGACCCAATCCCCGAACGGATCTTCACCGATTGCTGCTGCCAGCCGCACCTCGCACCCGAGCGCAGCCAGCCAGCGCGCGGTGAGGGCGGCCGAGCCGCCCAGCGTCAGGGCAGTCTCGGCATGAGCCTCACCTCCAGGCGGGGGCACCGCCGCCACCCGGATCGTCACGTCCACGTTCAGGTCGCCGAGGAGAGCGACGACAGGACGCGTCACTCCCGTTTGTACGGGGTCCCGAGGGCCCTCGGGAACCGCACCCGCCCCACGACCCCCGACACGACGAGCAAGGTCACGATGTAGGGGAGCATGTCCACGAACTGCCACGGGATCGTCTTCGTGGGCAGCGTCTTGATCCACGTGGCGAGGCTCTGGAAGAACCCGAAGATGAACCCGCCCACGAGGCCGAGGATCGGGTTGAGGCCGCTGAACACGACCGTGGCGAGCGCGATGAACCCCCGGCCAGCGGAGATCTCCTTCGTCACCGACCCGAACCAGCCCACGGACAGGTACGCCCCCGCGAGGCCAGCGAGCGCCCCACCGAACGTGGTCGCCACGAGCCGGGTCAGGTTGACGTTGATCCCCGCCACGTCCGCCGCCTCGGGGTTCTCCCCCACCGCCTTGAGGATCAGCCCAGCCCGCGTCCGGTTGAGGAACGCCTGGGCCAGGAATGGCACCACCAGGGCCACGAAGATGAGGGGAGACACCGCCCCGATCGGGGTGCGCAGCTTTGCGAGCTGGGCCGCCGCCGGGACGGCGTGGAACCCGGGCGCCCCGAGCTTGATGAGCCCGAACGCCACGAACCCCAGCGCGAACAGGTTGATCCCGATCCCAGCCACCATCTGCGTCCCCTTCCAGTAGGCCGCAATCACGGAGAACAGGAAGCTGATCGCCATCCCCGTGCCCATCCCCACGAGGAGGCCCACGATCGGCCCCCCGGCTTCGGCTCCAAGCGCCCCCACGAACGCGCTCATCAGGAGGATCCCCTCGAGCCCGATGTTGAACAGTCCCGCCGTCTCCCCGATGATCTCCCCGGTCGCGGTGAGGGTGATCGGCACCATCGCGTGGAGCGAGATCCGCAACAGATCGAGGACATAGCTCCAGCTCATGCTGCCTCCTCGGCTGGCTTCCTCCGGGAAAGCATCCGCACCAGGGCCCGCCCGCTCGCCGCCATCGCCGGGAACACCCGCCCTAGTTCCGGGATCGCCATCGCCAACACGATCGCCCCCATCACCACCCGCACCATCTCCAAAGGCACCGGGTTCGAGCCGTAGAACTGCATCACCCGCCCCCCGGCGTTGAGCCCGCCGAAGAACAGGGCCGCGACGAGGATCCCCAGCGGGTGGTTCCGACCCACCATCGCCACCGCCATCCCGTCGAAGCCGAGGTTCATGAGCTGGGGAAGGCCGCTGATGATGGCGTAGGTCGGGGGGAGGCCCATCGTCGTTGCCGCCCCGGCCAACCCGGCTCCGATCCCGCCGAGGACGAAGCTGAGGGCGATCGTGCGTCGGATGGAGATCCCCCCGTAGCGGGCCGCAGTCGGGGTCAGCCCCGCAGCCCGCACCTCGTACCCGGTGGCGGTATGCCAGAGGAGGAAGTACACGAACAGGGCGAACGCCACAGCGAGGAACACGGAATAGGAGAGGTCCGTCCCCCGCACAAGGACCGGGAACCGGGCCGACAACGGGATCTGCACCGTTCGCTGACCTTGTCGGGCGTCGACGAGAACGTAGGCCACGAGGTAGAACACGAGGAACCGGGCGATCCAGTTGAACATGATCGTCGAGATGACCTCGTGCACGCCGCGGGTCAGCTTGAGGAGCGCCGGCCCGAGGCTCCAGACCGCGCCGGCGACCGCAGCGAACGCGATCCCCACGAGGAGGTGGAGCCCCGGGGGGAGCTTGAAGTACGCCACGCACACCGCGGCCGCCGCCCCCACGTACACCTGGCCCTCGGCGCCGATGTTGAACATCCCCCCCCGCAGGCAGATCGAGAACGTGAGCGCGGTGAGGACAAGGGGCACCCCGCGCGCGATCGAACTGGCGATCTCGTAGCTGCCGCCATAGGCCCCGCGGAGGAGGGCCCAGTACGCCTTCCACGGGTCGTAGCCCCAGATGTACATCAGGGCCGCCCCCACCAGGAGCCCCACCACCGCCGCCAGCACGGACTCCAACGCCGGGTGGAGCCCGGTGAGCGTGCGGTGGACCCCCCGCAGGAGGCGCCCTCCCGGTTGGACCTCGCTTGCCGTCATCGCTTCCCCCCTGCCGTGACGCCGCCCATGAGCATCCCGATCGTCTCCCGGTCGAGCTCCTCCGGCCGGGAGACGGCCATGAACCGGCCCTCGTACATCACCGCCACCCGGTCCGACAGCGCAAGGACCTCGTCGAGATCCGCCGACACGAGGAGGATCGCCCGCCCCCGATCCCGCATCTCGACCAAGGTGTCCCGGATGTACTGCGCCGCCCCGACGTCGAGGCCGCGCGTGGGCTGGGAGGCGATCACGATCGCCGGGTCCTTGGCGAGCTCCCGCCCCACGATCAGCTTCTGCTGGTTCCCCCCCGACAGGCTCCTCGCGGGAGCGCTGGGGCCGGTGGCCTGGATCTCGAACCGCTGCATGAGGGACCGCACATGGGCGTTGATCCGCCTCCAGCGGAGGATGGAGAGGGGCCCCCGGAATTCGTCCCAGCGGTGCACCCCGAGGATCGCGTTCTCGGCGAGGGTGAACGGGAGGACGAGCCCGAGCACCCAGCGGTCCTCGGGGATGTGGGCCACGCCGAGCTTGTAGATCTGGCGAGGGTCGAGCCCGAGGATGTTCTTCCCGCGGATCGTCGCCGTCCCCTTCAGCGCAGGGCGAAGCCCGGTGAGGGCCTCCACGAGCTCGGTCTGACCGTTCCCCTCCACCCCCGCGATCCCGAAGATCTCCCCACCGTACACATCGAACGTGAGGTCGTGGACGGCCACGGGCTTGGTGTCCCCCGCCACGGAGAGACCCTCCACGTGGAGGACCCCTGGCCCTCGCCCCTCCCGCTCGCGGTCATGGGCGTGGACGGGGATCTCCTCGGTCGAGAGCTCCACCGCACGGCCTACCCTCGTCTCCAGCGCCTTCCCCACCATGAGCCGTGCCAGCTCCTCGCTCGTCACGTCCGCCGTGGGCACGTCCCCCACCACCTCGCCCTTGCGCAGCACGACCACCCGGTCCGTGATCGAGCCCGCTTCCTTCAGCTTGTGGGTGATGAGGACGATCGCTCTCCCTTCGTCCCTGAGCCGCCGCAGAAGCCGGAACAACTCGTCCACCTCGAGCGGGGTGAGGACGCTCGTCGGCTCGTCGAGGATGAGGAGGGCCACGTCCCGCGACAGGACCTTGAGGATCTCCACCCGCTGCTGCTCGCCGACGGCGAGTTTCTCCACCGGGACATCGAGGGGAACGCGGAGCCCGCTCTCCGCCATCAGCGCCTCGAGCTTGGCCCGGATCTCGGCAAGCTGGAGGGGAGCCAGCGGCCGCTCCTGGGACAGGGCCACGTTCTCCACCGCGGTGAACGTCCCCACGAGGGCGAAGTGCTGGTGGACCATCCCGATCCCGAATTCGAGGGCCTCGCGCGGGCTGGAAAACCTGACTCGGCCCCGCGGGGACACGACCTGACCACGAGTCGGCGGGAGGAGCCCCGACAGGATCTTGGTGAGGGTCGTCTTGCCCGCCCCGTTCTCCCCGAGGAGCCCGACGATCTCCCCGGGACGGAGCTCGAGGGTCGCGTCGCGGACAGCGACCGTGCCATCGGAGTAGATCTTCGTGATCCGCTCCGCCCGGAGGAAGTACCCGTTCACCCCCACACCGCTACGCCTCGAACTCTCCCTCATGCGGATGCTCCCATCGTCCAACCGGAACAAACCAGGGGAGAGGGAACGCTCGGCTCCCTCTCCCCATCACCTCAACTCGCCAGCGCGGACCTTACGGCGCCCCCAACGTATAGCGAGCGCGGACGGCCTGCATCTCGTCCACAGTGTCCGCCGTCGGGACGACGATCGTCCCGGCGAGGATCCCCGCTTCGAGCTCGTCCACAGCCCGCCAGATCCAAGCGGGGACGGTGCCGCGGTTCACCGCCCAGTTGGCGATGGTGGCCTCCCGATCCTCGGGCTTGAGCGCCCCGGCGGAGATGCCAAAGTCGATGAACTCGAGGAGATCGACGAACTTGCTGATCCCCACGCCGCCCTCAGCGAGGCCAAGGCTGGTGATACCGCCCGTGAACGTCCCCTTCACCACCGCCTCCACCGCGCTGTAGCAGCCGACATCGACCCGCTTCATCCCGCTTGCGAGCCCGTGCTGACCGTTCCCCAGCCAGTCCTGGTTCGCGTCCACCCCGAAGTAGTACGGCGGTCCGGAGCGCGTCCCCTGGTTGCGGTGGAACTCGGTGATCGCCTCGAGGTCGCCGATCCCCAAGGGGCCAGCCACGTTGTACACCCCGACCGCGCCCTGGGCGAGCATGGCCTCGGTGGCCGCCTTCCCCAGTGCGATGTCGCTGAACGAACCGGTGTAGGTGTAGAGAAGGCCGACCGGACCGGTTCCCAAGGTCTCAGCGGCCTTCTTGTTCCCCCAGTCGATGCCGAACCGGTACCCGGCCTCGAAGTGGTACAGGACAGGGATCTCGATGCCAAGCACCACGCCCACGTTCGGGTAGCCGTAATGGGCAGCGGCCATCGCCCCCAGCGCTCCGACGAGGGCGCTCATCTCGTTCTCCCGGAACACGATGCTCATCACGTTCGGGGCGTCCACGACCGCGTCGATGATCGCGAACTTCTGCTGCGGGAACTCCGCCGCTGCCTGGGCGAGCGCGTCCCCGAGGAGGAACCCTACGCAGATGATGAGGTCGTACTGGCCAGTCCGGGCCAGGTTCCGCAAGTTCGGGAGGTAGTCCGCCGCCGTCGCGCTCTGGACCTCGACCATCTCCAGCCCGAAATCGTGCGCCGCCTGGTCCGTCCCCTTGAATCCCATGTCGTTGAACGAGAGGTCGCCCCGTCCGCCGACGTCGAGGACCACCGCCACCTTCCCCTTGAGCGCCTGCGCCATCGCCGGCGCCGCCACCAACGCCACGACCAGTGCCAAACCCAGCCACTTGCGCACCGAGAATCCCCCCTTGTGCAAAGGTACGGGCCGCCCGGCCCGGTTGAGCGGATTCTAACCGGGCTCCGTCGGGGAGACAAGGGGCGGGAACGCGCGTCGGGAAAAGCTAGACGTCCTACGAATGCTCTGGCCGTCTCCCGCTCTAAGAGAGGGGGGAGGGACCGAGGTCCCTCCCCGAGGCGAGGAACAGGAGGCCAGGAAGCGGCTCTCGACCGCGTGCCGTACCGATTCGAACGGTAGCCTTCGGGGTCGGAACCCCCGCTCGGCGGCACCATGCCTGGGCATCGTGGCCGTGGCCCGTGATCGAGGTTACGTTCTTCGAGGGAAGGGCAAAGGACAAGGCGCACCACGTGATGCCACGTGCGCGCCCAACCGCACACACCTCTGGCCCTAGTCCGGAACGCGGACGATGCGCCAGTAGTCCCAAACCGTGTTCAGCAGGCGATCGAAGTCGTCCCGGCTCGCCGGCTTGTTGAGGAAGCCGGCCGCTCCCGAGTCGTAGGCCCGCGCCATCTCCTCGTCGCTCGTGGACACAGTGAGGACGACGACCGGGATCTTGCGCAGCTTCTCGTCGGTCTTCATCTTCTCCAGGACCGTCTGGCCCTTGACCTTGGGGAGCTTGAGGTCGAGGAGGACCAAGTTGGGACGGGGAGCGTCCTTGTACTTGCCCTTGCGGAACAGGAAGTCGAGGGCCTCGGCCCCGTCCTGAGCCCAGTGCAGGTCGTACCGCGTCCCCGCCTTCTCCAGGCCGCGCACGGACCGCTCGATCAGTTCGTAGTGGGACTCGTCGTCCTCCACCACCAGCACCACCATTCGCCGTTCAACGGGCATCGCTCTCCACCCCTTTGTTCACCGGCACCCGGGGGATCGTGAACTTGAAGACCGTCCCAACCCCAACCTCCGACTCCGCCCATATCCGCCCCGCGTGCTCTTCCACGATCCGGCGGCAGATCGCCAGGCCGGCCCCGGTGCCTTCGGTTTTCCTGTCCAGCTTCTCAAAGATGTTGAAGATGATGTCCAGGTAGTCGGCTTCGATGCCAGGACCGTTGTCCCGAACGTAGAAGAGGTATGAGTCCCCCCGATAGGGCTTCCATCCCACCTCGACCGTCGGCAGGGCCTTGTCGTTGAACTTGGCCGCGTTGGAGATGAGGTTCTGGAACACGTCCCGCAGCAGCGAGGGCACGGCCCAGACCCGGGGCATGTCCGGGGCGATCGTCACGCTCACCGACTTGATCCGGTCGCCGAGGTCCTCGCACACCTCCTGGACCAACCTCCCCACGTCCACTTCCTCGTAGCGGGTGGGATCGATGCGCATCTGGGAGAACTTGGTCAGGTCCACGATGAGCTGATCCATGCGCCGCAGGCGGGCCTGGGCCTTCTCCAGGTCCTCCCGCACCTCGGCGGGCAGCTCCCCGTTGGCGTGGCGATCGAGGATCAGCGTGAGGTACCCCAGCGCGGTGCGCGTCGGGTTGCGGAGGTCATGGGACACGACATCGCTGAAGTTCCGCAGGTTCCGGTTCACCTCATCGAGCTGGGCCTTCTCCTGGCGCAGGGCGCCCTCCAACCGCTTGAGCTCGGTGATGTCGGCATAGTAGTCGATGCGTCCCCCCCGATAGCGGGCCGTCTCGATGGGGATGGATCGGTACTGGATCACCCGTTCGCTGCGGCCGGCCGCGGGCAGGATCCGCGTCACGAATCCCTCGACCACCGTCCCGCGGCGGTGGGCAGTCTCGACGAGGGAACTGTACTCCTCTCCATCGGCGAGCACATCGGCGATCTGCTTGCGGACGCGATCGGCAGGGAGACCGAACAGCTCATCACGATCCACCCCGAAGAACTCCTCCACGGCGTGGTTCGCCCACAGGACGCGCCGCTCCTTGTCCCAAAGGATGACCCCGAAATCGAGGGTGTCGATCCCATCCTCGATCAGGAACCGATACCGCGCCTCTTGCTCCCGCAGCTTGTGCTCGAGGGCCTGGACCTCGGACCGATCCTGAGCTTCCAGCACCGCCACCTTGGGCGTGACCCGGCGCGCTTGGACCTCGACGGTGATCGCCCGGTGGCCCTCGGACAGAAAGCGCAGCCGCTCCTGACGCACCTCGCCCCGCTCGAACAGGACCTTCAACAGGTCCTTGAAATGGTCGATGTCCTCGGGATGGATGTACTCCGAGATCTGCAGCGACTGGCGCTGCGGCCAGCCGAGGAGCTCGCGGGAGCAGCGGTTGCGGCGGGTCACGTTGCCGCGGTTCGTCACGACGTGGATGATGTTGAGGGAGTTCTCGAACAACTCCCGGCCATAGCAGTCCTCGAGCCGCTCCCGCGTCTCGCGGTGCTGCGTCCGCTCCCCCCACAGGTAACCCACCCCTCGCCCCAGGACAGCGACCCCTGCAAACAGGAGCGGGATCACCGCCCCCATCGCCAGCTGGGCGAGGGCAAGCTCCGGGATCACGAACACGGGGAGGGAGATCAGGCCGGAAGCGATCCAGGCGACCGCCGTGCCCACCCAGCCCAATAGG
>OMKS01003937.1_pt1 | contig 11513 bp, 6 predicted proteins | sample 1674721 | NCBI WGS metagenome assembly OMKS01 (sample SAMN06264996, study PRJEB25208) | sediment metagenome | isolation source: hot spring sediment | place: USA: California | collected 2014-09-02 | reverse complement strand
AGCAGAAGACGGCATACGAGATCTAGTACGGTCTCGTGGGCTCGGAGATGTGTATAAGAGACAGTTTCTATGTTGACGAAATAGAACTATACCCGGATCAGGGATGGACTCCGACATTCACGGAGACATTCACTCCTACAGATACTTATACTCCTACTCAGACTTACACACCTACTGACACGCATACCAATACACATACACCAACAGAAACAGAAACCTTTACACAAACAGATACCGCAACAGATACACCTACAGACACACCCACGAATACACCAACAGATACATTTACGGAAACCGATACAGAAACACCAACAGAAACACATACTGAAATAGATACAGCAACAGAGACTCCCACAGAAACAGATACCGAAACTCCGACAGAAACCTTTACTTATACACCTACAGAGACTTTTACCGACACACATACCGCGACTGATACGCCTACAGATACACATACCTCCACAGACACGCCGACTGATACGCCGACCGAAACGCATACAGAAACGCATACAGAAACAGATACGCCCACAGAAACATCCACGGAAACTTTCACCGAGACGCCCACATCCACAAATACACCCACAGAAACAAACACACCAATCCCCGGCGGCCCTGACCTTGTAATAACAGACGCTTATGTAACCGCACAGGAACCTTTCATCGGGTGCACGGACGGAACCGAACCCGAATTAGGTATACGAGTTGATTTTTCAAACCTCGGCGATGAACCAGCGGGTCCCTTTGACATTGATGTAAACGGTACTATTGTCAATATATCAGGAGGACTCATCGCCTCAGGTTCAGACTCAATATGGGTGTCTCCTTTTTCAGATTACAACGTAACCATAATAATAGACGTAAACAATGACGTTGCCGAGCTTGATGAAACAAACAACACATTTGCCGCAGTACTGCCGGAACCAACACCGCTGCCTGTATGCACTGAAACTTCCACAGACACGCCCACAGACACTCCGACAGATACCGCCACTTTTACTCATACGGAAACACACACAGATACACCGACCGAAACATATACTGATACCCCAACCCATACTGCCACTGAAACCGAAACTCCCGAACATACTGCTACTGAAACCGAGACTCCCGAGCATACTGCCACTGAAACCGAGACCCCCGAACATACTGCCACTGAAACCGAGACCCCCGAACATACTGCCACTGAAACCGAAACTCCCGAACATACTGCCACCGAAACCGAGACTCCCGAGCATACTGCTACTGAAACCGAGACTCCCGAGCATACTGCTACCGAAACCGAGACTCCCGAGCATACTGCTACTGAAACCGAGACTCCCGAGCATACTGCTACTGAAACCGAGACTTCGACAAACACCCATACTTTCACTGCAACAGATACACCCACAGAAACTCACACAAACACAAACACAGCGACATATACACATACACCCACACATACATTTACCGATACTCCGACAAATACGTTCACACATACACATACTTTCACACATACCCCGACACACACCCACACGCATACCCACACATTTACCCCGACATACACAAGCACCCCTGTTTTGTCGGTTTCAATAACATCAGTAAATCCATCTGACATAGACGCGGCTTCCGACACATCCATAACCATTGATTTCAATGTTTCACGCAGCGTAACAGGCGTTGTCGTAACACTTGTCGACGGCTCGAATACAATTGACACGGCGGTTTCAACAACATTCTTCCCTGCCGACGCCAACACAGCCAATATAAGTCTGGACTCTTCCGGACTTGATCTTTCGGCTGTTCCGTCAGGAACTTATAACCTTTACATTGTCATATCCGACGGCTCCGACAACGCGACATCCACCGCATACTCCGTAAACATAACAAATCTCCCGACACCAACACCCACTCCGACATTCACGGATAAGCCCCAGATAGAAGACATACTGAATTATCCGAACCCGTACTCGCCTGTTTCAGGAGAGCCTGCGCGGTTCAGCTTTACGGTAACAAACAAAAACGTGGATCAGGTAACCATACTGGTATACTCCTCGGCTTTAAGGCTCATAAGGGAGTATGTCTTTGAAATGGCGGCAAAGGACCAGATAATAAACCGCGGTTACATAGAACTGCCCGCGGAAGCCTTCGCGCCCCTGGCTAACGGCGCGTACTTTTACTCAATCAGGGTAAAAGGCGAAGACGGAGAAACAGTAAGAGGCAAACCCGGAAAATTGATAATAATCAAATAAAGAAGTAAAGCAAAAAGCCCCGGCACACGCCGGGGCTTTTTTTATTTTAAAATAATTTTTTTCTCAGCAGACAGCCGCGGGCGGGGTATTCTTTCTTTTTTTTACCAAAACCGTCTTGTTTTTCCCCTTCAGCCGTTTATAAGAAACTTTATCACATATACTGTTTATCATTCTTATTCCAAGCTTTCCTTTTATTTCATTTTCATAAAGTTTTTTGACTTTCATCGGCTTGTATTTTGAAATGTCATATTCCCTGCCCCTGTCAATAATGGTTATAATTATAAACTCGTCATTTAATTCAGCTTTTACCGCAACAAAACCCCTGTTTTCTTCATAACCGTGCCTGACTATATTTTCACAAACCTCATTCAGCGCCAGCTCAATATACCCCGTATCCTCCGCGGAAAAACCCGCGTACTCAACAATGTTTTTTACAAATACCCTGACAAGTTTAAGGCTCTTTTTATCCATAATCATTTCAAGAAGAAAAATATCTCTCATTTTCAACCGGTGCTGAAACTTTTAACCGCTTCGTCAACATCAGGATAGGCGTCCAAAAGACTGTCAAATTCCATAAGTTTAAATACACTCTCTACCTTGTCTATCATTGCCGCCAATTTCAGATCCCCGCCTTCTGTTCTTATTCTTTTCAGGGCAGAAACAAAAACACCCCAGCCCGCGGAACTGATAAACTCTATTTTTCCGAGATCCAGAACTATTTTGTATTTGTTCTCGCCAATTACCTTTTTTATCCCCGCATCCAGAACCGGACACGTTGATGTATCAACAAAACCGCTCATTTCAAGCACCAGAATATCCCCTATTGTTGATTCTCCGATTGTAAGCGCCATTTAAATCCTCCTTTTGCTTTTATATACTGTTTTTATTTTTTTTCAAAAATCATAACCGCAATATCATCGCTCTGTTCATAGTCTCCCACAAAATCCGCAAGATCCTTTTTCAGAATTTTCATGATTTCCGAGCTGCTTTTCCCTGTGTTTGCTTTCATAATATTTATCAGCCTTTCCTGCCCGTATTCTTCCCTTGCCTCATTCATCGCCTCTGATATCCCGTCCGTAAATATCGCTGTTTTATCACCCGCATTTATTGTTATAACCTCATTCTTCAGAACCTTGTCAAACCGCGGCCCTGGATCCGTTCCTATCGGGAAACCTTTCGGATTATACGCCTCAACTTCACCGCCGGCAGACCGCAGAACAAGAGTGTCGTTATGGCCGGCTGATACCATATTCAGAGTATTATTCTTCGTGTCAAGAACAGCGTAAAAAATCGTGACAAACATTCCTTCGTGCATATCCCTGTAAATTTCCCTGTTCAGAGCTCTTATCGCTCCGTCAGGAGTTTCATTCATACGGCTCTCCGCGTGAAGAATGCTGCGGCACATTGTCATAATAAGCGCTGCCGGTATTCCCTTGCCCGAGACATCGCCCATAACAAAACCGTATTTCCCCTCCCCCAGCGGCATCAGGTCGTAATAATCGCCGCCCACCTCTTTTGCGGATTTATAATATGCCGCAACTTCATACCCTTTTATTTCCTCGAGATTTCCAGGTATAAGAGATAGCTGTATATCGCGGGCAACTTCCAGTTCCTTTTCCATACGCTGCTGTTTTATGACAACTTCCTGCGCGCTTTTCAGGTCTCTTGTCATCATATTAAGAACACCCGCCAGGGCGCCGAGTTCGTTTTTTGTTTTCACCTTTACTTTGTAATCCAGGTTCCCCGTACCTATTATGCCCGCGCCTTTTGCCAGCACAGCTATGGGCTTTGTTATTGCGGCTCCAAGAAAAAACGCTCCCGCAATGCCCAGAACTATTACAACAAACGCTATAACAGCAATTTTCACATAAACATCATTCAAAACATCAGTAATAAGGCTGTAAGATATCCCCAGATGCACCGTGCCCAGAGTCAAGCGTCCTCTTGCCACCGCAGGAACCTCAAAATTTATTATCTTTTCGCCATCCCTTTCAACAATAATAATTCTGTAAGGTTCTGTCTCCACCACATTAAAAACCGCCGCAGGCTCATATCTGCCGCCTATACGTTCAATTCTGTTATGCGCTTTTATAATTTCTTTCTCATCAACAACAAAAGCGTATCTGACACCTTTGTTTTCCATCGCATCCGAAAGCAGCCTGGCCATACCCAGTTCATCATCCGTCAAAAGCGCATCGCCTATGCCGCCCGCCAGATTTTTCGCGATACTCAATCCCCTTAACTTTATCTCGGCTTCCAGGCTTTCGGTCTGTGTTTTTACCATAAAAAAACTAAGCCCGCCGATAACAAAAAGCATCAGAACAATTATAAAAAACGTGATTTCTCTTTTTATGCTTGAATATTTTTTTGCCACTTATTATCTCCTGTATTTTATGAGCTTCATTACGTGCCCTTTTTTCTTTGAACTGGTGCAGGTCACTTCGTCCATTTCTTTTTCCATCAGGTATTCGCCGATTCTGTTTTTCACGGCCTCCAGTATGATCTCTTCTTCATTCACTTTTTTAAAATAATTAGGCTTTACAATTACCCCTTTATAATTCAGGGCAATGGTAATTTTCTTCGGGGCAATCTGTATTTTAAGCCCTAATTTACTGCTCTTGTCCGATCCCTCCGCCAGAGAAAGGAGTTTGTCGCAGGCTTCGTTTACGGCAAGAACAATCTGGTCCCGTTCTTTAGGTTCTATTTTCTCAGTTTCCAGTATATCCTCCATAAACTTTCTCACCATAAAGAAATACTTGTTCTGCTTTGGTATTTCTATGCTGTATTCCACCTTGCCGTTATCCGAATTTTCCTTTTTCATAGCAGACTCCTCTCTTTTCTATTGTATCCCGCGCTTTTTCAACTCATCTTCTTCCGCGCGGGCTCTTTCAATGCTTCTCAAAACCCTTACATCTTCCGGGTCTATCACCGCGGCGCTTCTCCATATCCGTATTGCTTCCGCAAGATCTCCATCCGTATATTTTTTAAGACCTTCATAATACAGCGCTCTCACGCGTTCTTTCTGCTCCGCGGTCAAAGCTTTTGTCCGCGAGGTTTTCGCGGTCTCTGACCTTGCCCTTTTTATATAATCCAGTATAACCTTATTCCCCGGGTCCGCTTTAAGTGCTGTGTTCCATTTTTTTATGGCTTCATCATACCTTTTATTCACAAAACTTTCCACTCCTTCAAAGAATAACTTCCCCGCATCGCCTCTTACGCCCATACGTTCGTCTATCATACCAAGGTATGTATTTGTATCTTTGTAATTTTTATGCGTGTTCTGCACTTTCTTGAATCCTTCAAGGGCTGAAACATAGTCCCTCCTGCGGTAATCCGCCAGCGCTTTGCCATAATAAGCCTCAGCCATAGCCCCGGTTATTCTGCGTTTCAGGTCCGCGCCGCCTTTAATATCCTTGTCCCATTCCAGTGCCCTGTCAAGTTCAACAAGCGCGCTTTCATACGACTTTTTCTTAAAATCAGCCTCGGCTTTTTTGAAATACTCCGCTGCGCGCTGTTTTTCCTTTTCCCTGAATTCTTTTTCAACCAGCTGCCTGACCTGTTCTCTGAGCCCTTCTTCCCTCGCCTCAATCTGTTCGGGAATCGTCATTCCGAAATCATAAGAGAGCGTAAATCTGGAAAGACCTCCCAGATAATCATTTGTTATGAACGCGTAATCCACTGAAACATCGGCAAGTTTTATCCCGCCCCCGAAGCTTATAACATCTTCGCCGTAGCCTCCCCTCAAAAACAAACTGTCAAACAAAACCGCCTCCGCTCCCAGCCTGTATTTAATCCCGCTCTCCTGCCCTTTGAGCAGATCCGCGGCAAAATTACCGCGGAAAGAGCCGCTTTTAAATCTGAACAAAATACCCGCGGTATAAGTCTGAGGCATATCCTCCCGCGACTCGCCGAAAGTGAATTCCGGCTTTATAAAATTATGTATCACAATACCGGCTCTGAAAAAATCGGCGGGTTCATAAATAACCGCCGCATCCGCTCCAAATGCAACCGCATTTACAACATCAAAAGTAAAAGAAAACATATTTATATTGAATCCCGCATAAAAGACCTCATTTACTGTCCGGGCATAGGAAAGGCTTGCCTTGTACTGTTCAAAAACCATTTCCCCGGTTTCAAAGGCATTCTCATCGTATGTCATTATACCGTCAACATAAATCCTGTATATGCCCGCGCCAATCGTTCCAAAATCAAGAAGCGGCTGCCCGTACGTAACGGCATTGTATAAAACCCCTTCATAAAGCGGGTAGTGCATCATTGATGCCTGCTGTTTTTCAAGCAGAACAAGGCCCGCGGGATTATAAAAAACAGCGGACGAATCATCCGCAAGAGCCGCAAAAGCACCGCCCATAGAGACCGCACGCGAGCCCGCGCCCGCGCCGAAAATGCTGTCCGTACCGTAATCGCCTTCCGCAAAAACAGGCTTTAACAACAAAAACAGCGCAATTACGGCAATTATGTTTTTCTTCATCTCAGGACAACTACCTTTCTTATAAGTTTTTTTCCGCTTCCGCCCGAAACAGGAACCGTTTCAAGCACGCACAAATAGACCCCTGATTTCACTTTCACGCCCGCATCGTTCAGCGCATCCCAGGCATCCTGAAAATGGAGCCCCGGGGCCCTGATTTCCCTGTCCATAAGCCCCCTGACCGGACGGCCGTCAAGCGTAAAAAGTTTTATCGTCACATAAGATTCCTCTTCCAGATAATATCCTATTCGTGTTGTTTCTGTCTCCGGATTAAAAGGATTCGGGAAATTGTAAAACGTTTCTTCCTCGTTCGGACTCTGAACGGACACGATGCTTGATTTCATATTTCCGAAATAATCTCCGGGAGCGCTTTGTTTCATAGATTCCGGTGATGTCCGCAAATCCGTCTCATTTTCAAACTCAATATAAAAAGGCACCATACCTTCTTTAAAATCACCGCTTATTTTAACACGCATTATCTCCAGTCTAGGTACGCGCAGGCCGGATACGGGTATAAATATTTTCCCGTCCTCTCCCGAAACAGCGCTTCCATATACGGTGTCATCCGAAACATCCGAAACAACAACATTGGAAAGAACACTATCCGCGGCGATTTCAGCGCCCGCACGGTCTTTTACGGTAAGTGTTATTCCTGTCACATCCAGATACTGCCCGGGGTCCCTGTTTTCAAAATTCAGTTGCAGCATATCAACACCCTGCTGCCCCTTGAGTGCGGAAACAGGCATAAGATTGGTGTGCCCTATCTGCATAACATATGTAGCGGCTATTTTGGAAATAAGAACCGTCCGCATCGGAAACTCATCGGAAGGCGCGGCGCTTACTACAATATCTCCCGAAGGATTATTGTGAGCGCAGATATATTCCGGAAGCAGAATTCCCGCTTTAAAACTCGTCTGCACGGATGTTGAAGCAACATCGGATATCAGATAAACGGTTTTTGTGTTTGAAGCATCCACGGGTATGGGTTCGGCGAACTCCAGATAAAAATGCTCGGCCGCCGTATACGAAACCAGATCCAAAGTTACGTAAACCGTCTGCTCCGTAAAATCAGACACTCTCATATTTTCCAGAATATCCGCGGGAGCCAGAACTCCTCCGGACTCATCTTCCACGGTTACCGTAACCCCTCTGAAAACAACATCCGCAGTGCCCGCGCCTCCCGGATTATAAAGGGAAAGCGACATAAGTTTAACATCCCTCTGCCCGTTGCCCACCTGCGTCGGCGCAAAGTTGCTGTGCCATACAAGCAAATCAGTTGCGGGTGAATCATATATGTCCGCAGCCCCTGTTTCCCAGGGCATTGCGGGAGAAACATTCTTCTGAACCTCATCTGCCGAATTTATATCAACTATGGAGATATCATCCGAATTTTCCAGGACAATTTTAAAACTGTCCGCGGATGCCGTACCCGCAATGTCAGCGGTCAGCGTCAGATATACCGCCGAACCGGCGCTCAGGACAACAGGTGGAGATATTTCAAAAGAGACCAGCGATGATATTCCCGTCCCGGCGGCAGCAGCCGTGTTTCCTCCGGCATCCAGGCAGTACATATTCTGAATCGCCGTATTTGCGGAAATATCACTGCCCGCGCCGTCTTTCACCCTGACAGCGAGCGACCTGAATTCCGCGTCTGCCGTGCCCGCGGGATTCGTGTTTTCTATCCTGAAAACCATCACAGGCGCGCTGTTTTCTCCTTTTGTAACTCCCGGCTCCAAAACAGGAGCAAAAGAATCAATGTTTATCTGGCCTGTTTTTGTTTCTATGGCTCCCGCTCCGGAGACAAAAGGCACACCGGGCATTGAAACCGCAGTCTGTACAAAGCTGTTGGCATCCACCGCATAAATATCGGTGGCATTGGCAATCATTCCTTTAAAAACCTCATTGACAAAAACATCTGCTATATCAACATTGACGCTAAGAGTAACCGACTCTGCGGCCGGCACAATAACAGGAGATGTAAGATTTACTGTTATTTTAGACGAGCCAAGACTGTTATTTAGACCGTAAACCACGCTTCCATCCGCGGACCTTGCGCGAACCGCTTTAACCGAATCTCCGGGGCTGATAACATCTCCTGCCTCATTTAAAATATAAAAATTAAGCCTTGTCACCATTATGCTTGACGCGCCGCTGTCGCCCGCATTATAAAGTATAAGATCCATAACACTTACATTTTGCTGCCCCGTGCTGGACTTTGGCGGCATTTTGTCCGCAAACCCGACCTCTAAAAGCTCCGCTTTTTTCTGAATAACGGCTTCTGATGATTCCATCGGAAAAGCACTGCCTGTTTTAGCCGCCGGAGACACATAATTTCCCGTGTTATAGTCATACGCCGAAATATCCGAAGCGTTTTGTATACCTATCATAAAATCAGCAGCCATTTCCGATATATTTTCCGTAATATCCACTTCAAAATATACATCTTTGGCCGTTCCCGCGGTAAGCGTGACAGAGACGCTCAAAGGTATTAAAAACGAGGATTCCGCGGGTATTTCCTGAAGCCCGGCGTATTCATAAATAAAATCCGTCACCCTTACTCCCGAAACCGCGGTATCCGCGGGTATGGGGCCTGACAATGAGTCTTTAACCGTAAGGGTTAAAGCGTTTATTACAACCGGCGCCGAACCCGCAGGGCCGTTGTTTTCAAATGTAACAATCAGAGGATAAACATCCTTCTGCCCCGAACTGACCGAAGGCGGCATAATATCAATAAAAGACATCTCGAAAAGTTCAGCCGCAATTACAAGCTCTGTTTTGACGGTCTCCATAGGGAAAACATCCGGCTCCCTGTTTATAACCGGAGAAACCGCCTCAACATCCTCCGCGTTTTCCACTCCCGTGCTAAACACCGCATTGAACGCGGCAGAAACCATATCCGCATATACATATATATCAGTATACTCCTGCGGCGGTATGTAGACAGGCTCCGGCTGAACAGGCATATATATACTGTTTCCCGCAAAAACACCCCCGGCCGCAAGCGTCGTTCCTCCCGCATCAACAATCAAAAGCCTGTCAATGACTGCCGCGGCATCCGAAGGCAGTCCGTTTTCATCCTTCACGGTAAACGTCAGGCCCGTCACAAAATCATCAAACGAACCCATATTATAGAAATCAATCCTCATCAATGCCGCATTTTTCTGGCCCGAAGATACCGAAGAAGAAAGCATATTCAGATGATCCATCTGTATTTCCGCGGGCAAAGCAATTGTCGTGTAGCCGGAGCGCATCGGAAAAAAAATACCCGCGGCCGGCTCCTTATTACTAATAACTTCACCGCTGTTTCTGTCCAGAATTCCGCAGGCTTCAGGCGAGCCAAGCGCCAGCTGTACGTACAGCTCATCCGTAAATTCGGATATGCCCGCAAAAAGAGTTACTCCCCTTCCCGTACCCGCAGGCACCGTAAATTCCTCCGAATCAAAGGGAATGTATACATCCGCGGCTCCGGGCATCGAATAAACCGCGCCGAACGTATTGCCGCTGCCGTCGGCAAAAACAAGCGACGACAGAACTCCCGCAGCGGATATAGGGGCTCCTGAATTATTTTCCGCGGTTATCGTGAGCCCGCTCACTTTTATATCCGAGTATCCCGCAGGGTGCGGATTTATTATTTCAAAATAAATGGCCTCTATATTTTCATCGCCTTTATTCACCACAGGCGTAAGTTTCTTATAATAAGCGATATGCGCCGTATCAGCCTGTTCCCTTATCAGGGCCGCCGAAGAACGCATGGCTGCGGCCTGTGATGTTATAATGTCATAACTGTTCGCGTCCCTGGCTATTATATTTGAACCCGTTCTCACCGCAAACTTAAACTCTCCCGCAGCCGCATCGGGATGTATATCACCCATAATATAAACCTTCCGCGGCGAACCCACAGGTATGGTAATCGGAGTGGTGAGCCCGATGGAAATCATATCCCCAAAATCAGGAACCGCCTCCACATTTCCGTATATCAAAGAATCCCCGTCAGTCACATAAACCCTGCTCAATGCGCTTTGCGGGACTATCCCGGCATTTGAACCGTCTTCAACATAAATGTTTATTCTGGTGACAAGAACATTCGCGCCGTAAACATCCCCCTCATTGGAGAAATTCAATTCCAGCCCTGCTACTGCTTTTTGCCCCTTGTTTACCGAAAGCGGCATAATATCCGAACCTGTTATTGAACACAACGCCGCCTTTTCCTGAATAATAACAGTGGACGTCCTCATAGGAAAAAAATCGCCGTTTATGGCTTCCGCCGCGACAGGCATACCCGAATTCGCGTCAACAAACTCAATATCCGCATCTATTCTTATATTTACCCTGAAATTCCCCGCAGCCAGTGTGTCAACTATGTCCACATACAGCCTGAGATCCTTTTCCTGCCCTGCCTCTATGGCGGCAGGAACGGTAAACGGCACATAAAAAGAATCCGCAGCCGGAGGTATGTCGGAATGAAACACAAAAACCTCGGATTCATCCCTTATCATAACCCGTTTTAAGGCGGATGCGGGATTAATCACGCTGTTTGTCTCATCTTCCACAGTAATTGTTATTCCCCGCATCTGTATGGCGGCGCTGCCGGAAATGTTTTGATTTGCTATTGAAAGTATTTCCGCGAATATATTGGTCTGTCCCGTTGATACCGTTGTGGGTATCACATCCGTATGATAAATGCCTCCGTATAAGGGCCGCAGCTGAACAAGCACGGGGGAAGACTCCATAGGAAAGAAAAATCCCGTATCCGCCTCTATGGCAAGCGCGCCCGGAGCCGCGTTTATGCTGTCTATATC
>OMKS01003936.1_pt1 | contig 11513 bp, 14 predicted proteins | sample 1674721 | NCBI WGS metagenome assembly OMKS01 (sample SAMN06264996, study PRJEB25208) | sediment metagenome | isolation source: hot spring sediment | place: USA: California | collected 2014-09-02 | reverse complement strand
CAGGTCGGGTGTGATTCAATGGTATTATGGCTTGACGGAATATGATTTCTACACCGTGCTTTTTGGTGTTGGGCGAGCAATTGGTGTTTTGGCCAATATCACGTGGGACCGTGCGCTTGGCTATCCCATTGAGCGGCCAAAATCCATCACAACTGCTATGATTGAGAATATTGTAGCAAAATAACTATAAGAAAACATAAAAAAAAAGCGGCCTTTTAAGGCTGCTTTTTTTTATGTTTTCTTAAAATAGAAGGGAAATCAGTTAGATTTGATAACCCATAGTTTTACTTCAGCTTTAACCTCAGGGTGGAGCTTAACAGGAATGACATAAACGCCCAGTGCTTTGATGGGCTCATCAAGCATAATGGTATGACGATCAATGTCATAGCCTTTTTCCTTTAGCAGGTCAGCAATATTTTGATTTGTGACAGAGCCAAAAAGCTTATCCTCTTCACCTGCGATGACACTGGCTGTGATGGAGACATTATTGAGACGAGATGCAAGTTTTTCGGCGGATCTTTTTGCGGCTTCTGCTTTGCGGGTTTTCAGCGCCAGCTCATCTTCTACCATTTTTATTGCGGCCTTTGTCGCTAAAATGCCCAATTGCTGGGGAATAAGAAAGTTGCGGCCATAGCCATCTTTAACATTTATGATTTCTCCGGCTTTGCCTACTTTATCGACATCTTCTTTCAGTAAGATTTTCATTTGCTAACTCCTTTTAGTTTTGGGTCACGTCAAAGGAATAGGGAAGAAGGGCGATATTTCTTGCCCTTTTTATCGCCGTAACCAATTCTCTTTGATGTTTAGCACAGGAGCCGGTTACCCGGCGTGGTATGATTTTGCCCTGTTCGGTGATGAAGCGCCGCAGGGTTTTGTAGTCTTTATAGTCTATTTCAACTTTGTTTTCACAAAATTTACAGACCTTCTTTTTGCTGATAAAAGCCATATTTCACCTCTTTGATTGCTTTTTAATAATAGGAATTTTCATCATAATCAGAATCACTTAGCTCGCTGCTTATATAAGCGTCACTGATGCTGCTCTTATTCAGGTAGTCAAGAAACTGAATTTTGCGGGCTTTGATTTCTACAATGTTGCGATAACCATTGTCGGAATGCAGTTTTCTGCTTTGCAGCTCTCCAGTGACCAGAATTGTACTGCCTTTGCTGAGATTGTCTCGGCAGCTCACAGCCAGATTGTCCCAGGCAACAACACCAACGAAACAAACATCTTCTTTGACCTGCCCATTTCGGTCTTTAAACCGTTTATTGGAGGCAATGTAGAAATTGACAACTGGTATGCCGGATTGTGTTTCGCTGTATAGTGGATCATTAGTCAGGTTTCCGACGATAATCACGTGATTCAGGTCTGGGACACGTAATTCAGGCATAATGATCCAATCTAATTTTTGTCTGCCGCAGGTTCACTATCTTCAGATTCGTTTTGGACATAGCTTGCTGGCTCAGCATCTTCATCATCCTCAACGATATAGTCCTCAGGAACGGCCGCTTCATCATCATCACGCGTTATATACTTTTTACCAATTTCAGGTGCAGTTTCCAGCTTGACTATAAGCTGGGAAAGAAGGGCGGGCTGAAGAAGCATCCAGGCGTTTAATAGTTTGACAATTTTTGGCTCCCCTGAGAAATGGATCAGCATATAGGTGCCGATGCGCAATTTATCAATGGGATATGCAAGCCGGCGCTTGCCCCAGTCGGTGACATTCAAAATTTCACCGCCCTGCTTTTTAATCTCATCCGTCACTGCGTCCACAACGCTTTGAAGGCGCTCCTGCTCATAGTTTGGATGAACAATGAATAGGGTTTCATAATACCGCAAGTTCATTCTCCTTTCGATGTTTCATATTTTTATATTTCATTTTATCAATTAGATCTGATGCCATGCTTTAAGAATAGGCGCTAGCACGAGAGAAACCACAGACATCAGCTTGATAAGTATATTCAGTGAAGGGCCAGCAGTATCTTTAAATGGGTCTCCAACGGTGTCGCCTACAACAGCAGCTTTGTGAGCGTCGCCACCTTTTCCGCCAAAATGGCCGCTTTCAATGTGTTTTTTGGCATTATCCCAGACACCGCCGGCATTGGCCATAAAGATAGCCATCAGCACGCCACTGACAGTAACCCCCGCCAAAACGCCGCCTAGCATCTCAGGATCAATAAATCCGACGACAACGGGCACGACAATGGCAAGAAGTCCAGGCACAACCATTTTTTTAATAGCTGCATTGGTAGAGATATCAACGCATCGCCGGAAATCTGCTTCAGCTTCACCAGTCATCAGCCCTTTTATTTCACGAAACTGTCTGCGAACCTCTTCAATCATAGCAAACGCAGCATCGCCGACAGCATTCATAGCCAGCGCGCTGAAAAGGAAAGGAAGCATACCGCCGACAAGAAGTCCGGCCATAATTTCTGGGCGGGTGAGATCAATTGATTGAATACCCAGCGTGGTTTTATAGGCGCTGAAGAGTGCAAGAGCAGTCAGCGCTGCCGAACCGATAGCAAAGCCTTTGCCTATGGCGGCAGTGGTATTGCCAACGGCATCTAGTTTGTCTGTTTTACGGCGAACATCTTTGGGCAGTCCTGCCATTTCTGCAATACCACCGGCATTATCAGCAATAGGGCCATAGGCATCAACTGCCAACTGGATGCCGATTGTGGTTAGCATTCCCAATGCGGCAATGGCAATACCATAGAGGCCGGCGCTTTGGAATGCGATGATAATAGCTGAGCTGAGTACAATTATGGGCAGGGCTGTGCTTTTCATGCCCACACCCAGACCGGCGATGATATTGGTTGCAGAACCGGTTTGACTGGCTTTAGCCACATTATGTGCAGGTTTTTTGCTCTCACCAGTGTAATATTCTGTAATTATTCCGATTAGCAGCCCGGCCGCAAGTCCGGCAATGGTGGCAAAGAAAACACCTTGCGATGTATAGAAATCTGTACCATTCATAGTAAAGCTGTCTTTTGGGAGTATATTCCGTATGATGAACCAGCTTGCAAGCAGCATCAGGATTGCCGCTCCAAATTCTCCTTGGTTCAGCGCTTTTTGGGGGTTGCCGTCTTCTTTTGCTTTCACTAAAAAGGTGCCGGCTATACTGATGAGGATTCCAGCGCCTGCCAGGATGAGCGGCAAGAGTACAAAGGAGATATTATAGCTATTTTGGACAGTGATAACAGCTCCTAAAACCATGGAGCCAATGATACTTCCCACATAGCTTTCAAAAAGGTCTGCTCCCATACCAGCAACATCACCGACATTATCACCGACATTATCGGCAATGACAGCAGGGTTGCGAGGATCATCTTCTGGAATACCTGCTTCAACTTTTCCAACCAAATCTGCCCCAACATCGGCAGCTTTGGTATATATTCCACCGCCGACACGGGCAAAGAGAGCGATAGAGCTAGCACCCAGACTAAAGCCATTTAAAACCGGCAGGAGCAGATCCTGGACCATCTCCGAGTTGCTAAATTCTATGCCAAATAATTTAGTGTAGAAAATGAAAAGGAGACTGAGTCCACCCAATCCTAAACCTACCACACTCATTCCCATTACCGATCCGCCGGTAAAGGCTATATTCAGCGCTTGAGAAAGGCTGCTTCTGGCCGCTTCTGTGGTGCGAACATTGGCAGAAGTCGCCACTCGCATACCGATGAAACCAGCTAAAGCACTGCTTAAAGCGCCGACAACAAATGATAGGACAACAAACCGGAGATTAGATTGATTGCCGATAAAAAGCAAGACAGCCACAGCCAGCACAAATACCGATAAGACACGGTATTCACGACTAAGAAATGCCATTGCGCCATCCCGGATGTTTTTAGCGATGGTCCTCATTTTATCTGTGCCGGTTTCTTGTTTTTCTATCCATTGTGCTTTCCAAAAAGCAAAAATGAGAGCTGTCAGTGCGCTGACAGGTATCAATGTGAGCCATAGCCAGGCTTGCTTCATTTATCTGTTCCCTCCTCAGATAATTCAATTTTCTGTGTGCGGCGGTTATAGTGATTCATCGCACTTACTGTCCCAAATCTTAACCAGTGAAGCGCTGCTTCTGCTGCGGTGTGTAGCATCTCTTGCACCGGCGCTTCTTCATCAGGCTTAAACCGCATCAGGACATAATCTTCAGTGGCCAAATCCCTTCGCCAGGCAGTATTGATACCTAAGCGCAAGCGGGGGATTTCTGTATCGGGAAGCATATTCATTATTGATTGCATTCCCTTATGACCGGCGTCACTCCCGTTCGGTCTTAAACGAAGCTGCCCCAGCTCAAGATCAAGATCATCCAGAATAATCAATAGATCGTGCGGCGCTATCTTATAATAACTGCTGATTTGTTGCGCTGCAATACCGCTTCTATTCATATAGCTTGTTGGTTTGGCGTAGATACAGTTCATTCCATCTTTAAAATACCAATAGTCACCTTTTCCCGCGCGTAATTGGCCATTCTTCCGCTTCAGAAGCTCATCAATCACCAGAAATCCCAGGTTGTGTCTCGTTTTTTGATAACGGATTCCCGGATTTCCTAAGCCTATAATTCCTTTTAGAGCCAATTCTATTCTTCTGCCTCGGTGCTTTCTTCTTCTAACTCAGATTGCATACCGCGTGGAATATTTACTGTAATTACCAGATTTTCCATATTATTTAGAATTTGGATATTCTCGAAGCTCAGATCGCGGATATGAATGCTTTTACCCATTTTTAAGCCGGCGACATCAATTTCTAAGGTATGGGGTATATGTCTGACCTGGCATTTAACGCGGACCTGGTGAAGGGCTGCATCCATAACGCCGCCGCTGCGGACACCGATAGGTGTTCCGGTAAAATGCAGCGGCACTTCAAGGGTGATGACATCATCCAAACTGACACCAAGAAAATCAATGTGAAGAATATCTTCAGTAACAGGATGGTATTGAATATCCCGAATCAAAACTTTCTTTGGCTCGCTTCCGATAAGCAGATCAACAATCTGATTGCCAGATTTCAGCACTTTCTGCAAATCAAGTCGTTCGACACTCAGAACCTGAGCTTCTTCATCTTTTTTGTAAAATACTGCAGGAATCTGACCGCTGCGCCGAAGGCGTCCATTGGCGTTTTTGCCAGTCATGCTACGGGTTTGTGCATTTAGTGTTAGTACAGGCATAATTTTCTCCTATTATTCTTTTGTTTTTTAACGAAATAGTACACTTACTGACTCATCATAATGAATCCGTTTGATTGCTTCTGCAAAGATATCGCTTACAGAGATGATATGAATTTTTTCACACCCCACATTGTGTCGGTCAATGGTATCGGTGACAGTTACCTGCTGAATAGAGGAATTGCGGATTTTTTCTATTGCTGATCCGCTGAGCACTGCATGGGTAAATGAAGCGAAAACTTCTGAGGCGCCCAGCTCAATAAGGCGCTCTGCTGCGGCAACTAGGGTGCCGGCTGTGTCTGCCATATCATCGAGTAATAGGGCTGTTTTTCTGTCAATGTCACCAATAAGATTCATAACCTGGGACTGGTTGTGGCCGGTGCGGCGCTTGTCAATAATAGCCAGCGCTTTACCCAGATAGCTGGCATAGGACCTGGCCATAGGCACGCTGCCAACATCGGGAGCGACGATTACTAAGTTATCTTTGGCGGCCAGGCCGGAGCGATTGAAGTATTCTATAAAAGCAGGTTTGGAATATAGGTGATCAAAGGGGACATCCACATAACCTTGAATCTGTGTAGAATGAAGGTCCATAGCAATAACTCTCTGAGCGCCCGCTTTGACGATAAGGTCCATAAAGAGCCGGGCAGATATTGGAACTCTTGGTTGGTCTTTTCGATCTTGGCGAGCATAGCCATAATAGGGCAGGACCGCTGTGATTCTGCCAGCAGATGCCCTGCGGGCTGCGTCCAGGATTAGCAGTAACTCCATATAGTGGTCAGCAGGGCTATTTGTTGGCTGAATAATAAAGACATCTTTCCCGCGAATATTTTCTTCAAAGCGGCACCAGATTTCACCGTCACTGAATTTTTTGATACTCAGTTGACCGAGACTAATGTCAAGTTTTTTACAAATTTTCTCTGCCAATGGTCTGTTGGCAGATCCACAAAACACTTTTAGCTGTCCATGCATCTTTTCACTCTGATTTGTACGTTATTTGACTGTATTTGGATTAGCTCAGGGGCAGGGATTCGAACCCCGACCGGCGGGACCAAAACCCGCTGTCCTGCCATTAGACGACCCCCGAAGGTGAGCGACGAACCGGCTCTGCTGTGTAACAGATTCCAAATTCACTGCATCGCGCTTCTGCGATTTTCAGCGCCGCCCGGTTATCAAAGATTCCAAACACAGTCGAGCCCGAACCCGACAAACTGGCATAGTCTGCTCCTGACTTGAGCAAGACCTCTTTAATCTTGCCAATTTGTGGATATGCCGGATAGATAACCTTCTCAAACTCATTTTCAAAAAGCGCCCGGTTTTGCCATGCTACCGGAAAGCCTGCAAAAATAGCTTTTTTTATTTCAACTGTCAAGGGAATTTTTAGTGCCTTATAAGCCCATGGGGTGCTGATGCTTTCCGGTGCTTTTACCAGGAGGATATTCGGGGGAAAGTCCAGCGAGTAGGGTGTCAATATTTCGCCGATGCCATTTGCCAGCATAGTGCCTCCATTGAGAAAGAACGGGACATCAGCGCCGATAGAGAGCGCCAGTTGGGAGAGCGGCGCTTTTTCGATGCAATAGGGATCCAGATATTTGAGGATTGCTGCCGCATTGGAGCTGCCTCCACCCATTCCTGATCCGCTTGGTATGATCTTCTCCAAGTAAATATCTGCGCCTAAGTCTGGCGGGAGATAGGGTTTGATTCTATTCCAGGCCTTTATTATTGTGTTTTCTTCGTTAATGGGGATTGATAAATCGCTGCACTTGATTTTACATACACCTTTGTTGTTTAAATCGATATTTAGCTTGTCGTGGAGTGAGATCTCTACGAGAATGCTTTCTAAAAGATGATAAGCGTCTGCAGGGCGTCGGCCTAATATTCTCAGGCCGATATTTATTTTAGCATAGCTTTTCAGCTTAGCCATAGTAATGCAGCCTTCATCCTTTTAGTTATTTCTTTCACGTCAAGGAAAGCGGAGATGCTAGCTAGATCGGGGCCGTGCATTTCTCCTGTAAGGGCCAGTCTGATGGGCATCCACAGCAGTTTCCCTTTGATGCTGTGTCGCTTTTGGACCAGTTTCATAGTCTCTTTAAATTTTAAAGCGGTCATTATTTGAAGGTTTTCACATTCTTGAATAAAGGCCTCGAACAGCAGGCGGGTTGAGCCGGCATTTATAAGGGTTAGCGCCTCATCATCGTTTGGTTTTTGAGGAGCAGTCTGGAGTTTTTTAATCTCATCAGGCATATCTGACAGCGTTTGGATATTGTTTTGCAGAGCTGGAACGATAATGGCGGTCTTTTCACTTGTTAGCTGACAATTCTTAATGAAGGGCTCTACTATTTTGGTGATCTTTTCCGGGCTGAGCTGCTGAATATAGCGGCTATTCATCCATTTGAGTTTCACCGGATCAAAAACAGCCCCCGATTTGTTCACCCTTTCTAATGAAAAGAGCTCAATAAGTTGTGCCATCGAGAAAAATTCTTCATCAGTGCCGGGATTCCATCCTAAAAGCGCCAGATAATTATTGAGGGCCTCGGGCAGATAGCCGTTGAGAAGATAATCTTCAACCGCCACATCGCCTTGCCTTTTGGAAAGTTTACTGCGATCGCTGTTCAGCAACAGGGGAAGATGCGCAAAAAGCGGCGGATTCCAGCCAAGGTATTGATAGAGAAGGAGATGCTTTGGAAGGCTGGGAAGCCACTCTTCACCACGAATGACATGAGAGACCTCCATATAATGGTCATCTACTACATTGGCCAGATGGTAGGTGGGATAGCCGTCGGATTTCATCAGAACCTGATCATCAATTTTACTGTATTCCACAGTAATATTACCTCTGATAATGTCTTTAAAGCTTATCTCACCGCTCAGCGGGGTTTTTAGGCGAATAACAAAGGGTTCTTTGTCGGCCAGTGTATTTGATTCCGCTGGTGAAATACTGCGGCATTTGCCGTCGTAGCCCGGCGCTTCACCCCTGGCTATCTGCTGGCTGCGCAGGGCTTCCAGGCGTTCTGAGCTGCAGAAACAGCGGTAAGCTTTAGCATTTTCTAAAAGTCGCTGTGCCTCTTTATGATAAAGCGGCAGCCGCTCGCTTTGTATATATGGTCCAAAATCATCATTTTTTCCCGGACCTGCATCATAGTTGATGCCCATCTGCTTCAGGCTCTCAATGAGTTTATCCACAGCTCCTGGCACATAGCGGGTTTTGTCAGTATCTTCAATACGCAGAATAAATTTCCCGCCGGATTGACGGGCAAAAAGATAATTGTAGAGGGCGGTGCGCAATCCGCCAACATGAAGCCAGCCGGTGGGGCTGGGAGCAAATCGGACAACAGGTATCATGCTGTGTCTCCTTTTTTAAGCTGTTTAAAATCTCGAATTCGGCGATAGGCCCAACTGATGAATATGAGTGCAAAAAAGATGGCGATTGCCTGGCTATAATTTTTTAGCAGTTTTTCAATGGTTTGCCAATTTTCGCCCAGGTAGATGCCAACGCCGGTGAGCAAGCCATTCCATAGGAGTGTGGATAATGAGACCAGGAGGAAAACAATACTTTTTGAATAATTGCTGAAACCGCTAAAGAGGGCAATAATTGCTCGAAAGCCAGGCAAAAAGCGGCTAAATACCAGCAGGGCTATACCGTATTTCTCAAATTTTAATTCAATCTTTTGAATATATCGAGCCGGGAAACAATAGAAATTCTTTTCCAGCAAATATCGTTTACCCCATTTTCGGCCAAAGGCAAACATCAAGAAAAAGCCCGCCATACTAAAAATAAAGGCCAGAAGGAAAAGAAGCAGCAGGGAATCTTGTCTGATAGTAAAGACGTAAACGGAAAAAACAAGAATCGTGTCGCCGGGCACGGGGGAAAAAATATTTTCCGCGAACATAATCAGCAAAACGATGATAATATACCAAATAGGGCTTACCGACAGCAGGTAATGGTAGAAAGTCGTGAGCTGTTCCATAATTTATCGAGGCAGCAAAAGGGTGATGGCCGAGGCTGCAATACCTTCCTCGTTTCCTGTAAATCCCAAATATTCTTCAGTTGTGGCCTTTACAGAAATCTGCTGTATATCCAGACTCAGTGCTTTGGCAATATTTTTTCGCATATCGGGAATGTAGGGAGCAATTTTTGGTTTTTGCAAAATCAGGGTACTATCAATATTGGCGATAATAAAGCTATGTTTATCAATAAGTTTGGCGACCTTTTCCAGAAGTATAAGACTGCTGATATTTTTATATTGATGGTCATTATCGGGAAATTGCTGACCGATGTCACCTAAAGCCGCAGCTCCCAGGAGGGCATCACAGATGGCATGAAGCAAAACATCGGCATCACTGTGACCATCGAGCCCCAGATAGTGGAGAATCTCAACGCCGCCTAATATGAGTTTTCTTCCGGCTTTGAGGCAATGTACATCATAGCCATACCCGATGCGCATTCCAATCATTGCTTTTTCCTTTTTAGAAAATATTTGGCTAAAACCAGGTCCGCGGGATAGGTAATTTTGATATTTTCATTGGTATCGGGAAAAATAGTTATTTTTTCACCGATTCGCTCTGCTAAGATCGCGTCATCTGTGCCATAGAATTGGTCTCTTTGTGCTGCATGGTGTGCACGAAAGAGAATTTTCCGATGGAAAAGCTGTGGTGTGTGGATTTCCCAAAGCTGCTGGCGAGGGAGGGTTTCAAGGATAATATTATTTTCAGCCCTTTTGATAGTGTGCACCAGCGGTGACGCAGCAATCAGACCACTGGAATCTTGAAGCATTTTAAGACCATCGGTTAATATATTTTTTGGAAAGAATGGCCGCACAGCGTCATGTATAGCAATATATGGAAATGAAGGATTGGCTATCAGCATTGCTGACCAAACTGAATCCTGACGTTCTCTGCCTCCGGGGGCGAAATGAATTGGCACATTGCTATTCATTTGCGTGCACATTTTTCTGACTGGCTCTAGAATATCTTGATGGCAGGCAATGATAATTTCGGCAACGGTTTCAATTTCTAAAAAGCGCCGGATTGTGTGCTCCATTACAGAGCGGTCATCAAGCAGTATTAGCTGTTTCGGTGTCTTGTTTCCCAGCCTGTCGCCCCGTCCCCCGGCAGGAATAATCACAGTTACATTTGCTGTCATATAATCATCATCGCATCGCCATACGAGAAAAAGTAATATTTCTCGTGGATGGCAATACTATAGGCTTTCATCATAAGGTCGCGGCTGGCAAAAGCGCTTACCAGCATCATGAGGGTTGATTTTGGCTGGTGAAAGTTGGTAATCATCGCATCGACTACCTGAAAATTGTAAGGCGGAAAAATAAATTTATCTGTCCAGGAGTTTTGAGGATTCACACTGTCATCGCTGATGGTTGAGCTTTCCAGAGCCCTGATGGTAGATGTGCCGACAGCGATGCACCTGCCGCCCTGAGCGCGGCGCGCATTAATGATGTCTGCCGTTTCCTGACTTATCGTGTAATGCTCGGAGTCCATATTGTGACGATTAAGGTCTTCCACTTGCACTGCCCTGAAAGTCCCCAGGCCGATGTGGAGTGTAATGGTGACAATAGCTACGCCTTTGGCCTGAATGGCATTTATGATTTCTCGATTAAAATGAAGTCCTGCTGTGGGAGCGGCTACGGCGCCTAATTTTTCAGCGAAAACTGTTTGATAGCGCTCTTTGTCTATGGGCTTGCTGTCTCTTTTTATGTAAGGGGGAAGCGGGGATTTCCCTTCCTGCATCACATAATCCATAAATGTTTTGGGATCACAATTGTGGCGTACCACTCTGCCGCCAGATACAGTATTGTCTATCACATCACAGTATAGCTCATCAGTAAAATAGAGTTTATTCCCGATGCGGACTTTCCGGGCTGGCTTAACTAAAACTTCCCAGATCTGATTTTCCAGCTCCCGAAGCAAAAAGACCTCGACTTCGGCATCGGTTTTGTCTTTGCGGGCTACCATTCTGGCAGGAAAGACCTTCGTGTTATTGATGACGAGGACGTCTTCCGGATTAATAAAATCAATCACATTTGTAAACTTTTTGTGAGTGATTTCCCCGTTTTGACGGTTTACGAGCAGCATTTTTGAGTCACCCCGTTTTTCCGAAGGAAATTGTGCAATGAGCTGTTCTGGCAATTCGTAGTCAAAATCAGATAAACGATATGTTTTTGGCTTCGTATTGAATATCTCAAATTTCGTCATTAAACAAACTCTCCTGATTGATTGCTTTGTTGAAATTGATACCCAGGTGCTGATAAGACCTGGGCAAGGCCATACGTCCCCGGGAGGTGCGCTGTATCAGTCCTTCCTGTATCAAATAAGGTTCATAGACTTCCTCTATTG
>OMKS01003933.1_pt1 | contig 11527 bp, 13 predicted proteins | sample 1674721 | NCBI WGS metagenome assembly OMKS01 (sample SAMN06264996, study PRJEB25208) | sediment metagenome | isolation source: hot spring sediment | place: USA: California | collected 2014-09-02 | reverse complement strand
CGCCGGAGAGCACCTCCTCGATGAGCTGCACGCGAGTGCCCCGGCTGAGTGGGAGGAAGTCCCGCAACGCCTGCATCAGCAGGGCGGAGGGAAAGGCGGCGTCCACCACCAGCCGCACCTCGGCCTCCCAGCCCTCGTCGACGTGCCGGGCCAGGGCCTCCAGCTCACCGGCGGCCCGAATCAGGGCGCGCGCCCGCTCCACCACGGCGGTGCCGGCCGCCGTGAGCTCGGCCTTGCGCCCGTGTACTGCCAGCAGGGTCACTCCCAGCTGGGTCTGCAGGCGTTGCACGGCGTGACTGACGGAGGACTGGCTGCGGTGCAGTGCGGTGGCGGCCCGGGCGAAGCCCCCCTCGTCCACGACGGCGAGCAGCGCCCGCCACTGGTCCAGGGTAACGCGGGGTGAATTCATATCGAATATATAGATAAATAAAACCGATATTTTGCGCTTTTTTATCGAAGATAAATAGCCATAATCCTTGAGCGTGGCATCCGCCATCACGACATTTGAGGACTCAAGGCTATGGAAAAGATCTCGTTACTGGTCGGTCGTGTGCTGCTGGCGCACATCTTTCTGATTGCGGGCATCGGCAAGATCACGGGGTATGCCGGTACCCAGGGCTATATGGAAGCCATGGGCGTTCCCGGGGCCCTGCTGCCGCTGGTGATCCTCGCCGAGGTGGGCGGTGGCCTGGCGCTCATCGCCGGATTCCTCACCCGGTATGCGGCCTGGGGGCTGGCGCTGTTCTCGGTCATCTCTGCCGTGATCTTCCACCTGGACTTCAGTGATCCGATGCAGCAGATCCTGTTCATGAAAAACCTGGCCATGGCCGGCGGGCTGATCATCCTGGCGGCGGTCGGGGCCGGTGCCCTGAGCCTGGATGCCCGCTCCAGGTGGGCCCTTTGAACGGGCAGGGTGGCCGGCCAGTCGGCCACCCCATCCATCTCCCCACATTCGATGCCACGAGGAAGAACCTGATGACCACACTGCTTCGTATCGATTCCAGTCTGCGCCGGGACGGTTCGGATTCGCGTGCCCTGGCCGACCGGTTCGTGGCGGCCTGGCGGCGACGCCACCCGGACGGCCAGGTGCGCATTCGCGACCTGGCCGCCGAGCCGGTGCCCCATCTCGACGGCGCCACGCTCGCGGCCCTGGCGACCGCACCCGAGGCGCGCGATGCCGAGGCCGCAGGCCGCGTGGCGCTGGCCGATGCGCTGATCGCCGAATTCATGGCGGCCGACGAGCTCGTGCTCGCCGTGCCGATGTACAACTTCGGCATCCCCTCCACGCTCAAGGCCTACCTGGATCACGTGGCGCGTGCCGGCGTGACCTTCCGCTACACCGCCGCGGGCCCAGAGGGACTGGCCGGCGACAGGCGGGTGACCCTGCTGCTCACGCGCGGCGGCCGCTACACCGGCAGCCCGCTGGATCACCAGGCGCCGTACCTGCGCACCGTCTTCAACTTTCTTGGCATCACCGACATCCAGGAGGTCGTCGCGGAGGGCCTGAATATCGACGCCGATTCACGCACACAGGCACTGGCCGCAGCCGTCGAACGGCTCAACGGCCGGAAGGAGGCGGCATGAGCCTGCTGGTCAATGGCGAACTGAAACCGAACTGGTTCGAGACCGAGTCCGAGGGCGGCGAGTTCGTGCGCGAGGACGCGCAGTTTCGCCACTGGATCACCCCGGACGGCGCGCCCGGCCCCTCGGGCGAGGGCGGCTTCGCGGCCGAGGCCGGGCGCTACCACCTGTACGTGTCCTACGCCTGTCCCTGGGCGCATCGCACCCTGATCTTCCGCGCGCTCAAGGGACTGGAGGAACTGGTCAGCGTGGACGTGGTGCATCCCTACATGGGCGAGCCCGGCTGGAACTTCGATACCTATCCCGGGGCCACCGGCGACACGCTGTACGGCTCGACCTTCATGCACCAGATCTACACCCGGGCGCAGCCGGATTACACCGGCATCGTCACCGTGCCGGTGCTGTGGGACAAAAAGCGCGAGACCATCGTCAACAACGAGTCCTCCGAGATCATCTGCATGTTCAACAGCGCCTTCGACGGGATCACGGGCAACACGCAGGACTACTACCCGGCCGAGCTGCGCGCCCCGATCGACGCCATCAACGCGACCGTCTACGAGAACGTGAACAACGGCGTGTACCGCGCCGGCTTCGCCACCTCACAGGCGGCCTACGACGAGGCCTACACGCGGCTGTTCGACACCATGGACGAGCTGGAAGCGCGGCTGTCCGGCGGCCAGCGCTACCTGGTGGGCGACCGCATCACCGAGGCTGACTGGCGGCTGCTGACGACGTTGCTGCGTTTCGATGCGGTGTACTACAGCCACTTCAAGTGTAACCGCCGGCGGCTGGTCGACTACCCGAACCTGTGGGCCTATACGCGCGAGCTGTACCAGGTACCGGGGGTGGCGGCGACGCTGAACCTCGACCACATCAAGCAGCACTATTTCACCAGCCACGACTGGATCAACCCGGGCGGCATCGTGCCGCGGGGGCCCGAGATCGACTTTTCCGAGCCGCACGGGCGCGGCCATTGACGGAGATGAGCCATGAACGAGGTACGCAGGGCCAGTGACATGCACGAGGGCGATGGCGCGCGCGTCAAGCGCCTGATGCCCATCCCGGGGTTCATGAACTTCGATCCCTTCGTGCTCTTCGACAACTTCGAGCTCGCACCGGGAACCGGCTTTCCGCCCCACCCGCACCGCGGCTTCGAGGCCATCACCTATCTCTTCACGGGCGAGATCGAGCACCGCGACAACCTCGGCAACGTCTCCCGGGTGGGGCCGGGCGGTGCACAGCGCTTCACCGCCGGGCACGGCATCGTGCATTCGGAAATGCCCTCGGTGGAGGACCCGACCCGCGGCATCCAGCTGTGGATCAACCTGCCGGCACGCCTCAAGGCCAGTGCCCCCGCCTACCAGGAGGCCGGTGCCGAGACGATGGTCGAGGAGGCGGTGGCCGGCGGCGTGCGGCGCGTGATCGTGGGCGAGGGCGGGCCGGTACGTCTCATGACGCCCGCACGCTACGTGCACTACCGTTTCACGGCGGACGGGGAGGTCGACGAGCCGCTGCCGGCCGGCTGGCGGGCCATTGTCTACGTGCTGGAAGGGGAGCTGACCGTCAATGGCGAGCGACTCACGGCCGCCGACGCGTACTTTGCCGAGGACGTGGCGACGTTCGAGATGCGGGCGCACCCCGGCACCGAGTGCATGTTCGTCGCCGGCCTGCCGCACGGCGAGCCCATCCGCCAGCGCGGGCCCTTTGTCGACTGATGGCATGGATGGCGGCGGGGATTTGTCCGCCGCCATCCCCTGCGATAGATTGCAACTACCGAAATCTGTTGCAGGGAGCGACCATGAACGACGTCTCGCCTTACGCCCCGCCCGCCGCCGCCGAGCTGGTGGTGCCTGAAACCGTGCCGCAGGCGGTCCTGGACGCGGGGCTTGGGCCGCGCTCGATCACCGTGCTCGCGGTACTGGTGCTGCTCGGCCTGGTGGTGAGCGTGTTCCAGATCGTGACCGAGGTCGTGATGGACGTGGCGGCGACCGGGCCGGTGGGGCTGGCGAGCGTGATCGTGGCGAATCTCGTGGGTAGTGGCATGTACGTCTATGTGCTCTACCGGTGGCGCCGCCTGCTCAATCTGTGGGTCGGGGCCCGCAAGGCCAACAAGTACCTTTACGCCATGATGGGCCTGACCGTCCTGATGCTGGTCGCCGATCTGGTGCCCTACGCCCTCTCCACGGAGGATGCGCCCGCCGCACAGGTGATCCAGCTGGCATTCCTGGTGGTGTTCGGCATCGTCTCCCTGCTCTATGCGCTGGTGCTGCTGCGCTGCAAGGTCGAGTTGCCGCTGTTCAAGCCTTACGCGATCACCACGCTGATCACCGGGGTCACGCTCGCGAGCCTGGTCCTGTTGCTGGTGGCGATCCCCTTCATGTTCCTCGCCGAGATTCTTTTCGCCTTCCTGCTGTTTGGCATGGCACGCAGGCTGGAAGACGCTCGGACACCCGCCGCCTGATTCAGGTGCGGGGCTCGAACTCGAGCGCTGCCGAGTTGATGCAGTAGCGCAGCCCCGTCGGTGGTGGCCCGTCCTCGAAGACGTGCCCGAGGTGGGCATCGCAACGCGCGCAGCGGACCTCGACGCGTACCATCCCGTGGCTGGTGTCGCGATGCTCGGTGACGGCCTCGGGCGAGACCGGCTGCCAGTAGCTCGGCCAGCCGCTGCCCGAGTCGTATTTCTCCTGCGAGGTGAACAGCGGCGCGTCGCAGCACACGCAGTGGTACACGCCATCCGCCTTCAGGTCGTGGTACCTGCCCGTGAAGGCGCGCTCCGTGCCGGCTTCGCGGGTCACATGGTACTGCTCCGGCGTCAGCTGCTCGCGCCACTCGGCCTCGGACTTCTCGATTATCTTCCTGTTCATGGCGGGGATCCTCCGGGTGGATGTTTCGCGGTGGTGCCGGGTTCAGGCCTGGCGCAGCCAGCCCGACCAGGCATCGAACAGTGCCGGCGCGGGGGCCATGATCACCGAGCGGGCCTCCATGCGTGGCACGAACACGGCCTCGCCGTCCAGCGTGCTCGACAGCCCGCCGGCCTCGCCGAGTATCAGCGACCCCGGCGCGATGTCCCAGAGCTTCATGCCCCCGTGCAGGTACACGTGCCCGCGCCCGGCGGCAATCCAGCACCATTCCAGCGCGCAGGAGCCGAAGTTGCGCTGCGAGCCGAAGGGTGCGGCCTCCATCAGCCGCGTCTTCAGGGCCGGCGCCAGGCGCTTGAAGTCCACCAGGGCGACGGCGTGCGCTAGATCGATGGCGGGCGCCCGGCAGCACAGCGGCTCGCCGTTGAGGAAGGCCCCCTGGCCCCGGGCGGCGGAGAAGCATTCGTCGCGCACCGGGTCCAGGGTCACGCCCAGCACCGGGCGGCCATCCTGCACGAGGGCGATGGAGATGGCGAAATAGGGGATGCCGGCGACGAAGTTGCTGGTCCCGTCCACCGGGTCGAGCACCCACAGGGAGCGGCCGGTCTCGGCCAGAAGGCCCTCCTGCTGATGCTTTGGCATCTCCTCGCTGAGAAAGCCGATCTCGGGCCAGCGGGTGGTGAGTACCTCGTGCAGGGCGCGGTCCACGGCGAGGTCTGCCTCGGTGAGCAGGCTGCCGTCGGCCTTCACGTCGTGGCCGACGCGGTTGAAGCGGGGCAGCAGCTCGGCGGCCGCGACCTCGCGCAGCAGGGTCTCGATTTCATGAATCGTGGGCAATGACACGTGACGGGCTCCGGGAAAAGGCTGAGCGAAATGGTCGTGAATTTCCTGCGCGGGGTCAATCCGTGGCCGGCGCGGTTTTCCATTGCCTGGAGGCATCGTTTACCATGAGGTCCTGCCATCCGCGCATGAATCCTCAGGAGACCGACTTGTCAGCCGCCGTGCAGAGCGCCTACGAGGTGCTGGAAAAATCGATCGTGCATTACCTCGGTGGCCCGGTGGGCACGATCGCGAGCGCCGACCCCAAGGCGCCGGCGGCCAACTACGCCGACTGTTTCGTGCGCGACTTCGTCTCCTCCGCCCTGGTCTTCCTGCTCGACGGTCGCCAGGAGATCGTGCGCAATTTCCTGCAGCTCACGCTGAAGCTGCGTGACAAGCAGGCCGAGATCGCCGGCCATCGCATGCTGCCGCGGGTGATGCCGGCGAGCTTCAAGGTGATCACCCACCCCGACGGGCGCGAGGAGATCGACGTCGACTTCGGCGATCGCGCCATCGGTCGTGTGGCACCCGTGGACTCCATGATGTGGTGGATCCTGCTGCTGCAGGCCTACGTGCGCGCCACCGGGGATATCGAGTTCGCGCACTCGCCGGACTGCCAGCGCGGTATCCGCAGCATCATGAACATCTTCCTGCGCGACCGCTTCGAGGTCTTCCCCACGCTGCTGGTGCCCGACGGCTCCTTCATGATCGACCGGCGCATGGGTGTGTACGGTCACCCGCTGGAGATCCAGGCCCTGTTCTACGGCGCGCTGGAGGCGGCCCAGCGCCTGCTGGATCCCGCAGATGCCGAGAACCACCCGGTGATCGAGGAGTCCGCCGCGCGTCTCACCCAGCTCAAGACCTACGTGCACGATTTCTACTGGCTGGACCTCGGGCGACTCAACGAGATCCACCGCTACGAGACCGAGCTCATCGGCCATGACGCCATCAATGCGCTCAACATCTATCCCGAGAGCATTCCGGACTGGTTGCCCGGCTGGCTGCCGGACGACGCCGGTTGCCTGGTCGGCAACATCGGGCCGGGGCGCATGGACTTTCGCTTCTTCTCGCTCGGCAACCTGCTCGCCGTGCTCTTCGGGCTGGCCAGCGAGGAGCATGCGCAGCGTATCCTCGATGTCTTCGTCGGTCGCTGGGACGACCTCATCGGCACGATGCCCGTGAAGATCTGCTACCCGGCGATGGAGGGCGAGGAGTGGCGGCTGCTGACCGGCTCCGATCCCAAGAACATCCCCTGGTCGTATCACAATGGCGGCAACTGGCCGGTGCTGCTGTGGGCGCTCACCGGCGCCGCGCTCAAGTACGGGCGCGTGGACCTGGCCAGCCGCGCGCATGATTTCGCCGAGCGGCGACTGGTGAAGGACCAGTGGCCGGAGTACTACGACGGGCGCAACGGCCGCCTGATCGGTCGGCGCGCCAACTTCAACCAGACCTGGTCGGCCACCGCGCTGATCCTGTCGCACAAGTTCATCGAGGACCCGCTGGTGCTCAAACGCATCGGCTGGCTGTTCGACCGGGAGGAGGACGCCGCGACTCCCGCATGAGGTACTGATAAGCCCAAACCGTGGACCGACGCATGACCGACAAGAAGGATTCAACCCGGGGCAGGGGCCTCTACATCGCGCTGTTCAGCATTCATGGCCTGATACGAGGCCAGGACCTGGAGCTGGGCCGCGATTCCGACACCGGCGGTCAGACCAAGTACGTCGTCGAACTGGCGCGCGCACTGGCCGAACACCCGGACGTGCAGCGGGTGGACCTCTTCACCCGCCAGGTGATCGACGCGCGCGTATCGAAGGACTACGCGCGCCCCGTCGAGCAGATCGCCGGTCGTGCGCAGATCGTGCGTATCCCCTGCGGGCCCGAGGGCTATCTCCGCAAGGAGCTGCTCTGGCCGTATCTGCGCGAGTTCATCGATAACACACTGGGGTATTTCCGCCGTATCGGACGCATCCCGGACGTGCTGCACGGACACTACGCCGATGCCGGCCACGTCGCCACCCAGCTCGCGCGCCTGCTCGGCGTGGTGCTGGTTCAGACGGGGCACTCGCTCGGCCGCGTCAAACTCGAGCGGTTGCTGAAGAGCGGGCTCACGGAAGAGGAGATCGAGGCCTCCTACAACATGTCGCAGCGCATCGCCGCCGAGGAAGAGGTGCTGGCGCACGCGAATCTCGTCATCACCAGCACCAGCCAGGAGGTCGAGCAGCAGTACGCAGTGTACGAGCACTACCGCCCCGAGCGCATGCTGGTGAATCCGCCCGGCACCGACCTCGAGCACTTCCATCCTCCGCGGCGCGGCGATTATCCCGGCACGGTGCTGGGCGAGATCAACCGCTTCCTGCAGCAGCCGAAGAAGCCTATGGTGCTGGCCCTCTCGCGACCCGATCCGCGCAAGAACATCGGCACCCTCATCCACGCCTTCGGCAGCAACCAGCGCCTGCGCGACCTGGCCAACCTCGTGATCGTCGCCGGCTCGCGCGACGACATCCGCGAGATCGACGAGGACGGGCCGCGCGAGGTGCTCACCGAGATGCTGATGCTGATCGACAAGTACGATCTCTATGGACAGGTGGCCTACCCGAAGCACATCGACTTCGACTCGGTGGCCGAGATCTACCGCATCGCGACCCGCTCCAAGGGCGTGTTCGTCAATCCCGCCTATACCGAACCCTTCGGCCTCACCCTTATCGAGGCGGCCGCCAGCGGTCTGCCCATGGTGGCCACCAACGACGGTGGTCCGCGCGACATCCGCGAGTACTGCCGCAACGGCCTGCTCGTCGACCCGTATGATGCCAAGGCCATGGGCGAGGCCATCCTCGAGGTGGTGGCGGACAGGGAGCAGTGGCGCAAGTACTCCGCGCGCGCCGTGCGCGGCGCCCACGAACACTTCTCCTGGGGCGGGCATGCGCGCAAGTACGTGGGCAAGCTGAAGAAGGTCATTGGCCCGAAGCGCCCGGGCAGCGAACGCTGGAACCGCCTCACCGTCGTCGATTACGCCCTCGTCAGCGACATCGACAACACCCTGATCGGTGACCGGGCCTCCCTGCGTGAACTGCTCCAGACGCTGAAGACGCAGCGGGACCGCATCGCCTTCGGCGTCGCCACCGGCAGGCGCCTGGAACTCACCCTGGAGGCGCTGAAGGAATGGAAGGTACCGATCCCGGATGTGCTCGTCACCTCCGTGGGCTCGGAGATCTACTACGGTCCCAACCTGGTACAGGACGAGGGCTGGGCCGAGGTGATCGACCACGAATGGGATCGCGCGGCGCTGCAGGCACTGCTCGATCCGTTACCTGGCCTGCGCCTGCAGCCCGAGATCGACCAGCGTCGCTTCAAGCTGAGCTACTTTATCGATCCGGACGAGGCCTGGCCGGTCGAGGACATCGAGGGCCTGATGAAAAAACACGGCCTGAAGGCCCGGGTGATCTTCTCGCACGGCGAGTTTCTCGACCTGCTGCCCGTACGCGCCTCCAAGGGGGCGGCCATCGAGTACCTCACCCGCAAGTGGGGCCTCGAGCTCGATCACGTGCTGGTGGCGGGCGATTCCGGCAACGACCGCGACATGCTGGAGGGGCCGGCCCTGGGAGTGGTGGTCGGCAATCACGCCGAGGAACTCAAGTCACTGGCCGCGCAGGACAAGCTCTATTTCGCCAGCGCCACCCATGCCGGCGGCATCCTGGAAGGGCTCCGGCATTACGGGTTTGTGGGGGAGGCGTAAGGCGGAAGGCGAAAGTCTAGGCGCCACAGAGGACACAGAGGGCACAGAGTAAAACCACCCCCGACATACCTCTGTGTCCTCTGTGTCCTCTGTGTCCTCTGTGGCAAATGGACAATAGGGCGGGCCGTGCCTGCCTCACGCTTCACACCCAACCGATCAGCGCGCCTCGGTCTTCGTGGCGCCGCAGCGCTCGCAGCGGTAGAGGGTGACGAGCTTGCCCTGCTTGACGTCGAACTGGTTTTCCTTGACCACCTCCCACTTGTGAAAGTTGGAGCGGCAGAGGATCTTGTTGCCGTGTTTCTCGCCCGCCGTCTTGCGCCGGAAGGTGACGACGTCACCCATCAATCCTTGCCTCCGCCGTGACAGGGCGGTGAGGCGGGCACCGCGCCGGCGCGTTCGAAGTATTCGTCCGGCGTGAACGTGTGCAGGGCGATGGCGTGCACCGGGCCGGCCAGTTCCTCGGCCAGCAGCGCGTTGATCATGCGGTGACGCGCCAGCAGCATCTTGCCGTCGAAGGCGTCGCTGACCACGGTGATCTTGAAATGGGATTCCGAGCCGGGTGGGACGTTGTGCATGTGACTCTCGTTCACGACCTCGAGCACGCTCGGGTTGAGCGCTTCGTCGAGCCGGGACTGGATTTGTTGCTGGATGCTCATGCGGTTATCTCCTGGATCGATGCCACGACCGTCGTTGTCCGGAGCATACCGCAACCGGCCGGGGGAGTGACCCCCGCCGGCCTGTGGAAATCGGGCGGCCGCCTAGCGCCGCAACTCGTTGTCGCGGTAGTGCACGTCGGTCCAGCAGCGCGGCAGGGCCTCGCCCGAGGGAAAGATCAGGTCGGCCTTGGCAAAGGGCTGCGGCTCAGGGAGGTCCTCGCCCCAGTTGTAGCGCCCCGTAAGCTCGGGGCGCGTGGGATCGAACAGCTCGCTGGTATCGAGGATCTCCACCAGGTGATTGGACTTCTTCTCACGCAGGAACATGGACGGTCTCCTTAGATAGTTGAGCCTGATTCATTCAGGTCCTGAAAGCAGTATGACCGTCCCCGCCGGCTTTGCAATTGATACGGGTCAAGCCCCGGCGGCTTGCGTGGCACAGTGCGGGCAGCGCTCGCCGGGCCGGTAGTTCGGCGAGGCCTGTTCGGCGGCGGTCACGGCGGACTGGCAGGCGGCGCAGATCACCGCACCGCCCGGGGTGAGCTCGGGCGTGAGTCCCACGCGCTCGTCGAAGACGAAGCACTCGCCGACCCAGTGGTCGCCGCCCACCTCGGCGAAGTAGTTGAGGATGCCGCCCTCGAGCTGGTAGACCTCGGCGTAGCCCTCGCCGAGCAGGAAGGGCGAGGCCTTCTCGCAGCGCACGCCGCCGGTGCAGAACATCACCACGGGCTTTTTCTTCAGTTCCTCGGGCAGGCCACGCACGGCCTGCGGGAACTCGCGAAAGCCGCCGATCTGCGGGTCGATGGCGTTCTCGAAGGTCCCGAGGCGCACCTCGTAGTCGTTACGGGTGTCCAGCAGCACGAAGTCGCGGCCCTCGTCGTACCAGCGCTTGAGCTCGGACGGGCTGATGGTCGGGCCGGTGGAGCGCGCCGGGTCGATGCCGGGGACGCCGAAGCTGATGATTTCCTGTTTGACCTTCACCAGCAGCCGGCCGAAGGGCGGGGTGTCGGTGAGACTCTCCTTGAAGGCGAGACCGGCCAGGCGCGGGTCCTCTCGCAGCGTGGTCTTGATCGCCTCGATGGCCTCGCGCGGGCCGGCCAGCATCACGTTGATGCCCTCCGGGGCGAGCAGGATGGTGCCCAGCAGGCCGAGCGCCTGGCAACGCGTCTTCAGCGGCTCGCGCAGCTCCCGGTAGTCGGGCAGATCGGCGAAGCGGTAGCCCGCGATGTTGACGGTGGCGCCGGACTGGTCGTGCTCGTTCATGAGGTCTGATAATGTGCTCACGGAAAAGGGCGGCCATGATCGCCCAGCCGGAGATTACGCTCAACCGCTGACGGAAGCCGCATGAGACATGGGTAACCCACAGACCATCTACCTCAAGGACTACACGCCGCCTGCCTACTGGGTCGACACCGTCGAGCTGCGTTTCGAGCTCGGTGCCGACGAGACGCGGGTGCGCTCGCGCCTGGCCCTGCGCCGCCGCGAGGGGGTCTCGGCCGAGGCCCCGCTGGTGCTCGATGGCGAGGCGCTGAGCCTGGTCTCGCTGGCCCTGGACGGACAGACGCTCGCTGCCGACCGCTATCACGTGGACGAGGACTCGCTCACCATCGAGGACGTGCCCGCTACCTTCACGCTGGAGGTCGAGACGGCGCTCCGTCCTCAGGACAACACGCGCCTGGAGGGGCTGTACCGTTCCGGCGGCCTGTACTGCACCCAGTGCGAGGCCGAGGGCTTCCGTCGGATCACCTACTTCCCCGACCGTCCGGACGTGATGTCGCGCTACACCACTACCCTGGTGGCCGACGCGCGCACCTGCCCGGTGCTGCTGTCCAACGGCAACCTGGTCGGCAGCGGCGAGCTGGATGGCGGCCGTCACTACG
>OMKS01003932.1_pt1 | contig 11531 bp, 5 predicted proteins | sample 1674721 | NCBI WGS metagenome assembly OMKS01 (sample SAMN06264996, study PRJEB25208) | sediment metagenome | isolation source: hot spring sediment | place: USA: California | collected 2014-09-02 | reverse complement strand
TTCCACATCCACAACCCAGCACTCGTCCTCTCGCACAATATACAAATGATCATCGGCAAGCAGTTGGTGCCCGCTGTTTTTCATGGCGCCGATGCGCCGCGAGTCCGGCGCCTCCAATTCCCAAAGGGGAAAACCGTTATACCCATCCAAGGCAATGACTTTGTTGTTGGCGGTAACAAACAGACGCGCCTTCTGGAACAGCGCTGACATGGGTCGGTGATGCCTGTCCACCATCTCGCGGGGGCCGGGATCGCCAAACCACTGCACCGTTACAGGACCATCCAACCCATCCCCGCTATACGCTGTGTGGGACGCGTCGGCATAGAGTTGCGTCCATTCCCCCGCGCCCGGAACCACGCCACGAGTGAGAACCAGCCAGTCCTCCTGTTCCAAAAGCATGTCCTGTGCAGTAACGGCGCAGGCAAGCAGCTGCTCATGCATCCCGGAAGCCGGCGAGTCCCGATGCAGGTACGCCTTGCCGCCGTAAGGACGCAATACGCGATAAATCTCCTCCGGGGCGGCGGAGCATGTGTCAGAAGCAACAATCAAATTGGCCAGATAGGTGGTATACGGCAAAGACGCGCCATTAACACGATGGACGGCGATACGCGTTCCGTAGAGTCCGGTGTCGGCAAGCGCAGCGCGGGCGGCGGCGGCGCGGCCTTCATCCGCTTCCGCGACGATGACCCGGAGAGCGCTGTTCATGGCAAGCGCATAGGCCAACTGTTCCGCGTCCGTACCCGACACAAGGCAATATCCCTGGGTGATGCCCGAGTCTTTCAGGATTTCATGGGCAATTCGCTCTTGTTCATTGGAGACATAAGGCGCCATCCCTTTCGGCATTTCCGCGACGCGTCCGGATGCGGCCGATTCCTGTGAGAAACAATAAATGTAGCCTGTGCTGGAGCTGGCGTAGAGCAGACCGTTCGCGGCGGCGAGACCGTAAATCCGTCCTTCAACATCGTAACGCCACAATTCTTCACCATTTGATTTGCGCAAGGCGTACAATCTGTCCTGGCCGCCCATGAAAAGTATGTCGCCCGCCAGAATCATCGAAAACGGATCGCCTGCGGGACGTTTCCACAGATAGCAGCCCTCCCGTTCTTCTTCAAGCGTCTTAATTTGGTCGTTCAACAACGCTATTTCGGACTCGACCCGTGTTCTTTCATCCGCGTCGTCCCGAGCCAGCGCGCGCAATTGTTTTCGCAATTCCTCGGTCGCGGATGTCCGCCGGTTGATCTCAACAGAAAAATCCAGATAGCGCCGCCTGTCAAGCGCGGAAACTTCATTCGGAGACTGTAAATAAGCAATGCCTTCATGCACGAGCATCCGCAATCCGGGAAACGAAGCGATGCGCTCGCGGGTTTCTTGCGCGGTGTAGTACAACCGGTTTACATCACGCACACCAGTTCCGCTGACAAGGGCGTCATCCACCAGCAGCGCATACGCGCCGCCCGGCCCCTGCAACGCTCCCTGATTGGCCAACGTATCGCGTTCAAACATAAATGGCGCAGTGCGGCCAGTGGGCACGAAGAGCCTTGTTGAAGAAGCAAGCAAATAGCCTTGCGGTGAAACGCCCGCAACCGTCTTGCTGTGAATAATGTTCCCCGTGGCGGCGTCCAAGGCGCATTTATACGTCTGCGCGGGCGGAAAGAGTCCGGAAAAGAAATACGCGACGCCGGCATCCACCACAACACCTGTGCGCGCCGGGGCGTAAGAAATAATACGGCTGTTGCCGGGCAGGCGCCGATCAAGTTCGGCGGGCGAGTATCTCCATACGAGAGCGCCAGTCTTCGCGTCCAGACAATAGGCGCAACCGTCATCGGAACTGAAATAGACGCGCCCATCCGCCACCGTTGGCGCAAGCCGCACCGGCCCTTCTGTGAAAAAGCGCCACCGTAAAACGCCTGTCGCGGCGTCAAGACAATATACTTGATCATCGGCGGAGGAACCGTAGTAAACGGCGTCGCCCACGCACACAACATGATAGGCGCGATCATATACCACTACAGGGCTGAGTTCGCGTACCTGATTCCAATAATCCTGTTTAGCAGGTTCAGGCCATGCCGGACGCGGCGGCTGACCGGGCACATGCTTCCATTCCAGATACAATGGCGTATTCAGCGTCATGGGCGTAACGCCGCTTCGTTGCATGTCGTGCATATAGGTCGGCCAGTCTTCAGCGAAGGAGACTGCGGCAAAGGTTGCCACAATCACAAGAACCGCTTGCAGCCATTGCTCATTATGTTTCATTCATGCGCCTTTCCGTGGGTTGTGTATAGCGGCGATCCGACCGATCGGGCGGATCACTCAATTTCGGGTCCGGCAATGGCTTCGCCTACTTGCTGCCGTTTCTGATCATCAAAATTGAACGTGCCGTAAAACAACCCGTTTGTATCCATCCATGTGACTAAACGTTCCATATCGTCCGCATCCAATTCAACGTCCTGATGCCCCGCAAGCAGATGATGCATGAGACCGCTTCCTTTTGCGCCAAGGAAGCCCGGTTGCGTCATCGGCTCGGAATTGTCGGCAAGCGAGTTGCCCTTGCCCCAGGCGGCGAAGGCAACTCGGGGGGCAAGAGTATTGTACGATTCCGTAAATTGTCCTTCAATCTGGCCGGTCAACCGTATGGGCTCCTGCCCTTCGGGACCTTTGGCGTCATCGCCGCTGTGACAGCGCACGCAATGTCTGTCCAGCACTGGTTGCACAAGTATGGGATAACTGAAGGGACGCGATCCATCCGGGCCGGGCGTGATCTCCGACGGCGGACGGCGCAGGGCGAGGGCTTTTTCGGCAGCCGCGACGGGCGCGCCCTGACGCGGCTCATGACAACCCACGCATGACATGTTCTCCCCGGGCTGCAAGTAGGTTATGCTGCGCATGATTTGCACTGCCTGACCGGTCGCGTCAAGCGCCTGAAAAGAAAGAGGCAGCCCCGAGGGAACGCGGAAATAGGCCGAGCCGTCCTTTTCCACCGGAACCGTGCCCAATACCTGCTTGCCCGGTGACGCGAACGCCAGGCCGACCGGCGGATTGTGCGCCACCGGCGTGGACTTGGGCAACACCTGCACAATACGCAAACCGGTAATTCTGGTGTCCTCCGGCCACTCCTGTAAACTCTGGTACACATCCTGCAAATAATAGGTTCCCATGTCGGGCGCGCCGTCGGGAAGCGTGGACGGCAACGCTGGCGCGGGCTCGCGGGAACGCAGCGGTATCGGCCATAAACTTGATATGTTCAGGTCGCGATAGAGCAGTTCCTTATTGCCATGCGCGTCCACCAGATACAGGCCGAACATGTTGGCGAGGTTCGGGTTGGGTTCGCCCATAAGCGGGTCAAAACTATACGCCGCCAAGAAGACATCTTCGGAAAGCGGCCACGGGCTCCGGTAGCATTGCATCGGCCAGCGTTCCATTTCAGGCGTGCGTTCCGGCGGGTCGCATGGGGCAGCGCTGCGCCACGCGGGCAGCAACACATCTTCGCTTTCCGGGAAATGGGCGTCGGGCGTCAAGCGCGTAATGGGTTCGAGGCCGTCAATGCCCACATTCGGGTCAATCAAAATGATGGAACCGGCAGTCATTCCATGGTGCGGCGCGGCGGTCGCCATCACCTTTTGCGAACCGGGCACGGCGCGCGCTTCCCACACACCAACGGGATTCAACGTGTGGTTGCCGTAAAACGCCACAGGACCCGTGCCGTCCGGATGTACCGTCCACAGCTGTTGGTAGTGTATGGCGTGTCGGTCAACATAGTCCCACCGCGTATAAATAACACGTCCGTCGTTGAGCACCGACGGGTCCCATTCCTGCGTTTCATGATCGGAAACGGTGCGTATGTTGCCGCCGCGCCCATTCATGAGGGTCAACGTATACACTGGACAACCGATACCGCCGCAACGGTGCCAGCCGCCGCGCCGCGTCGAAATGAACATAATCTCACCATTGGGCAGTTCCGCGGGCGAAAAATCGTCATAATCCCCATACGTTAACTGGCGGACATAGGTGCCCTCAATGTCCATTTCGTATATATGGTAGTGGCGGCTCCAGTCGCCGTTAAACCTGTCCTCCGGCGGTGCGTCCGTGGGACAGAAAGAGAACAAGATACGCTTGCCGTCATGGGTAATTTCCGGATGCATGTAACTGCCTTCGGGCAGCAGGCCCTTCCCCAATTGCCGCGTCCGTGTAACGTCGCCGTATCGGTCAAGAACAAACAAGCCGCCGCCTGGACGCGCATAGCGCCCGTAGTATTGGGTTAACTGATGGCTGAATACGCCGGGCGCTTGTTTAACAAATAGAATGCGTCCCGGTTTTTCTTTGGCGAACAGTAAATTTCGACGTAATTGATGCGCTTCAAACCACAATTGTTCCCATTCCGGCGCATCGTCATCTGTCGTTGACAAAAGCAGCCTCGCATACCTTTTGTGTCGTTCTTGTCGCCAATGCTCCAGATAATCCGGTACGGTTCTTCCTATCTTATGAAATTCGGTCAGTAAGGCGTTAATTCGTTCGAAGGTAAGTATTGTGGCTGATTTGTATGTGTTTCTTGTTTGTCCTGCGCCGATTCCATCTTGCATGAGCCAATCCCACACAATCAATTCCCTTCCCAAATCCCAATATGGCCGCCATGAGGTTAAGGCGTCAACATCTTTGGGGGTGTTAAGCGTGGTTGTAGGCGCTTGCGGCGGTAGAATGCCCGCTTCCATCATGCGCTCACCCGTTTTCAGTAGGAAGCGGGGCACGCGCACAAATGCGCCTTCTGTCAAGGCAGTGACCGACAATTGAAGCAAATCGGCATTTGTTTGCCCGTTACCTTTCACGTTTAACGCAATGCTCTTCCGTTTTCCAACCAAGGCATATGAAAAGGCGCCCGACTTCAAGGCTACTGTTATTAAGGGATTGCCAACACAAGCACAGTTCACCTGCGCCTCAAAAGGGCAAAGGACATTAGTCAGCGGAATTGAAATATGCGCTCTGTCCCCCTCGTTTAAGGCTACTACAAAACTTCCTAAATGGCGATTGAAAGCGAACTGCGCCCCATTGTCATCTCCGATGAGCGCGTAATTTCCTTCCATCTCGACCGGTTCTTCGAGCGGTAAGCCGTTCAGGGAAAACACCGGCGTGCCGATACTTGGCAGACAGCTGTCATAGATCAACAGCGCGTCCGCCCAGTTTGCCATGTCGCAGGAGATGCCGTCGCCCGCGTCGGACGCGACAAGCCGCAGTTCCTGCGCGTCCCGTAGATCAACTTCAACCGGTATCGCCGCATCGCTGTCGGTCATGACGCCGCGCTCGAAACGTTTCTCGCCGTCCACCCACACCTCGAACACCACGCTGCCGAGATTGCCCGCCTGCCACTGCACCCCCACCTCGGCGGTGAAGGACAGGTAGTTGCCGTTCAACGGCAACACAATTTCACCCGGCGCGTGATGTCCCACGCCGCGCTCGTATTCCTTGTCGGCAATGCGCAGGGCCATGGGTGTCATACCGGTGGCGTAGGCGGCCGTATTCACGCCAAGGTTGCCCCAACCCTGGGTGTGCGCGAAGGCTGGAGCCAGTTCATCGAGGTATTGCGTGCGCTGGTTCTCCGCCGCAATGGACTGCATGGACATTATGCCTGCGGCAACGCAGAACAGCAGGAGCCTTATTGGATAGTTACGCATCACATTCTCCGGCGGCGCGGTTGTCTTGATTCCGCAAACACGGCCATTCATGCAGGTTTTCGTCTTTCCCGCAAATGATGAAATATCGGCACAAAACCGTCCGACACAGTCCGACAATGCCCGACAGTACGCGAATGAATCAAATTGAAAGTACTGTCCGATATGGTAGAGATACGGCGCCTTACCGTTCAATTTTCAGATATCAAGGCTTGTTGCAGCGCCCAAAGCATAATACCCTGATGGGTGTAGCCGTTGGGGTCGTTTTGATAGAGGAGACCGATGGGGTACCCCAGTACGACACGGCCGGGGCGGTGCGCAGCCAACATTTTTTCACCCGCTTGCAGCGCATACTCGTATCCTGCGAGATGCGTCAGGTCGGCAATACCGATGGGCGCTTCCGGCGTGACTACCTGCACGGTGGCAATCCCTTCGGCCTGTTGCGGCGCATCGTCGCCGCGCAGCGGCGGGATGTCCTCATAGTCTGCAATGCGCGGTAGGGTCAGTCGCGCCAGTTTCTTTTGCGCCGATTGCGGCATAAGCGCCGGGGGCGATAACGCCATGACAAGGGCGCGGTAACCGCTCAGGTCTTCGTCGAGGTTGTCTTCACAGATGATGCGTGTGGGGATGCCCAAATCTTGAAACAGTTTGTACACGCCAAACTGCGCGCCATGCACCCAGCCGAAACCATGCTGTCCTTCAGGTTCGCGGTAACTGTAGTTGGTCCATTTGGAAAAAAAGAGCAGCGCCGTTTGCTCCCGGTTGTTGGCGTGGTGGGGCACAAATGACGCGCGGGGCATGGGCGCGCGCCACTGCGCAACCAACGCTTCCAACACGGGCTTTTCCGAGGGTAGTTCCTTATAGTAGGAATAGTTGGCGACCTTGAGACCTGCGCCGGCGCGGGCGGCGTAACGGCCAAGGGCGAGCAGGTGCGGCATGGAATGGCCCAACCCCAGCGTGGACTGTTCGCCGTCGTACTCAAAGCACACAGGCAGCCCCGTAATCCCCCGAAACGCATCCACGGATGCGCTCGCCTCCCATGCGCCGTCAGCGCCGTGTTGGAAAAAGTCGTAGGAATGCACCACATGGTTCGCGCCGCAGGTGAGTCCCCAGTAATCGAGGTTGCCCATCTGGGCGCTGCCGATGCGGTAACTTTCGCCCAGCGGCGCAGAGATAACGGCATCCGGATCGCCGGCACGGATGGCATCTGTAAAACGCCGTACTGCTTCGCGCCAAATCTGCTCGCGGAAGGCAATCACAGCGCGGCTAACGGACGAAGTGTCCGGCAACCCATGCGTTGCCGGCGGTATGGGCGGACGCACGGGCAACACTATGTCATTATCAACAACATCGCGGAGCCAGTCCGGACGCGTTGCGACAGCATCCCGCCAGACCGCCAATGTCGCGTCGTCATAATGCCACCAGTCCGCCCATTTCAACTCGGCATGAATGCCGATGAAAGCATTATACTGGACATCTTCCCCGCGACAATGCGCCGCAATAGCGGTACACAACGACGCATAATGCGCCCAGAAACGCGCATCGGCAATAGAGGGCACTTTCTGATGGCCGGTCTCCCCCTGTTCCGCCTGCCAGAACGCGCCTTCGTACCAGTCCGGTGTCGCGCCCGCGTAGTAGCTGTTGATGCGCAGGCGCATACCGAGGTCATACCTTTTGCAGACGGCAAGCCGATCCTCCAACCATTCCAGTTCAATGCGTCCCGGGGCAGGTTCCAGTATCCGCCAAGGAACGCTTATTTCCACCCGCGTGAAATCCAGGGCCGCCAAATCCGCCACCCATGTATCGAAAAGTTCAATGTTGCGACAGGGTTCTGTCCAATCCCAGATATCGAAGGACATTTCCCCATCATTTGCGGATGCTCCAAGAATACAGGACAGGATGAAAGCGAGACTGCACATGGCCCTTTCCTTAATTTGCCGGACACGTCGGACAGGTCGGATTGTTTCTCTTCTTTGGTATCTGTCTCTGGCAAGCCATCAGAACACCGTCGAGTTTGCCTTGAGGAAATCCATGATGTCATGGATGTATGCGAAACACAACGCCGTGCAGGTATCCGCCGCGCCGTAATAAATGGCAAGGCGTCCTGTGGACGCATCACACAAAGCCGCACAGGGGAAGCATACATTCGGCACAAACCCCGTGGTTTCGTAAGCCGCCGTGGGGAAAAGCAGGTACTTGTTGGTGCGGTGGAGCACACGTGAGGGATTGTCCAGTTCCAGCAGTGCGGCGCCCATGCTGTACACAAATCCGTTGCAGGTGTTGCACACCCCGTGATACAGCATCAGCCAGCCTTCGTCGGTTTCGATGGGAATGGGTCCTGCGCCGACTTTCGTGCCCTGCCACCACTGTCCGCCCGCGCCCATCACAAAACGATGCCGCCCCCAATGCACCATGTCCGGGCTCTCGCTTATATAGACATCGCCGAAGGGCGTGTGCCCATTGTCGCTGGGACGGCTTAACATCATGTATTTGCCGTTAATTTTGCGGGGAAAAAGGACTCCGTTCCGATTGAAAGGCAGAAAGGCATTCTCAATCTGCTCGAAGGTCACGAAGTCTTTGGTTTTCGCCACGCCAATGGTGGGGCCGTGATAGTCGGTACACCATGTAACATAGTACACGGTCTCGGAACCTTCCTGAAAGGGGCAAACGCGGGGGTCATAAGTATATGCCGGATGCGCGATTTCCGGATCGCCGCCCACAAGCCGGACTTTTTGTTCTTCAATCTGCCAGCGGACGCCGTCCCCGCTCCGCGCCGCATGAAGTCGCGGCATGCTGTCCTTGTGTTCAACCCGCATCACCCCCGCGAAACCATCACCAAACGCAACCACCGCACTGTTGTAAATCCCCTGCGCACACGGAATGGGATTGCGCGGGATAACGGGATTGCCGCTGTACCGCCAAACCACGTCTGCGCAGTCCGGCGGACGGTCTTCCCATGGAATGTGAGGCAACTCCGTTCCGATAACCCGTCGGGACATTGTCATTGGGCGCGCTCCTACTATGCTTTTTCGTTTACGCCGCTTCTTCGACCAGCGAAGGCGTTTCCTGTTCCGCTCCTGTTTCCTCAACAACTGCTTCGGGCGTCGGAGTGGGGGGCTCAGCGCGGAACGGCATGTCCTGTTCAACGAGCCAGTCGCACCCTTCGTCCAGAATCTGCACGATAATGGGAGCGTCGCCGTCGCGCAGTCCGGGATGGTCGCAGGGATACCAGCGTATTTCCTTGGGTTCGCCAATCGCCTTGTGCAATTCTCTTCCCGCTTCGGGCGGAACCAGGATGTCTTCAGAACAAGATTGCATCAGAATTGGCGTTCCCGCTGTAAGATGCGCGTAATTCACCGGGTCTGCGGGCTTCATCAACCATGCGACAAATTGTTTCGCCATCCAATGCAACGCCTTGTTCTTAACTCCGTCCCTGATAAGGGGGGCATCCAGCATTACCTTAAGATTTCCACCGCCAACCACCAATACTGCGGCGCGGATACGTTTCTCAAATGCTGTCAATGTGGCGCCGGTAATGGCGCCGTAACTCGCGCCAACAAGATAAATGCGCTCGCCGTCAATTTCAGGATGGGTTTGCAAATAATCAATCAATCGTCTTGCGTCATTGATCGTTTTCCAAGGACGTTGCCGGAATGCCACCACCGTTTTCAAGGCGCTGCCCCGAATTTTTCGCTCGCCTTGCATGGATTGATCAAAACACGCCATTGCAAATCCCGCGTCATTGAAAGGCATGCAGATCTCTTCAATAAACCCCTTGCTTTGTCCGATGCCATGCAGAAATATGATAACCGGCACTTTTTCTTTACGGTGCATGGGCAGGGTCATCAACACGGGAATCGGTTCATCGGGACGCGCATCAATCGAAAATAATACCTTCTCAAAACGGCGCGGGCGCGTAATACCAAAAAAATCTATGGTACTGTCAACGACTTCACTACTTTTTGCCCTCGCGTTGAAGGAAAGGGTTGGATCGTATTCATTGAAATACGTTTTGTCGCACCACATCTTCACAATGATAACGAGAAGAATAAGAGCAAGTACGATACAACCGATTATTTTAAGAAACTTACGCATACTATTTTCCTTTTTGTTAAGGCCAGATACAAGTTAACAGCGGCTAAAAACCGAGGGAAACCGTAGTAATCCTAGAACAGCCACACTATGGAGTTCAAACTCGTTATATGAGCAGACTATAGTTGCCGTTATCCTTCTTCATTCCTGATTGAAAACACGCGAAACCAAGTGACTAACGGGGCAGACCTGTATAATCCCGGGAAAAGCAGTTAAACGGAATTGGCGCTGATCCCGTAAAACAACGGACACCCCCGCCATGAATGCGCTGCTAAACAGCCCATTTACAAATTATTGTCGCGCTCATCCAAATTAGATTTTTTTGGACAGGGCGCTCACGTTGCCCAAAACAATAAGTCCACGAGAATGCCCGAATTCAGGACGTTAATAGCGCTTCAAGTTTATTCAGAATCTTTTCCTGTGACAAAAAGCCGGAACGTCGTTCTACCTCATGTCCCGTCTTATCAAAAAATAGCAGCGTCGGAATATTCACTATATTGTAGCGAGACGCCAGAAAGCCCTGTTCATCCGTGTCAAACATAAGCACAGCCGCTTTATCTGACAACTCCTCCGCCAACTTTTCGATTACCGGTTTTAGCTTTTGGCACGGCGGACTCCATTCAGCAACGAAAACCGCGAGGACAGGTTTGTCGCTCACTCGCGCTTTGTCCAGAGGATTATCTTTGACTTTTTCCACCTGTTCTTCAACCCATGCCCTGTTGACGCGTATTTCCACCTCATTGCCCATATTACGAACATGTTCATCCCATGCTTCGCGTTGCTTCTGTCTGGTCAATTCCGTTTGAAGCATTTCCTTGACGTCATCAAAGGCGTCATCGCTGAACATGTCCGGATTTTCATCGTAAAAACGGCGTATTTCCTTATCCGATATCTCAACAGTGTTCATGACGCTTTCAAGATATTCTCTTATTTGTTTTTGAAACAGATCGTTGTCTGCAGGCAAATCCTCGATGTCAAGAATAATCGCCATCATGATTGGCTTCGTTACCATGCCCTCGAGGATATAAAATTCATAATTTTCCCCCTGCTCACGCCGCTCTTCAGGAAGTTCCATGATTTTAATGTCAAGCATGTCTCTTGTGATTGGCTTCTCCTTCACCTTCACCAACTCCTCATCCGGCAATTCCGCCAGTATCGCCCGAGATAATATTCCGCTGGATAATCCGGGATATTTATCAGACAAGTATTCACGCGAGCCTTCTTCTGCAAAAGACGGTAGAACAGCCGGCAGCATTACTGACAAAGCCAAAAGTATTTTTCCCGCATTAAAAAAACTCATGAGCGCATTCTCCACAGGTTGCATTGAATGAGGGGTTAAAAGTATCTAACCACATTATGGATAGCGCAGGTATTATACCATTATGAGACACATAACACGCGCGCAATTTCGCAAAAAAAGAAAAGCGGCGCAGCGCCTTCACACGGGACGGCGCTCAGTCTTCATCGTCATCATCATCCGGCAAATCCTCAAAAGTTGTCGCCACCTCTGTAATTATCATCCCCGGCGCATCAGGAGGCGGCGCCGGAAAGAATAGTTCCAGCTGCTGCAACCGAATAAAATTGTACCGTTTCAGCAGACGCATGGTTTGCAGGGTATGGGAAGGGGCATAATTAATTTGCGCTGAAATAAGCCTGAGCATATCCGCCAGAAGGGTTGGAAAATCTATGACGTGATCTATCCCCTGTCTCTTATACACATCTGACGCTGCCGACGAAGAGGATAGTGTAGATCTAGGTGGTCGCCGTATCATTAAAAAA
>OMKS01003931.1_pt1 | contig 11532 bp, 8 predicted proteins | sample 1674721 | NCBI WGS metagenome assembly OMKS01 (sample SAMN06264996, study PRJEB25208) | sediment metagenome | isolation source: hot spring sediment | place: USA: California | collected 2014-09-02 | reverse complement strand
TTTCAAGCAGAAGACGGCATACGAGATCTAGTACGGTCTCGTGGGCTCGGAGATGTGTATAAGAGACAGGTACAGGAGGATGAGGAGCGCGTAGTCCCACGTCGAGCGGGCCCACGCCACCCCCTCCTCCTTCCCCACCCAAAATGGGAGGAGCGCAACCAGCGCCACGAGGAACACCCCGGCCACGGCGTAGTGGAACCGCCAGAGGGTGGTGTAGGGGGACGGGGTATAGTCCACACCAACGATCTCGGTCTTAGGGAAGGCGACGAGATCCTCTTCCCCGGCGGGTTTGACAAGCAGCGAGGAAGCGTCCTCGCCGCCGCGGGTGCCAGAGAGCACGGTTCCGTCGCGGAGGGTCACAGTGATCCCCGCCGGCCGGCCCCAGTTGGCGAACACGAGCACCGCGATCATGAGGGAGAACATCACCGCCGTCTTCCACAGCGGCCGGGCCGGCGGAGGCGCGGGGGGAAGCGCGGCCGCGGCAGCGGCCTTGGCCTGCTCCTCCTTTCGGAACAGGGCGTGCATGGCGAGGCCGATGACGACCGAGAACAGGACTGCCCCGATCGCCCGCGCCAGCGCGAGGGACGGCCCCAGCACCCGTGCAGTGAGGACGATCGCCAGGACGTTGATCGCCGGGCTGGAGTAGAGGAACGCCGTCGCCGGTCCGAGCCCCGCGCCCCGGGTGTAGAGCCCCGCGAACAGGGGCAACACCGTGCACGAGCACACGGCGAGCACGGTCCCCGACATGGAAGCCACCCCGTAGGCGAGGACCTTCCTCGCCCCGTAGCCGAGGTAGCGGATGACGGACGCCTGGGAGACGAAGACCGAGATCCCCCCCGCGATGAACAGGGCGGGGATGAGGCAGGTGAGGACGTGCTCCCGCGCGTAGTCCTGGAGGAGGAGGAACGCCTCCGCGAGGGCCTTCTGGACGGCCGGAGCCGACCACGGGACGAGGTACGCGGCGAGGAACGTCCCCGCAAGGAACAGGGACAGACGCAGTTCGCGCTTCATCGGGGCTCCTTCTCGCACCGCAGGTTGGTCAAGCAGGACAGGAGGCGGGGCAGGTCAGGCCGGGCCAGCCGCCACAGGATCCTCACCCCGTCGCGCCGGGACACGATGAGCCCCGCCCGCGCCAGGGCCGCCAGGTGCCGGGAGATGACCGATGGGTCAAGGCCCAGGACGGGGACGAACTCGCACCCGCACCGCTCGCCGTCCGCAAGAAGCCGCAGGAGCTCCACCCGCGCCGGGTGGGCGAGGGCCTTCCCGATCGCCGCGAGCTCCCTTGTTCCCGTCTGAATGGCGCTTCTTGTCATCTTGCACAACCATGCACGATTGAGGGATCGTAGTCCCCCCCGAGCTTCTGTCAAGCGCGGTGGGTCAGGCAACCACCTGGAGAGCGCCGGCCCGCACGGCGAGCTCGATCTCTTCGACCGGCTCGGGGAGGAGCTCCCCATCCATGTGGACCGTGAGGGGGCGATCGCTGCGGATCGTGACGCGGCCGGCCTTCTTCGCGTGGGCCCGGGCCAGGTTGAGGTAGGTCCCGTCGCGGGTCTTGGGGAGGACGGCGAACCTCACCAACCGGGGGTAGTTCCCGATCAGGCCCACGTCGAGGGCCCCGTCGTCCAGGCGGGCCTGGGGAGCGAGGAGGTAGCCCCCCCCCGCGCAGGGCCCGTTCATCACCGATACCGAGAGTAGCTTCCCCGCGAACGTCCATCCGTCACCCGCGACCTCGGCCCGAAACGCGCGGAACCGGACCAGTTCGAGGATCGTCGCCCAGAGGTACCCAAGCTCCCCTTTGAGGAACCGCATCCGCCGGTAGTCGGCGGCGATCTGGCCCTCGACGCCCATCCCGAACGAGTTCAGCGCGAACTGGCCGCTGACGTCGGCCACGTCCACCGCCCGGGCCCTTCCCCGGGCCAGGATCGCGGTGGCGCCCGCGAGGTCCTTCGGGATCCCGAGGGCGCGGATGTAGTCGTTCCCCGAGCCCATCGGCAGGACGCCGAGGGCAGCGTCCGTGCCCACCAACGCTTGGGCCACCTCGTGGATCGTCCCGTCCCCGCCCGCGGCGGCGACGACCTTCGCTCCGGCGCGTAGGGCGTCCCGCGCGAGCTCGACTGCGTGCCCGGGCCGTTCGGTGAAAACGATCTCCGGGGCGAGGTCAGTGGTGTTGAGGACGCTGCGCAGTTCCTCCTGCCGTTGTCCAGCGCGGCCCCGGTCCGCCGCCGGGTTGAGAATCACATGGACCTCCGCCATGGCCGCATTCTACCTCTGCCCGCCGCGCACGACAGGGGCACCGGTGGCGAGGACTCCTCAAGGGCCCCTGACCACTGGCCCGATGCGTGCTAAGCTTCCCCGCGATGGAACTCCGTCGCTCGTTCGGGATCGTCCTCCATCCCACGTCCCTCCCCGGCCAGTGGGGGATCGGGACCCTCGGCAACGAGGCCCGCTCCTTCCTCGACTGGTTGGCAGCGGCCGGGGCCCGCTGGTGGCAGGTCCTCCCCCTCGGGCCCACCGGTTACGGTGACTCCCCGTACCAATCCTTCTCCGCGTTCGCCGGGAACCCGTACCTCCTCGACCCCGACGAGCTCGTCTCCTGCGGTTGGCTTCGGGGAGAGCCGATGCCTACTTCCTCCCTGGATTGGGTCGATTTCGGGTGGATCTACAGGACCCGGTGGCCCCTCCTGCACCGCGCCTACGCCGGGTTCCTCCGCGACGGATCCCGGCACGAGAAGCGGGACCTCGGTCGATTCGTCCGCTCCGAGAAGGACTGGCTCGCCGACTACGCCTTGTTCATGGCCGTCAAGGCCCATCTCCGCGGGGAGCCCTGGATCGCCTGGCCAACGGACCTCGCGCTGCGCAGATCCCGGTCCCTCGCCGCGGCGCGGCGGGCGCTCGCCGAGGAGATCGGATTCCACAACTGGACCCAGTGGTGTTTCCACCGGGCATGGACCCGTCTCCGTGATCACGCTCACGAACAGGGGATCCGGATCATCGGCGACATGCCGATCTTCGTCGCCCACGACTCAGCCGATGTCTGGGCCCATCCCGAGTTCTTCCACCTCGATGAGCGGGGGAACCCCACCGTGGTCGCGGGGGTCCCCCCGGACTACTTCAGCGCCACCGGCCAGAGGTGGGGGAACCCCCTCTACCGATGGAACGTGTTGGAGAGGGATGGGTTCCGGTGGTGGATCGCCCGCGTCCGCCATGCCCTGCGCAGCTTCGATCTCGTCCGGATCGACCACTTCCGGGGCTTCGAGGCGTACTGGGAGATCCCCGCTACCGAGCCGACGGCCGTCCACGGGACGTGGGTCAAGGCCCCGGGGGAGAAGGTCCTTCTCGCCCTTCAGTCCGCGCTCGGAGATGCCCCGATCCTCGCCGAGGATCTCGGGGTGATCACGCCCGAGGTGGAGGCCCTCCGCGACCGGTTTGAGCTCCCGGGGATGCGGGTCCTCCAGTTCGCGTTCGCGGAGGGGGACGACAATCCCCATCTTCCCCATAACTACCCCGAGCATGGGCGGGTCGTGGTGTACACGGGAACCCACGACAACGACACGACCCTGGGCTGGTTTCGGGCCGCACCCCCAGCGGAGAGGGAGCGGGCCCGCGCCTACCTTGCCCACCACGGGATCTCCCTCGATCGGGATGAGGACGCCCCGTGGGCGCTCATTCACCTCGCCCTCGACAGCACCGCCCAGTTGGCAATGATCCCCCTTCAGGACGTACTGGGTCTGGACAGCTCGGCCCGCATGAATCGCCCCGCCTCCCCCTCCGACAACTGGAGCTGGCGATACCGCGGCGCTCGGCTGACCGAAGGGGTTGCCCGCCGGCTGCGCGCACTCGCCGCCGTCACGCGCCGGCTTGCCCCGTTCGATCCGGTTCGGTAGCCTAGCTCCCATCCCCACGGCCGACGCAGGGGAGAGAAGGGACAACATGCCCGAGAAGAACGAACTCATGGAGAAGATCGTCTCGCTGTGCAAACGGCGGGGGTTCATCTTCCCGTCAAGCGAGATCTATGGCGGGATCGGCGGGTTCTGGGACTACGGTCCGCTGGGAGTGGAGCTCAAGCGCAATGTGCGCGAGGCGTGGTGGGAGGATATGGTCCTGCGCCACGACGACACGACCCCCCCTCCCGGCATGCCCTCCCCCTACGCCATGGTCGGGATCGAGACCTCGATCGTCATGCACCCCCAGGTGTGGAAGGCCAGTGGTCACTACGACCTCTTCCAGGACCTGCTCGTCGATTGCCGGCACTGCAAGGCCCGGTTCCGCGCTGACCAGCTCACCGCAAGCCAGTGCCCCCTGAAGCCCTCGAAGCGGCCTGGGGAACACGCGACCTGTGACCTCACCGAGCCCCGCGAGTTCAACCTCATGTTCAAGACCTACATCGGGGCCCTCGTCGACCCGGAGAGCGAGGCCTACCTCCGTCCGGAGACGGCCCAGGGGATGTTCACCAACTTCCGGAACGTGCTCGCTACCTCTCGGGTCAAGCTCCCGTTCGGGATCGCTCAGATCGGCAGATCGTTCCGCAATGAGATCACCCCCCGCTACTTCACCTACCGGTCGCGGGAGTTCGAGCAGATGGAGATCGAGTTCTTCTGCCGCCCCGCGGAATCCCGCCTCTGGTACGAGTACTGGCGCGACCGGCGATTCCGGTGGTACGTGTCCCTGGGGCTGTCCGAGGAGCGGCTCCGCCTCCGCGAGCACAGCCCGGAAGAGCTGAGCCACTACAGCTGCGGGACGGCGGACGTGGAGTACGCGTTCCCGTTCCTTCCCGAGGGCGAGTTCGGGGAGCTGGAGGGGATCGCTCACCGCGGCGACTTCGACCTCCGTTCCCACATGGAGGGGAAGCTCGTCCGCCGCGGGGAGGAGCTGGTGGTGGAGACGGAATCCGATGGGAAGCCCCGCCACCCCGGGAGCGGCAAGGACCTCTCCTACTTCGATGAGGAGACGAGGGAACGGTTCATCCCCCACGTCATCGAGCCATCGGCGGGGGTGGATCGGTCCGTCCTCGCCTTCATCTGCGAGGCGTACGCCGAGGATGCGATCCCCGATGAGAACGGCGTCCCCCAGCCACGGGTGGTACTGAAGCTTCACCCCCGCCTCGCTCCGGTCAAGGCCGCGGTGTTCCCCCTCATCCGCCGGGACGGGATGCCCGAGACCTCCCTCGCCATCTATCGCGAGTTGAAGCGCACCTGGAACGTCGACTACGACGACAAGGGCTCCATTGGCCGCCGCTACCGGCGTCAGGACGAGTCCGGGACCCCGTTCTGCATCACGGTGGATGGACAGACCCAGGAGGATGGGACGGTCACCGTCCGCGACCGCGACACCACGGTCCAGGAGCGGGTGCCGATCAGGGAGCTCGTGGTGTACCTGCGGGAGCGACTCACCGCCGCATGAGGCTGGGGACTCCCCCCCCTCGTTGTTGCCCCCAAGGCGAATCTCACTATACTCGCGCCAGTCCCCCCCAGGCAGGAGGCGACGAAGGAGGAGAATCCCTTTCGGGCCGGCACTGGGCATGAGCTCCGAGACGTGCCGGCGAGGGGAAGGAGGACTATGAGCACAAAGCGCATCAGACAGTGGACAGCGTTCACGGGGATCGTGGTGGTGCTGGGCTTGTTGGCGGGGTGTTCGCGCGGCAGCTTCGATCTTCCCACGACCCTGACGGCGATGTCCATCCCGCAAGGCCGGTCGGGAACCCAGAAGATCACGCTCACCCGCACGGGCGACTTCAAGGGCGAGATCGAGTTCTCGATCACCGGGGTCCCCACGGGGATGACTGCCAAGTTCGACCCCGTGAAGACCACCACCACGGGCACGGAGACGACCCTCGCCCTCACCGTGGGCGAGGCGGTAGCCGTTCAGAAGTACACGCTCAAGGTCGTGGCCACGAGCGGTAAGACGAAGAAGGAGGCCACACTGGAGGTCAACGTCCAGGTGAAGCCCGACTTCTCGCTCGCCACGACCCCATCCGCGCTCACCGTGAAGCAGGGGGCAAACAGCACCGCTACGGTGAACATCACCCGCAACGCCACCTTCACCGGGGCCGTTGCGTTGACGCTTGAGGGGGCTCCCGCCGGGGTGACGGGGGCGTTCAGCCCCGCCTCGGGCACCGGGGCGACGAGCACCCTTACCCTCAACGTCGCTCCCACCGCTGCAGCGGGGACCTCCACCCTCACCATCCGCGGGAAGGGCGATGGGCTGGACAAGACAGCGCAGGTGAGGCTCACCGTGGAGGCCAGCCCCGGGTTCAGCCTGAACGCCACCCCCACTGCGGTCGAGGTCAAACGGGGGGAGTCGGCAACCGTCACCATCGCCCTCAATCGCTTGGGTGGGTTCGCTGATCCCGTCCAGCTCGAAGTGGAGGGGGCTCCCACCGGGGTGACGGCGACGTTCGACCCCAACCCGGCCCCGGCGGACACGGCGACCCTCAGGATCGCCTCCGGCACGGGTGCTGCCGCTGGGACCTATCCGCTCCGCGTGCGGGGCACGGCGGGGCCGATCTCCCAGGTGGTCAACGTCAACCTGACGATTGCCCCTTAGGGCGCCGGACGGGGGAGAATGCGGGGGCGACGGGAACCCGTCGCCCCCTTCTCTTCGGGGGCCTAGCCGCTGAACCAGCGGGTCCAGGAGCGACGGAGGACGCGCGCCTCCCGGGCCAAGACCCGCGCCAGCTTCTGGGGGTCATGTTTCACCGTCCGCTTCCCCTCGATCTCCACGATCTCGAGAAGGGGAGCGCGGACCACACGCATCCCGAACGCCTTCACCCCCCGCAGATCATCCACCACCGGCTCGCTCCCCTCGTCCCGGTACCGAGCGAGGATCTCCGCTGGGGGAAGTGCGGTGTTCACCACCACAGTGTGGAACCGCCGCAGGTTCACGTGTTCGGAGAGCGCCTTTAGATGATCGCTAGCCGTGAACCCACCGGTCTCCCCGGGCTCGGTCATCAGGTTCATGATGATGATCTTCTCGGCCGGAGACTGGACGATCGCATCTGCGATCCCGGCCACGAGGAGGTTCGAGATGATGCTCGTGTACAGGCTCCCGGGGCCCAGGAGGATCAGGTCAGCGCGCGAAATCGCCTCCACAGCCACCGGGTAGGCCCGAGCGGGCTGGGTCAGACCGAGGCGACGGATCGGAACAGGGGTCGCCGCGATCTCCGCCTCTCCGACCACCCGCCGGCCGTCGGCCAGCTCAGCGACGAGGTCGGTGCGATCGAGGGTGGTCGGGACCACCTTCCCGCGCACGGACAGGAAGTGGCTCGCCTCCTCCACGGCACGGTCGAACCCCCCCACGGCCTGCTCCATCCCCGCGAGGAGGATGTTCCCCAACGAATGCCCGATCAGCCCCTCGCCCGAGCGGAAGCGATACTGCATGAACCGGGCCATCCGCGCCTCGTCGGCGGCGAGCGCGAGAAGGCAATTCCTCACGTCACCGGGGGGGAGGACATCGAGCCCCATGCGCAGCCGACCCGAGCTCCCCCCGCTGTCCATCACCGTCACCACTGCGGTGAGGTTGGCCGTGTAGGATTTGATCCCGCGGAGGAGAGTCGAGAGGCCGGTCCCCCCGCCAAGGGCCACGATGTGCGGGGCCGCGCGCAGGATCCGCCCTTGGTACAACGCCTCAGCCACCGACCCCCCCTGGCGGGGGGAGACGGCGCGGAGGATCGCCCGTACAGCACCGGCCATCCCTAGCACCGTGCCCGCGAACCCGATGGCGGCCACCACCGCCCCGAACACGGGCCGCCACAGAAAGGTCAGATGGCGCAACAGGAGGACATACAGGCCCCTCATCCCCTCGTCCCCAACCAGACACAGCGCCCCAAACGCGACGAGCGCGATGCCGGCCAGGGCGAGAAAGAACCAACGCTTCACCCCCATCCCGGGAAGGAGAAGCTTCAGGATCGGAGGGATCCTCATCCCCACTCCACCCGCACCCCAGGGCCGAGCTCGGCGAGCCTCTGTCCGAGCTCAGGGCAGGGCTGCACCGCGTACCGCGGACCGGCCTCGACAGTGAGCTCCCGGGCCCCCTCCCGCAACCGCACCCGGGCCACGACCGGGCCCGGGTGATCGGCGAGGATCGCTCCCAGGTGCGCCGCGGTCCGGGGGGTAGCCAGATCGAGCGGGAGCTCGATCCAGCACCGGGGGGGATCGCCACCCGATTGGACGAGAGGTTCAACATCGAGGGCTTGCAGCCGACGGGACCCGTTGCGCTCCGACCACCGCACGCGAAGCACGAGGAGCGCCCCCTCCTGGATCGTCCTCCCCCGCGACTGATACAGACGGGAACCCACCACCACCTCCGCCTCTCCGGACGCATCCTCCACGGACAGGAACGCCATCGGACCGTCCTGGGTTGCCACGACCTTTACCGTTCGGACCTGGCCCGCGATGTGGAACGTCCGGGTCTGGGACGCCACCTCGGCGAGGGGGACCACGCCCCGCGCCCGGAGGGCGGTGGCGTGGGCGTCGAGCGGATGCCCGGACAGGTAGAGGCCGAGGAGCTCGCGTTCGAACTCAAGAAGCGTCTCCCGGGAGAACTCGCTCTCCCCCACCTCGAGCTTGGGGGCGAGTTCCTCCGCCTCGAAGAACGAGCGCTGCCCTGATACCCGCTGGGCACGGGATAGCTGGGCGAGGCGCACGCCCTCACAGACGAGGGCCATCAGGGCTTTGCGCGGCAGCCCGAACCGATCCATCGCGCCGGCCTTGATGAGGCACTCCACCGTTTCCCGCCCCACCTGCTCAGGGTCGATGCGCTGGCAGAAGTCGAAGAAGCTGTTGAACCCCGACCCGCGGGCAGCGCGGATCGCCTCCACCGCGCCGAGGCCGACGTTCTTGATCGCCCCGAGCCCGAACCGGATCTTCCCTTCCCCCGCGGGGGTGAACCCCGCCTCCGACTCGTTCACGTCGGGGGGCAAGACCTCCAATCCCATCCCCCGGCACTCCTCGATGTACGCCGCCACCTTGTCGCTGTTGTCCTGGACCGAGGTGAGAAGGGCGGCCATGAACTCCGTGGGGTAGTGCGCCTTGAAGTAGGCCGTCCAGTAGGTGATGAACGCGTACGCCGTCGAATGCGCCTTGACAAAACCGTACCGCGAGAACTTCTCGATATCGGAGAAGATCCGCCGTGCCTCCGCGGCGGGGATCCCCTTCCGGACGCAGCCATCGACGAACCGGGACTCCATCTCCGCCATCTCCTCCGGCTTCTTCTTCCCCATCGCCCGCCGCAGGAGATCGGCCTCGCCCAGGGTGAACCCCGCCAGGCGTTGGGCAAGGAGGAGGATTTGATCTTGGTAGATGGGGAGCCCGTACGTCTCGGAGAGGACCTCCTCGGTGGCGGGGTGGGGATAGGTGACCGGTTGCCGCCCGTGCTTGCGCTCGATGTAGTCGTCGGCCATCCCCGAATCGAGCGGGCCGGGACGGAACAGGCCGAGGAGGGCGACCAGATCCCGAAACTCCGTCGGCTCGAGCCTCCGGATGAGGGCCTTCATCCCCGGGGACTCGATCTGGAACACCCCAGTCGTCTGCCCAGACTGGATGAGCGCGTACGTGGCCGGGTCGTCGAGGGGGATCCGGTCCAGCTCGACCTCCACCCCGGTCCGCTTCTCCACGAGCCGGGCCACATCATCGAGGAGGGTCAGATTGCGCAGGCCCAAGAAATCCATCTTGAGGAGGCCCACTGCCTCCACATCGTGCATGTCGAATTGGGTCACGAACTGTCCGTCGGACAGCCGCAGCAGAGGGACGAACCGCTCGAGCGGCTCAGGGGCGATCACCACCCCCGCGGCGTGGGTCGAGCTGTTGCGCAGTTGGCCCTCCAACCGGCAGGCGATCTCGAACAGCTTCCGCGTCTCCTCTTCCCCCTCGGCCATCTCCTTGAGGGCCGGCACCTGCTCCAGGGCGCGAGGAAGGGTCATCCCAAATGGGACGAGCTTCGCGATTCGATCCGCTCGTTCGTAGGGTAGTCCCAAGACGCGGGCCACGTCGCGGACCACCGACCGAGCCGCCATCCGGTCGAACGTGGCGATCTGGGCGAGGTGATCGCGGCCGTAGCGGTCGGCGACGTAGCGGATGACGTCGTCCCGACCCCGGATGCAGAAATCGACATCGAAATCGGGCAAGGTCACGCGATCCGGGTTCAGGAATCGCTCGAAGAGGAGGCCGAACCGAAGCGGATCCACCTGGGTGATCCCCAACACGTAGGCCACGAGCGAGCCCGCTGCTGATCCCCGGCCTGGCCCGACGGGGATCCTGTTCCGGCGCGCGTAGCCGACGAAGTCGGCGACGATCAGGAAGTAGGGGGCGAGGTCCATCCGCGTGATCACATCAAGCTCGTAAGCGAGCCGCTCCTCGACCTCCGGGGGGAGGGGATCCCCGAATCTCCTCCGTGCGCCGGCCCACGCCTGCTGGGCGAGCTCCTCATTGGGAGGGAGCACCCCCGGGTAGCGGGGGAGGAGGCGTCTCCCCAGATCGAGTTCGAGCTCGCACCGCTCGGCCACAGCGCGCGTCGCGGCGAGCGCCTGGGGCACCTCCCGGAACCGGGCCGCCATCTCCTCCTCGGTGAGGAAGTGGTACCCATCCCCGTCGAAGGACCGGGCATCGGGATCGGACAGCTTCTTGCCGGCCTGGATGTTGATGAGGACGCGGTGCGGCTCCTGATCCTCGGCGTAGAGGTAGTGCACATCGGCCGTGGCGACGACGGGGAGGTCCAACCGCGCAGCGAGGGCGAGCTGGTCGCGCACCAGCGCCCGATGTCGCTCCAGACCATGGTCCTGAAGCTCGATGTAGAACCTACCGGGGAACACCTCCCCCAGCCGGCCCGCCGCCGTCGCCGCCTCGTCCGGCCGCCCCTGAAGGAGGAGGCGCTGCACCTCGCCCGACTCGCAGGCCGACAGGGCGATCAACCCTTGCGCATGGTCCGCGAGGAGCTCCAGGTCGACCCGCGGCTTGTAGTAGAACCCTTCAGTATGGGCGCGGCTGGTGAGGAGGAGGAGGTTCTGCCAACCCGTCCGGTCCATTGCCAGCAGGACGAGGTGGTATGGGGAGCGGCTCCGGGAGGGGTGGCGGGAGTGTCGCGAACCAGGGGCGACGTAGAGCTCGGCCCCGAGGAGGGGCTTGATCCCCTTCTCCCGGGCCGCCCGGTAGAACTTGACCGCCCCCGACACGTTCCCGTGATCGGTGAGGGCGAGGGCGGGCATCCCCAGCTCCGCGGCACGGGCGACCAGTTCCCGCACCCGCCCCATCGCATCGAGGAGCGAGTACTCGGAATGCACGTGCAGGTGAACGAACGCCACCCTACCTCCGCACGAGCACGATCCGCTCTTCGTCGGGGTACCCCCAATGAAGCTTCGTCCGCGCCTCCCGCTCCACGACGTGGGGCAGGGCGGCTGCGGCGAGCTCGCGCCGCAGGACCTCGACCACATTGACCTTCACCCGGATCGAGCGACCGTAGGCCTCGCCCGAGGGACGGTCGGCGCGCCGCTCGAACGCCCGGACGTAGCAGAACGTGCAGCGATGGGCACAGCCCATGTAG
>OMKS01003930.1_pt1 | contig 11533 bp, 5 predicted proteins | sample 1674721 | NCBI WGS metagenome assembly OMKS01 (sample SAMN06264996, study PRJEB25208) | sediment metagenome | isolation source: hot spring sediment | place: USA: California | collected 2014-09-02 | reverse complement strand
GTCAATACCTGAGATTCAACGGCGTAGATTTCGAGTGGGGCGCACCGTCAACCGTCAACGAAAACCTCACCGCAGGTAGCGGCCTCGACGGATCAGGCGGAACCACATACAACGGCTCCGCCGCAAACACATTCTTCGTCAAGGCAGGCGACGGCATCTCGGTGAACGCCTACGGTGTGCACATCAATGCCAATACTTCCCACTTCACCATCTCCGGCGGGCAACTCAACCTCCGTAGCAACTACGCCAGCGGAGAGGCATACGACACCCGCTTCATCAATGACGGCCAATCCGCGGGCGGCGACCTCACCGGAACATACCCCAACCCGACCGTCAAGGGCATTCTGGGCGACTCGATATCTACCGCCACGCCCAGCGACGGCCAAGTCCTCAATTGGGACGACACCAACAAGAAATGGAAACCCGCCGACCCATCAGGCGGCGCAAGCAACCTGGACGAGCTTTCCGATGTCACGCTCGTCTTGCCCGCCGCAGGCGATATTCTCATGTATAGCGGAACACAATGGAACAATGTCCTCCAGAGCAACATCACGCAGGTGGGCACGATTACCAGCGGAACATGGAACGGAACGGCCATCACCGTGCCATACGGAGGAACGGGAAGAACGACCTTCAACGCCGGAGAGTTCCTCTGGTATAATAGCTCGTCAGGCACAATCGTTCACAGCGGCTACGGCCCGAGCAGTTTCGCACTCGCCGCAGATAACATCTCCGGCTCGGGAACAAGCGGGCAGGTCGCCGTCTTCAACGGAACGCATTCTTTGACCAGCCAAACCCAGCTCAATGTCAATCAGGGCGGAACGGGACAAACCTCGTTCACCTCCGGCGAAGTCCTCATAGGCAACGGCACCGGCGCGTTCTACACGCTCTCCCGCGACGGCATCGACACGCGCACTACCTTCCCCGTCGGCTCGCACAGCCACTCCGCTGGCGACATCACATCCGGCATTCTTGCAGTGGATCGTGGTGGAACGGGAATTGGCTCATCGTCCATGTCCGCCAACCGCGTGCTATTTACCTCGGATGGAAGTTCCTGGAGCGCCGCACAACTTAGCCTTTCGGGGAGTGTATTTACCGGCACGCTCCCGATTACCAAGGGTGGAACCGGCGCAACAAGCGCCCCCGCCGCGAGAACGAACCTCGGCGCGACGACCGTTGGCTCGAACCTCTTCACGCTGGCCAACCCCAGCGCGATTAGGTTCATCCGCATCAATGCTGACAACTCCGTCTCCGCGCTCGACGCCGCGGCATTCAGAACCGCCATCGGCGCGGGAACGGGTAGCGGCAGTGTCAACAGCGTTTCCGCAGGTGATGGCATGAACTTTCCTACCATCACCACTTCTGGCTCTGTCACGATGGGAACACCAAGCACGCTGACCTCTTCCACATCGAATGCTGTCACTGCAACATCGCACACTCATGCGATTACAACCGTTCAACCGCAGAGCACTTCTGCCGGTATAATGTTGCACAACGGCACTAAAACCGCAGGCGGCTTCTACGGCGGCACGACAGACCCGACAAATCCCAACCGCACAAACTACGACGGCTACCTCTATGCCACGCGGTTCTATGGCCCGCTTTATGGAAACGCATCCTCAGCAACGAAATTGGCAACCGCCAGAACAATCAACGGCACATCCTTCGATGGAACTGAGGATATAACCACAGCTAACTGGGGAACCGCGAGAAACATTACAATTGGTTCAACCACCAGATCAGTCAATGGTAGCACAAACTACACATGGACTTTGGCCGACATCGGCGCGATGCCCGCCACCGGCAACGGCGCGTGGAGGCAAAACAGCACATGGATTGAGCCGTATATCAACGGCGCATGGACGAGCAATATCAGGCTCTATGCCAACGGCAAGATTGATGTTGCCAAGGTTGACCCTGTGGTCGAAATTGGCGGCGAGAAATACGCCACCTACGGCTGGGACGGCGTCGGCCTCCGCACGGACATTGTCGGTGTAGGCGAGCTTGTGAACGGCGAGTTCCGCATCGACCTCGCCAAACAGCCCAAGGCATCCGATCATTGGTTGTTCTACAATGTCGTAGCCGAGGGAAGCATTGTTCCGTTCGTTACTCCGCAGGACCCGGTAATCCTCATGGCACGCATGGAGGGCACGGAGTTTGTGGTGAAGTCGATTTCGGGCGAGGAGAACGCGCGCTTCAGCTATCGTCTTTCGGGCATCCGTATTGACATGGTTGATACCGAAGAGGAAATCAACCGCAGGAAGGATGACCCGCCGGCGCACATCAAGGTTGACGACTTCGACCGCCACGGCAACAAGATACGGTAGGCGCACGGCAGTTTTCCGACAAACACGGGGGGGGCGCAAGCCCCCCATTTCTTTGATAATGGTAGGAATTGAGACTAATCCCCCCCCCGTCCCCCCTTTCACAAGGGGGGAGGAAGATTGAAGTCCCCCTTGTCAAAGGGCCGGAAGTTCCGGTGCCGGGATTTAGGGGGATTACCCGTAGGGGCGAGACGATGACCGCAGGAAACCCCACGGGTGGCTCGCCCCAAAACCTTTGCCTAAAACCTAACAGCCAACACCTAAAGCCTAAAGCCCAACACCCACTAAATATCGAAGTATAGCTCCATCTCGCGCGGGACGGGGTGCTTGGAGATGTCCGTGAGGTATTTCCGCGCAAACTCAATGTGCCTGTCGATGAGCGAATCCGAGAACACGCCGTCCTTCGTGAGGAACTTGCGGTCTTTGTCCAGCGCATCGACCGCGGTGGCGAGGTCAGCGGGGATGTCTTTGAGGCGCTTGCGCTTGGAGAGCGGCCACTTGTCAACGTTATCATCGAAGGGACCGTATCCGAGGGCGGTGGGGTCGAGCTTGCGCTCGGCGCCGTCCATGCCCGCGAGCATTTGCGCCGCAATGGCGAGATATGGGTTGCACGTCGCGTCCGGAGGGCGGAACTCGAAACGCTTAAGCGCCGGAACATCGTCGTATTTTGGAATGCGAATCGCCGCGCTTCTGTTGGCGAGGCCGAAGAAACGCTTCGTGGGCGCCTCGAACCCCGGCACAAGGCGCTTGAAGCTGTTCGTCGATGGATTGGTGATAGCGACCAGCGACGGCGCGTGTTCGAGAACACCGGCGATGAAGTGGAATCCCAGCTCGGACATGTGCGAATACTCGCCCTTCTCGTCCCAGAAGAGGCTCACGCCATTGCGGGAGAGGAACTGGTGGAAGTGCATTCCGCTTCCGGCCTCGTCGTAAAGGGGCTTGGGCATGAAAGTGGCCGCGAGACCGCGCTCCAGCGCCGCCATGCGGATGATGTATTTGAGCTTCATCACGTTGTCCGCGGCGGCGAGCGGCGAGGCGAGCATCATCTCGACCTCGTGCTGGCCATACGGGCCGACTTCATGATGGTGATATCTTATTGGAATCCCGGCATTTTGCGCGAGGACGATAATCTCGTTCCTCAGGTCGAACGCCGCATCCGACGGCGGGATGGCGTGATAGCCGCCGGTCGGCGGGTGGATGAAGCCGGTCTCGGTCTCGGCCTCTTTGCTCACGAAGTCGAAGAACCCGAAGGTCTTGCCGGTGCCGTATGACGCCTCATCGAAGAGGTAGAACTCAATCTCTGGAAGCCACATGGAGTCGGCATCGAGCTTATCTTTGAGCAGTTTTTCCGCGCGAACGAGGACGCTTCGGGGGTCTTCGCCCAATCCTTCGCCGGTGTCCGCCTCGATTATCTGACAGATGAAAACCAGCGTCGGCATCTCGGTGAACGGGTCGAGAAAGGCCGATTTGACATCGGGCGAAAGGCACATATCGCCGCAGTTCACCCCGCGGAAGCCGGGGATGCTCGAGCTGTCGAACGGAATGCCGCTCTCGAAAAGCTCGCCAGCGCCGGATGATGGTATCGAGATGTGGTGCCAGCGCCCTAACAGGTCGATGACGCGGACGTCGATAATGGGAATTTTCTCCGACTCGATAAACCGAATCGTCTCTTCGATGGAATTGAACATGTTCCTCCTCGTTATTTTAAGTCATTTTCGCGGGCATAAAACCCAATGTTATGGATTATAGTGATTAAACTCGCATTTCCAATAAAAAAAGTCTTCGAGCGTGCAATCGCCAGACTTCTTGCACTGTCATTTAGAGGAGCATAGCGACGAGAAATCCCGTGATTTGAATGTGGCCGAGATGACATGTGAGGCGACTGAGATGGCTTGAAGAAATGCGGCTCTAAGCCAGCTCATCAAGCGGCACAGAGCGCGCCCTATCCCAAGCGCAATCGTATGCCTGCACGAAGAAGCCGAGTAGCTCCGTATTGCGGATTATCACAATAACGAAGTCCTCCGGGACGAGGTTGGTATTAAGAATGATGACGCCCGCGAAATCATCATAGAAGGACATTTTAATCGGAACTTTCGGCGCGACTTTAAGCTCGAAGTTGCCCGCCACAATCTGTCCGTGCATGAATTTCTTGAAACGTTCGTCATCGAGCATGCTCTCTGTTGCGAGTATTTTCGCAGGGAATTTCTTTTTGACTGTGAATGCGTCGAGAGAGCCGGGTTTGCCCATAAACAAGTCCACGCCGGATGGCGGGCAGGTCATAATTCTGAGCGAATCCTTCGTCATGCCGTAGAACCTCGTCATCCAATCGACTACGTGGCGGTAGCCCTTGAGAATAATGAACTCGGCATCGGTCTCGGCGGGGAAATCGACTTTTTTGTAGAGCGATTGCGCCTTCGCTTTGAGTAGCGACATGCCCTCCTCGACCTTCTTCTTGGTCTCGTCCAACTCTTGAATTCTCTTCGTGCTGAGGCTGATGAAGGATTCTTCGGGCGGCAGAACGCGGAACCTCGAGGGTTTGCCGGGGACTTCGGCGATGAGGCCTTTATTTAGAAGCGTTCTCATCAAAGTGTAAGCGTGCGGCCTGCTGATATCGAGCCTTTTTAGGCATTCGGCGATAGTCGCCTCACCGAGTTCGAGAAGCCTCATGTATAGGTCTATTTCGCCGTCGCTAAAGCCGAGCGTCCGCATAGTCGATCTCATAATATCTCCAGTCAAGGTTTTATATGAACCTATGATATTTTAATATGACTTAATACAAGATTTTTATTAAAAATATTCGTAATTATGAGCGCATGGCCTTCTTAAGGGTCTCGACAAGCCGCTCGAAAGTGAAAGGTTTGCTGACGTAATCGTCCATTCCGGCTTCGAGAAACCGCTCGCGGTCGCCGGGGAGCGCGTGGGCGGTGAGCGCGATAATGGGGATGTTTCCGCCATGCTTCTTTTCGTGTTCGCGGATTCGGCGAGTCACCTCGACGCCGTTCAAGTCGGGAATGCCGACGTCCATGAGAATTGCGTCATAGTCGCCGAACTGCCATAGCACGAGGGCGTTTTTGCCGTTGTTCGCGAATTCCACCTCCCAGCCCACTTCCGCGAGCATAGACTTGACAATGCGTTGGTTGACATAGTGGTCTTCGGCGAGGAGAATGCGCTTCGTATGTTGCGACTTAGTCGCTGGAGGCTCTGCATTTGCCGTTTTCGTGTGGCCGTATCCCTCGAAGCCGAGGATGTCCAGCGAGGAATCGAGAAGCTCCGGCGGCGAGACAGGCTTTTCGAGGCAGAATGTTATTCCGCTGTTGAAAATCTCCTCGCGCACCTCGTATGTCTCGCCCTCGGCGATAAGCACGGAGACTTTGATAAGCTCCTCGTGTAGTTTTTTCAGGGCGTCTGCGACCTCGAGCGGCGTGAGCGTCCCGTCGGTGGTGTCCCAGACGAGAACATCCACCGGAGCTTTGCTCTTTTTGGACACCTTAAGGAATTTGAGCGCACGCTCTTCGTTCGGCTCGACGAGAAGATTGAAGCCCCAAGTCTTGAAGCTCTCGGCAATCTCGTTCATCTCCTCGGATTCGCGCGCCACGAGAAGGACTTGCTTGTCCTCGATTTTGTATGAATATGCCATAACTACAGCTCCCTTTCGGAAGTTGGGAAGGCGAGCGTGAAGTGGAATTTGCTTCCCTTCTCCGGCTCGCTCTCGACCTCGATATCTCCATTCATCAATATAACGATGCTTTTGGCAATCGCAATGCCCAAGCCCGTGCCTTTTTTATGTTTGATTGAACTGTCGGCCTGTTGATAGCTCTCGAAAATCATATCGAGCTTTTCCGGGGGGATTCCTATGCCCGTGTCGATGACATCGAACTTGAGGACGACCATCGATGGGTCGTCGGATTCGAGCTTCGAGACGGCGAAGCTGACGGAGCCTTCATCGGTGAACTTAATCGCATTGGATACGAGATTCATAAGGACTTGCTCGAGCCGGTAGCCGTCGCCGAAGATGCAATCGGGCACATTAGATGGAATTTGGACAGTGAATTTAATGCCCTTCTTCCTCGCGAGGACTATCATCTTGTTGCGAATCGATGTCACTATGCGTCTTATGGAGAATGGCTCGCTGACCAGTTTCATCTCGCCCGCCTCGATTTTCGAGAGATCGAGGATATTGTTGACTATTCTCAGGAGGTCTCCGGCGGACTGATGCGCCAAGCGCATGTTCTCGCGGGTTTCGCGGGGCAGTTCGGTGCGGAGTGCCAGCTCCGTCATGCCCATGAGGCCGGAGAGCGGCGTGCGAAGCTCGTGGCTCATGTTCGCGAGGAATTGTGTTTTGGCGAAGTTCGCCTTCTCGGCGATTTGTTTGGCCTCGATGAGGCGGCTTTCGGCGCGAATTCGCTGAAGGGCTATGGCGGCCTGATTGACGAGCGTCTCGATGATGTCGGCGTTATCGATGTCCTCGCCCTTTTTTGTAATGATTGTCGTGCTCCCAAAAAGTTGCCCCTCGAACGAAAATCCGATAGAGTAGATATAGCCCAAGTCGAACTCGCGCTCGAGTATTTCGGAAAATTCGCGGGGGATTTTGCCGAAGCTGAGCGTGCTAATATCGCCAATGCCGGGCAATCGCACAAGCCTTCCGGAGAGGAGGTTTCGCAATGCAAAATCGTCGTCGATTTTGAACGAGGCTTGCAGAGCGTCTATTCCGAGATTCTTCTGGATTATCTTTCGAGCCGTCTCGGCATTTCTCGATGCGCTAATCCGGAACTCCGAAGTTGCTTCGTCGAGGGAATTGACGAGAATAATCGAGGAGGGGGAAAGTTTGGCCAATCCCTCGATGAGAAGCTCGTTCAGTGCCTCCTCCGAGCGGGTTTCCATGAACGCCAAACTATTTTCGGATAGGAATTTCATCTCCGACAAGCGCTTCTCGGCCTGCGCACGAGCGACTTTCTCGCACGTGACCTCGCGCCCGATATAGAGAGATCCTGAGACAACTCCATCGTTGCCTTTAAGCAGGCGCGAGCTCCAAGACAGCGTCTTCTCGTCGCCGCGCTTGGAAAGTATCGTCGTTTCGAACTCGTCGATTTCCGTTTCGTTTTTCATTGCCTCGATAACATGCGATTTCACTCTTTCGCCAGTTTCTGGGTCATACACTTTTCCCCAGATGGACGAGTTCCCGGCCACCTCCTCGCGCCGATAGCCGCTGATTTCCTCGGCGGCGCGATTCCAGAGGACGATGTTGGCTTCCCTGTCTATGACGTTCATCCAAATCTTGGCGTTGTCGATAATGCTCTTATGAAATTGGGCAAGCTTTTGAATCTCGGATTTTGAATCGCGGTGCTCGTCGATTTCTCTTTCGAGCGAATCTCTCGTTTGGCGAAGCTCCCTCGTTCGCTCTTCGACTAATTCCTCGAGGCGAGTCTTGTATTCGAAGATTTTATCCTGAAAATCGATTTTTTCGGTGATGTCCCGGACGAGGAAGGCCTCTCCGAGATTATCATCGAGCCTCGCGGAGATGACTTCGGCGGGGAACTCGGAACCGTCTTTGCGGGTCGCTTTCGAGAGGCCTATGAGGAAGCCGTCATCGCGAAGAGATTCGATGTTCCCGGGGAGTTCGCCTACATCGGTGGGGACTTCGGAGATTAGTTTGCGCATTGGGATGCCGGCAAGTTCGCTTTGGGAATATCCGAACATCCGCTCCGCAGAGCGATTGACCAACTGAATTTTCCCCTGCGAATCGGCAACGAGGAGAGTGTCCGGGCTGATGCCGTCGATGACGGCGGACAGCTCGCGTTCTCGCGCGTTAGAGTAGCGCCATTCACGATATGCGAAGAAAATTAGCCCCAACAGGACTACGAAAATCGCGTTGACGAGCGTCCGCATGAGCGGATAGGTCATATAGGGATGCAAGATTTCGATAATCTCGCCCGCCAAATCCACTACGATGGAGAATGCGACCAAGCCCAATGACAACAGCGTCAGGATGGTTATCTGGGCGGGGCTTCGCTTTTGGCTTTGGATGTGTTTCATTGTTTGTTTTGTTCATTCAGAAAACAACTCTACAATAATCGACGGTCTAATATACTCATTTTCGCCGTTCAGTCAATTAGGAACGACGACTCAGCTGTCGGCGAAAGTTTTTCGCTAATCAATGCTCGGGGGGCTTCGGCGGCCGTGAACGGCCAACGAAGTAGTCGGGGCGAAATTTCAGCCTGTGGCGTAAGTCTTACATCCGACTACTTCGCTCTCCCCTGCGATTTTCCAAATCGCAGGGGAGGCCGAAGCCCCCCGAGCGTGCGCAAAGAAAAAGCCCCGAACTGACGGGGCTTTTTCTGGTTTGATATGTTTATCGAGACTATTTGAGCAGGATCACCTGCTTGACAATCTCCCTATCTGCGCCGTTGAAGCGGACGAAATATGTTCCGCTGGCGACGCCTCTGCCGGAGATGTCGTTGCCTCTCCATGTGAAACGGTATATTCCGGGCTCGAGATCATCATCGAGGAGCGTGTTGACCTTGCGGCCGGTGATATCGAACACCTCGACCCTGACGCGGCCCTCATCGCCCTCGGCCAGCCCAAACTCGATGCTCGTGGCGGCGTTGAACGGGTTCGGCGTCGGCGAGTTGATGAAGAACTCCTCGGGCACCATCGGCGCATCGGCGACTTCCTTGGTCACCCATGCGAGCGGCGCGTTGGCGATAATTTGGACATCGAAAACACTGCCGTCGCTGATGAAGGTGTATTCCCTCTGGGCGAGCATGTCGATGTATTTATCGTTCTTGGAGTCCTTGAGGTGAAGTTGCATTCCCTCGGGAATGTCCTCAGTGTCCCAATTGACGGTCACCTTCTCGCCCTTGACCGCCCTGCCGTCGATGACACCAGTCCAAGTCATGACCGACGCGCGGTCGCCGCTATAGAGCGATGCGAACTCTTTGTTCTCTTCGCCGCGGAAGAACACGCGAAGATGCGGGCCGGGATAAGTGTATTCCGGCATTTCGTAGCCGGTGTAAGTTGGGTTGACGGCCTCCTCAATGTATTCTTTGTAGCCAATCCAGTTGAAGGAATCCCTCTGGCGCTTGGCCTCGCACTCCGCGCCGAAACGGACGCGCCACTTGGACACAACCTGATCCACTTCCGGCGAAGGACGCACCCTGCCGGGGTCAACAATGCTCCGCGGGCGCATGATGATGATAACCGTATCGCGAACAGTTAACCCATCGTTTGTCTTCACCCAGAAACCCTCGGCCTTGCCAATTTTGTTAGATTCGTCTTCAGGATCGACAGTCGCCGCATTGACAACTACATATCCGCCGCCGCGGTAGAACTGCGCATCGGCATCGATCCAACCCGCCAAAGCGGCATCCTTGACGCTGAGAGTATCGTCGCTGGAGTAGGTCAAACGAACCTGCGCATCTGTCCAACGAACTTCGACAGCATTGCCATCAGCACCGCAGAACGGGTTGGCAATCATGTGGTAATGCATATAAGCGGCAGAACGGTTGTTATGATCCAGCCAAATTTCAAACGGCTCATCGAGATTGACGAGAATGCCCTCGACATCGACCTCGAGAGAGTCCGCTATATCCTGAATGAACCAGAATCCGCGTCCGGGATAGAACGGCTCGACACTGCCCTCAGCGAGAGAAAGGCCCGGGCCGCGATAGCGGTAATACGCACCGACATGCGGGTAATACTTGCTGACAGCCCACAAATCGCCGTATCTGCCGCAAGCGCCGATATCGTCATACACGACGACATCCTGATCGCCCCTGCTAATCATATCCACGCTGGCCGGAAGCGGGCAACCGGAAGCCGTAGCATGATCCCAATACGCGTCGGTGTTCTCTGTCGGGTAAATCGGTATGCCGATTAGGCTGTAGCCGCGCCACATGAAGAAGTCCACCGTGAAGTTGGCCGGCTGGCTGTAGTCGATGGGTTTGGTGAGCGGCTTGTCGAGAATATCCCACTCATGCTGGCGAACGGTGAACCATCCCTCGGTGGTCATCTCCGGGAAAGCGAGGCGGGAGCCGGCGTCGGCCCACTGCGGACCAACCGCGGAAATTCTGTGCCAGTCTTTGCCTACATCGCCATCGTCATAAAGTTCTCTGCCGTTGTCATACAGCGGGTGAGACGGGTTAACAGCAATATCGACATTGAACTGATTCCACTCCAATAAATGGACATATCCTGCGACCAGATAAGACTCGTCCGGCTCATAATCGATAGTAATGTCGCAAAGGAACTGCTGGAAGTAATCGACGAGAATCGTCGCGCCGGCATCCTCTTTGACGCACACTCTGTTGAAATCCTCATGGACTGAATGCCAACGTGTATCTCCGATAAGGCGGCTTGTATATTGCCACTCCGTGCCTCTATCTACCCAGACCTCAGCGGATGGAGTGTCGTCATAGATTGGCCCGGCTGTCGCGGGAGCACCCTGGGATGTGTAGTTGACCTCGACGAAATCGGTCGCGTCGAGCGGCTTCATGTAGCCGCCCCAAGGAACGCCGTAAACTGTGTTGTTGACGGTCTTCGCGGCAAATTGAACCTTGTATTGCGTCTGATATACTGCTGTCACGCTGTGGCTTTGGTAGTATGGCAACCAAGTAAAGTTCGAGCTTGGATCGTTGAAAACAGCGCCTGTCGGGGACTCCCAGTGATGGAAATAGTAGAGAGTATCGCCCACTGTAACGGGGGACTCGGCAAAAATCTCAAGCTTGCCGGTAGGCTCATACCAGCCCGCTTGCGGCGTAAGCCCCGCGGCGAACACCGGCAAGTCTTCGCCTGTCGCAAGGTCGGCCACATCGTAGTCCATTTCAAGCTCGAACGGCCTGTGGATATATCCCTGTTCTGTAGTATATGTGGATGCATCCGCAATGTCGTCAGCGGTTTGGGAGCCTGCGGCCTCGCGCATGACGAAGCTACCTCCGGCGTCCGATTTTCCCGGCGTGCCGAACGCGAAAGTGCTCCGCTCCATCTTAAATTGGCCAAAGGCCACGCCTGCGAGACAAATCGCAAGCATAATCGAAACCATAAGAACCGAATTCCTCTTAATCATAATGCCCTCCTCGGGCTATATTGAATTAGAAGCTATCAAATAGCCTACACTCGATTTATATATAGCACAGACTATACCCTGTCTCTTATACACATCTCCGAGCCCACGAGACCGTACTAGATCTCGTATGCCGTCTTCTGCTTGAAAA
>OMKS01003925.1_pt1 | contig 11537 bp, 14 predicted proteins | sample 1674721 | NCBI WGS metagenome assembly OMKS01 (sample SAMN06264996, study PRJEB25208) | sediment metagenome | isolation source: hot spring sediment | place: USA: California | collected 2014-09-02 | reverse complement strand
GAGATCTACACTATCCTCTTCGTCGGCAGCGTCAGATGTGTATAAGAGACAGGAAAAGGCCTCGTTGATTTCATGCAGATCGATGTCCGCCGGTTTGAGGCCTGCCCGGCCGCACACTTTCGGAATGGAATATATGGGCGCCATCAGGACGTACTTCAGCTCAATGCCCGCGGAGCCCGAGGCGACTATTTTCACGAGGGGCTCAATACCCAGCGCTTTCGCCTTTTCGTATGACATGACCACCACCGCGGATGCCCCGTCGCTGATGACGGAAGAATTGCCGGCGGTTGCGAACCCTTCTTTCTGGAAAGCGGGCCTCATGGCCGAGAGTATCTCAATCGAGGTGTCCCTGGGGCATTCGTCCTTATCGAAGAGCACCGTCTCGCGCTTCCGGTTCTTCACTTCCACCGGCACGATCTCGTCGTTGAACCTTCCTCCCTTTATCGAAGCCAGAGCGCGGGTATAGGACGCAAGCGCGTACCTGTCCTGGTCTTCCCGGGATACCTTCCATTTCTCCGACACCAGGTCGTTGCTTATGCCCATGTGAAAATCATTGACGATGTCCCAGAGGCCGTCGTGCACCATGTGGTCCCGGAGTTCCGCGTCACCCATACGGGCGCCCCAGCGGGCCCCCGGCAGGTAATAGGGCGCCATGCTCATGTTCTCCATGCCCCCGGCGACGGCGATATCGCAGTATCCCGTCCGGATGAACTCAGAGACGATAATAGCCGCCATCAGGCCTGAGCCGCATACCTTGTTGAGTGTAACGCACGCGGATTCCATGGGGATGCCGGCCTTGATTGCCGCCTGCCGGGCCGGGTTCTGCCCGTAACCGCAGGGCAGTACCATGCCCATGTGGACTTCCTGCACGTCCTCTTTCTTTATGCCAGCTCTTTTAACCGCTTCGGCGATCACCATCGCGCCGAGATCTGTCGCTCCTGTCGCGGCCAGTGACCCTCCGTACGAGCCCAGAGGGGTCCTTACCGCGCTTACTATTACGGGGTCCCTTGGATTTAGCATTTTTCACCTTGATCGCTGTTTGATTTGTCCTACACTACGGATGGGCCGTAAATAATCAACCATATTCGTCATTCATCAAAGCTCCCTTACCGATTCTCCCAGGGCGTCAAGTATGGTTTTTACCTCGGCGTCCCCTATCAGCAGACCCGGCCTGAATACGACGGAATGACGGGCCACCTCTCCCGGAGAGACCAGCACGCCGCGTTTCGCCATGGCGGCGCACAGGCTGTTTGCCTGCTTCGGTGATCCAGTGTCCATGGAAAGCAGCAGCCCTTTCCCCCGAGCCTGGCTTATTTTTTTAGGATACAGCCCGGCGATATAGTTCATGCCTTCCATGAGTTTTTCCCCCATGAAACCGGCGTTAACCCAGGGTTTGGCCTGTTCATATACCTCAAGGGCGCCGAGGGCCACACGGCAGCCCACATCGGTGCCCCCGAAGGTGGAAAGATGTATCATCGGATGACGGTTCATGAAACGGTTCAGTTTCCCGGTGAAAACCGTCGCGGCTATGGGAAACATCCCGGCGCCGAGGGCCTCCCCCACCACCAGTACATCAGGCTCGATTCCGGCGTGCTCATAATAGAACTTTCTGCCGGTCCTTCCCATGCCGCTCTGGGTTTCATCGAATATCAGTACGGCGCCGGCACGGTCGCAAAGCTTCCGCAGTTCCGCCAGCATCGCGGTATCGGCGACCCTGCACCCGTTTTCGGCCTGCACGGGCTCGATTATGACCGCTGCCGTCGAGCGCCCGACCGCTTTGATCAGTTGCTCCATGTCTCCATATTTGAGAGCCCTCAAACCCGGCACCAGGTTTCCGTAGGCGTCCCCATCGTGCCGCTGTGACAGACTCATGGCAAAACCGGTCTGTCCGTGCCATGCGCCGTCGAAGCCCAGAATTTCCTTTCTGCCGGTGTGCCCTCTCGCCAGCTTGCAGGCGAAGTCCACCGTTTCTCCTCTGACCACGCTAAAAACCACGCACTCTAGTTTACCTGGAACAAAAGCGCCCAGCTTCGCCGCAAGGTACGCCTTTTCCATTGAGATCATGGGGAAATTCCCCTGGTCGGCTTCGTAAATGGCTTTTTTCATGGCCGCCACCACCGCCGGATGACGTCGCCCCAGGTTGTGGGTCCCGGCATTACTCATGCAGTCTATCCAGGCCTTGCCGTCGGCACCGTAGACCATGGCGCCCCCGCTTCTCACTTCCAGCAGGTCGTGACCCAGTTCTCTCAGCCTTTGCATGCCCGATGGGCCGAAAAGTTCTTCATGCCGCGCGAAAATTTCATCCGCCCTGTAGTGTATATCCATATCAATTATTTCCTTTTATTGCCCGCGAGCCTGAAGTATAGATCCTCCAGTGACCTGATCCAGTTGAATAACACCGTCTGCACCCGTTCACTGTTCAGGAGCTTAAGCACAAAGGGTATTTTCGCCGCCGGCAGCGCCAGGGGCAGCAGGGTTTTCATTGAATCAACCGAGCGGCGTACGGCAAGCATCAGCCGCTGTATCTCTTCTTCTCTTATCGTCAGCGGCGGCATGAACCGCATCACCTGAGGGGCGTTCCCGGAATACGCGGCGAAGACGCCATTTTTCGCCAGCGCGTCCGACATCATGGGGCCCATGAACTCGTGAATATATTCAATCCCTATCATCAACCCTATGCCCCTCACCTCTTTGATGATACCGGGATTTTCCTCCCTCACGATTTCCAGTTCTTTTTTTAGAAGCTCTCCCATCCGTTGGGCGTTCTCCCAGAGCCTGTTTTTTTTAATAAACTCGATGACTTTCAGTGAGACAAAACAGCCCAGGTCGCTGCCTCCGGAAACGGAGCGGTGGAAGCCCGGATTATTGTTGACGAATTTCATTAGTTCCGGCCTCCCCCGGTACAGGATGGCGCCGTTGGGATATACCCCGCCTCCCATGGACTTCGCGACCGCCATGATGTCCGGCGTCACCCCGGAATGCTCGCAGGCGAATATTCTGCCGGTGCGGCAGAACCCGGTCTGGACCTCGTCAAAAATGAGCATGATGCCATGCCGGTCGCAGATCCCGCGCAGCTCCCTCAGATAGTCGCCGTCGGCCACATATATCCCGGCTTCCCCCTGCACGGGCTCTATAATGATGGCCGCGATGTCGGGGCCCGCCTTCAGCTTCATGGCGCCGGGATCGTTGAATGGGACGAAGTGAAAATCCGGCATCAGGGGCTCGCAGTAAGAACGGTAATGGGCTTTACCGTTGGCCGAAAGAGCGAACCCGGTATGGCCGTGGTAGGCCTTGACGGTGGAAATCACCCCTCTTCGGCCGGTCGCACCCCGGGCAAGTTTGATCGCGCCGTCGACGGCGTCCCCTCCCCCCGATACTGTAATAACATGGTCGAGGTCGCCGGGCGCGATTTCCACCAGGGCGCCGGCGAAAGCCGCCTTGTAGGGCGAGACCATGGTGTGGTCTCCCATGTCCAGCATGTCCAGGGCCTCGTCCAGGGATTTCAGCAGTTCCTGGTTGCTTCTGCCCACGTTGAAGCAGCCCGCCGAAGTGAAGCAGTCGATCATTTCAAAGCCGGTTTCCGGGTCGGTAAACCCTGCGCCCCGCCTTCTGGATTCCAGCACATCGAGATGGCCGGCTTTCAGGTATTGCACCTGTCCACGGTTGATATGCCGGGAAAAAAGCTGAACGATACGGCGCTTTTCTTCCTTTGTGACTTTGAGCGGAAACAGACTCTCTACCGTTTCATGGCTTTTCATTACAGGCTACCGCCGGTTTTATGTTTTTCGGGGAGTAACAGCGCCAGAGTAGACCAGAAGAATAAAGAAATCAATAAAAATTGAATAAAAGAGGGATAATTCAGCGAACGAAAACCGGTTTTTAATGCGGTGCGCTGTCCTTTCTGCACTTTTCGATATGGGACTGAATCAGTCCTTTAACTTTCTGGCCGAAGTCTGAACCCTTGAAGGCGATTCCCACATGGAAGAATTTTTCGTCCACCTTTACAATGTAGGCGATGCTTCCTGATATACGTATGGGCTGCTGAAGTTTAAAGACCAGGCTCAGGAGCACGAACTCCTGGCTGCTCAGGTTCTGCACCAGCTTGAGGTTGTCGATCAGCAGCCTGACGCCTCCCAGCGAGATATCGACCACTTTGATTCGTTCCTCGGAGACCACCTGGTTCGCGTCGCGGATTTTTCGATAGGTTTTCTCCACGGCGGCGTCAATAACGTCGATGTCTTCCTGTCCCAGTTCCCGGTCGGCCGCCACCTCAATATAACCGATGGTAAAGTTCCGTCCATCAATGGTCCTGTAACCGATAGGCCGGACCGTCAGCGAGCGGTACTGCTCGTTCAACTGAGCAAACCGTTTGATGATATCGTCCCGCACATCCATGCGCCTTTTAAAGTAATCCTGGTCAAGGTCGAATACCTTTGCCGTGTCCGCCAGGTCCCCGACCAGAATTTCCGTCTTCGTCTCATGGGCAAACCTCGCTTCCCCCGGAAGGTCTTTCTGGTTGGCAAAAAAAATCTTCCTGTAGCCGTAGCTTTCCAGCGATTTTTCGCATTCCTTAAAGAAAAGCTGAGAGCTGACACCGCGCATAATGCTCTCGGGGTTTTCCACCACCTTAAGCGTGGTCATATGGCCCACGTACATATCCCACCCGGTGGAATTATACCTTTCGCTTTCCCGCACGTCCTGGGCGATATGACAGGTAGTAACTTTGAGGAGATAGTGCATGCCGTCTCCGTTGTTTTCCCTGTTCAGACTCAACAGGGGGGGAAGGACATGCTCAGTTAACTTAACAAGAAAAACGTAGAAAACGTGGAAAAAACGGCCTGAAAATTCTGAAATGTGTTCTTAGTTGTCGCAGTGAGCGTCAACCATTGACGTAAAGAAAGTAATAAAATGATCCTGCCAGGGGGCATAGTTGATTGAAAATCTGTTTATTTATCGATGTCTTCCAGGGATTCACAAACACCATCCCTGATCTTTGAGAGCAGATCCACCTTGCCGTCGCGACTTAACTGGCTGCCGTCACCGCCGGTGGCCACGTCAATTGTTGATTCAATGGCGTCAACCGGTATTGTTGCAATCTTTACGGCAGAGCTTAACAGTTTGCCAATCATTGAACAACCTCCTTTTCTTTTTCGTTAATGCAATTTACACACTCATTGTCACCGATACAGGGAATCACAGCCAGTGGCATTCCGCCCATTTGTAGGTTTAACCTTACCAGTTGACATGCATGATTTCGGCAACATTTTACTGGACCAGACGGCCACATTACCATTACTTCTGCTTCCATCTTTTACCTCCATGGTTGTTTTTGATTTTGTTCGTAATCTTTTTGTGCAATGGTCTTCCTGAATGATTTGAGAGTGTCGGCCATGTGCTGTCTGGATACCAACAGATTGTTTTTTACCGCACTGGCATACTCTTCGTTTTCCTGGACAAGGTAGTAAAGAGCGATCATGTCCTGCTTAATTTGTTTGAATGATTGAAGAATCTGTGGATCCATTACTTGTTGTTCTCCTTCATGACTTGAAATAGTATCCAGATTGCCGAGAGCACCAGGATAAAAGCCAAGGCAATCTGGATGGTTGACAGAATTATTTTATTTCCTTTTGCTTTAAGGCCATCATCATCTGTCACATATCTTCATTTCGGGCAATGGATGCGTTTGCCCACATGACCGCCTCTTCAAGGCGATTCACTGCTGTATCCAGCTCGTCTGAAATAGGACAATTTTCATGGAATAGAAATGCCAGGTTTTTTGCAGCATCTCTGATTGTCTGGTATCGCTCAGGCTGGCCTGGTTGTGGTGGATGATACGTGAAACGCTTAATTAAATCGTGTTTTTGTGTGGTCATATTACTGCCTCCTGATTATAGTGATAATCGGCTCGCCGTTCATGTCCCGGACACTGCCGCGCCCTAGGCCGATGTAATAAAAGGCTATGGCAGTAAGGATTAAGAGGGCAACAAAGTAAATAATAATCACCCACAGGTCATTAAGTTCGAGCCAGTGAATATAATTGTTTTCCAAGTCTCTTAGAAAAAACCCCGCGCCAAAACCTATGAAAATGCCCGTAAAGGTCAGTAGTGCCTTCATGCCTGTTCCTCCTTCTGTGTATGTACGGCCATAAGGTGTCCGCCCGCATCCCGGCAGGCAGCTGACAGGAGAGAAGGGTGTGACCAGCGGTCTGATTTCATGAGGTTCTTGACGGCGATGGTGATTGCCTTGTCAGGATCACCGGCGGTGACGGTGCGTATTTCCTGTATCTGTGTTTCCCGCCGGTTTCCTTTCGTGTCGTAGGTTTTTGAAACGAATATCAGGGTTACATGGTAGGTCTCGTTTATGGTATGTTCCTCCTATGCGGCCCGGTGGGCCCACTTGACCGACGGGTTGGCGTATTCCCTGGTTACCCAGTCAAAGGCATCTATAGGGAAAACAATACTGTTTCCCTGCTGGCTGCTGTAGCCGGTAAAATAATTGCCGTAGGGGTCATCGACAATAAACGCCGAGATGGCAGCTATATCTATATTGCCGGGATTATCAACGGTTTCTATGTCTTCCTGGGATGTTTCCAGCCCCACCACCGCAACAATATGACCGTAGGACGTGAAGCGGCCGCTGACGACACAGGCCCTTTTCCGCACGGCAATATCATAGGCGATTTCCGCCAGGGACGACTGGGTGCTAAACTGTACCACGGGGCGTCCCACAAGCTTTTCGTTGACCGCCCAGGCCAGCATGTCGTGGACGTGACGGGGATGGTATCCCTTTGATACTGCCCAGGGGTAGAGCTGGCGCATACGGGCCCAGGCTTCGGGGCTTTCCAACAGCGTGGTGAGGTAATCCTCGGGCTGCATGTCTGTCGGGTACTGAAACTCGACATTGTTGGTGAGCAGCATATTAACCATACTGGTGGTGTTACAGGTACCGTTGGGGAAAAACCGGTTATCAAGCTGGGTGCGGTATTCGTTATCGCTGGATATATCGATTTTCATAGTTACCTACCCGGCCCGCATGAGGTCTTTGTTGATTTCTTCACGGTTTACCTCGTAGTAAAAGGTATCCTTGGTGACTTTTGCGGCATCTACTTGTGCAAGGTCAGAGTCTTCCCAGTCTTTCAGCTGTTCCTTGTCCACTTCTTCTTTGACTCGGATACCCTTGCCGCCGAAAAGCTTCGTTAGTAGTTCCAGGGTAGACCGTTTTACCGATACCTTGGTTGACAGCCGGTACCCGATTGAGCCGTAGGACAATGGAATGCTTTTCTTGTCCTTAAAAAGCTCACCCTTGTTGTACTCGGCAAAAATAGTGACGGCGTTTTCCAGGTCCTTGATTCGGTTGCGGGCCTCTTCACCTTTGGCGGCTGCGTCTTCCTTGATTTTGCCGATCTTTTCGGCGGCTTTTCCGTCGATGGCTTCAAGCTGCATGGTAAGCCTGCCAATTTCTGCCAGTGCCTGATTGGCATCATCCAGGGACTTTACTTGAATTGATTCTTCGATGCGTTTACGCGTTTTTGACATAGCGCTTCTCCTTGTAGGTTCGTTTATGTTTTCTGGCGATAGTCCCGCCCTTCTTGTGGGCCTGACATGCCAGGGAAAACCAGTTTGAATCGATGATGTGTTCGGCCACCAGGGGATGGTAATAAAAGGACACCGGGCGGCCGTTATCGTAGACGTCCTCAATGGATGTCGAGAGTATGACCACAGGGATCCCGGCGGCCAGGGCGGCGCCCATTTCAATATGGGAACCACGGCGGGCCGGCATGAGCAGAAATAGGATATCCGCATCCATGACACCCTCCAGTTCCAGGTCGGCGGTTATTGGCAGCTGGTCGATATCGGTCTGCACCGGCAGTTCTGCCCAGTTGAATGTCTGTATCCAGCCCCGGGCTCTGAGATAGGCGGCGACGTCCTCGGCCTGGTCGGCATTTGACAGGGTACTGGCAATGTAAAAGCGTACCCGCCTCATGACTGGAACCTCGACCGTATCTGTTTTAAAGCCTCGATAACATCCCGAAGCTCGATGGCAGTGAGACGGTGAAATGGTTTGCCCACCCGCTTGCGGCAAACCCCGTCCAGGTAGCAGTCAGGGTTTTTTATGTCTCCTGACCGGGCAATATCAGCCATGATTTGCCGTGCCAACTTACGCTGGTCATAGGTAGGCAGCAGGGTGACATTACCGGCGCTGGGACGGTGGGTTTTTGGCCGGGTCTTTTTCTGGTATTCAAGAACCGTGATTGCCTGGTTTACCTGGTCGAGACTGCAGGCTCGGATTGAGTCCAGGCCCGTGGTCATTTCGACGATGACATGCAGGGCGTCGCTGTCGATACCGAGTTCGCGGGAAAGCGCCCAGAGCCGAGCAATTCGACAACTGCGCCGGCTCCGGGGTTTTCCCGGGGAGGGTTTATGGGTTTTAGATGATGTCATAGTGTTACCGCCTGCACCCGCTCCCTGAGACGCTCGGCTATGAGCTGTTCGATGGCGGCATCGATAAGGTCGGCCAGCTCGCCTTCAAGATGGCCGTTAAGAAATTCAGATATACGCTGTTCATTTATTTTGCGCCCCGGTATAACAGCATCACAGTATTCCGCAGTTTCTCGCTGGGTAATGCCGAGTTTTTTGAGGCGTTGTTTTTTGGATATAAGCGGAACTGACACCAGATCCTGGGCGGTTACTGGAAGGGGGTCGGTATCGGTAAGGCTTTTATAATCCCTGAGCACACGGGAAAAATAGTCTACCGACAGTGGGGTCTTAAAGGTCAGGGCAACAGTAAAGCGCTTTCGGGTGGTGGCTGAATCGAACCGCATATTGAAGCGCTGTTCTGCCAGGCGAATGAGGTCGTCTGCCGATAACGACTGCAGGTGCACCTGGTGGGTGCGATACCCTAGTTCGGCGTCTTCATAGATGAGCTTCCATCGTTTTGACGGCTTGCCGAAAAGGATAATGCTCATGAGATGCTGGTGGCCGTGGCCGTTTATCTCGTGGAGTTTTTTCAGGTCACGGAAAGTCTGGGGGCGCAGATCCTGGGCCTCGTCAATCATGAGGATGACCCGGCGGTTATCCTGCTCGGTAAAGGCGCGGAGCTCTCGGGACAGGGCCTCGTACATCATTTCAATGTGTACCGGTACCTGCATGCGGGGGTTAAGCTCTTCCAGAAGCCGGCGCATAAAGGCGCCCACCCGGCTGTTCTTCATTTCAAACCCTTTGAGGGTAACGACCCTGAAGCGGTTTGGTGATGATTTCCAGTAGCCTGTCAGGTAGTCCACCATGGTGGTTTTTCCGCTTCCCACCTCGGCGATGACCGCTGCCATGGCGTTGTTCTGTACCGCGTCACGGACACAGTTTTTTACCGCGCGAACATTGGCTGTTTCAACGGGCTTTTCTCGTTCAAAACTCATTTGATTGCCTCCGATTTATGTTTTGTCAGGTTGTTTGCAAGAGCCACGGCTGTTTCCATGGGGATATGGCCATGGGTTTCCAGTGTCATAGTAAGCATGGCGTCTATGGTGTGCTGGTACTTCTCGGTGATATCATCCAGGAAGACGCCCCCCTGGTTTAATATCCACCTGATGGCGCTTTCCTTTGATGGGAAGGCATCTATGCGGTGAGGTGAGCTGGTCTCCAGGGAAACAGTACGCCCCGGCAGATGGATGATGTTTTCGGTTCTACCCGCTGAGTCCCTGGGGAGCACATCATCATAGGTGACTTGCTGCCGCACACCCCGCTGTATTTCCCTGACGATATCACGATTCTTTTTACCTCTGGACGCCGGATGAGAGGTGATTCGCTCAAAGTTATGCGAGGGGATTTCGGTCAATTCAGGGATTATGGTTCCGTCAAACAGCTGTGCTGTATAAACTGCTTCTTCACCCGGCTTTCTGATTCGAGATCGATACAAAAAACACCTGGTCTTTTTGTACTGCTCGTTGGGAGTAAGGAACAGATGGATGCCATCTACACTGACGCAGCCATAGGCATCAATGACCCGCTCGATTCGTGAAACTGTAGCGTCATGGATATTTTCCATGGTGATACCGACGATTGGGTAGTTAAGCGCTCCTTTTCTCCATACATCGTAGGCGCCCCTGCTTTCATTGTGCTGTCGAGCCCAGTCAAGATAGAAATACTGCAGTTGTTCAATCGTGTAGGTGTGGTCACGATTCAGGGCGTTTTCAAAGCTTCGCTTAACGGCACTGATACGGCCTTCCACCATGCCTTTGGCAGATGGACTCCCTGGCATGTGTGTAACGATGCGGGCCCCGCCCAATCCATGAAACACTTCCCGTATCAGTTTTGATCCACCGATACCGGAACCCTTGTCACAAAAGAGGATTTTAGGCACACCCTGTATTGGGCAGTCTCTCATAGGGTTTGCTCTGTCCATTAACGGCGAAACACTGTCATGTTTTGGCAGCATTACCCAGGTGAGAAACGTCAGCCAGTCATCAGCGTTTTCACCGGGCCACTTTTTACCCGGCCTGGGGAGTGATGCTACCGGCCAGGCCAGCCATGCCTTGCTGTAGAGGTCTACCATGTAGTAGACCCAGACTTTGGAGAGTTCTTCACGATGCAGTAAATCGTCCAGGTGTTTGTCTCCGGCTGGTGCATCAAAGTGATGCACAGACCGGTCTATCTTCATGTAAAATTGATCCATGGGCGTGGCGTCTACCACAAACACATGACCCGGGCCGTCGGCTGTAATACGGTGAGCCATGCCGGTATTGCTGAAAGAGCGGGCATTGAGGCTTTCTTTTCTCAATATCCGATCTACCCTTGACCGGGTATACACCCCGACGGGAATCTGTCCGGTATCTTCTGCAATCTCAATGGCGCGTGTTGTGGGGATTGGCTTATGGCCTTCGCCTGGGAGCATTTTAATAGCTGCAATTATCTGGGCGTCACGTAGTTCGCGCTGACGTTCGATCTCGCTTTTTCGTGGTTTGCGGCTATGTTTGCCTTCGGCAAGGTCATGGATATTGGAGCCGCTTTTCATGCGTTTCAGGGTTTTATAAGCCGTCGACTCGCTCACGCCGGTGAGACCGATAAACCACTGGACGGCATCCCGGCGGTTTTCGGTTTCAGCCTTGCGGGCAAACTCTGCCAGCAGATGCTCACTGAATTTTTTACCCCGTGCCATGAAATTACTCCGGGATGAGGTCCCGGGGGGCCTCGTTCTTTGGGATCCAGATGGCTGCGCCGTAATGTTCACGCACCCGGTAGACGCCGGCATCGATGGCAGATATGGCAGACGAGAGTTTGACTGACAGCTCGGCATCGATGAGCTCGTAGGGGATGCCTTCCAGGTCGGCCACGGCCCTGGCTGCCCGGTCAAGCGCCTCGTCGATAAGTTCTATTGCCTGGCGTTTCTGGGTAATATAGACCGCCCGGTCGGGGTCGAGTCCCTGTTCGGACACAGCCCTGGACAGGGTGTCGCGCAGCTGGTCGATTTCCTGCCGGGCCTCGGCTTCACGCTTTCCGGCACGCTTAATGAGTTCATCCTTGGCGGCCAGTTTTTCCCGCATC